>Ga0209514_10001238_pt1 | contig 45740 bp, 61 predicted proteins | sample Subgrocontami58m_FD_187452 | JGI IMG/M metagenome (GOLD analysis project Ga0209514, IMG submission 187452) | Subsurface groundwater microbial communities from S. Glens Falls, New York, USA - GMW37 contaminated, 5.8 m (SPAdes) (version 3) | ecosystem: Environmental > Aquatic > Deep subsurface >... | reverse complement strand
CGGACCCCGGGGTGTTCTACGGCGGCTACGAGATGCGTTCGGCATGCGCCGAGGCGGGCTATTGGCGATGGAGATTCGTCCAAGAAAGCGCGGGGCTCACCGAGATGGCGGCCCAGCCGATGAGCCTTTTTCAAGCAGCGGTTCGAACCGAGGCGCTTGACCTCACGCGCGCTCCTTACGCGGCGCGGCGCGCGGCGTGGGTGCATCCGGCGGACTACTCCCGCACGCAGGCGATCGCGCGTAAGGCGCGTGCGGCAAGCGCCGGCGCGATCGTCTATGAATCGGTGCGCGACCCGAAGCACGGGCGCTGCATGGCCGTCCTCACCCCCGGTGCTTTCCGGAAGGGTCAGGCTCCCGCCACGCAAACGTGGTACCTCACCATTACCCTGGCCGGGTCGACTTGGTCGCGGGCACCCGGGGAGGCGTTCTCCTTCGTGCACGCTTAGAACCCATTTCAAAATGAGCAAAGGGGCCGTTAACTTGGGCGAGTTTCTGTTAACTTCGGCATTTTTTTCCCCTGAGAGGCGCGATGTCCAAGCCCCTGATCGACGACGAATTGTGGAATATTATCGAACCACTCATGCCGCGGCCCAAGCGCCGGCACAAGAGGGATCCAGGGCGCACGCAGGGAATTTCCAATCGAGCGGCACCGACCGGGATCGTGTTTGTGCTGCGTTCCGGGATCCCATGGCAGATGCTGCCCAAGGAAATGGGCTGCGGTTCCGGGAGCACCTGTTGGCGACGGCTGGAGGCGTGGCAGCGAGCCAAGGTGTGGGATCGGCTGCACCAAGTACTGCTGTCGAAGCTTCGCGGGGCAGAGCGAATCGACTTTTCCCGAGCGGTAGCCGACAGTTCTTCGATCCGCGCCTGGGAGCTGGAAAAAAACGGGACCGAACCCAACCGATCGCCGTCGTCCCGGCTCGAAGCACCACATCCTCAGCGACGCGCAAGGCATTCCGCTCTCGGTCATTCTGGCCCAGGCCAAGCGCAATGACGTCATCCAGTTGCTGCCTCTGGTACAGGCGATTCCCCCGCTCGCGGGCAACCCGGGCGTCCTCAGCGCAAACCCGACCTTGTCGAGATCGATCGCGGCTACGATTCGAACCCTCGTCGAGCAGCGCGTAAAGCGCGAGGTATCCAGGCGCAGATTGCGCGACGCAGAACCAAACACGGCAGCGGCCTGGGAAAGATCCGCTGGGTCGTGTAACAAACCATCGCATGGCTGCATTGGTTTCGCCGCCTCAGAATCCGCTACGAACGACTGCCCAGAATTCACGAAGCGTTCCTCAAGATCGGCTGCTCCCTGATCTGTTGGCGCCAACTTCAGCATCAGGGTTCACTTTGAAATGGGTTCTTACGGTATTCACAATAAGTCAGCTGTCTGATGGAGGTCAACACGGCTGTCGCACTGCGGCACCAACATCCATTGGCTCGCAACGAGGAATTCACGATGACCGCAATTGAGATTGCAGTGCCCAGCAAGGTGATATCAAAGCCGCTCTTGGATTTGTACGAACCCGGTAAAGACAGTGCAAATAAGGTGACATCCTTTCAACGCGTGAAGACCTTTTGGCAAAGAGACAAGAGTGTTCCTCTCACGTCCTTTTATTACCCGAGCCAGATCCTCTTTGAGGCAGGTGTCAAGAAGAAGGCGGATAGTCTCCGGGAATTGCCAAAGACCGGGAACTACATCATCCAAGGAATAGTAGGTCAGGGCAAATCCATTTTTCTACGCCACTTGTGCGTTCAGGAACTACGTGAGACCGGACCGGGCCGGATTCCCGTGTTTCTGGAGTTACGGACGCTATCTTAGAACGGATTGCTCACTGTGCTACATGCCGCGATTGACCGCCTGAGGTTTCAGATAGACGACGAATTATTTGACTTCTACGCGAAATCCGGAAAGCTAGTCGCTTTGACAAGGTTTATCGTATCGTCGCCGGTTGGTGACCCTGCTTTCGTAAACGCAGTCGCAGCACCGAGGTGGCCCGGCTGGACGGTGACGCGCAACCCGATAGTGAAACCACGGAGACGAACATGAGCCAAGCCGCGCCGGAACAGTCCAGTCAAGGGACATGAGAAAGCCACCAGAGGCTAATTCACGCGGCCTTTACATAGGATCTCCTTTGCTAACGATCGGCCATCCGAGGCGCAGTCTCGCTGAGCTAATCGCGCTCCTGGAGTGTCACGAGGTGGCCGGCGTACTTGGGGGTACGCACCATCCCTCGGTCGCGGACGAATCCGCAAGGCGAACGCTACGAGTCTGTAAAGGCGCGCATATTGACGGGCAGTTCGTCGCGCGACCATCGCTCTCGCGCAAGAAAGGCGATAAGGGACAATAGGCAATAATGGCGGCACCGTGTCGAAAATTCTCTATTTCAGCGACGTTCACATCGAGATTCGGCAAAAGGAGGGCCGGCCGGCATGGACTGGCGTCTGGCCGCTCGACCTAGGTCCGGATCTCACCAACTTGGCCGGGACGGCGGACCTCGTCGTGCTCGCAGGCGATATCGGCAGGATGCGCTCGCGGCGCGATGTCTCGACGCTGCGCTACGCAGAGCAAGCCGCAGCCTATTTGAGGTGCCCCGCGGTCGTGGTACCGGGCAATCATGAATACTATCGAGGATCGTTCGATGATGAGCGCGAAGCGCTTCTCGCGGCGCGGGTTGCGGGCGTAACGGTCCTCGACCGAGGCGAAGCGCACTACGCTCGTGGGCCCGGTTCGCTGCGGATTCTCGGCGCAACGCTGTGGACGGACTACGCGGTACTCGGAAATCCTGAGCAAGGTATGCGCGAAGCCGGGCAGGCGATCGAGGACCACCGGCTGATCACGCGACGCGGCGGCAGCCCGTTCCTGCCTCAGGACGCGCTTGCAGAGCATCGGCTGTCGCGCGCCTGGCTGGCGCGAAAGCTGGCCGAGCCGAACGACGGGCCCACCCTCGTGGTGACGCACCACGTACCGCATTCTGCCGCGCGCAACCCGTTCCATGGCACGACTTCGCTGTCGCCCGCGTTCGATAGCGACTGCGATGATCTGATCGCTGCTGCCGCCAGAGCGCAAGTCGCGGCATGGATCTTCGGGCACCACCATTGGAGCCACGAGGTCTACGTGGGCGGGGTGCGTCTCGTCTCTGCACAGCCAGGGTATCCCGGCGAACAGACAGGATGGAACGGTCCAGGCATCCTTTGGATCTGACGCCGCGCGAATCCCGGCCGATCCGCGCATGTCTTCGCTGCTGCCACGCTGCCTCGGCGGCTCGGCTACGCCCGCCGAAGAAGATCTGTTCCAATCGTTATGGCAACAGCGCGTTCGCACGCTACTGCTCGAATACGCCGACGACGCGCAGATGATTGCCGTCCGCATCTGAAGAAATCGGTACGCGCGTTCGACGTTGTATCGGACAGCGCAGGCGAACTGTGCGCCCCGATCCGTAGCGGGGCGGGCAGCCAGGCCGATGACGACCGCGCAGGCTCTTCCGCTATCTTACGATTTTGCCCGCGCTTTTCCGACGGTCGCTGCCGGCCATCGCAACGCATACGCGAGTTGAATCGGTGATACAGGTGCGGACAAAACTATCTGATTCCCCGTTTTCGGAAAAGCGCCAGAGGCCGGGGCTGTTTCTGCATCGGGCACGGGATGCCGTCAGGGATCTTTCTCCGTCCTACTTCGGCATGGTGATGAGCACAGGCATCGTGTCCATTACGGCCCAATTGCTGGGAATGGCGTGGATCGCCCTCGCCTTGTTCTGGCTGAATCTCGGGGCCTACGCGGTGTTGTGGGCGTTGAACGTATTGCGCATCGCATTATTCCCGCGCCAATTCTTCGGCGACATGATCGATCACCAGCGCGGACCAGGTTTCTTCACCTTCGTCGCGGCATCCAGTGTTCTCGGCAGCCAGCTGGTACTGATCACGCATCACTATCGGGAAGCGATCTGGCTTTGGGGCCTGGCGCTCGCGCTCTGGCTGGGCCTCACCTATGCCATTTTTGCAGCCTTCACGGTAAAGCAGGACAAACCTCCGCTGGAGCATGGCATCAACGGCGCCTGGCTGCTCGCCGTTGTCGCTACCCAGTCGATTTCGGTTCTGAGCGCACTGATCGCTCCGCACTGGGAACAACCCTACAAACTCGAGTTGAACTTCCTCGCGCTGTCGATGTGGCTGTGGGGCGGCATGCTCTACATCTGAATGATCTTACTCGTCTTCTACCACTGCGCCTTTTTCAGGTTTTCCTCGGACGACCTGGCACCGCCCTAGTGGATCAACATGGGCGCCATGGCCATTTCCATGCTGGCGGGTTCCCTGTTGATCATCAATGCGCCGGATGCGCCCTTCATCGCGTCGCTGGCCCCGTTCCTGAAGGGCTTCACCGTGTTCTATTGGGCGACAGGAACGTGGTGGATCCCGATGCTCGTGATACTGGTCATGTGGCGTCATATCTACAAGCGGTTTCCGCTGACCTACGATCCTCTGTACTGGGGCGCGGTATTCCCGCAAGGCATGTATACGGCGTGCACGTACCAGCTGGCCTATGCCATGAATCTGCGCTTCCTGAATGTAATCCCGAAGTACTTCATTTACGTGGCGCTGCTGGCTTGGCTACTCGTTTTCCTGGGGCTGGTGCATTCGCTCGCGCGCCCCTTGCTCGATTTCCTTGCTCGACGTGAGCCTGCGCAGTCGCAGCCCAGATCCGCCGTGAAGGACGCGCGTTCCGAATAGCCGGATCGCCGCTTGTTCGATGCGGCTGCGGTCGCGACGACTGATGGCTCCCGACATCGGACATCCAATCCGGTATCCACGGAGGATCCCAGACCAGCTCGACATCCAGTGCCGTGGCCTGCGGCAAGATCGCGCCGATCGCCCTGCGGGCGCCGTCGACGATCAGGCCCTCCAATGGGCGGACCCGCGTAGTCATGCTCAATTCGCTGCGAACCCATTCCGGGGTTACAGCTATGAAATAGACAAGACCAAGGCCGACGATATTCATGTCGACCTCCGGGTCATCCACGGCGCTCAGCGCCGCGCGCACCTCTTCCTCCGTAGGCAACCCTGGGTCGGATGACACGACCGCTCTGTAAGATGTACAAGCAATACATCTGGACTTTAATACACAGATTTCTAATATCAATATATCAAAACCATCTTTTGCGTGAGTTCCGTCTCCTGACACCACACCCAGTCAAGGTCCGGCTATGCGGATGACGGCCTTCTCCGACTACACGTTGCGCGTGCTCAGTTACCTGGAGGTGCACGGTGAGTTTATGCTCAGAACGGGATTGGCTGTTGCGTTTGAACGCATATTCTCGGGGACCGTGTGGTGAACGGATTCCACGTGCATGCTGTTGGCTGGGTCTTGACGGTCAATGCTCGCGCACTGAACCGCCAGGAAGTCCGCGAGTTGACCGCTCTGTGGACCGCATTCATGCGCGCTCGCAACCAGGATTTCCACGGTACCCTGTGTCTGAATCGCCTTCTTTTCCCCCGCTCCACGCGACTTTCGGTGAGGACCATGAACGCGTTCGGTGTGGTCCTGGAGCGCATGGTGGCACTCCACCCGGAGCGCTTCGGCGAGGATGCGCTGCTCCACCGCCGCGATCACTGGCTGCTGCAGGCCCTCGCCAGCTTTCTCCTGGGGTTACTCGCGGCGTCATTTCTCCCGGTGAGCTGGCCCATGGTCAGGGAGGCCGTGCAAACGCTGTTCCTGATGGGCCTCGCTTTCTTGGTTCCCACCATCATCCTGTGGCGTGCGGCTCGCGCCGCGAAATACTTCGCGGCGCGGGCGCTGGAAATGGAATCATTCTTATGAGGTGTCCGGCCATGTCGTGCATCGATAACCTCGGGCCCGATTGGGTCGAGGGTTGCAGGATCATGCCGGCAATGGCGGCATTGCGCGCGATCCCGAACAGCCAGGCGCTGAACTTCGCCTCCGGCCGCCAATACGGCATCGCCTGCCAGACCCGCAGGAAGGCGTCCTGTACCAGGCCGAGCGCGTCGTCGCGCGAGCCGGTCAGCCGCAGCAGGAACCGAAACAGCCGGTCCTGATGACGCCGCACCAGTTGGGCGAAGGCGTTACGATTGCCGCGCTGCGCCCGGCCTGCCGGCGCCAGGTCGTCATCCGGGACCGCGGGCCCTGCGACTCCCGACCGACTGGCGTACGGGTCCTTACCCATCCTTCAACGATCGAAAACGAGAAAAATCCCCGGCACTGCCGGGGCGGCTCGCGAGCGGCACCAGCCGCAACGCGAATGCGCCGCTCCAGCACAACGCGGCGAGGGTAAGTAAAAACTGGGGATCATGAATGCCCGGGCCCGCCAGCACCCGGGCGAGCGTGGCCTCCGCAATCAGAACCGAACCCCAGAGCGGGAGTCGGGCCCGCGAAGGATCCTGCCGCGTCTTGAGGAGCGAGGTCATGGCCATCACGTTGAGGGTGAGCGTGCCGAGGCTCCCCACCGTGATCGCGTGGACCGCGGCGGCCTGGTCGCGGCCCGCGGCGAGCGCGGCGCTGTAGAACAGCAGGCTGAGCGCAAGCCACCCGTAACCCGCGGCGAGGCACAGCAGATCGGGCTTACACAAGCGTCACCGGTCCCTTGCGCACATGATTGAGTAGCACTTCAAGGAAGCGGCGTCGAAACAGCCGCGAGAGCACCCGCACCGGCAGAAAGAAGCCCGGTTGCAGGAAGAGTCCGCCCTTGCGCTCGCATGGGCATTCCCTTGTCGCGCAACACTTGTTTGCGGAAGCTAGGCGCGCGTGGTAGGTGGAAGCGAAAAGGAGCGAGCACTTCAAAACCTGCTCCTGACTTGCGTGGGCAGGAATCCTTGCCCGCTGCCTCGGATCGATCAAGCTATATCACAATGTGAGATACTGCTTTCTGTTTGGGCGAGGACTGATTTGGGTTGCTCCCTTCTGCGGAGTTTGGCGTCGAATGTGTAGAGCGTCCTGCGACGTGGATACGGTGCAGAATGGTTTCGGGAACGCGCTGGAGGCAACGCAACTCATCGCGCGCTAATGAATTTGAATATCCCTGAAATCGACTGACGCACACAGGCATTGCGAATCGCCGGCCTAGGGTCTACAGGCCAATGGGGGAAAGCCGGCAATCACTGAAAGGACATGAACGGTGATCGTGACGGCACTGACTGAGATGTTCGGACTGCAGGATCCGATCGTACTCGGACCGATGGGCAGTGTATCGGGCGGGCAGTTGGCAGCAGCTGTTGCCAATGCCGTCGGGTTGGGGCTGATCGGCGGAGGTTACGGTGCCCCCACCTGGCTGCGTACCGAGTTGTCCCGCGTGAAGGAAGAGACCAGCCGACCCTGGGGCGTCGGGCTGATTACCTGGTCAATCGATCGGAGCGTGTTGGACCTGGCCCTCAGCTACTGCCCGAATGCGTTTCTGCTCTCCTTCGGAGATCCGCGGCCTTATGCTCGGGCGATCAAATCGGCAGGCTGCAAGCTGATCTGCCAGGTTCAGGAGGTGCAACAAGCGCGGGTGGCACGCGAGGCGGGCGCCGACCTCATTGTCGCCGAGGGCACTGAGGCGGGGGGACACAGCGGTGCTCGCGCCACGCTGCCGCTGGTGCCGGCCGTGGTGGGTGTGGTGGCGCCTATTCCGGTGGTTGCGGCCAGTGGCACTGCCGACGGTCGCGGCCTGGCCGCGGCACTGCTGCTGGGCGCCCACGGCGCATTGATAGGCACGCACTTCTACGCATCTGCCGAGGCTCTCGGCCAGGACGTCGCGAAACGGCGCATTGTGGCTGCGCAGGAAAACGAGACTGCGCGCACGTACGTGTTCGACATCGTACGAGGCTACGCGTGGCCCGCGGCCCATCCCAGGCGCGCACTTCGCAACCGCTTCATGGAGCCCTGGGGCGGCCGCGAGAGCGACCTGGCGGTCGCGCTGGATACCGAGCGTGCCGCGTATCAGGCGGCTGCGCGCAGGGGCGATTACGAAACAGCGGTCGTGTGGGGCGGCGAGGCCGTCGACCTGATTAAGAGCGTGGAGGGCGCGGCCGCGCTGATCGCGCGGATCAGCGCTGAGGCCGAAGTGCAGTCGCGTGCCGGTGCCAAGGTCGTCCGATAGATGTTACGGATTGTCGGTAGCGCCCCATCCGCTATAGCGACTGGCGCCGGGCAATGACAGAGCGAGTGCAAGCATGGCAGTGCATCGGCTGCGGGAAAATCGAGGCGCCGCAGACCTGCATCGGCGTTTGCCAAGACCGCAAGGTTGAGTTCGTGTACGCATTCGAGCACGAGGAAACACTTGCGCAACTGAAGTTCGCGCGCCGGCAGGCCGCGACCTTCGAAACATTGGTTCGCAAGCTAGCGGGTACCACGCCGCACGAGGGCGAATGGGAGCGCTCTTACCGCACTTTCCAGAACCAGGCGCGCCAGATTTTGGCGGCGCATGCGGGCGACACTCCGGATCTCGAAGGGCCGGCGCCAGTGGCCGAATCATAAGCGTCGTTCGAGGATGTCCACAATAATACGCCGCGGCCCTAACCGGCGCTTTCTAATCACGCTGGCCTCGGTCAGTCTAATCGGTCCGCTTGCCATCCATATGTTTCTGCCCGCGATGCCGGTGATCAAATCGGTATTTGCGGCGTCGGATGCGCTGGTGGGGCTGACGTACAGCGTCGCGTTGCTCGTTATGGCCTTCGCCACACTGGTGTATGGCTCGCTGTCCGATCGTTATGGCCGTCGTCCCATGCTCCTCACGGGGCTATTTCTGTTTACGTTCGGAAGCGGTGTATCGGCCATCGCGGATTCCGTTTCCGGCCTCATGGCAGGACGGGTCATCCAGGCCCTCGGGGCCGCCTGCGGCGTCACCCTTGCCCGCGCCATCGCGCGGGACGCCTACGGGACGGAAGGGTTGGTCAAAGTGATCGCCTATCTGACGATGGCATACACGCTTGGACCTATGATCGGGGCGCTGTTTGGCGGGGCGTTGGTCGACGTGGCTGGTTGGCGCAGCATGTTCTGGTTTGCTGCGATCGCAGGCGCGCTCATCGCGACGTCGTCCTACGTGGTGTTGTACGAAACGCACCCGAAGGAGAATATTCAGCATAATCTTTCAGGTTATCTTAGCGAGTACGCGGCGCTGTTTTCGCACGCGCGGTTCACAGCCTTCGTATTGCAGACGGGGCTTGCCTCGGGAGTTTTCTACACGATGGCGGCCGCCGCGTCGTTCCTGATGAAGGATTATCTGGGGCACTCGGCGACCGAGTTCGGCGCGTATTTCATGGCTTTCCCGATTGGATTTCTCGCCGGCAGTTTGCTCTCGAGCAGGGTGAGCCACCGCTTCGGAACCGAAAATATGGTACTTGCCGGATCCGCCATCAACTTCCTGGCGGTATTGCTCCAGTCGGCATGGATACTCGTCGGGTTGCTGTCGCCACTCATCATTTTCGTTCCTGGATTTCTGATCACGTTCGGGCAGGGAATTTCGCTCCCGAACGCGCAAGTGGGCGCAATGCGGGTGATACCGAGTCTCTCCGGCACGGCGGCGGGCGTGGGAGTATTTTTCCAAATGTTTCTTGGCGCTGTTTTCGCCCAGATTTACAGCCTGCTGGCCGACGGGACCCCGATTCCCATGGTTGCCACTGTGTTGATCGGCTCGATCCTAACGCTGACCGCCGGCGTTATTCCATTCGTTCTGAAGAAGCAAGGCAGAGTCGCTCGAGACGGAAGCTGAGCGATACGGTCATGTTGGCGACGGTGCTACCTCAGTACAACAACTGTATTCACTCGGCCACATGCCGCGGTCTCGTGGCGATAAGGATAGAATTTCACATGCCGAATCCGACACACCCTCCGCGGCTCCTTGCAGCGCTCCTCAGCCTGCGCGCCTTCAAGCCTCTGCGCTACCGTGAATACCGCCTGCTCTGGTTGGGGCAGATCTTCGGTAGCATGGGGATATGGACGGACGAAGTCACGCGCGGCTGGCTCATTTACGAACTGACAGATTCGGTGCTGCAGCTGGGCCTCGCGGGCGGCGTGCAGGCCATACCGTATCTGCTGTTCTCCCCGCTCGCCGGCAGCGCCGCCGACCGCTACCCGCGCAAGACGCAGCTCCTGATGGCGCAGGAGGCGACCGTCTTGATCTACGGCGCCACGGCGATGCTGGTGTTTACCGGACTGATTCGCACCTGACACGTGTACGTCTCGGCATTCCTCGTCGCCACCGCGCAGGTGTTCCAGCATCCCGCCCGCGCCTCGATGATCTCGGATTGCGTGCCGCGCGAGTATCTCACCAACGCTATCGGGCTGAGCTCGCTGATGTTCAATGTCTCGCGCGGATTGGGGCCCGCGCTTGCGGGAGCGCTAATTGTTGTCGCCGGCACCGGCGGCGCTTTTGGCGTGCAGGCACTGTTCCTGTTCCTCGCCACAGCCTTCACCTGGCCGCTGCTCCCGGTGGCACACGCCGCGCGGGCCACCGGTCACAGGGAATCGTTCGCGCGCAGCATCCTGGAAGGCGGGGCGTTCAGCTGGAACAACGAAACCGTCCGCGCGGGGCTTTGGTGCGTAATGCTCGCTTCGTTCTTCATCGTGCCCTTCACGACGCTGCTGCCCGTATTCGCGCGCGACTTGCTGGGCGCCGGTGCGACCGGACAGGGGTTTCTACTCACCGCCATGGGCGTGGGCGCGTTCTTCAGCGCGGCGCTGGTTGGGTTGCCAACACCGGCCACAAACTGCCCCGCGGCGTGATCATGTTGGTGTCCGGGATGATGTACGGCCTGGCAGTCGTCCTGTTCACCGCCTCACCCTGGTTCGGGCTGTCGCTCACGGCCATGGCCATCGCGGACCTGTTCCACGTGCACACCAACATACTGGTGCAAACGGTCGTGCAGACCTACTCGCCGCCCGAGTTCCGCGGCAGGACCATGGCTCTCTTTAGCATAAACCGGGCGATGATCACGATCGGGGTGATGCTGTTCGGCCCGCTCGCGTCCCTCGCCGGGCCGCGCTGGGCGGTGACTATCATGGGCGCGGCGGGGTCGCTTTCCATGGTGGCGCTCCACTTTACCGTGCCGCGGGCGCGTCATATCCGCTAAGGCCTCGCGGCGCCCGAATATAAGAAAAGCGGGCAACTCCGATGTTTGGCGAGGAGCCGCAAGAGTCGCTGGAAAACCGAGGATCGACGCAACATGCGCGAAACGATTTTTCTCTTGGCGTTGGCGGGCGCAAACGGCGGTCTAGCGCTACGCATCATGGAGCCGACGCTGCTCGGCCGGTGTGGGTTGGTGCTATGGGGCGGCGCGATCTGCGCCGGCGCGTACGCGATCATTGTGCTCAGCCCGATCTGGGCCTTCGCGATACCCTGCGCCGTCGCTCTCGGATTCTCGTTCTTCATGCTGCACAATACCGGGCAGACCAAGGCAACCGAAATGGCGCCGCACGCCCGCGGTGCGGCGGTGTCGGTCCATGCGTCGAGCTGGTCGCTCGGCCAAGCTGCCGGCGTCGCAACCATGGGGCTTGCGGTGAGCCTGCTGGATTACGCACCGGCGATCATCGGCTTGGGACTGGGATTCCTCCCGCTCGGTGCCTGGACGCGCGTTAACCTCGACCGGCTATAGCTGGGCCGTCACCTTCTCCACGTGGATGACCAGGGCGCCGCGCGCCCAGGGAAACTTGGCCTTCGCTTCATCGAACAGAGCACCCGAGCCGACCACTTCGCCGCTACCTTCGATCAGGTACCCTTGGCCCATGGAGCGCGTCCTCGGCACCGTCTTCGAGGCGAGCAGCAACTGGATGTGTGGTTCCTGCGCAGGTTTTGCTCGGTGCGGTGATACCGGCCAGCGGGGAGAACCAGAATGTCTTCCCGGATGCCCAGCGCGCGCAGGTACTCGCCCCAGTTGCCTACCAGGTGCAGACCCTCATTCCCCGCGGTGACGATTGCCACGAATTCGGCCGCCTCGCACACGACGCGGCAATTGGCATCGATCTTTGCCATAGTGTCTCCTCGGAGAATCGATTCAGTGTAAGTAGATCAAGGGCGCCGATAGTATGGACCAATGAGGCTCATCCCGTGACGAGCCCAGCAGGCAATGCACGGGGTGGGGAAGAAATCCTTGGGCCTGATTAGGGTAATCTGATTCGGTTCCATTGCTTCAGCGTGGCACCGGATGCATGCCGATGCATTCAGCGGCCATTTCACTGCGTCCAGCAGGCTGGATTTAGCGGGCGCGACTTGATGGGAAAGCACGGTAAAGTCGGGGGAAGTATCGAGCCTGACTGCGCGCGCACCAAGGCCAATCGGTGCTCGGTCCCACTCCGCCGCGCGACTCAACCACGCAGTTCGATCTGCTCTCCATCGGGTCCGCGAAAGACGACGCGGCGCCAGCCTGCCTCTCTCGGCTCCCTTGCCGCAGTGTCATGGGGCGCTTGCGTCATCTTCACGCCACTGTTCCGCAGCTCAGCGACAGCCTCGTCAAACCTCTCGGTTTCGAGGCAGGAATGGAATCCGCTCATCGAACCGTCGGAACGATGCGTCAACTCCAGAACTGTATCCCCCAGCTTCAGGTAGGCGATCTGCATGCCTCCGGCAACCGCGTGCTGGAAATAATTCTTGAATCCGAAGCGGCTCTCGTAAAACGCCACGGACCGTTCAAGATCCCCGACGTGGAGTGCCATGTGATCGATGCGTTTGAACATAGTAGTCTCCCAGTCCAACTTCTTCAGTTTGGCATGCTTGCCGATGGCGTGCTCCGCCACGAGAAGCTTGCGCACTTCAGAACGAGAACTCGACCTGCGCTCCGGCCCGGCGGAGGGGTAGGCCCTACTCCGCCGCCGCGGGGGCGGTCCGCGTGCGGGCAAACAGCCACAGGATCGCCACGATCACCAGCGCAAGGAACGGCGCGACCGAGTAGTTCACCGTCGCCCAGCCATACACGTTCTGCAGCCACCCCGAGGTGAAGGTGGTGAAGGCGACCGTGCCGAACACGCAGAAATCGTTGAAGCCCTGCACCTTGGCGCGCTCATCGGGCGCGTAGGTCTCGGTCAGCATGACGGTGGCGCTGACGAACAGGAAGTTCCAGCCGACCCCGACCAGCACGTTGGCGAGCCAGAAGTTCCACACGTCGAGCCCGGCGAGCGCCGCCATCACGCAGCCGATCATCAGCACCGCGCCGATCAGCATGATGCGCGCGCCCCCGTGGCGCCCGATCAGCGCCCCGGAGAAAAAACTCGGCACCCACATGCCAAGGATATGCCACTGGACCACGAACGCCGCGTCGTTGAACTTCAGGCCGCAGCCGATCATCGACAGCGGTGTCGCGGTCATCATCAGGCTCATCACGCCCCAGCCGATCATGCCGCCGAAAACGGCGACGATGAACTTGGGCTGGCGCGCGATCTCTAACAGCGGCCGGCCGCCATGGCGCGAGGCTCGGGTGGGGGGCGGCGGCAGCTGGGTCACCGCCAGCATGGCGATCATCAGCATCGGCAGGACCGCCATCACCACGAACGTGCCGGCGAAGGTCATCGGCGCGAACAGATCCTTGGTCAGCTTGGCGAGCTCGGGCCCGACGAAGGCGGCGACGATGCCGCCCAAATTCACCCAGGCGATCGCCTTGCTGCGCCAGCTGGCGTCGGCCACCTCGGCGGCGGCGAAACGGTAGAGCTGGTTCGTGGCGTTGAACGCGCCGATCACGACGGTACCGGCGGCGTACATCCAGAACGAGCCCAGGTAGATGCCGCCGGCCGCGATCAGTGCGCCGGCGATCCCGATCACAGCCCCGGCCATGAATCCGGTGCGCCTTCCGATGCGCCGCATCAGCTGCGAGACCGGAATGGCGACCAGAGCGAGCGCCACCCAGCCGAGCGCGTGCGGCAGGGTGGCGAACGCCTTGTCGGTTGCGAGCATGTTGCCGACCAGCGCCGTCGTGGACAGGATCATGGCGGTCATGATCTGGCCGAACGTCTGCGAGACGGCGAGATAGGCGACGGTGCGCTTGGCGGGCTGGGCCATGCAGGCTACGTCACAATTTTCGCGTTCACATTGCTCGCGCAGCTTGAGCGTGCCAGGTTCATTTAGCCGCTTGCCGTGCCCGCGGGCGATAAGAGCCGGGAATCGTGCGAAAAGCGATGTTGAGGCGATTCGCGCCGTTGATCACCACGATCGCCAGTGCCAGATTCACCAACTCCTCCTCGCTGAACTGAGCGCGAGCCTTGTCATAGACCTCATCCGGCACATGCCTTCGGTTACGAGCGTGAGGGCCTCGGTCCAGGCGAGAGCCGCGCGCTCGCGATCGCTGTAGAAGGGCGACTCACGCCAGGCATCAATCAGATAAAGCCGCTGTTCGTTCTCGCCGTCGGCTCTGAGCTCCTTGGTGTGCATGTCGATGCAATGGGCGCAACCGTTGATCTGTGAAGCCCGCAGCTTCACCAACTCGAGGAGCGTTTGCTCAAGCCCGCATTTGTGCACGAAGGCGTGCAGTGCGGCCATCGCCTTCTCGCCTGGCGACGAGGTTTTCCTGAAATCCATTTGAGCTTTCATCATGGTCTCCTCTTGCAGTGGGCTTCAATCCGGCCTGACCACGAACAGTTGCTGATCATCGGCGCGCTTCATGGAGGACTCAAGCACGTTGAATTGGCCTTTCGCGCGCAATTCCTCTGCTATTTGCCGCGTCACCGACATGGCTACAAGCGATGGTCCAGATGCTGTGTTGACGCGGGCGACACCCAGTCGTTGGAGCCGCGAGACATCGGGCACACCGGGTCGCCCCACAATGTTGACCGGCGCCTTCAGTGCTTTCACAAGATCGGCAATGATCTTCGGGTCAGTCAGGCCGAACGGAAAAATACAGTCGGCGCCGGCTGCCAGATAGGCCTTGCTCCGCTGCACAGTCTCGGCAAAGCGGGTCCCATCGTCGCCGATGTGCTTGAGATAGAGATCGATGCGCGCATTGATGACCAGCGGCACCCCCTCTTGCGTTGCGGCTTCCCGCGCTGCGCGGATGCGTGCGGTCGCATCTTCGATACTGCGGATCGGTAATCTGGGCGTGCGCGCCATCCTCCAGGTTAATTCCCACCGCGCCGGCCCGAATGATGTCCGTCACGCTGCGGGCCACGTCGCCAGGCGTTTCCCCATAACCGCCCTCGATGTCGGCTGTCACCGGTACGCGAACCGTCCGCACAATGCGCTGCGTGGCTGCCACCACCTCGTTCCACGGCGCCTGTTCGCCATCGGGAAAACCAAGCGCACATGCCAGACCCCCGCTGGTCGTTGCGATTGCGTCAAAGCCGGCGGCCTCGAAGATACGAGCGCTCATCGCGTCCCACGCATTAGGAAGCAGCAGAAGCCAGGGCCCCCGGTGCATAGTGCAGAATGCTTCCGCACGTCGTCTTTGCCCGTCATTCGTCATTTCATCTTATCCCCTACGCAATTCCCGTCCTTGATTTCGCAGAACGGCGGTCGACCTGGTTTTATTCGGCGCCGTCTTGGTTATCTTACTCCCTAACGAAAGGAAGATCTTCTTGCCGTGCCACGCGAAGCAGCCGCGAACCTATTCATTATTATGATCTCACCAACCTGACCTCTATCGTTATTCAACTACGGTGGTTTCAGTATGAAATACGGCCGGCCCACCCGGATGCTGCATGCGCTCATTGCTGTTGGGATTTCGCTCGAGCTCTTGTTAAGCCTCGTCATGAAAACACCGAAGTCAGACCGGGTGCTCACACCTCTGCAATCGTTCGGCTACGAGGCACATCAAATAGTCGGTATGGCTGTTCTCGGGGTGCTTTTCCTGCATTGGATTGTCTTCGTGACCGGCCATGCGCACAAAGGCATCGGACACTTCTTTCCGTGGTTTTTCAAAGCGCGCCTGCATGCCGTTTTGAGCGACATTCGCGAACTCCTTAAACTCAAGGTGGGAGACCCTGAGCAAACGGACAGCTTTTCGGGTGCGGTTGAAGGTCTTGGCTTCGTTGTGGGAAGCATTCCCGCAGCAAGCGGCGCAGTGCTCTTCTTCGGGATAGCCGAAAACGACGTCATGAACCCGGCCGTTCATGCGGTCAAGGAGGTCCACGAGTTCTGGGGTCCCGTCATGTGGGGCTATCTGGGCGTCCATGCCGGCGCAACGATGGTGCACGCTGGGCTGGGACACCGTTCGATCCTATCTATCTTCAGATGGTGGACAACCGTGGAAATATGCTCCCCGCTGCTGCGCTGGCCAAAACGGGGGAGCGGGCGCGTCAAATCTGGACACTGGGAATCGGTAGCGCTAATCGCCGGTTGGAGATAATCGGAATTCCAACACTGTAGGTATGCGCGCAAGCGCCTCTGACAGCCGGCGCGGCAATGTCCCGAATGCTGTTGAACGGTGAGGGAGCGACGGCTCCGGATATGCATATTACGCGACCTTGAGTTTCTCGTTGACAGGGGAAGCACTCGCTTTGGCGAGCGCGCCTGTAAGTCGCGTCATGTCTCGATGGCCGCGTACGGCACGGAAACCGCGACTGGCTTCGTTCAGAGATGTGGCAATCCAGCGCAGTACCATCTTCCCGTCCGGCCAGCGCTTGACGTTGCGCGTGTGATGAGCGACGCGACCATTCAGGTTCTCGATTGGATTGGTGGTTCGCAACGTGCGGTAGAGCGTGCCCTCGATACCCAGGCCGGTCAGGGTGAGGGTCTGCTCGAGGCCTTCGCGAAGGCTCGCTGCCGCGCCAGGATGGGTCTTGGCGAGGGAATTGGCCAGCCGTTCGAGCTGTCGCTTGGCCAGCGCCGGGTCCCGGCTTTCCTCGGCGTCTTTGACGTCCTCCCAGTTTTTCGCGACAGGTTAAAAGTAGAGTAACGTTGCTTCGCGGGCCCTACTATAAGGGAAGGGGGAAGCGATGAAGAAGTCTAGGTTCACCGAGGAGCAGGAGGCGTACGCGCTGCGCCAGGCCGAGGCAGGCACGCCGGTCGCTGATGTGTGCCGGCAGATGGGGATCGCGGAAGCGACCTTTTATATCTGGAAGAAGAAGTATGCGAGTCTGGGGGTGACGGAGCTTCGTAAGCTGCGCCAGCTCGAAGACGAGAATGCACGGCTCAAGCGCGTGGTGGCCGATCTGACACTGGATCGGCACATCCTGCAAGAAGTCATTAAAAAAAAGATCTGAGGCCGGCCCGACGCCGCGAGATCGCCGTGTGGATCCACGAACGCTTCCAGGTAAGTTGCCAGAGGGCTTGCCGGCTCGCCGCGCCGCAGCGGGCAACGTGGTACTACCGCAGCCAGGCGCAGGATCAATCGGGGCTGCGGATGCGCATCCGGGACATCGCCAACGTACGGCCGCGCTTCGGTTATCTGCGCATTCACATCATGCTGCGTCGGGAAGGTTGGATGGTAAACCGCAAGCGGGTGCATCGCTTGTATCGCCTCGAAGGCCTGCAGCTGCGGTTGCGGGTCCGGCGGCGCAAGCGCGCTGCGCTGCACCGCGGGCCGGTGCCTACGCCGCAGGCATGCAATCAGTACTGGAGCATGGATTTCGTGCATGACCAACTCGCCAACGGCCGGCGCTTTCGGGTACTCACGGTGATCGATCAGTGGAGTCGTGAGACTGTGTTGCTGGAGACCGGTTTCTCCCTCGGTGGTCAGGACGTTGCGCAGGCCCTGGAGCGCGTCTCTGCGACCCGCAGCCTACCCAAGGCGATCATCGTGGATCACGGCACGGAATTCACCTCCAAGGCACTGGACGAATGGGCCTGGCGCAGAGGCGTGCAGCTCGACTTCATTCGACCCGGTAAGCCCGTGGAGAACGGGCTGATCGAGTCCTTCAACGGGCGCCTGCGCGACGAGTGCCTGAACGTGAACGAGTTCGCGTCGCTCGAGCATGCTCGAGCGACCCTGCAGTGCTGGCAAGACGATTACAATCTGCAAAGACCGCACGGCTCGCTCGGCCGCCTGACCCCGAGCGAATACGCCAACCGAGGTCGGGCAATGCGGCTTTCGGAGTGACGAAACTCTGATTTAAAACCGTCCAAGAATGGGGCCAACGTCAATCGAAGACAACCTCTATTTCTGAGTTGTCTACTTGACGGGGGAGCTTACGTGAGATACTTCTCATCTCGGTAAGTTTGTCGGCGGACGTTTTGATATAGAGACGATGGCTTCAGCTTTTCCTTTGTTTCCGGCATTGGGGGTTTCAGATCGCGTCGCGAAAGTGGGTTTTCGATTTGGCGCCAAAGGTACGCGTGCGAGCGGGCGGATGATGCTTGTCGGTCTGCTCGCGTTGCTCGTCGCGGCGGCGTGGTCCGCGGTACTGGCGTACTCGGCGGCGCTCGCGTTGATTGCGAACGCCGTGCTGCTCGAAGTGAACCTTCTCAAGGTGTTGCGCACATTTGTACGACATCAACCTGAAGCACGACCTGCTTGCGGCGCCGGCCGCTCATCGGCGAAGCAGTCGCCGGCTTCAGCGGGGCAATCCATCGCCGCAATGGAAGCCCCCAGCCTCGTGCGCCGCGAACCCGCCCGCCTGAAGCGTCCGAACGTATAAGCGTCGAGGGAACATCGTGCTAGCGTACGTTTTTTGGCATGCCGCACCTGCGAGCATCGCGGCTGCCGATTATGAGAAAACGCTGCTCCGCTTCGGCCACGCGTTGGCCGATGCTGGGAGTCCCGGTTTTCTGGGCCACGCGAGCTATGCGATTGGCCAGACTCCGTGGCTGGGCGAGCCTGGCTACGAGAACTGGGCATGGCTCGAAGGCTCGTGGGCGCTCGATCCCTTGAACGAGCGTGCGGTGTCGGGCGTGATGGAACAACCGCACAATGCGATTGCGCAGATGACCAAGCACGGCGGCCACGGCGCTCTCTATTACCTCGTAGCGGGCGAACACAAGATCCCAGGAAACTCGAGGATTTTATGGCTGTCACGTCCGCGCGGCATTAAGTGGCGCGAGGTGATGCCCGGCATCGTCGATTCGGTGGGTTCGAAGGTCAGTGTGTGGCGGCGTCAGATGGTTCTGGGGCCGTCGACCGAATTCGCGGTGATCGCGCCTCCGGACGCGTCCGCCTTGGTTCTTCCAGAGGGCTGGACGTCGCTTGCGGTCGACCGCCGCAAACTGAAGCAGCCGTGAGAAGCGGCGTGAGAACCGGTCCCGTCCGAAGGACCAGAGAGCGAAGATACACGCCAGTGCATCGCATACGTGACCAACGGGCGGACTCGCGGCGCCGCGTGAGCAAGCGAACCCGTGCGGGTAGTGCAGTGGGTATGACCGAGTCAGTGCGCCGATGACCGCCATCACTGAAATTGCGAGCGACGTCTTCCGAATCTCTACCTACGTTCGGGAAAGCAACATCCAGTTCAATCAGTTCCTGGTGCGCGACGAACAGCCGCTGCTGTTCCACACCGGTCACAAACGGCTGTTTCCCCAAGTGCGCGAGGCGGTGGCGACGCTGATCGATCCAGTATCCCTGCGCTGGATCGGCTTCAGCCACATGGAAGCCGACGAATGCGGCGGGCTCGCCGAATGGCAGCAGCTCGCACCCGCATCTGCGGCGTTCTGCAGCGTCATCGGCAAACGCATCGGCGTGGACGACTTCATCGCGCTGCGCCCGGCCCGGGCGATGACCGACGGCGAGATTCTCGCGACAGGTCATCATCGATTTCGCTTCCTCCATACGCCGCAGGTTCCGCATGGCTGGGACGCGGGCCTGCTGTTCGAGGAAACGCAGAGCGTGTTGTTTTGCTCGGATCTGTTTCATCAGAACGGAGACGTCGAGGCGGTCACCGGCAACGATGTCGTCGGTCGCTTTCGCCAGACGCTGACCGATAACCGTGAAAGCCCGGTGCCCGGCTATCTCCCATATACCACTCGCACCGGCGCCACGCTGGCGCGGCTCGCGCAGCTGAAGCCGAAGGTCCTGGCAGCAATGCACGGTTCGACGTTTGTCGGCGACGGGCAATGCGCCCTGGCGGATGCGGCCACGATGATGCGCGAAGTGCTCGACTGAGTTTCGCCAAGCCGTGATTTTGGAGGAGCGCAATCGCGATACCGCGTGGTACGCGGCGATAGACACGGAGTGGCCCGCGCTCCGGGATGCCTTCTTGCGCTGGCTCAGTCCGGACAACTTTGACGAACAGGGCAGGCAGAGAATCCGGCTTTCGGCATTGACGGACTCAATCCTCAATCAACGAAGTTAAAGAAGTTGCCTCAAGGCTTGGCCGTCGTGCACAGTGGCCGGGATCGTCACTGCCGAGTGAATGAGGTTATGTGTTGCTGTCGGCACTCACGTGCGCCTTCATGCGGGGGTATCACTGGTTACCCTTCTTGGTCTGGCGCATCTGCGGGTTGCGCTCGCCCGATTGGTTCCTGGTCGAAGAAGGGGCATTGATAATCGATGCGCGCTTTGACCGGCTGGCCGAAGCAATGCTGGGCATGGTAGTGCTCAGTGCGCGAACGGCCTGGCCCGCGGCCGTACGCTGCTGGTCATGGCCACCGCGACCAGCAATTCGCCTGGCTGCGGACCGTCCGGGACCCGCACCTCGATGGAATGGTAGCTCCCCTGGTGCTTGTCGATGGACTTGTGGGCGACCGGAACATCGAGCGAAGTGCCTGCCCCTCCGCGTTTGGCCCCGCCTACCATCCAAAGCTCCCCCTTGGACGCGCTGCGCACCTCGTTGCCGAACAACCGGGTGTGGATCAGCACGTTCGCATGCTCGATCTCGCCCGACAAGCCGACCAAGCTGCCTTTGCCGATACAGGCAACGCCATCGGCGCCACCGAGTCGTCGCACGCACTCCTCAGCAAGCCCTTTTCCAAGACCGGGCGCAAGCTGTTCGATCTCTGCTGAGAGGTCGGCATCGGACGCGAGACCCAGCCAGGGATTATCGAACAGCGCACAGGCGACGACCTGCCTGAAAGGGCTGGCCAGCGCGCCGTTTTCCCAATACAGCACGTCTTCGAACACGACCAGGCGCTTAAGCTTGTCAATCATGCTAATCTTCCTTCAACGCGGGTGGGTGGCGCGGCGCGCCTCGTAGGTCTGAACATGCGCGCACGCGATCCCGAGCACGGGAGTCGCAATCGAGAGCCGCCGCGCGCGCGCCAGCATGTCGCCGAGAACGTGAGACCCCTCGGTCGGGCCGCCGCGCGCGATATCCCTGAGCATCGATGCGCTGAACGGCGAATTCTTCCTGGTGAGAAGATCGAGCGCCACGGACTGCCGCTCGGACGAGACAGGGAACTGCGTGGCATCTGCGACCGCGCAGCATTCGGCATAAAGTTCGCGTGTAATGGCGTCCCCGTCGTCGGTGGCACAAATGTCGCCGACGGCGGCGCGCATCAGGCAGGTCATCCCCGCGAGCGTGGCGAGCATCACCCACTTATCCCATGCCGCCTGCATGAGTGTTTCGGAGTAGATAATGTCGGCCTTGACGCCGGCCAGGGCCGCGCGCAAATCGTCCATGCGGCGCGAGCGCCCTCCCGCAAGCTCGCCGAAGGTGAATGTGTGGAGATCGTTGAGGTGCAGGATGTGGCCTTGGGAGGAGAGCGCTGCCGCAAGGTGCGCGATGCCGCCTATTACGCGTTCCGCGCCGAATCTCGCCTTGAGCAGGTCGTAGTGAGCGAGTCCATTGAGTAGCGGGATCACCATCGTTCGCGGGCCAATCGCGCCGGCGATTGCGTCGATCGCCGCCGGCAGATCGTAGGCCTTGCAGGCGAGCAGGACCGCGTCGTATTCCGATATTGCGTCGCCCGTCACGGCGACGCGAGCCCGGCCATGGTAATCGCCCAGCGGGCTGCGCAGGACGAGCCCGGACTGCGCTAATTGCGTCGCCCTGCCCGGACGCACGAGGAAGGTGACGTCGGCGCCGCATTCGGCCAGGCGGGCACCGAAATAGCCTCCGACGCCGCCCGCCCCCAATATCAGGAATCGCATCAAGTCATCTGTCCGCTGAAAAGGATTCGACTATAGTGGTTGCACGAGCGGGGGGCAAGCCCGCGCTGGCACGTTCACTGATCACCCCAATCGGCGCGAGGTTATAGCGAAATTGCGCGATTGCAGATTGCGCTGGACATCGCCTCGGCGCAGGATCACACGCTCGATTTCAACCAGGCATAATAAGAGGTGAGCGCCAGCACGACGGAACTCAGGCACGACGTCGAAGTCATCGGCTTGGTCAGTTCTGCGCATCTGTTGTCGCATTTCCTGCAGCTGATTCTGGCGCCGCTGTTTCCGCTGCTCAAGGACGAATTCGGCGTCGGCTACGCCGCGCTCGGCCTGATGGTCTCGATCATGTATACGGTCTCCGGCATTTCGCAGACCATGGCCGGCTTCATCGTCGACCGTTACGGCGCGCGCCGCGTGCTGCTGTTCGGCATGGCCACGTTTTCCCTGGCGATACTGGTCACCGGCCTGGCGATTTCCTACTGGATGCTGCTGGCGGTGGCGGTGCTCGCGGGCATAGGCAATAGTGTGTTTCACCCGGCCGATTTCGCCATCCTGAACGCTAAAGTGAATCCGAAGCGGCTGGGTTACGCGTTCAGCACGCACGGCATAGGCGGCAATCGCGGCTGGCTGGCAGCCCCCGTTTTCAGCGTCGGCATATCCACGCTGTACGGTTGGCGTGCGGCTACGGTCGCAGCCGGCGTTCCCGGACTGCTGATTACCGTCATCATCGCCAGCCGCGCGGCGATATCCGGTGTGCAGGCCGATGCCGGCGGGGCACAGGCGCAAGGCCGAAGGCGCGCGTGAGAGATGCCTTAAGGACGACGTGCGCGCTCTCTCGTCCAAACCGGCGCTCAAGTGTTTCGCTTTCTTCACCTTCTACTCGATGGCCCTGGTCGGCCTGCAGACGTTTTCGGTGTCGGTGATCACTGCCTTGTATGGCGTGTCGTTGGTCGCCGCGAGCGCGGCGCTGACGGGATTTCTGTTCGGTGGCATCGTTGGTATCGTCGCGGGCGGCGTCGCCGCGGCCCACAGCAGCCGCCACAATCTGGTCGCGGCGTCGGGCATGCTGATCGGCGCGGCACTGGCGCTGTTCCTCGCGAGCGGAGCGGTGCCCCTGTCGCTGTTGACGGGCACCATGATCATAGGCGGTTTCTTCATCTTTTCCACTCAGCCTTCGCGCGATATTCTGGTGGGCGGCGTGACGCCGCCCGGGGCAGCCGGCAAGGTGTATGGCTTCGTCTACTCGGGCCTCGACTTCGGCGGATCGCTGTCACCAATGTTGTTCGGATGGATGCTCGACCAGCACCTGCCGCAATGGGTGTTCGGGGCGGCGACCCTGTGCATGCTGGTTGCAGTTGCAACCGCGGTCACGCTGCGCGCGCGACGGACCGCGGACGCCAAACCGGGGCTGGGCGCAATGCTGGAGAAATCACCCTTGTAGCTATGGTGGCAAGGGTTTGCCGCCCCTCCCTTGCGGGGCGCCGCTTTAATTCAGTTGCTCATGCAACTGAAAAGCAGACAGGAGAGCAGCATGACAGAGAACAGTTATCCGAAATTCCGGGTTGGTGCAGTACAAGCGGGACCCGTCTTCATGGACCTGGAGGCCACCGTCGATAAGGCGTGCCACCTGATCCAGGAAGCAGGGCGCAATGGAGCACGCCTCGTGGCCTTTCCCGAGGCCTTCATCCCGGCTTATCCTTACTGGTCCCGTTACCTTCCTCCGTTGCAGTCCACGAGCTACACCAAGGAACTGATCAAGCAAGCGGTTCAGGTGCCCAGCTACACCACAAGCCGCCTGATTCAGGCGGCTCACGATGCAGGTGTGTACGTCATCGTGGGCATCAATGAAAAAGTTGCCTGGGCCCACGGCACCCTGTTTAATACCAACCTGCTCATTGGGCCAAAAGGACAACTTCTGGGGCGCCACAGAAAGCTGGTTCCCACCCTATCCGAGAAACTTGTTTGGGCCTACGGCGATGGCAATGGCCTGCGTACCCACGAGACGGAGCTGGGCCGCCTGGGCAGCCTTATCTGTGGGGAGAACGCCAACCCTCTGGCCCGCTTCGTCCTTATTGCCGACGGAGAGCAGGTTCACGTCGCCAACTACCTTGCCTTGCCAAAGGACGATACTGGCGGGTACAACCTGACCAAGGACATAGAGATCCGCAGTGCGGCTCACTCTTTCGAGGGGAAGATTTTCACTGTCGTCTCCTCGCTGGTGATCAACCAGACCGTTATTGACTATTTTTCCAATCAAAAAGAACTGCACTCACTGCTGTCCAGCGGCAGCGTGGGCCATACTGCGGTCTATGGACCATGGGGGCTCCCCGTAGCAGGCCCGCTGGAACAGGGTGTCGAGGGCATTTTGTACGCTGATATCGACTTGGAGGATGCCCTCATGCCCAAGCTGCGCCACGACATCGGTGGAAGCTATAACCGCTTCGACATCATGCGCGTGATGATAAACCGGGCGCCACACGATTCAGTGCGGGATATCACCGGCGTCACGCGTAAGGTCAGGGACCAAATTCCCGAGGCGCGCCAGTCTGGCCAACAGGGCGAAGAGTATTTCGAGCGAGGCGATTGGGACATTGCAGGAAGACGTTCTGGAAGTTTTGAACAGTAACCCAAAGCCAATCAAAGCTACCTGCTTTCGTTATTTACTCAAGCCGCGATGCGCCGCTGCGGCAATTGCAACAGTATCTTCACGTGCCAGTCTCAGTTTAGATGACGTCGTCCACTACGACGGCACGATTCAGTGCTCCATCCAACCGACTGTCCCGCGGACCAGATCGGTGTCAGTCGGGCTTCGTCACGAGTACTCTTTCGTGGCTGCGGTCGGTTGATTTCTTATTGATGGAACACAGGCGGAGCCGCCACGCCAACGTGGCCAAGCGTATTCCATGGAGAAACGAATGACGAAAATGTCGGCCGAAAAGCGATATGGAATCGTTAATTCTGACCAGCTAAAGGCAATGAGTGGGCTGGAATTTGTTCAAGGTCGTGTCGCTGGTTCGCTACCCTTGAATACGATGGCTCGCGCAATTGGTTACGATATCGTCGAAGCCTCGCAAGGCCGAGTTGTTGTCACTGCCAATTCCTCCGAAGAGCATCTCAATCCAGAGGGTACGGTGCATGGTGGTGTCGCGGCAACTCTGCTCGATACATGTATGGGACTTGCGGTCAGATCCATGCTCGAAAAAGGCGATGCTTCAACAACTCTGGAGTTCAAGGTCTCCTTTTTACGACCAATCACGAAGGAAGCGGGTCTACTGAGAGCTGAAGGGAGCGTGCTGGCGCGCAGACGCTGCATTGGTGCGGCCGAAGGGCGGTTGACTGATAGCAGCGGACGATTGCTCGCGCACGGCACGACAACCTGCATGATTTTTGCCCGCGAAGGCAATTCATAACGAGCCATCGGGCCAGGGTGAGTCCCAAACCTTATTCAGCGCCGCTCCACGTTCGGCAGGAAGGCCGTCAGTAGACCGATCAGCGGCAGGAAGGAGCAGACGCGGTACACCGTCTCGATGCTGGTCAGGTCGGCGATCTGGCCCAGCGCCGCCGCGCCCAAGCCACCCAGCCCGAACGAGAAGCCGTAGAACATTCCGGCGACCATACCCACGCGTCCAGGCAGCAGGTCCTGTGCGTAGACCAGGATGGCGGAAAAAGCGGAGGCCAGGATCAGCCCGATCAGCACCGACAGCACGCCGGTCCAGAACAGGGTGGCATAGGGTAGCATCAACGCGAACGGGAAGGCGCCCAGGATGGAGAACCAGATCACCGGCTTGCGCCCGAACCGGTCGCTGATCGGGCCGCCGGCGAAGGTGCCCGCCGCCACCGCGCCGAGGAAGACGAACAGGTGGATCTGCGCGCCCTGCACCGACAGGTGGAATTTCTGGATCAGGTAGAACGTGTAGTACGAGCTCAAGCTGGCGGTGTATACGTTTTTCGAGAACAGCAGCGCCATCAGCACGGCGATGGCGGCCAGCACCTTGGCGCGGGGCATGGCGGCTCGGGCCGGTGGCGCCTGCCGGCGGCCGCGGCGTTGCGCCATCGAGGGGTGCCGGCTGTACCAGACGCTGACATTGGTCAGCAGCAGGATGGCCAGTAGCGCCACCAGCGAGAACCAAGCGATGCTCGCCTGGCCCCGCGGCACCACGACGAACGCCGCCAGCAGCGGCCCGATGGCGGCCCCGGTGCTGCCGCCCACCTGGAACAGGGACTGCGCGAAGCCGTAGCGCCCGCCGGACGCCATGTGCGCCACCCGCGACGCCTCCGGATGGAACACCGACGAGCCGATCCCCACCAGCGCCGCCGCCAGCAGAATAACCGGATAGGAGCTGGCGATCGACAGCAGCAGCAGCCCGGCCAGGCTGCAGCCCATCCCCACCGGCAGCGAGAAGGGCTGCGGCCGCCGGTCGGTGACTATGCCCACCACCGGCTGCAGCATCGAGGCGGTGAGCTGGAAGGCCAGCGTGATGAGCCCGATCTGGCCAAAATCCAGATGATAGGAATCCTTCAGGATTGGGTAGATCGCCGGCAGCAGTGACTGGTTCATGTCGTTGAGCAGGTGGCAGACGCTCAGCGACACCAGCATGGCGAAGTTCGCGTTGGCCGAGGCCACGCTCCGGGCCGAGGCCCGGGTGGTGACGATGATATTCTCGCTCATGGAGAGGGGCTCGGTGGAGTGCCGCGACAGAGATTAAAATAATAGCAGGAGCGCCATCCCGGCACTGATGCGCTGGTCTTCTGACCACAGCAACACCCTACGCCGCTCGGCCCATTCCACCGGCATGCCACGCCGGATAGGCGTGCTCCAGTGTAAGTTCGTTTGCACTCGCGATTCCGATTGAGTGGCACGGTGTCTTTGCGACTGGCTGCGCTCGATTGCATTGGCCTCAGCTAATATACGCGTATGCTGTTGTCTCTTTTTTTCCACTTCCAGGATTCCCCATGACCATTTCCATGTATCAGGCTAGCGTGCCGCGCTTCGTCAACATCCTCGGCAATCTGTCAAACCCGTGAAGCCGGGGCAGATCGACGGCACCGAAGACAAGGAAATCGTAATTAAGCGCCGCGACAAGGAAACCCGCTACAAAGGTATGCAATTCCTGCTCGGCCACGAACTGCCCAATTTCTATTTTCATGTCACCACCGCCTACAACATCCTGCGCCACAACGGCATCGAGATCGGTAAGCGCGACGACCTGGGCAATCCTTAGGCAACCTCAGCGGCGGTGGAATACGCAGGTTGCGCGCGGCGATGCTCGATGAAGCTGCTGCCGGTTAGACTTTAGTGCATCAAGCCGCGTGCTTTTTCACCCACGCGACATAGCGGTCCATCCAGGTCTGCAGGAATTTCCTGCTGTCTGCACCGATATTGCCTGCGTTGTCAAACAACCCATCCTTGGCATGGATGAATGCTTCGGGTTGGCCAAGCGTCGGTACGTCCAGGTACCCGAGTACATTGCGCAGATGCTGTTGCGCCATGGACGTGCCAATGGCACCAATCGACACCCCCAGCACACCGGCGGGCTTGCCCGCCCAAGCGCTCTGGCCATAGGGACGCGAGGCATGGTCGATCGCGTTCTTGAGCACGCCAGGTATCGAACGGTTGTATTCGGCCGTAACGAAGAGTACGCCTTGGGCAGCCGCGATTTCGGCTTTCAGCCGTTTGACGGACTCGGCCTGGTTCGCGTCGTCGTCCTGGTTGTACAGCGGCAAGTCGCCGATCTGCACCTGCTTGAACGAGAACTCCGGCGGCGCCAATTTAACGATGGCGTTAGCCAACTTGCGGTTGAACGAATCGCGACGAAGGCTGCCGACAACAACGGCAATCTGGTATTGGCTCATGAAGATCTCCTATGCAAGTTACAGATTCGTCGAAGGTGGGAAAGCGAATCGCGGCCGTTGGCTGCATTGAACCGGCAATTCAGACGTTGCCAGGCGGCGCCTCGCTGGGAGTGACGCAGGAAACCGGCCCGACCAGTTGTTCAAGCGCCGGTACTTTTGCCGAGAGATTGTCTTTGTCTGCGTTGGCCGCGCTACGAGCGTGAATGGTCAACATAGTCATGTCTGAAGAACAATCAAATGGCCGATTGCCTTGCTCGCGACCAGAACCGCCACCGCGGCGACAAGGTGTTTGAGTAATTCGGGAATCACGGGCTGCCCTCGGCCCCGCGCAACGACGTAGGTCAAACCTGCCAGTAGCAGAAGAGCCCATATGCTCGATACAATCAACGCGATGCGCAGGGGCAATAAGATCATGAGCACGACAAAACTGAGGGAAAGCCCGAGCCGAGTAGCGAAATTGATCAAAGTCGCGCGAAACGCCTTGAGTGCATCAAGCCGCTCGGATTCCTGGTACATGTGAATGCTGAGGGAGTCGGTCAGATTGTCGGTGATGGCGACAATCAGGAGGCCACCCACTATGGTGGCACGGCTCGCAGCGGCGGCATCGAGCCCGATAATCAGACCTAAGCTAGTGACCACGGCAGCCGTACCGCCGAAGCTGAAATTGCGGATGTCCATGCGTACCAACGATATCACGGCGCTTTGCGGATTGCCGGGCGTCGGTTGCATGCCCCGACTGCTTGCTGCCTGCCCTAATCGTGCATCCTTAGTCGAGTCCTAGCATGCGGCCGATTTCGCTCAAGAAAATAGCCACCCGTATGCCGTCCGCGCGAAGCGCTACGGCCGCCCGGTCAAACGATGCATGGACGGATTTCATCTTGTCCTCGATCATCGGGACAGGAGCATCGGCGCGATCAAACCTCGGCGACGGGGCGGACTGTATCAAAGCGATCGCTGTCCGGCCATCAGCGAATCTTGACACCTGCTGTGCAGAATCCACGACATGCGACGTATCCAATGACCAGCCGCTCCCTGAACCGGCGTCAAGAACTTCCGATACCACGCGTCAAGGTTTGCCTATATCCGCCGTACGCCGGGCGGGCGTAGTGTCACTTCTGCCGGTGGCGCGTCAACGCGCCGCCACGACGGGCGCGCCGCGACGGGATGGAGTAAACGACGGCGAGGTGCTGTGCGTCTATTTCACACCTAGGAGATCTGACATGAATAGAAATGGCAATTACGACTTCGCTTGGGGCCGGGCGGCGATCACTGCGCTCGCGTTGCTGCTGCCCGGCGTGCTGCTGGCCCCCACCGCCTACGCCGCCGGTATCACCACGTCCCCGCCGGCGAGCTTCAAGAAGGTCAGTTCGTTGGTGAAGCTTCCGGATTTCCTGCCGGGACTGGGAATGCTCTACGTCGATCCGTCGACGCTGCCCGTCGGACCGTTCCTCGGCTACAACCACAAGGGGAAGCTCGTCAATATCATCTACATGGTTCCAATCAAGGATCTGGACGCTCACAAGAATTTCCAGAGCCTGGGTGGCGTGGCCGCGGGAATGAAACTCAACCATACGGATATCCAGTACAACCCGGGCCATCCGGGCGTTGAGGAGCCGCACTATCACATCGTCCAATGGTTGATCAGTCCTGCCGCAGTGAAAGAAGAGATGAAATAGACAGCAATGCATACTGCGGCGCAATTGGACACGTGGTAGGGACCGGTGAACTCTGAAAAGGCGTTTGGCCGCGCCGTCAAAGCTCTTTTTGTGGCATGTCTTGCTGGCACGGGAATATTCAACCAGGTGGCGCCGGTGACAGCCGCTACGATCGAAGTCAAACTGATGCAGACGCCCGCCGGTAGGACCTACTTCGATCCGGCGGGTGTCCACATCGCCGCAGGCGATACAGTGCGGTGGGTTCAGATCAATGGCTTTCATTCGATCACCGCCTATCATCCGAGCAACGACAATCATGAGCTGCGGATTCCCGTGTCCGCGCAGCCCTGGGATTCAGACATTCTGCTGGCCCACTTTCCCAAGCAAGGAGCGACGTTCGAGCACATCTTCACGGTGCCGGGGGTGTACGACTACTTCTGCAAGCCGCATGAAATGGCTGGCATGGTCGGGCGCATCGTCGTGGGGGACCCCGGCGACGGTCCGGCGACAAAGCCATTCGGGTATGCGCCGAACAAGCGCTGGAAGCTGGTTCCGGAAGCGGCGCGCAAAGCATTTCCGTCGGCTGCCGAGATCGTGCGGAAGGGAATGGTGCGTGTTCCCTAACGTGCATACCGCCGCTGAAAGACTGGTGATCAGCGAACTTCGATGCTGAGATGCAAGATCAAGCAATCGGGTGGACACGAGCTCTGGCGATGATCGAGCTCCAGCGGGTATACGACCATCGCAAGGCGCACGGGACTCGGTTCCTGGTTGAGCGCTTGTGGCCGCGCGGAATCAGAAAAGACGCTCTGCACTTCAGCGACTGGCTCAAAGACGCGGCGCCGAGCGCTGCGTTGCGCCGCTGGTTCCAGCACGACGCGGTCAAGTGGACAGAGTTCAAGCGCCGCTACCGGATGGAACTCGATGAGCATCCGGACGCGTGGGCGCCGATCGCGTCCGCCGCGCGCGCGGGCGACGTCGTTCTGCTGTACAGCTCGCACGATACCGAGCACAATAACGCCGTCGTCCTGCGCGACTATGTCAACGAGAGACTCGGCCAACGCGTGAATGCCGCGTCCCGCCTCGGCGGACGCGATCGCGGCCGCTGAACCGAAGCCAGTACCATGCAGACGAGCGTAGCGGCATATCCTTCCGGCGTTAGCGACGAGGACGATCGGGCACTGGCGTCGATGTTCGTCGCCTACACGGTAACGGCCGCGTTCTGGCTGCTATTTGCGACGGCAGTCGGTGTGCTCCTCGCTTACAAGTTCGGGGCGCCAGATTTTGCTCCGGGTGAATGGCTCACATTCGGCCGCTTGCGCCCGATTCATACCAACGCGACTTTCTATGGGTGGGCGAGCCTTGCCCTGGTCGGGCTCGCCTACTACGTGGCCGCGCGCAGTTCCGGCACGCGGCTGTACAGCATCAGGCTGGCGTGGATCGGACTTGTTTTGTTCAATGTGGCCGCGCTTGCCGGCACCATCGCGCTGGATCTTGGCTACAACGACGGTAATCTCGAATATCGCGAGTGGCCGTGGCCGATTAGGCTGATCTTTCTCGCGGCCTTGGTGATCACCGCCTGGAACCTCATCGGCACCGTCGCACGGCGCAACGCTGAGGACATCTATCTTTCCAACTGGTACACCATCGGCGGCGTGCTGTGGACTTGTATCATTGCGGTGGTAGCCATCCTGCCGTGGTATCAGTATGGGCTGGGCCAGGTGTCCGTTTCCGGCTACTACATGCACAACGCCGTAGGCATGTGGTTCACGCCGCTGGCGCTGGGCATTCTGTATTACGCGCTGCCAAAATTGTTGAGCCGCCCGATCTATTCCTATGCGCTCGGCGTGTTCGCGTTCTGGACCAATCTCGTCTTCTACCCGATCATCGGTGCCCACCATTTCTTGTTCAGCCCGTTGCCCTGGTGGCTGCAGACAACGGCCATCGTCTTCAGCGTGGCCATGCTGGTACCGGTCTGGGGCGGCAGCGCCAATTTTCTGCTGACCATGCGCGGGCGGTTGCGCGATCTGGTGCATTCCTACCCGCTGATGTTCGTTTTTGTCGGCGTGATCGGCTATCTGGCGGGGTCCACCCAGGGCACTTTCGAGGCGTTCCGCTCGTTGCAGGAGGTGTGGCATCTAACCAATTTCACCGTCGGGCATTCGCACTGGACCATGTACGGCTTCATCACCTTCGCGATCTGGGGTGGGCTCTATGCGCTGCTGCCGCTGGCCACGGGCAAGGCGCCCGGCCAGTTAGGTCTGCGCCTGCATTTCTGGACGGCAGTAGTGGGCAGCTTCATCTACGTGATTTCGCTGTCGATCGGCGGCACGATCCAGGGCCTGGACTGGATGCACGGGCGCCCGTTCATCCAATCGGTGGTGGACATCCAGTCCTACTGGGTGTGGCGCGGCATCGGCGGCGCGCTGATGTTCCTCAGCCACGTCGTGTTTGCCTGGAACGTCTGGCGCATGAGCTTTGGCCCGTCGGCCACCGCTGCGCCACAGGTACCTCTCCACGCCGAGGCGGCCGCTGCATGAACAAACTGGTGTTGATTGCGGGTGGTTCAACGCTGGTTTACGCGTGCCTCGCGTTGTTGATGGGCGTCTTGCCCGGCATCGAGCTATCCAAGACGCCACCCGGACCGGGGGTCGTGCCGCTGACTGCGTTGCAGGCCGAAGGACGCGAAGTCTACGTCGCCAATGGCTGCAGTTATTGTCACACCCAACAGGTGCGGCCGCTACCTCAGGACAAGATCTTTGGCCGTCCATCGGCGCCAGGGGACTTTGCCTTCCAGACACCCGAACTGCTTGGCTCCGAACGCACCGGACCCGATCTCACCAATGTGGGTGTGCGCCAGCCGGGCACGGTGTGGCAATACATCCACCTGTACAACCCGCGTGCCGTGGTGCCGGAATCGATCATGCCGGCGTTCGACTGGATGTTCAAGGTGGTCGATCAGGCACCACCGGGGGTGACCGCGGTACCGCTGCCCACGGGATACGCGCCAGCGCGTGGAGTAGTGGTGCCCGACCATCAGGCTGAGGCACTGGTAGCCTATCTGTTGTCACTCAAGCAGCCCGCATTGCCTGGCGATGGCAGTAAGGAGAGCGGAACCGCAATGCCTGCGATGAACGGCACAACTTCCGCCGGCACGTTGGCCGCCGCCAGCGGCGCGAGCACTGCGCCAAGCGCGGCAGCCACCGGTTCGGCGTCCATCGCGGGCAGCTACGATGCAGCGAAGGGCAAGGCGCTGTTCACCGTCAATTGCGCCGCCTGCCATCAAGCCAATGGTGAAGGCCTGCCCGGTGCATTTCCATCGCTAAAAGGCAATGCGGCGGTCAACGACGCCGATGCGACCACGCATATTCGTGCGGTGCTGCACGGCTTGCAGGGCGCCAACGTAGGTGGCGTCGTTTACTCAAGCCCGATGCCCCCGTTTGGCGGCACGCTCAGCGACGCCGATATTGCCAACATCATCGACTATGAGCGCAGTTCCTGGGGTAACCATGGTACGTTGGTGACCGCCGAGCGAGTGGCAGCCGAACGCGCCAAGCGAAAGTGAAGCGAAGGTCACCATGCAGCATCATCTAATCGGTCCGTTGTGGGGCAATGTCATCATCATTGCTGTCGCCGGAGTCATTACCGTGGCCTGTTTCGTGGCGATGGTCTGGATGCTGATCCGCCCCGGTGAAACCGACCGGCATCACGCCAAGTACACCATTTTGCGTGACGATCGCTGATACGGGGTGCAGTCGTGGACAAGCCGCGCGTTCGTGTGTACCTGGATGACAACCCGAAGCCGATCATCGATCGGGAGCTGCCGACCGACGTCACCCTCGACACCCGCAGTCTCGAGGATGGGCCGCACCGGCTGCTGATCCGTGCGCAGGGTCAGAGCGGGCATGAAGGCATCGAGGAGGTTCCGTTCCAGGTGCATAACGGGCCTGGCATCATCATCTCCGGACTGAGCCCGAACTCCACCCGGAGCGGCGAGGTGCGCTTCACCATTGACGCGTTCAGTTCGGACGATCCGTTCGACCCGCGTCGCGCCGAGGCGCGCTCGTCGATCCCGGTCTGGGTATGGGTGATGTCGCTGTTCGTGGTGGCCTGGGCGGTGTGGTACGCAGCACGCATGTGGGATGTGCCAGCGGAATACGCACAGACGCCTACGTACCGCAGCGAGCCGGCGACCCCGGTCAAGTAGCGAATGCGGTCCTCCTCGATCGCCACGGTCGCGACCGGAGTCGAGAATGCCTGACTCGAGCAATCGAGGTTTGCCTATCCTCTCCGCTGTCACGCGCGCGTAGTTTCTGAGGTGTGGCGCGATAGAGTCCACGAGCCGGAGAGAATGCGATGAAGATCATGTTTGCCAAGACGCTGGTCGCGGCCATGGCTGCGGCCGTTGCCAGCTTGCCTGCAGCGGCGGACGGCACGCAAAAGATTGTTGCCGATAGCCAGCCGGACGCTGTTTACGTTGCCCGTCTCTCTCCATTGAACACGACGGTGACCGGGCGGGCGGCGTCAGGCGAAGCCAGGTTTACGATCAAAGGTGATCGCCTCACGATCACCGTGCGTGCGCAAGGGGTGCCGCCAAATATCAGCCACTGGCAGCACTTCCACGGCTTCACCGATGCACGCTCGTCCGCCTGCCCGACAAAAGCGGCGGACGTGAATGGCGATGGCATCATCGACCTGATCGAGACCGCGCCGATGGCGGAGATGACGATGGTGCCGTTTCATGATGATCCCGTCAGTATGGAGATTCCGCGCGACACCTACCCGAAAGCTTCGCCGAAGGGCGCGCTTCAGTGTCGGAAGACCGTTTCGCTGAGCGCCTTGCAGGAAGCGTTCGGCAAAGCGTTCGCGGGCCGGAAGCTGGATCTGGATCGGCGCGTGTTCATGATGCACGGCGTGTCGGTGGCCGCGAAGCTTCCCGCATCCGTGGCATCGCTCGGGACTATTCCTGCGCAGGTTACGCTACCGATCGCCTGCGGCAAGATCACGCGGCTGAGATAGCGGCGAGGGTGCCACACCTCTACACTACCGATTTCGACGTTTAACAGATTGTGGTGGGTTCTGACCGAAGATGGATTGGCGAGGAGCAGCAAGAACCACTTTTGCCACGCTTGAGAAAAGCCAAGCAAAATAAGTGCGTAAATTGATCCAAATGGACGAGTTGGCGAAAGTGGATCTGTGCCAAGCGGTTGCCGGCATACGCCCCGGAACTCTGTCCGGTCGAATACATGTGGGCCATATGAAGCTGCGCGAGTTGCCCATCTCTGCCTGCACACCATTCGCGAGGTTGGCGCCTTCGCCCGCAGCCGGCTCAAGTCCATGCAACGCCGGGCGCAGCTTATCACCGCGTTTTGGCAACAGGCAGAATTACCGGTATAAAGCCGATGGCCTGACCGCGGTAGGCCGGTCGAAACCCAGGAGATGTATATGCCCCTCAATGCAACAACATCCAAAGTTCGCAGTTTTCTTTCACAAGAACTGAGGAACCCGGTTACCGAACCCACGCGCTCCTTCCGTGCGCGAAGTAAGTCATTGCACTGGAACCCCCTGAAGGCAAGCAAGCCAAAATGACTCGATATCTAGAACCATTCACGCTTGCCGTCCCGGTCAGTCATAGCGACCATTTCCTCGGTCCGATATCAGCCAAAGTCACGGTCGTCGAATACGGAGATTTCGAATCCCCATCGTGCGCTCAGGCTTACCCTGCGATGAATATGCTGCTCAGGCATTTTGGAGACCGTATGCGCTTCGTGTTCCGGCATTTTCCTCTGCGGGAGGTACACCCCCATGCCGAACTAGCGGCAGAGGCGGCGGAGGCGGCAGGCGCGCAGAATAAATTCTGGCTTATGCACAATCAGCTGTTCGAGCATCCGTTGCACCTCAAAGCCAGAAATGTGAGGCAGTACGCAAAGATGGCGGAACTCGATCTCCAACGTTTTGACTACGAGATCGAGGATCACGTCTACCTGCAGCGCATCCAGGAGCACATCGACGGCGGGAACAAAAGCAGTGTTCGGGGATCGCCGACGTTCTTTGTCAACGGCGTCGTGCACGACGTTTCATTCGGTCTTGAGCAATTGGAAACGGCGATAGAAGCCGTACTGCACACCTAGATGAGGCAGATGTGGTGCATGTCGACGAAGCGTACGTCTCATCGTAACAACGAAGGAATCCTTATGACCACTGAACCTCTCAAAGATGCCTACAATAACGTATTGGGCTCTATCGAGACCGATCCTGACGGCAGCCAGGTACTACGCGATGCGAATGGAAAGACTCGTGGGTATTACGACCCCTCGACCGATCACACCCGTGGACCCGACAAACGGATCCTCGCCAAAGGAAACGTCCTTTCGACATTAATCTGCTAACGATTGCCGACTGATAGGCAATAAATCGGGCAAGCTAAATGTCATGTATATACGTAAAGATCAATAAGCACACAAGAGGCCCGAGAGTGACTTTACGATAAGTCGGCGCATTCTCGTCTCATGGTCTCCGACTGCGCTTTCCTGCTTTGCCGGCACCGATCTTGAAGCAGCAGCGCTGGCGGTCATATCGGTCGCAGCACTTGGTAACCGGCTGACCGACAAATTCGGTTAGGAGAGTCTCCATCGCAGTGCAGACTTCGGGATACTGAGCGGTGGCGGCGCGGAGCGGACAGCCGTGCCTGCGAATGACAAAGTGGCCGCCTTCCTCATTGACCTCGGTCATACCACCACCTTGAGCAAGGCATCGAAGGTGGTGACGAATTGTGTTCGGTCTCCCCCGGCAATATCCCACACAGCTTGCAGCATGTCGGACAGGTACTTGCGGTAGGCGCCGACATACCACTTCGGTTCCAGGCCAATGCGCGAATGTACCGCACCTACCTTGAGGCGGTTCTTGACATGCTCCCAGTCGTATTCGCCCTTTGTGAGTTGGGAGAAATAAACGTTATGTGCGCGCTTCAGACGCACGACGGTTTCATCATCTCGCAGCAGCGGATGCAGTTTGTCGAAGCCGCGCAGGTACTCGTAGAATCCTTCGGCAAAACCGTGGCGCGCTTTGGAGATCTGGCCATGGATGCTCTTGAGCAGCGCAATATCGGCAGCACCGAATTCGAGAAATGCCTTGCGCTGAGCTATCTCGGCCAGATCGATACCCATTTCTTGGGCTACCGTATCGACCGTATCCGCAGTTTGATTTAAGGTCTGCGATCCCGCCTGGGGCTTATCGTGGTTCCGTCGCAGTACCTAAACTATATCGGGGTATGGGTGGATTTATCAAGCGCGCAGTGGTTATGGGCATACTTAGCCGACCAGGCTTTAATTTGCAACCGCCATCATACGACTGGTCAGCTTAGCACCTCCCTTACCTCCATGAAGGCGCGATTGACGAAATCCGTGTTCGTGTAGCCCCCGGCGGCCACCCAAACTCCCCCACCTGTGGCCACCCCAAATTCCCCCACCCTGAGCACGTGAAGAGGCGCCTGAACCCGGGCGTCTGAAGGCGGGACGTACGCTCCTCCCGGAGCATTTCTGGGGAGGAAGGAGTGAACGTCTTGAAGTCGTATTTGCGCATTACGATCGACACGCTGCTCAAGAGCGGCACGGCACACCGCGAGATCGAACGTCGCACGGGGGTGGATCGCAAAACGATTCGCCGCTACGCGCGAGCGGCAAATTCCCCCGGGGTGGCCACCGGCTCTGGAGCCGACACTGGCCAAACTCCCCCACCCCGGCCACCGGCTCCGGCGGCGAAGGCACAAGCGGCCTGCACACCCTCGGCGTGCGAACCGCACCGCGCGTGGATCGAGGCGCAGGTGAGCCTCGGGCGCAACGCTGTCGCCATCTACCAGGAACTGGTCGAGGACCACGGGTTCTCTCACCGCTACAACTCCGTCAAGCGCTTTGTCGGGACCCTCAGGGCTCGCGAGCCACAACGCTTCGACGTGCTGGAGTTCGCCCCCGGCGAAGAAGCGCAGGTCGATTACGGGCAGGGCGCCCTCACGCTGTACCGGCCGGGCAAGTACAAGCGCCCGTACCTGTTCGTGATGACCCTCAAGCACTCGGGGAAGTCCTTCCGCAAAACGGTGTGGAAGACCGATCAGGAAGTCTGGGCCCGGCTGCACGAGCAGGCCTTCCGTGCGCTGGGCGGCTGCCCGCGGTACGTGGTGCTCGATAACCTCAAGGAAGGGGTAATCCGGCCCGACCTCTACGCCCCGGAGTTGAACCCGGTGTACGCCGCCATGCTCGCGCACTACGGGGTCGTGGCCGATGCGTGTCGCGTGGCCGACCCAAACCGCAAGGGAAGCGTCGAGAACGCGATCGGGCACACCCAGGGCACCGCGCTCAAGGGGCGCAGGTTCGAGTCGATCGAGGCACAGAACGCGTGGCTCGCGCACTGGGAGGAGCGTTGGGCGGCGCTGCGCATCCACGGCCGCAAGAAACGCCAGGTGCTCGAGATGTACCGCGAGGAGCAGCCGCACCTTCGGCCCCTGCCCGCGCAGGGCTTTGGCTACTTCAAGCAGGCCACGCGCACGGTGGACGACGCGGGGCTCATCCAGGTCGAGGCCTCCTACTACGCAGCGCTGCCCGCCGCCCCGCACAGCGAAGTCACCGTGCGCATCTACGAGCACGAGATCGAGATCCTCGGTGCCGGAGGCCAAGTGCTTCGCCGGCATGCAAAATCGCTTCGCAAGGGCGCCTTCGCGCTCGAAGCTGCCGATCGGCTGTTCAACCCCTCGCGCGAGAGCGCACGGCTGCTCGAGCGCGTGGCGCGCATCGGCCCCTGCACCGCGGCGCTCGGGCGCGAGTTCTTCGCGCGCATGGGCCGCCCCGGACAGCGCGCGATCTACGGACTGGCGAATCTTCCGCGCCGCTTCGCACGCGCCGACATCGAGGCGGTGTGCGCACGCCTGCTCCTGGCCCAGTGCATCTCCTACGCCGCCGTGAGGCGCGCGCTCGAGCGCAAGCAGGCCGGCGCCCTCATCCCCGCCGCGGCGCCCGCGCCCGCCCAGTCGGGCCCGCAGATCCGGGACATCACCGAGTATCAGTCGTTCTGGGACATGCATTCTCAGACTCACCCACTGGAGGATACCGATGCCAATGTCGATCACCGAACTTGAACGCGCACTACGGAGTCTGCGGCTCTCGGGCATGAGCGCAACGCTGCAGGCGCGCGCGCTCCAGGTCGCCAGTCACGAGATGGACTTCGTCGAAGCCTTCTCCTGGCTCGTGCAGGACGAACTGGACCGGCGCCGCTCGCGCCTGCTCGAGCGTCGTCACCTGCTCTCGGGACTGCCCGAGCGCAAAGACCTCCAGAACTTCGACTGGAGCTACAACCCCCGCCTGCCCAGGCGAGAGGTGCTCGAACTGGCGACGCTCAAGTTCATCGACGCCAAGGAGGACGTGCTCCTCATCGGTCCGCCCGGAACCGGCAAGAGCCACGCTGCCAAGGCGCTCGCAACCCTCGCCACCGGCCGCGGCTTCAAGGTCCTGTACCGCGAAGCCCATCAACTGCTCGAAGACATCGCCGAAGCGCGTGAACTGGGCGAGCTCCGAAAGCTGCGCGCTCAGCTCAAGACCACCGAACTGCTGCTCATCGACGACCTGTTCCTGCGCAAGCTCCCCGCGCACGCCGGCGATGAGCTCGCCGACGTGCTCATGAGCCGTTACGAGAAAGCCTCCACCATCGTCACTTCGAACCGACCGTTCGACGACTGGGCACGCCTGCTCGGCGACGTCGTGGTCGTCACCCCGCTGCTCGATCGACTCATGCATCACGGTCACCTGCTCAAATTCGAGGGCAAGAGCTGGCGCCTCAAAGAGGCCGCGGCGCGGGTTGCCAAGCGCGCATGATCGGATCCATCGCGCATGAGAATCGAGTTTCCCACCGCGACGCGCGCCTGTGCGTGGCAGGCGCCACGCGCGCCTCGCCGTGGAAAACTCTTGCACCGTGCTTGCCGAAGGCCCCATACCCCGCTAAAGTCCCATCGTTCCGCCAACCGGGGTGGAGGAGTTTGACCCGGCCACAGGTGGGGGAGTTTGAGGTGGCCACCGGGGGTGTAGCTATTGTCTTTGACGTCGAAGCCTTGTGGCGACTGGTATCAAATAAGCCTTACCCCAGCTATCGAGGTTTGCCTATTCTTTCTGCTTTCGTGCACGCGTACTATCAAGTCTCGGTCGATACGTCACAACGCTTCGACCACACTCGATCAAGCGCACTCCGAGGCGGGAGCGCGAACGACGGCCTGCGAAGCAGTCACTGCGGAGATCCATCATGAAGAAGTCATCCACTCGCATACCCATTGAGTCCATGCTGCTCGCGCTGCTCTCGCTAGGAATAATGATGCCGCCATTGGCGCGTGTCAGGAGCTGCCGAAATCCTCCAGAAGGTCATCCGGGCGAATCGGCGTTTAGATTCCAAACAAAACGAAGCACTACACTAGCATTATGAGGAGGCGCAATCATGGCAGAAATATCGGGCCCTCAAAAGCTGGGGCCGTTAACCCCGCTGGTCGGTGAGTGGGAAGGTGATATTGGCGTCGATCTCTCCTACCACAACAAGGATGATGAGACGACGAAAACCGGTTACTTCGAGAGAGCTTGGTTCCGGCCCATCCCGATTGTCGAAAACGGCCATCAGACAATGGAAGGGCTGAACTACGAGATGACCGCGTGGCGCCATGGTGAGGAAGCCATGGACCCGTTCCATGACGAGGTGGGTTATCTGCTCTGGGACAAGGCAAACGGACAGATCATGCGTTGCTTCGCTGTGCCGCGCGGGCTTGCCATCCTGGCGGGCAGTAGTGCCAAGCCTCGTGACAAGTCGCTCACATTCAAGGCGGAGCCTGGATCGACGTCCTATGGCCTGTCTCAAAACAAGCACCTCCTCGAGCGCGCGGCTGCCACAGCCTACGAGAGCACGTTCAGGTTCAACGACGACGGAACCTTCAGTTACACCTCCGACCTCGTCCTGAGGCTCGCGGCCACCGGTAGCGAAATGCACCATACAGATCAAAACACGCTACATCGCGTCAAGCGCATCCACCCGAGCGTCGAAAATTTCTGACTGCGTAAGCACGAAGCCGTACCGGCCCGCGAAGCCGCGGGCCCATTATCGAGTTTCGAAAGGAGATAATCATGGCACGCATTGTTAAACGCACACATATTGAACCTTACAAGCTCGCCATCGGCGGCGAGGAGAAATATCTCTGCCGTTGCGGGCTGTCGAAGAACCAGCCGTTCTGCGACGGTTCGCACAAACTCACGAAGGGCGAGGAAAGCGGCAAGCTTTACTGGTATGACGACGCAGGCCAACGCCACGAGTCCACGGATGCCTTTCCTGGCATTCGCACATTCTGAGCGGCAGCGGAGTTCATCGTGGCGATCCATGAAGCACGACTGGTACGACGCGAGACCGTGGCGGAAGGCACGATGGCGTTCTTTTTTTCCAAACCTTCCACCTTCCGACATCAAGCCGGACAGTCGCTTTTGATGGCGCTCGTCAATCCGCCGGAAACCGATGGCGAGGGCAATAGCCGCACCTTCACCATCGCCAGCGCGCCTCACGAGCCCGAATTGATGATTGCCACGCGCATGCGTGACACCGCGTTCAAGCGGATCCTGAAGACGGCGCCAATCGGAACGGCAGTCAGCATAGATGGCCCCAATGGCGAGATGGTGCTGCATGACGATGCCGCGCGGCCGGCGGCGTTTCTTGCCGGCGGCATCGGCATCACGCCATTCCTTGCGATGGTCCGGCATGCAGTGAAAGAACGGCTGCCGCATCGCCTTTATCTCTTTTACGCGAACAGGCGACCGGAAGATGCGGCGTTCCTCTCCGAGCTGCAGAAGCTGGAGCAGTTAAACGCGAACTATCATTTGATCGCGATCATGGCCGAACCGGAGAAGTCCGCGCAGCGCTGGTCGGGCGAAACAGGCTTCATCCGGCGCGAGCTGCTGGAACGCCATCTCGCCGACATTAGGAGCCCCATGTATTACTTCGCGGGGCCGCCACCAATGACGATGGCGATGAACAAGATGCTGGAAGAAATCGGCATTGGCGAACAAGCCATGCGATACGAGGAATTCTATGGCTATTGACCGTTACAGTTCACCGCCTTGCTTCGCGCATGAGATTGCTCCGGGCGACGCGCGGGACTGGCCAATGATGAAGACGGAAGAACTCGTCGGACTGCTCAACGTTTTGTTGGAAGCGGAGCGGGCCGGCGCCAAGGTCCTCGCTGCCTTTCTGAACGATCATGAACGTGACACACCGGCATGGAAGCAAGTCGCCGCCGTGCAGCGCGACGAAGCGAAGAACTGCGCGATCCTGATCGATCTCATCCGGCGCGTGAACGGCACGCCGAGTGCGGCAACCGGCGATTTCCTGGGCAAGGCCCTGGCGGTGAAAGGCAAGGCAGCGCGGCTGCAGTTCCTCAACCGCGGGCAGCAATGGGTCGCGCGCAAGATCAGCGCAGCCTTGCCGTGCGTGGAACAGAGTTTCGTGCGCGATGCGCTTTTCGCCATGCAGGAGTCGCACTTATTCAATATCGAGGCGTGCGATGCACTGCTGGAGATATTGGAAGCATGACTCGATGGCATGAAGGTTGGCGAAATTTCTCTGCGGCGGCTACGGCATCGTCGATGCGGCGTGTACGCCGGTTGCCTGCCGCCTGCACTGATTCGCAATCGACATGTCGGCCGATTTGAAAGCGCATGTGGGTGCGGTGCTGAACCATTCGCCCGCCAAAGAATGGCTCGCACGCGCAAGCCTGAGCATCCCGAACACGGACGCGGGCGGGACGAAGAACGCGTAGGCCGTCGCTAAGGCGAAGAAGACCGTAGTGCCGACAGCAAACCGGTGCGGATTCGCATCGCGTCCGTCTCCGGCGGATCGGTCGGAATCTTCCGCGGGACTCATCGTCCTCTTCTCAGCCAGCGCGTCATCTGCTCGAGCGTCGTGTTGCCGAGCGCGTCCACGGCCACTTGCGGCGCTTCCAGACGGTAGCTGAGCCGATCCGGTGCCTGAGGGTCTACGAACGGTTGCGCGGCGTAGTTTTGCTGCCGGTCTTGGTGTAAATCGCGGGTATCGAACTCGTGCGCTCGCACGTGAACGCCGCGTTTGAGGCGATAGCGCGTGCCGCAGTATGGACACATCGCGACGCTTTCGTTGACGACGTCGAGGAAGATGCGCGGGTGCGATTCCCACAGCGGCATCGAAGGGTTGGGACAATAGGCGGGGAGATCGTCCGCGGCGAGCTCGATTAGCGGTGCGGCAGTCGGCAGTGCACTCAAAGCGCGCCCCGCCTAGTCACCTGCGTGCGCCGTGCGGAGTTTGCGCTGATGCAGTCTGATGGTGCACGTTTCATTGTGTGGCTCGATCGCCGCGCAGGCACATGCCGGAGGTCGCAGAAGGTGCTTCATCAGTGTGGCCTTCTGTTAGGCCTCGCTGCCGGTACCACGCTGACTGTATCCTCCAAGTCATCTGAATGGAGCCGAGTGGCGCTGATCAGTCGGCAATACACCCCGTTAGCGATGCGGCGTCGAACGATTGCCTGCTCTGGATCAGCCCCCTCGCGGCATCGACCTGGCCCCAGGTATTCCACAACAACACACCGCGAACCCGATCGTCCTTGAGGTAGTAGATGACACCCTTGCGAAATTGCTGCTTCCAGTCCTCTACGATATCGAGAGTCGCATCGAGAACGCCGACCGCTTCGTATCCCAGGTCAAAGAGGTCGGAATAGAAGTAAGGCAAATGCCGATAGCGCTCGCAGCAGCCGGCCATGTTCCGTCCTGCGATTCTGCCCATGACATTGGCGTTGTCTTCGTGCTCGACGCGTGTCCTGATTTCCAGCGCCGGGCTGTAGAAGTTCGCGACGTCGCCTGCGGCGTAGATGGACGGGTCGGTGCTGAGCAGAAATTCATCGACGACGATGCCATTGTCGACCGCAAGCCCGGCGGATCGAGCGAGCTCCGCTTCTGGCACCATGCCGATGCCCGCGACGACGGCATCAGCCGTGATTTCTTTTCTCCCGCTTGTCCGAACGCGAAGCTGACTCCCGGCCGCTTCAACCTGATCGACCGTCACACCACAAAGCAGGTTGACGCCCCTGTCGCGATAATAGGCGTTGAGAAATATGCTCAAAGCGCGCGGATACGCGCGCGCGCCGATGCCTTTCTCCGGGAAAATCATGGTGACCTTCTTGCCGTTCATGGCCAGTGCGGCTGCAATTTCCGACCCGATGAAACCGCCACCGATAACCACGAAGTGCGAATGATGCTCCGCCAGGGCGCGCAAGCGGTAGTAATCATCCAGGGTCTTGAAGTAGATCACGTTCGGATCGCCCACGGGTAGGCGCCGCGTCCGGCCGCCGGTTGCAAGCAGTAGCTTGTCATACGTGTACTCGCTTTCCTGGTTGTCCGTCACGACTTTCCGGGCGCGATCGATCGCTGCGGCGCGTCGATCTAGGTAGAGAACAGTTCCCGGCCCCGCGCTATTCCTCCAAACCGATTCGATTGTCTCGCCCTTCCATAAACCTTTCGAAAGCGGAGGGCGATCGTAGGGCGGGACCTTTTCGTCGCTGATGACCGCGATGGTTCCGAAGCGATCCATTTCCCGGATTCCCTGGATTGCCGAATCGGCCGTCATTCCGCCACCGATAATGACGTATTGGTGATGGCTCATCCGATTCTCCGAACATGTGCTCCACTATTAATCAGGCTTTGGAAAGCGAAGCACGATTGACCGACTTCCCGAGGCTTGCTAACGCGTTGGACTTGGTCGAGCACGCTCGAGCGTAATCGTTCGTCGCGCGCGTTCAATCCATCGCGCAAGAATACTGACATTGGAGGCGGCTGAATATCCGAATGGTTTGAGGCCGAGTGTAAGCATTTACCAATGCGTGGAGACTTGTCGCAAAGCCAATGACCATCCGTCGCGCCCCAAGAGAAACCGGATGCGCCCTTCCTCAGTCACGATCCACGTTCTGCCGAGTTGAAAGCCGGGCGGGGACAGGGAGAAAGATAGAGCGCTTGTCCGGGACGCAGGAGCCGTTTTCCGCCGCCAACCGGCTTGAACATGGCGATCGCGGCCACAATCTGCTCGTGCACCGGAACGCGAGATCTGCCGAGCGCGACAAGCCTGGTTCGGTTATTCCCGGTCCCAGTAAGGATCGGGGCCGAAGCGTTCCAGCAGGAAATCGATGAAGGCGCGCACTTTCGCCGGCAGGTGGCGGGTGGGCAGGTAAAAGGCGTACACGTGTTGCTCCACGGGGATGTACTCGGATAGCGCCGCGCGCAGGCGCCCGGCCTGGATATCCCGCCCGATGATAAAGGTGGGCAGCAGCGCCAGACCCAGCCCGCCCAGCACCGCCTGCGAGAGCGCTTCGTCGTCGTTGATGCGCAGCCGACCTGACACCGGCACGGCGATGTCGCCCTTCGGCCCGGTGAAGCGCCACAGGCCCTGCTCGCCGGAGTGCGTGTAGTCGAGGCAGTTGTGGCGTGCCAGGTCCTGCGGGATGCGCGGCACGCCGTGCCGCTCGATATACTCCGGCGTGGCGCACAGCTTGCGGCGCACCGGCGCGAGGCGCCGCGCGACCAAGTTTTGCGGCAGTTCGCGCGCGACGCGCACGACGAGGTCGTAGCCTTCCTCGGCCAAGTCGACGGCACGGTCGCCGATGGTCATGTCGATGTTCAGCTCTGGGTAGCGGCCGAGGAAATCCGCCAGCGCCGGCGCAACGTGCAGCGTGCCGAACGCCACCGAGGCGGCCACCTTGAGCACGCCGCGCGGTTGGGCGTGCAGGCTGCTCACCACCTGCTCGGCCTGGACCGCCTCATCTAGGATGCGGCTACAATGCTCGGCGAAGACCGCCCCCACCTCCGTCACGCTCAGGTGGCGCGTGCTACGGTTGAGCAGGCGCGCGCCAAGTGCCTTTTCCAGCCTGGCTACGGCCTTGCTCACCGCCGAGCGCGAGATGCCCAGGCGGCGTGCCGCGGCGGAGAAACTCCCGCTTTCGACGACGTGAGCATACATAGCCATCAGGTTCATGTCTTGCATGTCTGAATTGTAGCCAATCGGGCAACAGTCTTGTTCGCTTTCTGCCTCTTATCTACCGCAGCAAATTTCCCTATCATTCATTTGTCATCCCCGTCCCCTACGGCGGGTTTTTTTTTGTGAACAAGGTGATCCTCATGAGAAACGAAGAACTGCTGATTGCCGACCTGGACTATGCGCGGCTTGCCCATTTGGTAGCCCACAAGGCCTTAGCTGGGGAATTGAGTCGGGCTATTGTCATCCCGGCCGCACGGATGCCAGACAATGTGGTCAGGATGCATTCGCGCGTGACGTATGTCG
>Ga0209514_10001237_pt1 | contig 45815 bp, 47 predicted proteins | sample Subgrocontami58m_FD_187452 | JGI IMG/M metagenome (GOLD analysis project Ga0209514, IMG submission 187452) | Subsurface groundwater microbial communities from S. Glens Falls, New York, USA - GMW37 contaminated, 5.8 m (SPAdes) (version 3) | ecosystem: Environmental > Aquatic > Deep subsurface >... | reverse complement strand
ATTCACATAAACGCTGTTGTTCCCAATACGTATCATGTCTGAAAGGTTACCACCGCTTCCGTTGATTGTCTGCAAGAAACTTACAACACCATAACGCGAATCGTTCACGATAATTTTACTGCCAACGTCAGTGAAGGAGTAATTGCGAATAGGGGAATCGATAAAGTAAGTATCATTAAGCGAAGCAGTCGCAATTTGTAGATCTAAATACAAATTAGCAGAACTAATGATACTTGTATTGATGAATTTGTTATTAGTCGTTGTGTCAGTTAGTAAATAAATAGCGCTTCCTTTTGAACTATTGATAACGTTGTTGGTGATATTATTATTACTGTTTTGAACATTGAGTCCATGGTTATTACTGGTGCCGTTTGTGCTGATAATGTTAGATGCTATAATATTCCAACCACCCTCGATACGAATACCATAATTATCAGTAGTGCCTGTGGTAGAAATTGTGTTTGAGGTAATGTTGTTGTTATTTGTTCCAATGCGGATACCATAATTATCAGTAGTGCCTGTGGTAGAAATTGTGTTATTAGTAACGGTATTATTACTGCTTGACTGAAGGTAAATTCCGTAGTCTTCTTTAGAATTTGTTCCAGTACTAATAATATTTGAGGTTAAAATATTATTGTTACCTGTTTGAATATAAACGCCATAATTACTATCGATAGATAACCCTCTAGTAGTAATAGTATTTGAAGTCAGGATGGTGTTAGAGCCTGATGCAATATGAATGCCATGATTGTTATTATTACTACTGGTACCTCCTCCAGTATTTATATTATTGGAAGTAAGGTTGTTAAAATTAGAGTTTGAATTAAAAACAATTCCCTTGTTCCCAGCAGTCCCATTATTATATATAGTCACATTATAAATTGTGCTGTTCTTTACAGTGGTAAATTCAATACCTAAATTCCCATTCGTAGTCCAATTAGCAGTGCTCTTATTAATCCACACATTCTTAATCGTAATATTATTCACGCTCGAAGCGGTCACGCCAATACCAGTTCCCCCGCTCCCATATGTAATCGCATATCCTGCGCCGTCAAGCACAATGTTACTCGCAGTAATCATAATACAAGAGCCACTAGCGTTTGTAATGCTCTGTGTCATCGTATATTGCCCTCCATCCGTCGAAAGCACACTACACGCCGTCACACTCGGATCAAAAATCCAATCAAACTCCACACTTCCCCCAGAAACCCTCAAATCAAAAGTATCCTGCGAATAACTCGTGTCAGAATTTCCGCTCCAAAAGCCAATAGGTTCATTACAGGGAATTCTGTTAATTGTATCGTATTTTGTACAGAATTCCCTGTCTGGAGAATTCTGATTCTGCATGATGAAATTATCAGAATTCTCCATATCTGTTTCTACTGAAGAAAGCGCAGAGGGTGCGCTGCGGTCGAGAGTTTTGACTTTAGTATCTTGAGTAGTAAACTCGAAGTCAAAGCTTGAGTTGGGATTCGAACCCAGAGTTCTTCTTGGGAGAAGATCCAGCTCATCAGACTGGTGCATTACCTTTGATGCTACCGCAGCATCATCCTCTGCAAAATTATCATAAGCAGAAAGATTTATATACGTATTGCTACTCATAACAATACCGTCTTGGGAGAAGTGCATTGCCTTTGAGGCTACATCAAAAGCCTTATCTTTCTTGATTGAATTATCACTTTGTCTTCTCACAAGCACAATGTCATTCTCCACATCAACGTCATAGAGTTTCCCGCTATAAAGCACATTCTCAACGCTCTTCACCCCAATCGCTCTGCCATCCGCATCCATAAAATACGCCGCCCCACCTTCTCGTATCTCCCGCGCCACGTCTCTGACGAGGCGCAAACCGAAAGATTTATAAGTTTGTGAGTTCTGCGTATCCTGTGTAGAATACACAGGAGAGACAATGCCCAACATAACCTTATCAATCCCTGAACAATTGAAGAATGACCTTGACTCATTAAAAGAAATAAATTGGTCTGAATCAGTCAGGGAATTCTTATTCAAAAGAGTCAGAAGAGCTTTATTATTGAAAAGAATTGATAAACTGTTAGAAAATTCTGAATTCACTGAAGAAGACGCAGAAAGACTAGGAGAATTATCAAAGCAAGAACGCCTCAAGGAGCTTAAATCAAAAGGAATACTCTGAATGAAGCTCATTCTGGATACCAACTCGCTCTTCAGTTTTTTCTGGAAAGGATCACTCATCAGAAAACTACTTGCCGAAGAGCACGAACTGCTTGCTCCTTCATTTGCTCTTGAAGAATTAGATAAGCATAAGTCAGAAATAATACGTAAAGCCAAACTGTTTTTGTCAGAGTTTAATGAACTGCTTGCCGACATACAGGAACTTGTCACATTCATTCCATTTTCAGAGTATGCGGACAAAATACCGGAAGCATTCAATTGCTTACCTGAACATCCTAAAGACATTGATTTTATAGCACTTGCATTGAAAGAAGGCGCGGCTGTCGTCTCAAATGATAAAGAATTACAAAAACAGTCAAGAGTAGAAGTATTTAACAAGTCAAGATTTTCTGAATTGTTTTGAACAGAAGCATAAACCTTATGCTTCTCACTAACCCTCATTTCTGTCCCATCATCCAGCACAATCAGATACATCTTACCTTTATTATCAAACTCCTGCCTGTCTTTCGGCATCTGCCACTCGCTTTCTCCTGTCTCCCGATTCAATGTCAGTACTTTCTCTCCATCCAACAGTTCGCTGAATAATTTCCACCCATTCTCGCTCAATATCTCTGTCTCATTGTCATAACTCTCGCTCAAATTCGTCAGAAATATCTGCTTCCTTTCTCTCTCTGTTCCAAAAGCTCCGAAATCCGCCAATAACACCTCGCTGTCTTTCTCATACACTTGCACGCTCCCGCCGTTCGGCGAGCGTGCATAAAGTGTGATATCTTTCTTGTTCGTCAAATTCGTCTCAAACACTGCACGCACGTAATGCCCTGCCGCAATCGCAGGCGTGTAATTTCCATCAAGCGTCTTCGCACTCTCAGTCACATCTTCAATAAATCCACGAGTTTGATTCAAATGCTCTGCCTTCGTAATCAAAATAATTGTAAAAGTCTGATTCGACAAATGTGGCGTTATCCATTCGACATAATCAAGTTTCCCGTTTCCGTCTGTATCGTTAGCTGTGAACGCCACGCTCTGCGCTCCCTCAATCCAGCGTACGCGTATTTTGCCTTCCTGTCCGACACTGAATCTCTCCTCAATCGTCGTGAAACTCTCCACATCCGTATAACCGAGTCCGTCAGGTCCGGAAATCACAACCCGTTTCCCATTTGCTGTCTCTGTCTCGGTTGCCATCGGCGCTTCCGTGTAATACTCAATCGTGTAAGAAGTCGCATTGTCAGAAAGCGTAACTGCAATCGCCTCGCCAGTCGTCGCACTCTCGTTTATCCCCGCGCTCGCATTTCCCTCTGTAATCGCCCTTCCCGTCACTCCTCCAAACAACCCTCGCACAAACCTCATGAATCCTCCTTCTTTAGATAATTCAATCCCCGCCGTCACATCTCCATGAATCACGCTCCCCGTAATCCCCCGAACTTCCGCCTTTGCCTCCTGCTCCTCTCCGCTTCGCTCATCAACTTTCCTCACACTAACGTTCTCCGCCTCTTTCGGCAGCTCAATCGTTGCATTCTCCGCGCGTTCAAGTGTCACATTCTTCACCCATTTGACTCTCTCTCCAACGCGTATCTTTGCCCTGCTTGTCTTCACAGTCGCGTTGCCGATTGTTGCATTTCCAAGTACCGTTATATTCGCTGTAACATTCGTTTCATCCAATGTCAAATTTACGCTCGTCAGATTCCCAATAGTATCATTTGTCACATTCGAAATAATTTCTGTCTGTTCTTCGCTTTCTGCCTCTGTTCCCTGCTCTTCGACTTCAATCTCCTCGCTTACACTGACAATCTCGCTTCCCTGTGCAATCACTCTCACGTTCAAAGTCCCTTCTTCAGCAGTCAAATTAAATCGCGACAAGTCAATCTCTAATTGCACGCTCTCTGAAGAATTTTCATAAGTTTCATACCCCGTCGTCACAATTACTTTCCCGTCTGTTGATGAAACTTGCACTTTCCCGTCATCAACGCTCTTCCCCTCAATCTTCACGCTCCCCGATTTCAATGACGCTCGTTCCCCCGCCTCAAGCGAATAAGTAAACTCTTTGTCTTTCCGCACACTGCCAGAAACGCTCTCTTCATTTCCCGCTACAACAGCTCCCGTGATTGTCTGCTCCCCTGACTCTGTCGCGACTGCCTCCGCAGTTGTTTCTTCTGCCTTGCTCTCGCTTCCTTTTATCTCCTCTTTCTTTTCTTCCTTTATTTCTTCACTCTTCTCCAATTCTTTCTTCTCACTCTCTTTCTCTAAATCCTTTTTCTCTTCTCCCAGTTGCATTTCACCCTCTTTCGGCTTCTCCTCTTTTTTGTTCGACTCTTCTTTCGCCTCTTGTCCTTTCTGCTCTGCCTTCGCGTTTCCTCCCTCCGCACCTCCAGATTCCCCTTTAGAAATAATCAGCTCAAAACTAACTTCGGGATAACTTGTCTCTGTTCCTGCTCCGTATCCCCTCCCTTCTCCAAACAACGCAGTTCCAGAAGCGTAATAAGTCCCAGAAACAGGCACATTAGAAACCAATTCAGACAATGCAAAAGTTTTCTCCACATCTCCTAATGAAACAACAACCTGCGTATCCGCAGGCAAAAATTCATCAGGTTCCAAACCTAAAGTCAATTTGCCATCGAGCAATTCTCCTGCCTGCACGCTCTCATCAAAAGCGAGCGTCGCCCGCCCAGTAGGAGAAAAAGAGAAATAAATAAAAGAGCCAGCTAAAATAATGAATAAGATAACCCCAAATAAAAAGAAATATTGTCTATAGCTATTTGATGAAAAAGAAGAGAGTTCATGAGATAATGGACGATTTTTACCATGATATGTTGTAATAATCTTTTTCCCTACACGTCTGTTTTCATAATAATAAGGACCATATCTCTTTCCATTAATTAATTTAACAAAAACCATCTATTCTTTTTTTGAAGTAAACACCTCATACATTTAGTGTATTTAGAGTATTTAATATTTCCCCTACTAAAAAATCAAGCTATTCTTCCAATCTCCTAAGAAGCTCCGCCAGAATTTTAGATATGGACAATTAGGTTGATTGTGTTCCCTGTTTTTCTAATTGTCCATTAGAGAATTAGCCACGAGAAGTAACACAACTAGGCTAATTCTCTATAATCAATAGTATGAACAAAATAACACACATAGCACATAATGTATAAAATATCCCTCTCTCAATCGTCCCACCGGTCCGAATGTGTCCACGCATCTCTATTTTTGCAGGCCACCAGGGTCTTATGCCTTCAACAGTCAGACTATCAGCAAAAAGATGCAAGGCATATCCTAAAAAGAAAGGCAGAGCAATAAAAGGTAAGAAAAGTGCAAATAAAAGAGTCATCAAAAAGCAGAAAGTGAGGCTATGAAGTAATCCCCTATGTCTAGTAATCCACTGTAAAGGTCTTAAAAACCAAGCTCGCCCCAGATAAGATTGAGCGCAATCAATATCTGGAAGCAGTGTAGCAAGAACAATAATTGGCAAAAAAGAAAATTTGTGCGTTACACTTGGCAGTATAGCTAAACCGATAGTAAGTGCAGATAAGACATGCGTACGCATCATCATGCTTTCTTCTCAAATGCAGCAATTAGTTCATCAAACTTAACCTCTTCAACACTATCAATTGTAAACTCAACAGTATTGTAGAGTGTATTCTGCCGCACATTTCCTGCAAAGACCTTTTCCTCTCCTAGCAACATAGATTTCTTCACATTAAAAAGCTCAAGTGAGAATATCTCTTCTTCACTGAAACCTAGTTTTAAGATATGCTCCCCGAACAATACACATCGTAACGACTCAGTACCATCATCCAGAACCAGATTTAACAATGCCCTGCGTTTTGGAGTAATCTTACCATGAGTTGCGCATGCTTCATCAATCACCTTTCTCCCACAATCAGGGCAAACCTCAAAATAGCGCGGGTCGAAAACCTGTACCACAAACGCTCGCGTTTGTAGTCTTTGTCCTGGCTTTGCATCTTTAAGCTTTGAAGCACCAATAAGTACAGTTAAATTAATTTCGCCAATCGGTTCTTTGCTTTGGCGAATGTCCCCAAAAGATGAAAGATGAAGCTCGCCATTACGTACACCTGCATTGGTAATCTCAAGAACATCACCTGTATGTATCTTTCCCTGCTCAATTAATGCAATATGATTGGCATCCCACAAAACAACACGTACTTGTGAAGTCTCATCTGCAATCACCAAATTTGCCACTTTTCCTTCTTTCCCGTTCTTATTATAGCTTCTCACAGGAAAGATTTCAAGAACCTTTCCTATAACATTCGCCCTGCGCATTCCTTGCGCCAGCTCTCCAAGTTTCATGCGCTCTTTCTCAAAATTAATCCCTAGTTCTGCCGCAACAATCTGTGCAGCACCTTCACGCGAAACGAGACCTGAAAGCTTTGCTCGCTTTGCTTCAACACGGCGCCCTATATCATCAACAGATAATTTTGCAGACGCTGCGATGCGCTCAATAAGATGGGTATATGTATCCACAAACATATCTTGGTTGCATACTTTAAAAGATTATGTGTCAGGAAACATACAATTAAAAACATGCTCTTCAATTCATGTATACTTTGTCTGACCTTCATCCTCGACTTAAAAAAGGTTTATATATCCTTATCTCCTATAATAATTAAGAATAAAGGCTGAAAGGAGGAAAGAAACAAAAATATGGCAGGCTGGGGTTTATGGCTCGCGCTTATAGGTGGCGTTTTGTCAATCATCGGACAGTGGGTAACGACAGCGTCGCTTCCTCTAATCGGTGGAGTCGTCGCAATCATTGGAGCAATTGGAGCAATGTCAAAATAGTTAGGCTATGAATAATTCTTTTGATTGGAGTAAGGTTTTAGAATTATCCATCACGGGAATTCTGAACAAATATATATCCTAATCCTCAGAATTATCGATATTTTGAGATGCTTAGGAATGCTCAAAAAACTATTTTTTATTTTTAACTCATTTTTATTCGTGCACTCATCGCACGAAACTTTATAAACGGTCTTTTTCTTACTGAAACATGCCGGCAACAGTAGTTCTAATCTTAAAGCTCATGCCCGATTCTCCAGAGGCAGACCTTGTAGCAATTAAGCAAGCAGCTATTGCTGCATTGCAGCCAGAAGGAGCAAAGAACCTCTCATTTGAAGAAAAGCCAATAGCATTTGGTCTCAAAGCACTCATAGTGAAAACAGACATGCCTGAAGAAAAAGGCACAGATATTGTAGAACAGAAGCTTGCTGCTATTCCTCATGTCTCTTCGGTAACTATTGAAGATTACAGACGCGCGTTTGGGTGAGGCATTTTTCTCTAACAAAATCTCTATAAACCCTTCTTGCTTATTCCAATCATGACACTTTCGCCTGAAGAAGTAGAAGAATTGAAAGAACAACTCAGACAGCAGATACAGCATCTCCCAGACCAGCAAAGAACAGCTGCAGAAGCCCAGATTGCCGCTCTTTCTCCAGAAGCTCTTGAATCAATGCTTCAACAACAGCGCCCTAATGCTCCTGCTTCAGGGCAGAAAACAATCTTTCGTATGATTGTTGACAAGGATGTGCAGTCTTATCAGATAGAAGATAATGCTGATTCTCTGGCTGTTCTTGATATCAATCCAATCACAAAAGGTCATACAATTATCATTCCGAAAAAGCCAGTTACAGATGTAAAAGATATACCTGAAGGTGCGCATCAGCTTGCATCCCATCTTTCCAAGACACTTGCGCGCGCAGTAGATGCAAAGAAAGTTGAGATAATTACTGATAAAAAATTTGGAGAAGCATATATTCATCTTATCCCTGTCTTTGACACTCCTGTCACACTTAGCTCCCCGCGTTCATCAGCAGACCAAAAAGAACTCTCTCAGCTTTCAGAATCAATTAAGCTTATGAAAAAACCCGAACCAGAGAAGATAAAGTTGACGAAAGCTGAAACGAATCAAGTCCTCCGATTAAGAAGAAAAATACCATAAGACCATAAGCCAATAAAAATGCAGGGACAAAGGGCACTCCTTGCTTGATAAATACGGACTTCCGCTTCTTTCTCAGTAAAGCAATGTCTTCTAAAGAGAGTCCATGGACACTTGCGTTGATAGTTCTTCCTGCAACCTTTATTGAACGCAGAATCCAGTCCCCCTCTCGCAGCTTCTCTGGTTTTGTAAGAAATATCATGCACGCTTGCTCAACGCTTTGAAGATAAATATAGATAAATGGAATAATAAGAATTAAAACAACGCCGATAAAAGCTGCTGCAAAGGCTTTTCCGAGAGTAACAAGCAACACTAACGCCATAATTCCGGCAAAAGCAATAAGCCATTTCTGATTCCAGAGTTCAATTTTAAATTTCCGTTTAAATGCCTGCCAGTGCGAAATAACAAGCCATATACTATAAACCAAAGTATAAATTGCTCCCAAAAAAAACAAAGCAAAAAGAAATATACCTCCCCACAGAAAAAGTTCACTTCCAGACTGATAGGGCAGAGCTATGCCCAAACCCATAAGTAATTTAGCATCCCCTCCGGCAAAGATTCGCCCATAATAAAATATGTAAGCACATGCAACAAAGACCGCGCATCCTATAAGACCCCACAAGAACATTCCCCAAGCTCCAGAAAAAAAAGAGATAAATCCGCGATATGCTAATGTAATAAATATAAGCGAAAATGTAAGCCAATTAGCCACTTCTCGCGTTTTCAAATCCTGCATAGTCGCAAACACCACCCACGCAATACCGATGCCAAAAAGAAATAAATAAGGTTCCATGATAAAATTACGACGTCAATGTTTATTAACCTTCACTCCCTTGTTTTATTATGGATGAAAGAGCGCGTAAAAAAATTGGAGTGTATATATTCTGGGCAGTAGTAGTTGGATTATTTGTCCTCGCAGCGTTAATAGTTCGCCCTTACATAATACCTCTAATATCAGCATTTATTCTTGCATACTTAACAAAACCAATTTATGCTCGCATTGCAAAATTCATGCCATCATGGTGTGCTGCCCTCCTCTGCATTCTCATCGTCATTCTAATAATCCTTGTCCCAATAGGTTTGGTAACAACTTCGTTGCTCCAGCAAGCAAGCGCGACTCTGCAAGATATAGATGTACATCAAACTCTCTCAGAAGTCTCACAACACCCTTTCTTAAAACAATGGAACATTGATGTTGCATCATTGAGAGAGAAAAGCATCGGATTGCTCATTTCATGGGTAACACACGCAATCAGTTCAATTCCAGCATTCCTGCTAGGTATGCTTGTCATAGGTTTTTCAATGTTCTATATGCTCACAAAATGGGATTCATTAGCAAGTACACTCACAAAATACATTCCTTTCAAAAACAAAGAGCACACTGCAGAAGAGATTGACAAAACAACGAGAAAGATTGTCTACGGAACAGTTTTAACAGCCCTTATAGAATGGGTAGTGGCAGCTCTTGGATTTTACATTTCAGGAGTCGAGACCTATATTCTTCTTGCAACAATTATTTTCCTATTTGCATTTATTCCTGGTCTTGGTCCCGCGATAGTCTGGGCACCTCTTGCATTGGTTTATCTTAGCACGCAAAACTACCTCGCAGCCCTTGGTGTGTTTATCACCGGAATGATAATTAGTTTTGGTATTGAATTAGTACTACGCACAAAGCTGATTGGAAAAAGCTCAAGCATTCATCCTCTTGTCATGCTTCTCGGAATACTTGGAGGCATCTCGCTCTTTGGCATATTCGGGTTCATAATCGGTCCACTGGTTCTTGCGTACGCGTTAAAGCTAGTGGAAGAAGGAATAAAGGACACTTAGAAAATGGCAAGGTAATTTTGTCAGTTCACGCGCTCATTTATGTGACTCCAAAGCGCTCCGCAACGCCCCGCCCCTCTTATATCGTTGGTAACGACCTTTAGCGCGCTTGTCATTCTTGCTTTTTCGTCTGTCAGGTACAGCATAGTCCATAAAGAAAAGTATAGATTCTTACTTAAATAACTATGCAATGCAACAAGCTCTGTCTTCGATAACTTCCTTGAATCCCTTTAATAATTTCTTTGGCGTCTCTCGTGAACAAGGCTCATTCTTGTTAATTGGAAAACCACCAAGGTCAGAGCAAGCAACATTTATTGCACATCGGTAATTATTCACCAAAGTGTCAGAGTCAGCGTCCTGCGCTTTGATAAGTTGAATGCAATAAGATTTCTCAGCAGCATTATCTAGATTCTTACAATCCAAAGGAGGGACCTCTTCTCCTAAATTCTTCTTAATTTGCCCATTATCACAATTAATGTACTGTGTCTGCCCTGCAATTTTTATTCTAGAGAAAGTATCGCAGTAATCAGCTCTTAAATTGCTCTTTGCTGCTATAATACATGACTGAGTTTTTGCCTCAAGATTCTGCCCTGGTGCAAGACCAATCTTATCAAAAACAAAATTCAAACTGCCTGTCGCGCCCATAATGATAACTACAACAACTACAACGCCTAAAATAATCAATAACAATGTTCCAAGAGTAACTCCTTCCTGACCTCTTTTTCCAAACATGATTTGTTAAGTAGAATATTCTTTATAAACCTTATGTACCCTGCCCTGACCGTCAAAATTAATCTGGAGATTCATAATTCTCTGCATTTTATGTCCTTCTCTCACAATAATTATGGGAATTGCACTTATGTGTAAACTATAACCTTCGTTGGTAGAGATAAACTGCACTGCTTCAGGCGCAGTAACACGTTCGTAAAATCCTCTGCTTCCAGCCAACAACGATTCCTGCTCTCTGCTCTTTGCCATAAATCTTTCAGCAAGAGTCTCGTTCTTCCCACCGGCACGAATTTCGCTGCTTCCTACCATTGCGCTCACAGCAATTGCATAAGATTCCAGCGTTGCTGCATCACTGCTCAAACGAGACATCTCTCCTGTTTGTTTCACAAACTCGCGCTGAGTTGTAACCATAACCATGCCCGCGCTTAAAATAGCCGCAATTGTCACCACTACTACTAAAACAAAAGCAACATCTCCGCGTTTTCCGTGCATGCAAAGAAGTCCAGTCATGAAACACACCTTCCGAAATAATATTCAATATACATCCGGGTACCGTCATGCAAAACAACTGAAGTCTCTGAAAATACTCCCGCGCGGCGATACGGTTCAGACAAACTCAAATATATCCAAAAATTCTCTGCTCGTATTGCATTTGTTTCTTTTATAATATAGAAATCATTCCTAGCTTCCTGACCTGACTTTGCTCCTGGCTTCGGCGCGCGATCGAGCGCAAGCACCAAACATGAACCGGCTGGCTCGGGGGCAAGAAGAGCATACAATCCATTCTCGAAAGCCTGACGCTTAATATCTCCAGAGTCCACACGCAGCAGTGCATCCAGAACGAGTATTTCCTGAGTTCCAATCGTAATCGGCTGATTAATCGGTTGATAGAAACTATTTCCATATTCCCTCCCTCGCTCTGCAATTACCCCCTGCGCTCCCTTGGTAGCAGTCAGAGTAAAGCTAAATCCGATGAAGATGCCGATTAATACCACGACGAGTAGCAGCACAGGAAAACCTGTCAGAAATTTCGACTCCTGTCCTCTACGATTAGGCCTCATCGTGAAACTCCCCTTGCCTCTTGATTGCTCGAAGCGATAATTTCATAGCGCTTCTCTTCGTGCCAAGCTAAACCGCGCGAGCATCGCGCATATTGTTCGTTCTTTCCTGTAAAATCACACGCCTCAAAATTACTTCCAAGCTGAAACAATCGTTTTCCTGTAACACAATTGTCCTCACAAATAAGTATTCCTAATTGAATTTCACCAACATCTTCAAGCACAGATGCCGAAAGTTCGCATGATTCATATAATGATTTTTTTTCCCAATTAACACCTTGATCAGCAACGCATATCGCAATTCGTTCGCCCAATGCATGAGCCTCGACTTCGCGAATATCATAACCTGAACCGAAGAATACGCGCATTCCAAGAGCAATGCCTCCTGCAACTAATACGAGCAAAAGAAAAAGCCAGATGACCATAACCATATCCCCTGCACCCTCACCTTTTTTCCCACTCCAAAGCATTACGTCTTTCCCCCCGCCGCCTCGGGAGCAACAACCTTAAAGCTGAGCTTGTTTCCAGAAGTACCTAGCCCATCAATTTTCACGTCTGTTACAACCACGTTGCTAAAATAATAAAATGCTGTGCCTCCATCTGGTTTCAGACTTACAACAACTTTTCTTGCTTGACCGTCAAATTTTATAATATAACGCGGATCACTTACACCATTTTTCACCGCAAGTTCACTAGCCTTCTGTATATCAATAGTATACTGATCGCCGGGTTTCGCCCTATCTAAAAGTAGAGCTAACTCTTTTGCGTAAAACTCTTCCCATTGGCCCGCATTGTTCTTGTTCTGCATTATTATCATAAAAACTCCAATAGTAAAAATTACGACTAAAATAACATAGAGTATATTTCCCGATAATACATCTCCTGCTCCTCTTAGATTCATCGTAAACACTCCTGCTCAAAATCAATCGCTTCATCAGACGTTTGTACCAAATCTAACTTGTTCTTTTCTTTTGTCAGAACAACTTCAATTAATGCGTCCCTAAATGGAATGCGCGGACAACGCTCACGCGTCTCGCTTATTTTCGAGGCAGCCGAGGGCATGTTTACTCCTCCTCCAACTGCCGAACCTAATGTTAATCTATAAATCTCGCTACCAACGAAAAGTTCTTTTTCCTCAACACTTATGCAAGTCGCGCTCTTAGTATCTTGGCACGATTCAGCGCCTTTAGTTCCGGCTTCTTTGCAAATACAAATACAACTCTTAAAATAACATCTCTCAGGTCTTCCAGATTCTGTTACAGACCATCCTTGCAAGTACCATCCCGAAGGTCCCTGCAAAGGAAATCTCGTAGTCTCTCCATAATCAACTGCTCTCAATTTTAATTTAATAGTATCTAAAGCACTATCTGCTCTGTCATAATCGCTCATTGTGTATGCCTGCATCAAGTACCATGCCGCCAGCAAAAGCAAACTCAGGCTTACCACGCCGATAATTATGCTCATAACATGATCTCGTAATTCGCCTCTGCTCACAGTGCTTCGGCTAGAAAAAAGGGAAAATGTTGAGAGACCTCGAGAATCCTTTGTTTTTCGATTCTTGATGGCATCCGGGAACCTTTGGTTCCTGGTGAAACCGTAGGTTGTCTTCATGGTGCACTCTCAATATAGTTGCATATTTTATTTATTGCAGCAGCATCATAAGGCATAACTTGAACAATTGAACACCCCTTGCTGACATCTGCGCCAGTAGAACTAGATTTGACATTTCCTCCAGGCACAGTAACATCGCCACAATATCCTGCTGCAGCCTGCTTGCTTTGATCAGTATTCGACCAAACATATGCTGTGCCTGCCCCTGCACCAACGCCTGCCACAATTAAACCAGGTAGCGTAAGCAATCCCTTTCCAGCAGCTCTAATCAAAGTCTTCTTAAAAGGAATAGGTGTTAAAACAAATGCGCCCCCCACAACAGTTGCAGCACTTCCAACATTCTTTAATGCTTCACTAAAACTGACAGGTTTAATCTGCATGAAAACTACAGCATATTCAGAATTTCTCGGTTGGAGTTCAAGAAACTCACTCTCATCAAAGTCACGTGCAAGAACATCTTCACTGATATGACTGTATGATTGCACGCTCTGATCTGTAAAAGCCTGTAAATAAGTAATATCTCCGCTTGGAACCTTATGGCTCTTCAAATAAGCAGGCAAATCAACCTGATCAAGAATTCTTTGTTTGCGTGCAGAAACAACATCCAAAGCTACACGAGAACAAATAACACATGTCGACTTTACCGATTCTAGCCCTGTTTTTTGCTTCAAGCTTTGGAACAAATCAAGTTTTCCTTCACCCATCATCTTCCAGCATGAATACATCTCTTCTGCCAGCGTTGCCTCCACAGTACGCGTTGCTTCCTTATTGCCAATATCATCGGTGCGCTTATCAACTTTTATTTCTCTAATTCGCTCGCCTGCAAAAGAAGTGTCACATGCACCATTGCCATCTTTAAGACAAATTTTCTGCGTCGTGCAATGTAAAGGCACAAACTGGCTTGCAGATTCATAAGCAGTTGCTCGGGTAATGACTGACAAATGGCACGCCTGCGTCTCAGCATCATCAGGTATACCGACGCGTACAACAAACCAGATTAGTATCAAAAAGCCCACTAATGCTAATAAAGAGGTTATAACAAAGAAAGATGTCAGTTCTCCTTTTTTCGTCATATAACTCACACGTTTTGCCTCTTTAAAACAATTTCTGCAAGAGCAAATAAACCCCTGCTGCTGCAACTAGGAAGAAAAAAACCCAGAGAATAGTATCAATCACATTATCGAAGACCCATCCCTGTCGATTCATACTCCCTCACAACGTGAATTAACATTCACATTCTTATCCAAATCAGCCACCAAGTCTTCTGTCCCAGTAGTCCGCTTAAGGCAAACATAATCCATCTTCTCCTCTCCACTTTCCAGTTTATAAGTAACACGCATAGGCTGCTGAAATACAGATTCTCTCCAAATAATTGCTTTCCTTCTCACAAGCTCACGTGCAGCAATTTTTTCATCAAAGAAATCACTGCCACTTCGACTAATGCGTAAAATCTCACCGGCAACACCTCGCAACACATACATACCCTGTAATTGTCCTGCTTCAGTCGTGCCCCCATGCTTCCACAATTCAAGCATCACATCTCCTCTTTGTAAAGGTCGCACAGAACCAGAGAGATAATTAACAGCCTCTTGCGTCAAGCGACTCTCCCACCATGATTGAGGTATTTCATAAGACTGGTCAATGACCTCGCTGATGCGTATGTAATATCCATCAAATAAGTCATAGAACTCAATATTTTCAGCCTTCCGTAATTGTCCACGCGAATCAAAATAATGTGCCCTTATCTCCTGTCTCAACACTGCACCATTATATTTATTATTGGCATTGGTATCTGCACTAAATTGCCGTGATGCATCTCCAAAAGCGCGCCAATTCGCTCCATCGTAGTAATCGACCCTATCATCAGAAATCACATACCTTACCAAAGCAAGTTCAGTTCTTTCTGTTCCTGTCTGATTAAATCCAGGAATAAAATCAGGTATCCAATGCCCCGTCTGGGCTCGCGTAAAAAGCATAATCATAAGAACTAAAAAGAACATCACTAACACTATTATAACAAGCTGTTGTGCCACAATACCTTTTTTGTCAAGGGCTCTGGGTTGAAACCTCGAATATATTTTTGACATGTCAAGAATCATTTACCAAACCTCAGCAAATTCTTTAAGAACTGCGCAGCCCCAGACGCCTTGTCAATAAGCGCAAAATAAAGAAAGAGAATAACTGCAAGTGCAACCAATGCCAGAATCCAGACAGTCAAATGGTCCCACACTACATCTCCTTTTTTCTCCAACGCCATCTCTCTCTAAGACTATCACGCTTTATTAACATTATGGATAATTCTGTTGATTTGTCTTCTTTTTCAGAATTATCCATCACGGGAATGTCAAGGACTCCTGTCCTTGAGCACACTCGAGAATCGTAGATTCTCGATGTTCTGTACAAATACTATACTGATTAACAGAATTCACTATACCTTGAGCAGTAAAAATGTCTTATCTTATAGCTTAGGACATTAAAATTTGACCGTTTTGTCGTTAGCTATCAAGGGAAAGACGTACAATATTGGTTAATTACTTACGTCTTTCACTATATTTACCGAAAAGGAATTATTTCTGAACAAGACAAATAATCTTTAACTATTTCAACGTGAAACAAAAAGAGTTATTGATCTCTTAGTTTTTTTAAAACAATTTCTCCTTTCTTCACTTCCGCTTCCAACTCATACCCTTCCTTGAATCCTGCTTTCTCCAAATCTTCAGCAGGAATGTTGATTCTGTACTTAAAATAGGATTTTCCATGGTACACTCGAGATTTTACCTTTAAGATTTTCATTATAGATATAATAAGAATTACTATTTAAACTTTAGGGGGCGAAAAGTTTAAATAGTTTAGGGGGCTAAAATATTATATAGAAAGATCTATAAAGAAACAAGGAGAAACAAGACTATGAAAAATGGGGTACCGACGTTTGTAAAATGGGCTGGTGGCAAAAAGCAACTCTTAGAACAATTTGAAAAATTCTTCCCGAAGAAAATAGAGAGATATTTTGATCCATTTGTAGGTGGAGGTGCAGTAGCATTTTACCTTTTGAAAACACATCCAGAAATAAAGAAAATCTATCTCTCAGACATTAACGAAGAACTCATAATAACCTATAACGCCATCAAAAACGACATTAAAGAATTAATCTCTTTGTTAAAAGAATACAAATCAAAGCATAATAAAGATCTCTACTACCAAATCAGAGCAGAAGATGTTAAGAAACTAAGTAAAGTACAAATCGCTGCAAGATTTATCTACCTTAACAAAACATGTTTTAATGGATTATACCGAGTGAATTCAAAGGGAGGATTCAATGTTCCTATTGGAAGTTACAAAAACCCTGGCATTTGTAACGAAGAAGAGTTGATGGAAATTTCAAAATTATTGCAAAAAGACGATGTAGCAGTAAAACAGTTTTACGATGCAGTCAAAGAAGCAAAAGCAGGAGACTTTGTATACTTCGATCCGCCCTATTATCCTCTGAAAGGAAAAAGCAGTTTCACAACATACACGAAGGACAACTTCTTAGAGAAAGAGCAAGAACATCTAGCTAAAACATTTAGAGAATTAGACAAAAGAGGATGCAAAGTTATGCTCTCAAATAGCGATACGGAATTCATCAAGAATCTTTACAAAGAGCATATTATTAACATTGCAAGCGCAAGACGCATGATAAACTGCGATGCAACAAAGCGCGGGTCAATCAATGAAGTTGTAGTAACGAACTATCTCGTTACTCTTTAACAAGCCCCAATTCTTTTAGTAATTTCAGTCTTTCTTTATGGTCTTCTTCCGTAACTTTCTCTTCTTTCTCTGTTTCTTCCTTTGACTTTTTAGCCTCTTCATCTCTCTGCTTGTTTATTGCATTCCAACCTTGTGCAACAGCTTTCTTTCGTCTTCCCATTACAGCCATAAGAGATATTCAGAAAATACTTATTTAAATTTTTGGTTCAGGTAATCCAAGAAAACTAAATGGCAATTTTTCAAAGAAATAATGGCATCCAACCGCTTTGATATAGTCAAATGTATCTTTATTTCTATCCTGATTAAACCAATCGTTCAGAACGTAAGCAAACTCTACTTTTATTCCTGTTCCAGAAAGCAGTTTTTCATATTTTTTCTTCTTAAAATCACAAGTTTGTAGTTTCTCATCCACTGATCCAGAACCATACTGAAACTTCTTTTCGATAACGAATAGAGTATTATCCTTAAAGACCAAGATTGCTTCATCTGGTAAAAGCTTAGAAGATGCTCTTTCCTTCCAATTTATGCTGTACTTTGGAAGTAAATTTTTGTACAGTTTACTTTTCTGATAGAATTCAGCGACTTTCATGCCTTCAAAATATATATTATCTTCTTTTACAGAGTATCCTTTCAAACTTTCAAGTAGAACCTTGAGATCAGTATCTTTTTCAAATTTTAAACCTGTTTTGTTGGTGTTAGCTCCGCCCACTCCTCCTTTAATCATACGGGACAAGATGAATGCTGATATTTAAACCAGATCCCAAGATATAATAACCTCTTTTAGCTATAAAGACAATGGCAAAAGAAGCCTACTTCAAAAACGAGGAAGTAGAATTATTTCATGACGACTGCCTAGACGTTCTTCCAAATTTAGAAAGAGAATCCATAGATCTCATCTTTGCCGATCCGCCTTATAGATTGTCAAACGGAGGGATAACCTGCAAAGCAGGCAAAATAGCTCTTGTTGACAAAGGAGACTGGGACAAATCGCAGGGATTTGAAGAAGATTACAAATTCACATATAACTGGCTCAAATTGTGCAGAGAGGTGTTAAAACAAAACGGGTCGATTTGGATATCTGGAACGCCACACAATATCTTCCAAGTAGGCTATGCTTTGCAATCATTAGGGTTTCACATTATGAATGAAATTACATGGTTCAAGCCAAACGCTCCACCTAATCTTTCATGCAGATATTTTGCACACGCTCATGAGTCTCTTATCTGGGCAAAGAAAAGCAAAGATGCAAAACACACATTCAATTACGAAACAATGAAAAGCTGGAATGATAGACTCAGCCCAGCAGGAAAGCAAATGAGAAGTGTCTGGAGTATTCATCTAACGCCTCCAGAAGAAAAGAATAATGGAAGACATCCAACACAAAAACCCTTAGAGTTAATGAGACGAATAATTCTTTCAAGTTCAAGAGAAGGTGATGTCGTTTTAGATCCGTTTACAGGCTCTGGAACAACAGGAGTCGTTGCAAAGAAGTTTGGAAGAAGATTTGTAGGTGTTGAAATTGAAAAAGAATTCTGTGACCTAGCCATAAGAAGAATGAATACAAAAATAGTAAATGAAGTTACACCTCTCGTAGACTCTCCTCCGCCTCATAAAGTATATGGAAATGACTAGGTGGCAGATTCAGATAAAACATCTCGCGTCGTAAAGAACCACTTCTCCAAAATCTAACAGAAGACTATCGTAGATACTACACGTAGATACTCCAACCACACAATTTATAACATCATTTACCCTTCTTTAAAGTATAAAAAAGAGCTATGCCGAACACAAAAGAGATTCTTAAGAAGTATGGGGCAAAGATTGAGGAATCGATAGATACAGACGCAGACTCTTTTCGCGCTTCAGCAGAATATCTGCAATTCAAGGAAGAAATGCTGCCAAATGTAACACGTTATGAGCGCCTTGCTCAGTCGTTAGGTTCTCTTATTAAGCTAAGAATTGCAGAAAAAGACAGAGCAGCTCTGCAAAAACAACTTGACGACGCCCATATAGCAGTCACGCCAAGTCAGGCGCTTGCACTTGCTTTAGTATCTCTGCTAGGAATGATTGTAATAACTCTTCTAGCCTCAACAGCAATTTATTTTATTACAGACACAATTCCTGCGCTCTTCTTCTTTCTCGGAGTCATAGCAGCACTCTTCGTTTTCTCATACGTTAAAATGCTCCCACAGAGGCTTGCAACAGCATGGCGCCTTAAAGCTTCTGCACAAATGGTTCCAGCAATTTTGTATGTCGTTGTCTACATGAAACACACTTCAAATCTCGAGCGGGCAATAGCATTTGCAGCAGAACATCTTGAAGGACCATTAGCACTTGATTTCAAGAAAGTTTTTTATGATGTTGAAATCACACGTTTTTCAACAATAAAACAATCTCTTGATTCTTATCTGGAAAGATGGCGGTTCGATGCTCCTGAATTTACAGAAGCAATGCACCTCGTTGAATCATCCCTTTATGAGCCTTCGGAAGCACAGAGAGTGTCTATTCTTGAAAAAGCATTGCAGGTTATTCTAGAAGGAGTCTATGAAAAAATGCTTAAATATTCCAGAGAAATTCGCTCACCTTTAACAAACATTTACATGCTTGGCATCATCCTTCCAACTCTTGCGCTTGCGCTTCTGCCTCTCGCTTCAACACTTCTTGGAGGTCTGATAAGATGGTATCATGTCGTGCTAATGTTCAATATTATTGTTCCGTTCTTTGTCTGGTACCTTACAACTTCAGTCTTGCTTAAAAGACCTGGAGGTCACGGAGAATCATCAATATTAGAATTAAATCCGCTCTATCCAACATATATTGACAAAAAGCCTTGGTTTTCAAGCCTCTGGATTCTTCTGCCTCTTCTATTCCTAGGTCTTCTTCCTTGGATTTTCCAAATAACCCCACTTACAGAAGTATTAGGTCTGCAAAATGATTACACATTCAGCGAACTTGGAATCCCCTTCCTTGAAGATCTTAAAATTTTTGGATTCACTGAAGGAGACAATGGGGGAAAGATTGGTCCGTTTGGACCTCTGGCAATACTTCTAAGTCTCTGCATCCCTCTAGGTTTCGGATTGTATTTCTCCAGAGTCTATGCCCTAAAGACAAAAGCTCTGATTACTGCACGTGAAGACACGCGACAGCTCGAAGAAGAATTCACAACATCTCTCTTCCAGTTAAGCAACCGCCTAGGCGACGGTATTCCTGCAGAAATTGCGTTCGCAAAAGTTGCCCAATCAACACAAGGTCAAAAGACACAGTCTTTCTTCGCTCTCGTAAACCAAAACATACAACAGTTAGGCATGTCTCTAGATCGAGCAATTTTCGACAAGAAAAGAGGAGCAATAATATTCTACCCTTCTGCGCTCATTGCAACATCTATGCGCATCCTGACAGAATCAGTCAAAAAAGGTCTTCAAGTTGCCGCCCGTTCTCTTATGTCAATATCAGAATATGTAAAGAATATTCAAAAGATAAATCAGCGTCTGCGTGACCTTCTTGCAGAAATTGTCTCTGACATGAAGTCAAACATGACTTTCCTCGCTCCCCTTCTTGCAGGTATCGTCGTCGGACTTGCAGCCATGATTGCCACAATCCTTACGAAGCTGGAATCCTTGCAGACATTAGCGTCATCCTCAGATACAGCTCTCGGATCACTTACTACAATCGGAAATCTCTTCCAAGTGAAAGAAATGATTCCCCCTTACTTCCTCCAAATTACCATTGGAATGTATATCATTGAGATTATTTTCATCCTCACGACAGCGTTGGTTACAGTAGACGCAGGACGCGACCAGCTAAAGGAAAAGTACGAAAGAGCGCGTTATCTCAAAGCAGGAATCCTGCTCTATATCGGCACAGCACTCGCAGCAATCCTCGCCCTAACAATCTTGGCAGCCGTTGCTCTTCAAGGAATTTCATAACTTGATTAAATACACTAAACCATAAAGTATATAAACTTAAGTTTACAGATATAAACTATGGTTAACATATATAAACAAGAGTTCACTGTACTTCAGCAGGAGATACTGAGGCTGCTCTTTGTTAAATTGGGAGATGTAATGACTATGAGAAAAATTGCGCAGCTTCTCAGCGTTTCCCCTCCAGCCGTAGCAAAAGCTCTTCCAGGTCTTGCAGAAAAAGAGTATGTCAAGCTTGCTCAGGATAAGGAAACAAAGAGATGGTCTGTCGAGTTAAATAGGGACAGTCCTAGGGCAGTTCAGTTAAAGAGAGTCGATAATTTGAAACAATTGTATGAATCTGGTCTGGCTGATATGCTTATACGAGAGTTTGCAGGAGGAACGATTATTTTATTTGGAAGCTTCTCCAGAGGTGAGGATACCCTTAGTTCCGATATTGACATTGCAGTTATAGGGAGAAAGGAAAAAGATGTGGATTTAGAAAAATTTAATTTATTAATTGAACGCACAATCAATGTGCAGTTTTATGATTCTTTTGAGAAAATTCATAAGCACTTGCGAGAGAACCTGTGCAATGGTATTGTTCTTACAGGAGGAGTTGAATTATGAAATCTATCAAGCATTTTGAAGAGTTTTTACGCCTTGGAGTTGCTAAAAAACAGAGTCCTGATAAGTCTCGTTCTGCCTTTTTAGTAAAGGAAGCAGAGAAGAGCCATAGGTCTCTTCTTGAGATGGTGCAAAAATTAGGAGTTGGTGATTTACATGTAGACAACTATGTTAAAGAAGGACATGACATCTTAATGAGCTTTGTTCGAGCAAAGATGTTAATTGATGGATATTCTGCTTCAGGTTGGGGAGGTCATGAAGCCGAAGTTTCCTATTTGCGCAATCTTGGCTTTAGTGAGAATGAGGTACAGTTTGCAGATCAATTGAGATTTTTTAGGAATGGAATTCTATATTATGGAACGGAACTTGATGCAGGATATGCCTTGAAGGTTCTTGATTTCATTAAAGAGATGATTCCGAAGCTGAGAAATATTTTGGAAAGTAAGAGATCATAGATTCTTGACATCCGAACGCTCCCGACAGGATTCCTTCAACTCGTCAGAGTTGAATGGCACTGAGAATTTCTTGTTCTCAGAGTGTTCAAATCCGAACGCTCCCGACAGGATTCCTTCAACTCGTCAGAGTTGAATGGCACTGAGAATTTCTTGTTCTCAGAGTGTTCAAATCCGAACGCTCCCGACAGGATTTGAACCTGCGACCCCTTGCTTAGAAGGCAAGCGCTCTATCCAGGCTGAGCTACGGGAGCTTATTCCTCTGTTGTCTGGGGAGTATTTAAAAGCAACGTCAAAATGGGGAGGCACTAGAACGAAATGTCAGATGATTTCCTGCGTGATGCGCAAGTAAACGTAAGCGCTTTCTGCGCGTATGCTGAAAGACAAAATATACCATGACAAAACATCCAATTATGAGAAAACCAAGCAATGAAACAAAAGAACGAGAAATGCCAAAGTTATTATTATGTGTTCTAATTTTCTCAACACTCACTCGGTCATAAGCCAATGAAGCGCCATCGCTTACGCTTACAGTTACAAAAAGCTCATCTTGTGTATCTTCAGGCAAAGCAATACGAAAACTCTGCCTCTCAGTTCTTCCAGATTGAACTATTGAGCTAAATTCGCCTGTACGAATACTCTCTCCTTGATTGTCTAAAGAATAAACTATCTGCACCTGACTCCCCGTGCTTCGAACAAAAAAAGAAACATACACAAACATCGGTTCGCGCACAACCGTAAGGTCAGATATTGCCAGCGAGTCAATATTATCACGGATACTCCCACCAGTAATGTTGCCAAATGAAAAAGCCTGTAAAAAGAAAAGCACACCCATAGTAAGCAGGAAAATGCCAAAGAACCACATTACTTGTCTGTGTATCATAAATTCATAACGCAACAAGTTATTATAAAGCTTATGAATAATTATTAATTAGAGTATGTTTTCTGCAATTATTCAGATAGAAAATTGCATACAGAACTTATTCAAATCAACGCAATTTTCTATAGAGAAGTTTGAATAATTCTGAGTTTACGAGGAATTTTCAAACTGATTCTTAGAGAACTTTCGATTTTTGCAAAGTTCTCTGTACTTCGGAATACATTCAAGGACAAAAGTGTTCAGTTTTCAATGTCCTTGAATGTTAGCGGAAGACAGAACAAAATATGCTCAGATATAAGTCACGTAGTTATATAGAGAGCTTTGAATAACCCTCCATTTTGTAGTTCTAAGAGGGTTTTCAAAGCGGCTCGATAGAGGACTTTAGGGGTTCGTCAAGAATCTGCTGATTCTTGAGCGCATCCAAGAATTGGAAATTCTTGGTGTTTCAAAGTCCTCTATATTTCAGTCTTCCGCTATATATATAAACGAATATCTGCTTTGCTCATTATGGAACAGTTCACAATCACGTTTCTTGGTACAGGCAACGCAGTCCCCACCAAATTGCGCAACCACACAGCAATCCTAATTGAATTCCTAAATGAGCATATACTCCTTGATTGTGGAGAAGGCACTCAAAGGCAGTTCAAGATTGCAGGACTCAGTCCTGCCCGCCTGACACGTCTGCTTATAACACATTGGCACGGAGACCATGTTCTGGGCATTCCAGGACTATTCCAAACATTAGCCATGGTAGAATATGCAAAAATATTAGAGATTTATGGTCCAAGAAATACTTCCAAGTATATAAGTCTCCTTCAAGAGATATTCCATGAATTCAAAATCTCAAAGCAGGTTCACGAGGTTTCAGATATGGAGAATTCTGGCTATAGACTACACAATCAACAGAATTCTCCAGACAGGGAATTCTATAAAAAACTTGAAAAAATTAAAAGAATTCCCTGTATTTTCGTTGATACTCCTTCTTACTGTATCGAGGCAGCAGCCATGAATCACGGCACACCTACAAATGCATATTCCATAATATTAAAAGACCGTCGCAGGCTAGATAAAGCAAAACTAAGAAAGCTCAAGCTCCCAAATACTCCACAACTTGGTGAGCTGCAAGCAGGGAAAGACATAATTTTTGAAGGGAAGAAAATCAAGGCAAAAGACGTTTCATATATTGAAAAAGGTAAGAAGATTACAATAATTCTCGACACAGGTTTGACAGATGCTGCGATTAAGCTAGCAAAAAACTCAGACCTCTTAATCTGCGAGTCAACCTTCTCAAATGAAGAAAAGGAAAAAGCAAAAGAATATCTGCATCTCACATCAGTGGATGCAGCAACCATTGCCAAAAAAGCAAAGGTAAAATCTCTTATTCTCACGCATATTTCACAGCGCTATGAACACGCATTGCATATCATAGAAAAAGAAGCGAGAAAAGTCTTCAAAAACACTAGTATCGTTAAAGACTATGATACTGTAACGGTTTAATGAATTCTCCATCCAAATTGTCAATCACTTCAAACTAGTTGCAGCAGGAGAAATAAAGATAATTGTATCGCCACGCAAGAAAGTAAGACCAATATTCTTCTTAACCTGTCCGTCTTGCATTTCCTTCGCATTGTCAAGAACTATATTGATATGGATATCAAATGCCATAAGCGTACCGACGTATTGCTTCTCGCCCTTGAGATGCAACAGAACTTCTTTGCCCTTTGATGCATTCAGCAAGTCAAGCGGTCGCTCTATTTTGTTCACCATACTCTGTTTTTACATGCAGCGTATTTAAATGTTCCTATAGTTTTGTGTTTTTTGGAAGTCGTGCAACACAGTTGCCGAAAAGAAAGGTATTTAAATTGCCGTTTTCCACTGATAACATGGATCGCGGAAGAAAGATAAGTGGGGGCAAATATCACAAGCAGCGCAAGCGCCGCCTCTTTGAAGTACAAAATGCAGAACGCCATGTAACAATTGGTCAGCAGAAAAGAAAGCAGCTACGCATGCGTTCAGGTTTGAGGAAGACAATCTTACTGAAAGCAGATACTGTAAATATACGCGTTGGTAACAAGATACAGTCTGCAAAGATTACCAATGTTGAATCAACGCCACAAAACCAATTCTTAGCGCGCCAGAACAGACTGATAAAAGGAGCGATTATTGAAACTTCTGTGGGAAAAGCAAAAATTACTAATCGACCAAGTCAGGAAGGCAATGTGAATGCAATTTTGCTTGAGACAAAATAATGAGCCAATATATACCTTTTCTAAAAAGCCTACAACTCTTTCATCGTCGATAACAGTTTTCTTCCAATAGAAAGGTTTAAATACTCTCCTCGCAGTAAGACTTATAAATCTTTCCATAGAGAGCTTTGAATAAATCTCCAATTTTGATGTCTTTCGAGGGTCGTCAAAAACTGAAAGTTTTTGAGCGCCTCGAGAACGGAGGTTCTCTCAGTTTCAAAGCGGTTCGATGGAGGATTTTGGGGTTAGTCAAGAATCAACAGATTCTTGAGCGCCTCGAGAACGGAGGTTCTCTCAGTTTCAAAATCCTCCATAATAATATATGAGTTACGTCAAGCGGTGTCCTGAGTGTGGGAGTGTCGATCTCACATATGATGACCATAAAGGGGAAATTATCTGCAACGAATGCGGTCTTATCATAGAGGAAAAGATGGTCGATACAGGACAGGATGTTGGAGGTCAATTCGACAAAACAGATAAAAAAGGTCGTGGCGGCGCCCCCATGTCTCTTCAAAAATTCGACAAAGGCCTAACTACTAACGTCGGAGAAATCTCAGATATTTATAAACTCGAAGCAGGACAAACAAGAAAATTCCTCAGGTTAAAAAAATGGCAGGAACGTGTTTCTACCTCAATTGAACGCAACCTCAGGCTTGCAATGGCAGAGCTTCGCCGTGTTGCCAGTTTCCTCTCATTACCCTCGGTAGTTCGTGATGAAGCCTCAAGAGTATACAACTATGTCTTGCAGCGCGGTCTTGTCCGTGGACGGAGCATGGAATCAGTTATTGCCGCATGTATCTATGCAGCCTGCCGCTCTTACAACATTCCTCGTACTTTAGATGAAATTGCCAACGCATCAGACGTAGAACGCAAAGAGATAGGTCGTACATATCGATTTATTGTCAGAAAACTGAAAATCAAGGTCACTCCAAGCTCTCCTAAAGATTATATCTCTCGCTTCTCCTCAATTCTGCATCTATCGCCAAAAGCACAGAATGAAGCCCTGAAGATATTAAAACGTGCAGACATTTCTGAACTTACCTCTGGTCGCGGTCCGGCAGGTATTGCCGCAGCAGCCCTGTATGTCGCAGCCCTGATGAATGATGAAAAAAAGACACAGCGTGAAGTAGCAGACGTTGCAGGCATCACTGAAGTCACAATCCGTAATCGCTATAAAGAACTTATCGAGCGTCTCAAGCTGGAAGACAAACTAAAAGCGAAAGTCATAGCGGCTGCTGAAAAAAGCGCTGCGGCTAACAAATAATTGTCATGTCGAGCAAGCCTCAGGAAACTCCACCTTTAGAGGTGGAGTGGCTTCTCGAACACAGAGAATTGTAAAATTAAACAATTCTCTGGTCAGAGAACTCCAAGTCTTTAAGGAGTTCTCTGCATCCAAAAACGAGCGCCTCCAAAAACCGCGGCTTAAAAGCCGCGGAGGGCGCATCGTTTTTTTGATCTCTTTTATTCCTCTCGCCATGCGCGCATAAGTTTAAAACATCTTTTTAACAGTATTTCTTATGCGGGGATGCCGGAGTGGTCAAACGGGCTGCCCTTAGGAGGCAGTAGCTTAGTGCTTACACAGGTTCGAATCCTGTTCCCCGCATCTTACCTTTCTGGCACGTTATACATTTTGGAAAAGTTATTATTTAGCCAGTTTCCAAGTTTCAAGAAAGAATTTTTTATATTGTCCAGCTATTTGAGTTGAAGTTATTTCAATTGCTGTTGGCCTCTCCCCCCATACCCAATTTATAACCTTGTTATCAATAATCATTAAACCTAAAGGCAAATTCATATGAGTAAATCTCATTTTCAGGTTCCCAATATTATTATAATTACTTAAAAAAGCTTTTTTAATCGAGACATGAGCAATCAATCGGTCATCAACTCTCTTTTCCGCAAGTTTCAAATGAATGTTTCTCAGAAAATCTTTCGCTACATTATTTTGTAGATACTCCTCCTTAAATGCAAAGACATAATAGATACTTGCATCATTCAATGCACTAAATAAACCATCGAACATTGCTCTTATTGCTTTATATCCCTCATATACGCGTGCAATTTGTGGCTCTCGCGCCTTTTTCTTCAACTGTACTAAGTTGGGAAGAATATCTAAAAATTCACGCTCTTTTTCTTTAAGAGAATGCAAAATATTGCGGGGATCTTGTGCCTGAAAGTACCTTGTTTTTGATTTTATTACAAAAGACACGAGTCCCCGATCTATTAACTTCTCAATTGTTTGATAGACTTTTGAATGCTGAATACGCGTTTTAGCAGCAAGTGGACCGACAGTTACCTCTCCTAGTTCAAGTAAAGCAAGATATACCCTTACTTCTCTTTCTGAGAAACCAAGCCCTCGTAGTGTCTTTTCCATACACCTCACTAACTGAATGAGGTATTTAAGACTTTCTAACTTATACCTCCAAGAGGGGTAAACAATATATAAGAAGGCATCTGAAGCGTTTAGACAATGAGAAAAGAAAAACCTGAAGAGATTCTAAGAAATATTCATGTATCACTAGACAAAGCAATTCAAATGGGAAAAATGGGTTACCAAGAATACAGTCCTTCAAAAGTATTGAACACGATATATTCTGCCCGCATTACATTAGCAGCTCACTATAGAACCTTGCCCTATCAAGAAGCGAGAAAATGCAAAGAAAGACTCGAGATTGTTGAGGGGATTGTTGAGGATATGTTGGAACGGAAGAGGTTTGAGGAATTAATGAAATGGAGAAAGAAAAAGTAGTCTTAAAAAATACTCGAATTAATGAAACGTGGATTGTGGGAGAGTTCAAATTTGGTTATTATAAAGAAGAAAACATGTGGGATGAAGGCAGAGAGAGATATTTTTTAAGAAAGGTAAATCTATCGATAGATACATCTTTCTATGAATCAAGAGACCATTGGGCTGCGTCTATGCCCTGGACATCCGAAGTTATGCCTATCCTTTTAGTCAAAGCACTTAATCTTCCAGAGGTCAGGATTTACGGTAGAAATGTACATGAGGACTTAACATTTTATCTAAAAAATGAAGAGAACTTCTCTACATGGTTACAAGAAAGAAAAAAACATGCTCGTAAGTTCATTTCTCCGCAGTCAGTTCTCGAAAAAGTGATTTCCCTTAGAACTGTAGAGAATGGAATCAAGGAACAGGAAGTTCGCAAAGAGATCAAATTTATAGCTCGAGAAATTATAGATCGTGCTCATCAGATTCCAAATAAAGAAATTGCTTACGTTATAGGGAATCTGAAATGAGAAATAAAACAAAAGCATATGTTTTTGGAAAGACAGATTATGAAGGTATTTCCTTTGGAGAAATAGTCTGGGATTTAAGGCTTATTTATGTACGTAAAATTGGGATTTTGGAATTCAGGAGAAATGAAAAAAATATTCCTTATTGGATAGATCGGTCTCAAGGTTTTTCAAATTATAAGAAAGATATGCACGCATTAGACCAAATTCTTATGGCTGAGAATGATCCCTCACTAAAAAATCCGTCAGCGAGTACATATTATATTGGAGAAATGAAGTTTGATGATAATATACGAGAGGCAATGCGAATAGGGAAAGAGTGGCAGTCGATTGCTAGAAAATTTTATTCTAAAAACGAAACCATTGCTCATAAGTTAACAGTGTTTAATGAAGAAATGAGGAAAAAATAAAGAGAATTTCCGAACAGATTTAAGCCTTGATCTGTCACCTTCCGGTCGTCGCCTGCCTTTTTAACCTCGCTAACCATTGACAAATCAAGCAATCCGAATCAAAACAGCCGACATCGGGTTCATGTGCCAAAACTGTCCAGATGCTTCCTCCCGCATCTTACATTTCTGGCACGTCAGAAATTTCCAATTTCTGAGCGCCGTCAAGAATGCAAACACAAAGCATTCTTGAGGTTTTCATGCGCATATTTCTTGTCGTCAAAAAAGATCACGAGTTGGTGACAGATGAGTGGCTAGCTGTAAAGCAATGAATCTTGATGTAATAATTCTTTCTATTACTAATAGACAATAGCTTCTATCGTCAATAGAAACCTTTACTACCCTCTACAATAGAATAATTGGATGTAGAGGGTAAGATTTAAATACTCGTGTGACTCCTAGAAGATATGGTATACATCTACAAAAAGCCCGTAGGTAATAAGATCTATTATTATCTTCGAGCTTCAGAAAGAAAAAATGGCAGGATACTATCTAAGGATATTGCGTACTTAGGAAGCACCATCGAAGAAGTAAAATCAAATCTAGACAGGCTAACAAAGTTCAAGAATCAAGTTAGAAAGTCATATAAGAAGATTCATTCATTTTTAGAATCGAACCATTTTCTCCAGAAGGCTCAAAGACTGAAACTCAAGCAAGATCACTTTCTTAAAGACAAGACCGATGAAATAGAAGCGTGCAGATTGCATTATCGTGAAGTTTTCAGCAAATTAGACGCATTGACAAAAAAAGAGACGTTCAAAACCTACGTCATCGAGTTTGCATATAACACTGCATCAATCGAGGGGAATACTATAAATCTAGAAGAAGCGCGAGATCTCTTAAATGAAGGAATAACACCGAAAGGAAAGACTTTACGGGAGGTCTACGACCTGCAGAATACCGAGAAGGTCTTTTTTGAACTATTGGATGCTCACAATGGCAAACTTACACATGAGTTAATAATTGATATTCATGACAGGCTATTAGAAAATATTGATGAACGAAAAGGATATCGAACCACTAACGTACGGGTAATACGAAGCAATTTTGAAGCAAGTCCTGGAATCTATGTTAAAACAGATATAGACTTGCTCTTGAAATGGTATAAAGAACATAAGGATAAGATACATCCTCTTATTCTGGCTATTATCTTTCATCATAAATTTGAGAAAATACATCCGTTTATGGATGGGAACGGTAGAACAGGAAGAATGATCATGAACTACATTCTCCTCAAGAATAATTTGCCTCCCGCCATAATCCATAAGAAAAGACGAGAAGACTATCTAGAAGCAATGAGGGAAGCAGATCCTTCAGATATCTGGAAACTGGATGAGAAAAAATATACTGATTTAATCAATTATGGAATAGATGAGTTTCTTGACACCTATTGGAGCATCTTTTTGTAAGTAATAATCGCCGTTAATCCATCATCACCGATTGTAGCTTCAGTCTTAATAGTCTCCTACCCAAATGTCCCAGATGATTGCTCTGCCTCTGAACTCCAGTACCTGTGTTTTGTCCGTGAACGCAAGGATCTCTGGCCTCGTGTCGCCGTCCATATCCGCCACAGCGACGGAAAAGCCTCGCCAAGTACCCTCCCAGGCCCCCTCAATGACGTAGCGGCAGAGCATCCGCAACTACGGCTCGTGCCCAGGACACGTCGAACAGCTCTGAGGACGCCGCAGAAACATGGCCCAGTTCCCGGTCAGACGATTCGTCGATTGCAACAAAGCCTCCTTCTGGGCGGCGTTTTTGCGCCAGTTCACGGCGCATATCGGAGGCGACAAAGTTATGGAACGCGGTCAGCAGAAAGCTGCGGAATTGATAGCCTTTGATAGGGCGGGCTTTGCGGATGAGTTCCTTCCTGAGAACAACTTCCAGAAGAAAGCTCTGGAACACGTCGCGTGCGTCCCCCTCGTCCAAGCCAAATTTCTGCCGCAGATACGCCTTGAGCGCCGGCTCATACCGTCGAATCAGCCGGTCCAAAGCTTCCAGACCCTGCTCACTTTCTGTTTCGCCAGCCGCCAACACTGAGGACCAGTGCGTGGACGGGAATTCGAGGTCCTTCGCTGTGCCCGATTCACGCATATCACGATAATGCTGGACATCATGCACAAAAACTGCGAGCCTGTCATGCGAAACCCAATCCGCGGAAATCCGTGGAAAGGGTCCCCGTAGAGCAACTCCGGCTGCCAAACAGCAATGCAGTGATTTTCTACGCATCGCCGCGCAGGATATGAAGCGAGTTTACGTAAACAAGGATAGACGCACAGACAATCGATGGTGAAGTGCAATGTGATCTATCTCAAAAATGTATGAGAATGCGTGGGATACAGACGTGGACAGAATGTCTCGATTGCCTTTAGGATTCTTCGCGGCGAGAGGTTTGGGTGCGAAGCCGGCGGTAAAGCATCTTACCTGCGTATTCGATGAGATAAAGAGCTATATAAAATATCAGCGCATCGCCCAGGTATGCCCTCAACGGGAGCGTGGAGTTGCGGGATTCCCACCAAACCTTTTCCTCTGGCGTACCGCAGATTTGACCGCAAAAGTCGCTGGGATAAGAATTTGGAACACGAATGTTGACCATACCTCGTTCATCACATCCCAGATATGCCTGACAGGTTGATGATGCAGATAGACCCAGAAAAGTGGCTATCACCAATGCAAGTACAATCTTAATCATGTGAGAAGCCACTTTGATCTGCATAGCATATTGAAAATATTTCCATATTTAAAAGTTTCGGAGGTGCGAGACAGAAGCCAAGTGAGATTGAACACTACGAGGTGAAAATGCAATTTCGCTGTGCTAATCTGGTCGGCGGCTCGGGAGTCCGCACATCCACAAAGACCGTAACACGACTTTCCTGTCTGGCAATCGCTCTCAGCCTAATCCTGATATTCGTACTGTGGACATGGCAATCAGCCTCAACGCAAGGGATTAAGGTTCCATCAGCGAGTAACGAAAAGGCTTCTACCAATAGCACTGACCAAGAAAAAAAAGAGTTTATAAGCATCGTTGAGGCTGATGCAAGAGTTGGGAAAAGGTGCATCCACCACGCTAAACACATACGCACAAAGACGATCTTCTGCCGGAAGACAAGGCGCAGTGCTATGAAACGCTCCGAAATGCGCAGGAACGAATCAACGAGGCGTGGGAACGCTGGAAAGAAGCTAGCGACCAATACTACCAGGCAAAACGCGCCGCCTGGGAAGAGAAGCAGCAAGAGCGGGAGGCGAAAAGACACCGCTTCCGAGAGCGTGTCCGTGCGAATATTGTCAAGTTGGAAGAAAAACTCGACAAGGCGCGTTCCGCCCTGAGTCGGCAGGAAGCGCACTTGGACAAACTGCGCGACGATTACTCCAGCGCGTGGAGCGACAGTTTCAAGGATCGCTGCTCAGGCTGGATTGACGAAGCTGAAGAGAAGATTGGCGATATTCGCGCGAGTATTGATCGTATGGAAAGCTGGCTTAGTGAGGAACGCGGCAAGCTTGACTGAGTGAAGCAGCCGCAAACGGCGGCACAGTTATTTCTGAATGCCGCACGGTCGGGAGTAATCGCCACCGCCATGCCCGCACTCCCGCAGAATTGTTGACTGTGTCCGACGGCCATGAACAGGCTGACATCTGCAGGGACAATCGTGGACGCGGGCACCGCGCACGAAACTTGCGGTTACGGACAAATGGATTTTTGAGAGCCCCTGCCGTAACCGCTCGAAACAAGTGCGGACGATTTCGAAGTATGCAGCACAGTTTTGCGCATGGAGAGAAAGCGCCGCGAGACGGTTTTGATGAAATCGTTAATCACGCTACGACGATGCCGATACATTGCCGCGCGATGTTAAGAGAAGTCGACGAGCCGAATAGATTATTTTTCGAAGGCTTAGGCAGGTTGTCTTTTCAATAACCGCCGCACGACTTGTTTCAGTTTGTTAACATCGGTTTCAGATACCAGCGACCTGACAATGGTTTGAGCGGTCTTAAAGTCCGCCTGGATGTTCTTCACGAACTCAAATGTAACCGCTCGGAACGACCCTTCGCCGGGGCGCGTCGCAGACCTGTCTTTAAAAACGCGAAACCCGATAGTTTCCATCAACTCATCCAACTCTAGCGGAATTAACCTCCGTATCTGCCGAGTCAAGTAATCTAACTCTGATTGAGTGATTTGTTGCCCATGCGTACCGATCATGCATTTCTGTTCGCGATCTTGGATTTAAACTTTTCGTTTAGGCAAAAAAGTCAAATCGTCTGATCGAGCAAACTGCCTGGGCTTGAATAACATTTCTCAATTCGCTTTCTGGGGTTTTGACAGCGAAGCCGAAACCGCCTATGGTATCGGGAAAAAGCGGAAAGGACGAACTCTATGAACTTTGAGTTTTCACCGAATGAAGATTCTTCGCTGGCATTTCGGAGCGTGTTTGACCAAGTCAGTATGGGAGAGCGTCTGCTGAGACAATCCACGAGCGATCCAGCAGGTTTCCGCACTTCTGATGATCCTCTCCGCCACTGGGACATTCGAAACTCCCAAGAGGACATCATCGTCTGGAGTCTCTTCCCCACATCTTACTTTTCTGGCATTCTGACAGATTATCACAACATATATAAACAGTAATCCCTTGAGATTACCATGAAGACAATAACTATAAAACTGCCTGAAGAAGAAGCAAATGAGCTTGAAGAATTTATAAAAAGAAAGAATTATCTCTCCAAGTCAGAATTTATAAGACATCTGATAATAGAAAAATTAGACAGTCATAAGAAAGAAAAGTACGGATGGCTGATTTTAGCTGAAAAATCCTTAGCTAAAATATGGGACAACAAAAAAGATGATGAAGTCTGGAGCAAGTACTTATGAATGAACAGAGGGACTTATTAATAGTCCCATTTCCATTTTCAGATCAATCGGGGAGGAAAGTTAGACCTGTTGTTGTAATAAGCGATAATACTTTCAACTCTCACTCAGAAGATGTAATTGTTGTCGGAGTTACTTCTAATGTAAAAAAAGAAAGATATTCCTCAAATCTAACAAATAACGACTTAGAGGAAGGAAAATTATTTACAAATTGTATGATTAAAGTAGAAAACATATTGCGTCTTGAAAAAGGGTTAGTAATAAAAAAAATAGGCAAGATAAAAGAAGAAAAACTTCAAGAGATAATTTTATTACTAGATAAAATAATAAATGGAGACTAATCCCCTTACCCGACCTGAATCTTCCCACTTGCCAAATCAGAATATTTCTTCCCGTTAAGAAAAAGTACATGACTTCGCAATGTCTCTGAAGCGTCGGCAGTTGTTAATGCTTCAGAATTAATCTCAATAATCCCATAATCACTTACCTGCCCAACGCGGCGTATTTCTTCCTCACTCTCTGTATTGATAAAAAAAGTTGTCCCGACAATTTGAATGCCCAGTGCATTTTCGCCAGCATAAATAACACGCGTATCGGGAGTTGAAGCTACACGAAGATTATACATCTCAATTTGCGCAGTTTCTTTATCTTCTCTGCCATCAACGTTGTCTCCGTCAACAATGTTGTTCGATTGCATGGAGAATGTATCTTTCAGATTATTGTACACATCAGGATAATCATATGAAAACAAAAGTGCTGTTCCAGATTCATAATCTAAATAACGAAGTACATTCCAAAGTTCGCTAAGAGCAGCAGCTCCCGATGGCGCGCCCGAAGCAACAAACTGTTTAACGCTCCCATTATACCATCTCCACTCTTCCTCGCGATATGCAAAATTAATTCTTGAATTGCCCTCTTCTATTAGGAAATCGTTATTTCTTCCGCTGCGATAAATTGTTTTGCTTGTTATCAGCGTGCCGTTGCTCTCAGCAGTACGCTTCAATAAAGTCGCAACTCCTGAAGAGAAATCATTACCGTTAAGTCTTCCAAGCAGATTAACAGATTCTGCTTCTTCAAGGAAAGCACTCTTAACATCTTTCACCCATGAAGAACGAACATGGTCAAAATGAACAGTAAGATATTTATCCAAAATACCATTTCCTGGATTGTAATCAAGTACAAATTTAATCTCTCCAAATGGAACTTTTGCCTCAGTGGAAGACTTTTCTTTAACTTTTTGATTCAATTCAGACGGTTTTTCAGTCACGCGCCCTTTTTGCAGAAGATGTATCTCGGCAAGCTGTCGTGTAATCGCCGCATATACTCTCCCTTCAAGATATAACAGCTGAGCTTTATGATGGTTAAGGTATAATGAATTTCTCACAGCGCCTGCTCTTACAATGACTGCCTGAATTTCGACCAATTCAGAAGCAGTAAGATTCCCACCTCCTCGCGCATTAAGACTCGTTTCCACATGTTCAACACTGCCTTGAAGCGCGTTAAGCTCCGTATTTGCCTCTTCCTCTCGCAACAGCACACCTCCTTTCTCCAGATTTTCTCTCTGTATTTTTTTCAAATCTTGCAATGTCCCATTCCTCACGCCAATGTTATTATCAGTGATTGCATTATCTACACTCTTTTTGTCAAGCCAGCACATAACTTTCTCGCCATCACATCGCCCGACAGGAACGAATCGCGTCGGGTCAGTTCCTGTCCCAGGATTCTCTGTTGCACAAATGCGGATTACTCCTCTTCTGTAAACCTCTGGATTAACTGCCTCCTGTGCTCCCTGCTGCAGATTAGGATTCAATAAAGCAGTTGCGCTTGTGCTTCCGCTGATGCACTCTCTTTCAGATGTAATCGTGCTTTCCTTAATTTGGTCAGCAACAATAGCATCTCGAACATAATTTACTGCAAAGCTTGTTGAAACTTGCTTAAATCCACATCTTTCCTCTCCGTTCAGATTGACACAAAGCTCTTGGTATCCTTCGGGGGCAGTAAAGTCTCGAGTCTCATCCTTATACTCTCCCTTCTTAACAAATTCAGAAGCAACTTGAATAATAGGGCTTGTAGCATAATAAGATGATTGGGGCGGACTCTTCAAATAGACGCGGTAGTAAGCCCCCTGATCCTTGCCAGCATATATATGATAATAAACTTTATAGTCTGCCGTGGCAGGTACTGTCACATCACTATATTTCACGCTGCTAAAATAAGCATGGAACTGTGGTGGGCTGTCAGGAGCCAATACTGTCTTCAAAGAGGTAGGTGCCCTCATTGAAATAAAACTCTTACAGAATTCTCCTCCAGCTTCCTCAACAGAGCGCGCCTGAAATGCCTTAAACGCATTCACACCATATACTTGAGTAAAATAATTAACAGACTGCTGCATATTCTGCCATGCACCCATTACAGTTAAATATTCTCCTCCGCCACGCACCCCTTGCCCATAAGCAGTCTCAAGCAATCTAGGCACCAGAACTTTTGCCAAAGGAGCAAGTTGTCTCCAAAAGAACTCGCAAGTATATATCGAATAAAGCTGGTCGCAAATACCGACTAACTGTCCGCTCTTTACACTCTCTTGTAAACAATCTCTATGCGCTTTCAATATAGAAACATAACTGTCTATACCTGCATGAATGCCTGTCAAGCAAACAGGAATCTTTACTTCTGGGAAGTTTGGCATGCAAAGAAGCGTGCTTCCGATTATTCCAGATTGTACCACATCGGCAACAGGATACTTCCCTCCAAAGTCACAGCGTGTAGCAGGACAGATAACAGGGTCGCATAAGTTGAATATCAAATTACATTCACCTGGTGACATAAAGTCTTGGCATTGTGCAGCAGGCACACTTACTGCAGGCTTGCCGACTTTGATATCTCCAGCACCAGTAATACTAGCTCTGCTGTTTCCGTGTTGTCTTGCAGCCTGTTCAAGTGCCTCACGTGCGCGCACGACAAGTGTACGCGCTTCTTCATCACTCAATCCCGGGAACTTATTCAAAGGTTGTCCAGTTTGTAGATTTACCATCTCGCACACATCATCGCCCAAGCCTTCGAGAAATTGTTCTCTTTTATTTATCCCAACATTACAAAGCCAGAAACTAGTAGGACGCCCAGATGCATCAAATGCACCAACACCTCCGAATGTAGGCAATATCTGCTTTGTAGCCACGTACCATCCACGTTGCAAATCAAAAGGCACAATCGCAGGCATACCTTTGTAAGGTTCTCTGTCGTAAAACTTCACTTCAGGATTCTCATATTTATTAAAGTATGTCAGTTGTTGCTGAGAATATAATGTTCCCAATCCGTAAGTATTAGAGAAAGTTGCAGGAGATATCTCATCTAATGTGTCTCCATCATGAATACTGTAAACCTCATTTGCCCCACTGCCTTCTTTCTTCATGACGTTCTGTACCGTATAAGCTCCATTACCTGCATCCCTCAAACCAAGAAGGTATGTACCTCCGCCGTACTGCTTTCCATCTTTAGCAGAAGCAGGAGGTACAACAACACTTGCAAGATGAGTCACTCCATCTGCAAAAACCATGTTTGCATTGCTTCCGCGTTGCACTGCGCTCACAGGAGCAATTTCAACATATCTTTCCCCTTGACTTTTAGGAGTTGAAGTAAACGGAGAAGGGAATCCTTGTGCTCTCATAGATTGTTCAGATTTATATTTCTGTGTCAGTGCATGATTAACGCTGATGCTCGACCCAATTGTTTCAAGTCTCTGTTCGACATTCGCCTTAGTGCCGTTAGAGATACCGCTGCTTTTCTGCAACAATAAGTTCTGATGCAATTCACGCAATGAATCATAACTATATTCGCCATCTTCATACCCTCTTTGATTTGCAAGCAGTTCTTCCACAGGAACAGACCTCACACCTTTAGAGTCTTTGATTTGTACCATATCTTTACCATGATTATCAAGCAAATACTGGCGATATTTTGGCACAGACTGGCTTGGGTCAATTGAACTGCTCAAAAATCCTGAAGTTTTAGGCACACCTGCTTCGACTTCTTTGATAGCAGCATTTACTTTCTGAATCTGTGAGTCAGCTATTTGCACATCACGGTTTATTTCATCTGCATGCTTGCTAAAACACGCATCGAGTGACTTTGATGCTCCGCTTGATACTTCACTCCGGCACCTAGCAGTCCATCCCTTATCTCCGCGCATCACTTGCTGTCGTGCAAATCCTGTTCCAGACAAACCAGTGACAAAATTCTTCACAGTTAAAGCGCCTGCAGTCGCAAAGCACGCGCCTTTCAAACCAGAGACGACATTCCCAAGACTATTCGAAATCTGTTCCCATTTCTTTATGCTCTCATTTATAGTTGCAATCTTACTTAATGTTGCATTTGGCGCAAGTTGAATAGCTCTTTTTTCAATACCTATTCGCACAGTTACATTTGTCCTAGTTTCTGTTCCCCATGCCTGTGGAGTTAAAGTTATTCTGGCAGAACGTTGTACATCAAGACGCTGCAGAACAACAGGTTGCCCACAAACTACAATAGATTCACCAATACGCATGGTCGGTTTGAAGTTTCTCTGAGATTCAGTAGGGCAGGTAGTGCTGACAGTTATAAAATCAGACTCAATACGCTGAATTGTCAGCGTCCGCTTATTTTTGTCAGTGCTTTGTGGAAGTTCATAAACTGTCCCTGCTTTCACAGTTATAGCTTTCGGTCCGATAGCAAGTGTTGCACTCGATTGTTCTCGCGGTTCTTGTATGGAAACAATCCTAATGGTTCTAAATCTGCCATTGATATCAACTGCAGAAGCTGCACGTGAGAAATCAATATGTTCACTCCGTGCAATTTCCTGCCTATATGCTTCACTCTCAGGAGCATTTGGATAGCTAGCAACATATATCTCTAGCAAACGCAGACGTTGCTGTTCTTTATTAAGAGTTGTTGCTAACACAATTGCTTCTGCTAGAGCACTCTGTCCATAAGGGTTATTTGCCACAGAAGCTTTCTCAGAAGGATAATCACGCACTATCTGCTCGAAAGCTTGCAATGCTTCACTGAAATTCCCCTCAACACCTTGAACTCCGAACCAAGATTGATCTATGACAATATCTTCAGGAGCTAAAGAACCTCCTCTCTCGAGTTGTCGGTATGCAATCATTGTCTCCTGCAATTGCTTAGTCATAGCATTATTGCTGACAAGCTTCCAAGTCCCATTTACCCACTGATAAAGTGAATCGGCAGCAGTCAGATTATATTTCACCCCTTTAATTTCCACAAGATATGATTCACCATCCTTATAAGGAAAGTTCTTTGCCCCATCACTTGAAACAAATAAATTAAATGTTGCAGCCCCTTTAGGTCGTAGTTGAAGAACAATTGTCTCAGAAGGACAGCGCAGAGTCACGTTTCCAGTTCCAACACTAGTGTTATCAAGTCTTATGCGAGAAACACTACATTGACCATTCAAAATCCTGCTCCCTTCATAAACATCGATTACATCCGTGCTGTTGCTGCTTGTAATAGCTAATCTTACTCGAGTCTGACTCGCCTCATATCCAGTATAATCTGCATACAATGCTGCACGGCAATAACTCTCAGGTACAAATATCTCACGCGATCTTGTACCTTTTTCAACATGAGTAGTAGCAATTTGCCTGTCCCCGCTGTAAATTGCAAGGTCTGCACCACGTTCGTCTGCATTTAATAACCGAATAAAATATCGCCCGTTCCAAAAGCTTTGACGCTGGCTCTTATCAGACCATTCAACATCATTCTGTTCTTCCAAAACAAACTCTGTTCTCCCGATTCCCAGTGCATTACCTGCGTCATATTCAAGCCGCCCACTTAAGTTAACAACTACTGATTCAGGTAATTCGCTCTCTCGTGGCTGCTTTTGAAGAACAATAACTGCATACCCAATATTATTCAGAAGAGGATCTCCCAACAGCTTATTGCGTGTCACCAATCCTGCGCGTGCTGGGTGAAATCCAACAGCTACAACACCTTTAGGATATTCCTTATCAAATCCAATACTCTTAATTTCTTTTACATCAAGAAGAGGATTGATTTTTAATGCATCTATCTGACAAAATACAGGCACATTCTGCTCCGCAAGCAAATCGCTTCTAACAACAGCGGGCTGACATCCTGCAGGCGCGACTTGTAAAATAAAATCTTCTCTATTTTTACACTGTGCAGAATCATCTAAAATAGGCCAGTAAGTATTTGCTTGTGCACCGTAGTATGTTTGGAAACTTGGTTGATAACTAGGTCCAGTCACATAAGTTGCAGAGCTATAAACCTGCGCGTTGGCAAAGGTGATTAATAAAACAATAAGGATGCAAATCGAAAATAACAACATCACCTGTCTTCTCATGTAAATACCACCTCTGCTCGTTGCAATGCAAATGATTCATAATTTGTCTGGAGCTGTGCCAGTGTCTCTGGTTTAGGTAATGCAGGCACGCGAATTTCTAGTGTTCCCTTCTCAAGTTCTGCAGGAAGAAGATAAGCACTTACACTTCCCCCGCCAACAAGAGCAGTATCAACCTTTGTTTCAGGCAAATTGATATCATAACATTGCTCGCGAGTTCCTCCAAATAATCCTACAAAACCTGAACGAGGTATAATCGTGCATTCTCTGCTTGTGCTTGCAGGAATTGTAATGCTCGCATTACCGTATACATAAACAGTGATATTGTAAGCACCTTCACTAAGACTAACATTCTGCACTTCAGGATATGCAACACTAGTATCTTCCGGTCCTTCAAAAGAAATAAGAGTTAATCCAGAGGGATTAGTTGCTCCAATAACTTTAACATCTAAATTCAAAGGATATACTCTATCAAGAATAATTGTGCTTTCCTGAGAATCTACACTCGAGAAAATCTGGCGCTGGGAAGCATATCCTTCAGCACTAACGGACAGATAGCCATTAAGACATCCGGGAATCATTCCTTCAACACGACCTTCAATACTCTTTCCAATCTGACAAATCTGATCAAAACAAGCATATGTAACTTCAGCACCATCAATCGGTTTCAATAACACATCACGCACATTTACACTCACGGGTTGAGAAGCAAATGCACATAAATCTTCCTGCTCTGATTCTTCAGCAATAAACGGCGGTGATGCTTGTCTGGGAAGATTGTTATCTACTGTCACAACTATAGGGAATTGGAATAGCTCATCCTCTCTAGAAAGCTGCACCATGACTGGATAACTAAAATCATAAACAAAATGGTATGGTGCATAACAGAATCCAAGAACACCAAGCCCTTGCTGTAAGCCAACAGGTTCAGCAACCATAATTTCCTGCGATGCTCCAGAAATCTCTGTTCTGCTAGGCCATTTCGTAGAATACAAGAAGCCAACATGGTCTTCGACATTATGGTCGACAACAAAATACTTGTTCTGGCTATTCTGAAGAGTATAATAGTCTCCTTTCATTTTTACGGCGGCAACATTTGCAGCCAGACCTTCATGTAATTTTGAAACAACTTCGCGCGTTTTCCAGACTTTAGGAGCACAAGTTGTCTCAACGCCATCAACAGGAGCATAAAGATACAAAACATCGCTTGAGTAGTTTTCCAGAAAAGCTGTCTTTTGCTCATATTGATAAATTGACAGAGCTTGACGGTAAAGTGCTCCGAATCTGCTAGGCACTTTTATATTATGAGTTGTCTTGCGTGAGCTTCCTTCACTATCGCTCACAACAATGTTCTGATTAATATGAACCTCGACAATATCATCATTAATCTTAATATTGACTTCAGGCAGTCCCATTGTAACATTTACCCCTCTGTCTGCGAATATGGAGAAATCACATCTCTGAATTGTCGACTCGATATGTTCTGCAAGCTCCTTCTCAATATCTTGCTTCTTAGGCACATTTTCTTTTATTACTCCATTGCTGCTAGGATATTGCCAGTAAGGTACAGGAAAACCTAAGAAATCAAGCTGTGATGAAAAAGGAGCATAATCACTGCCAGGAATAAAAGTAGGAGTCTTAATGTATCCTCCTTGCGTTCCGGCAAGAGTTAAAGCAGCACGCGTTTCTAAAGCAACACATTTTTCATAATACTCAAATGCCTGATTAGAAACACGCTCTCCCCCCTTGGATCCAGAGAGTTGCCATGCAACTGCCGCAATCCCAATCACTGCAACCAATACAATAGCAACAATCACAAAAATACTCATCTGTCCTTTCTTCCATTGAATTAGTGGTATCATTTCTTCACCCCGCGCCGTACTCTCTCTCGTATAAGTTCAACAATCTCACTGTTTATATCCTGTTCTAAATTAACCTTGAACTTTGCCCATAATTCTTCATCCTCAATAAGAAGCAAGTATTTTTTCATGCACCACTCTCTCCAAAAAAAGTAATGCGAAGGACTATAAAAACCTTTCTTATTTATTAAATAAGTTAGTTACTTAGTTACTAAGTAATATGGATTTTTTAGCACGATATGCAACTATAATCATGAGCCCGCATAATAAAACAAGCATCATTTCCAGATTTATAATAACAGGCATATCAGTATTAGCGATAGAAGTACGACTCTCTGCACGTAAACGCTCCAGAAATCCATTATTCCTTGAAACACTTTCTGAAACATTTACAACAATCCAAGTTCCAATTCCTCCCATGCTCTGAGCAGGTCGCATCAAAATAACCCCTCTATAAATACCATGCTCTTTACTGACAACGCAAAAAGGCACAGAAGAACTTCCGCCAGCTACCCAAATTATCTCAGGATGCTCGACAATTAAACCAACATCGCGAGCTGAAAAAACATAATCCTCCAAGTTTCTGCTTGACTTAGCTGACCAAGCGCTCTGCAAAACAAGTGCATCGCTACCATATACAGAAACATCAAAGGCAGTGCAATTTGGAGTTCCAACAATACTCTGAAGTATAATATCCGGAGGAGCACTCATTTCGACAGCGCGGACAAAAGGTACAGAAAATAAAACACAAATCAAAAAGAACAGTTTGATTAAACCTTTGTCCAGAGCCATAATTACCTATACGGCAGTAGCCCAGAACACAACTGTAGCGCGATGGTTAGGAATATTCTGAGAGATACTGTCGGTATACTTGCGCAAATCTAATTGTGCATAAAAATAATCATCTTCACTCTGTCCAATAGCGCGAGGACGGGGAATATTCATTTTGAATACCCCTATTGGCTTGAATTCTTCAGTAGTGCGTCTGGCAAGCATCAAATTAGAAAATATTTTATCGCTCGTTTCTAGTTGTGGAATGAATTGAATAGCAGTCGTCCCAGTGTTATTGACGACTATCTTAACGCGCTCAGAAACAAATCCAGGACTTACTTTACCAAAAGAAACCATCTCAGGAACCTGCACGCGGACAACTGGCGCAAGCACGTTCGCGTCTACAACCATTCTGTCATTCTGTTCAGCAACAGCCAAGGGCATTAAGAAAAAAAGAAATACTAACAGCCAATACCTCATAATATACAAAAGTAGTGAATATATTTAAACCTTCACATGGCCCTGCCCAGAATCGAACTGGGGCTTCGTCCACGTCAAGGATGCGTTCTACCATTAGACTACAGGGCCTTCTTTCTGCAAGCGCGTAACACCTATATAAGTCTTTTTCTTGTATCTAAACAATACAAGTTAATGCGCTAATTAATCCATTCGCAAAACTAAAGTCCCCTTCTTCACAAGTTTTTTCATCTCAGTTTCAGTCAACTTATAAGGTGAATGGAGCAAAGGTCTGAATTCGATAAAGTATGGAGCCCCCTTATTATAATCTGCACATTCTACCATGCCCAAACCCGTATGTAATTTCGCAATAAGATTGCTAATAACTGCTCCGTGTCTTTCCCTTACCCGTTTGATATCTCCTTCATATCGTGTATGTACCTGTATCTCTGTGCCTATGTTTCCTCTGATAGCGCCCTTGAAGTCCGTCAATACCTGTGAGACCATAAGAAGCCCAACTCCCCACTTCCTGAACTCTCGAACTGCCTGCTCAAGTCGAGTATATGCCTTTCTGCCACCATACTTCGGCAGCAAACGGTGTACTTCATCAAGCACAATCAATGATTGTAATGACCCTGATTCTGGCAAGTTGGCGCGGTAAATTTGGCTTAAAGCCATATCAATAAATTCATCGACCTTGCGGGGAGTCAGTTTATCAAGACGAAACACAGTCATACCCTTCATGAAAAGATAATGAGTAATATCCACATGCATTGTCGCGTCTGTAATTTCTATAACACGAGGATTAAATGCTTGAGGAAGTCCAAGACCGAACTTATTATATCTCTTACGCATATGCTCATCGGCGTTCTTCTTAGCAAATCCAGACCATTGCCCTACAGGATCAAAAACAATAACCGGCAAGTTACGTTTCAATAGCTCTTCAGCAATAACCATCCCCGCAATTGTCTTTCCGCTTCCAGTGCCTCCCGCAATCAGAGTATGTCTATTCAATTGTGTATGGTCAAGATATGCTTTTTCATCACTATCGGCAACAATTCCAACATATGCATATTTTGATTGTGGAAGTGTAAAAAAGTCAGGGAAAGGGTATGGGCTGTTTTTCTGCCTTTCTTCATATTTCTTCTTGAGCAATCCTTTTCTAAGCCAAAAAACATAGTAAACTCCTGAAAATATAACAAAAGCAACAACAATGATACTAAGAAAGAAAGAAATATGTTCTTGTAACCATGGCGTTGCAATCACACGTTCAACAGTAATAGGATAAGAGATTACGACAGAGTTTTGGGAGTTGCTGATGTTTACTAAAAAAACATAATTCCCTTCTGGAACAACATCAGGCAATCCCAAACGACTTGCTAAAATAAAAGACTCATTGCCGTAGAATCTCTCATCTTTCCGCAGGAAACTCTGGTTGCTATTAGCGTTAACAATCTCATAAATAAAGATAAATGGTTCAGTATTTCCTAGATTAGCGTGAGTCACATTAACGCTAAAAAGAATAGCTTTGCCAGGAGATACTTGAGAACCGCTGGCAACTTGTAAAGAGATGTTGGCAGTTATGCCCCCATCTAAATTAGTGAGTACTCCAGTCAAAGACGATTGAGATTCCGGCTCTAGAGGGAAAGATACGCTTCCAAGCAATCCCATAATAGAAGAGTTATATATTAAAATAACAATAAAGATTCCCAGTATCAAAGTGAGAACAAAAAAAAGAATTTGACTTTTTGACACGTTTATAGCAGACGGCATAAGGTTCTTCCAGTTTTGTCGTCTGCTATTAGGGGAAGGACTTCGGTCTTTCACTATAAATCACCATACCCAAAAGTCCCGTCACGTTTATAAACGTTCCTTGCTCTCCACGAATAAGCCTCCATAGCTCAGTCGGATAGAGCATCAGTTTTGTATTAGAAGAAACAGAAAAACTGAGGGTCGAGGGTTCGATTCCCTCTGGAGGCTTTGCTTTGAGGGAATCGTTCGATTCACTTCAATTCGCAAGAATTGAACGTTGCCGCGGACGAAGTCTGCGAGCACCTCTGGAGGCTTTGTATATGCTGAGTGCAGACGAAGCTGCTAGCCAACAGAGGTATGAGAACGTAGTTCGAATAAACCTCTGGAGGCTTTGCTTTGAGGGAATCGTTCGATTCACTTCAATTCGCAAGAATTGAACGTTGCCGCGGACGAAGTCTGCGAGCACCTCTGGAGGCTTTGTATATGCTGAGTGCAGACGAAGCTGCTAGCCTTCAGAGGTATGAGAACGTAGTTCGAATAAACCTCTGGAGGCTTTGTTTTAAACGTAAGAGCTTAGCTTTCTAAAGTAGTTATCGTCTATAAAGACTAAAATTGGCAAAACATAAGTTATTTTTTATCGTCGGAGCTTCAGAAAGGTAAGCCAAGAGAAGTAATATTTAAATAGTTGTTCTTTCTTCACAAAATATGAAAGTTGAGGTGAATGTTCCGCGTCGTTGGGCTTATGCTGTTCTGATTATGTTGCTTTTTGGAAGCGGGGTTTTTGCTGTTTGGGCTTATAAATCAGATTATACTGCCGCAGGCACTGAGTCTGTTGAGCCTGTTGCCGATGTGGCAAAACTCGGGCATAGCCCGAATGAGATTGAAGTGA
>Ga0209514_10001236_pt1 | contig 45873 bp, 48 predicted proteins | sample Subgrocontami58m_FD_187452 | JGI IMG/M metagenome (GOLD analysis project Ga0209514, IMG submission 187452) | Subsurface groundwater microbial communities from S. Glens Falls, New York, USA - GMW37 contaminated, 5.8 m (SPAdes) (version 3) | ecosystem: Environmental > Aquatic > Deep subsurface >... | reverse complement strand
AGGATGCCGTCATCGAGCACAGCTACATTGGCCCTTCCACCTCCGTGGGACGGCGGTGCGTGATCCGCAACAGCGAGCTGGAATACAGCATCCTGTTCGAGGACACCCAGATCCTCGACGCCGACGTCCGCATCGAGCGGAGCCTCCTGGGGCGCGAGGTCGTCATCCGGCGCGGGAACTCCCGGCCCAGGACGCAGAAATTCATCCTGGGCGATCAAAGCACTATTGAGCTTGCCTAAGAACAGCTGGGAAGACTCTCGAATCAGAGCGTACGAAGGTACGACAGTACGAAAGTACGCATCGGGGGATCCGGAGCCCTCGTTACTCTGCGAATTCATCCGGGGTACATTCGTACTCTCGTACGCATTTTGCCGACACGACCCTGCCCGCTGCGTAGAAGAGTGACCAGATGATCCACGAAGTCCTGGTAAAGCCGTTGAAGGTCCTGTCCGATGACCGAGGCTTTCTCATGGAGATGCTGCGGGAGGACGAGGCGATCTTCGAGCGGTTCGGCCAGGTCTATCTCACCGGCTGCCGCCGGGGGGTGGCCAAGGCCTGGCATTATCACCGGGAGCAGACCGACTACTTCGTCTGTGTCGGCGGGACGGCGTTGGTCGTGCTGTATGATGGGCGCGAGGACTCACCCACCCGGGGGACGGTGCAGGAGGTCGCCCTCCACTCACCTCCCTCCCAGGATCCCGCGCCCCTGCTGCTGAGGATCCCCCCCCTCGTCATTCACGGATTCACCGCGATTGACGGCGAGGAGGCCCGCATCATCAATATCCCGACCCAGCCCTATCGGCACGCTGATCCCGACGAATACCGCTATCCCTGGAACAGCCCAGAGATCCCGTACCGCTGGCCGGCATACGTCGTCCGGGGGGGCTGACCCCGGATGCGCATCGTCATCACCGGGGCCGATGGGCAACTGGGCGTGGAGCTGGTGCCTGCCCTGACAGCACTCGGCGAGGTGATCGGTACCACCATCGCAGACCTGGACATCACCGATCCCGACTGTGTTAATCGGCTCGGCGCACTGGCCCCCGACTGGGTGGTGCACGCCGCGGCCGCCACCGACGTGGACGGCTGCGAGCGGGAACCCAAGCGTGCCATGGCCGTCAATGCCGAGGGGACGCGCCGGGTGGCCGAGGGATGTCGGCGCGTTGGAGCTGGCCTTTTGTACCTGAGCACTGATTACGTGTTCGACGGGCGCAAGGGTACCTCCTATACGGAATCGGACGCCCCTGTCCCGCTGAACGTCTATGGCCGGTCGAAACTGGAGGGGGAGCGCGCGACCCGGAGCCTGGCCCCTCTCTGGATCATCATCCGGACGGCCTGGCTGTACGGAACCCACGGCAGGAACTTCGTGAAGACCATCCTGGGGAAGGTGGCCGCAGGAGAGCAGTTGCGAGTGGTGGATGATCAGGTGGGCTCACCAACCTACGCGGCGGATCTGGCGGATGCTGTGGCCCTCCTGCTGTCCCGAGGATTGACCGGGGTCTACCACGTGACCAACAGCGGGACCTGCTCCTGGCTTGAGTTCGCCGGAGAGATCCTCCGTCTCAGCGGTGTCCCTTCGACCTCGCTCACCCGGATCACTTCGCGGGAGCTGGACTGTCCGGCCCGTCGGCCCGCCTATTCGGCCCTGGAGAACGCCGCGTGGAGGGCCGCGGGACTCCCCCCGCTGCGGTCGTGGCAAGAGGCGCTGGCCGCCATGCTCGCCGCCCTCAGGACGGTCAATTCGTCAACTGGTCGACTGGTCAATTAGTCGAGAACGCTCCACGAACACGTCGACCACTTGACCATTTGACTATTTGGCACCCGGTCAAAACTCGACCCGCAGCGCCGCCCCCTGTATCCCCTCGCCCAGGAGCGGCACCACGCTCACCCTTGAGCCCTCCCGTCGGTTCTCGTTGAGTTTGACCACCGCCTTGCCAATCACCGTCCCGAGGGCCGCACCAAGGAACACGTCGGAGGCCCAGTGCTTGTTGTCGTAGATCCGGGAAAGCCCGGCGAGGCCGGCGAGCCCATAGCTCAATAGCGATACCGCCGGGTGTGGAAAATGCTCGGAGAGGACGGATGCCACAGCGAAGGCGTTGGCCGTGGTGAAGGAGGGTTGTGAGCTGCCGAGATTGAACGGCCGGTAGTCAGCAGGCCCCCGGTTCTTGTCCGGGCGGCTCCGTCCGGTGAAGAACTTTGTCGGAACCGCGAATGCACCGACTGAGATTAGGCTCGCCTCCAACGCGTCGGCAGAAACGGCCTTCAGCTTCGGAATATCAAAGGCGTAACCCGTCCCAGCCATGCCGGCCACGAGGGCCACGGGCACGAATTCCTCCAGGGGCCGCAAGACTGACGTTACGGAGTCGGTGAACTCGCTCCGGTTCTTCTGGACTTGGTGGCGGATGCCTTTGTCCACGAACATGAGTCCGGCAGTCGTAGCTCCTATCCCTGCGAAGATCAGCCAATTCTGGGTGTCCCACCGGAGTGGAGATGCGAGAAGGCTCCCAGCATCCTCGAGGACACGACGGGCATAGGCGGCGGAGACCACCTCGTCCGGATCAATGCCCGGCGGCTGCTGGCTCCGCGCCGCCGGCGGAGGCGTGACGGACCGCAGGGCATCCGCACGACGGGAGCGCCCGACCAACCCCTTCTCCAAGACCGGGAAGCTGTAGGTGGTCTCCAGGCGGAAGATATGATTCGCTGCCCGCTGGTCGGCGATGAAATCCTTATTGTCGATTCGCTCGTAGCGATCCCCCAAGAGCATGCTCAAGGCCTGAGTGGGGCGGTAGCTGATGTCCAGCCCCGCGTACTTCCGCTCCTCCCGGGGACGGTTCACTTGCGCAATCTCGGTCGAGCCCACCTTGGCGAACCCGAATTCTGTTCCGAGCTGGAGGTTCGGGGAGATGCGCTCGACCGTTCGGATGTACAGGTCCTGCCCCCGGGCGCCGATGAAATGGGCCAGGGGAAATCCCTCGAAGGAAATACCATTCGTGTAGATGGAATGTGTGTAAGAGAACGACGTGCTGGTCGCCCACTCCACGCGCAGTTCGCTGTCGTTCCGGCCAAAGAGGTTAGGCAGGTACAGGCCTACCAAATAGGCAGGCTTCAACGGCCAGACGATATTCTTGCAGCAAGTGTCGTCCACCTCCAGCTCGGCATAGAGAGCGAGGTCGCGGGAGAGGGGGAACACGCGATCCACATCGTGTAACCGGATAGTTGCATCGAGGGTATAGAGCTGGTTCGTCTGGAATTTGCTATTGGGATCGTCCTTGCTGATGACGAGCCCCGCGACGTAGTCGAGTGGGCTCATGGCAGGCCGTCCCTGCCCGCCCATCTGCACAAGCCGTGCGGCCCCGACTTCCAGAAGCGGCGAGGGAGAGAAGTTTACCCGCCAAGCCCCCAGCACAGCGTGCGGAAAATCCCGATTCGCTTCAAGGCGAGCCCACAACATTTCCAAACGTGTCGGCCCGAGATATTTCAGGAACCAGGGGAGGATGATCGGCTCGGCCGTGGCGATCCGGAATTGGTCCAAGGGCGGGGCGTTGTTGCTGAACATCAGGCTCCCGTGATACCCCGGGCCCCACCAGATGGATTCGCGTCCGAATCGCACCGCGATGTTGTTGAGTTTCAGCTTCAAGTAGCCTTCCAGGAGTCGGCCATCCTGCTGGTGTTCGTTCACCTGGAATTCGGGGTGGATGTAGCCGCTCATGAAGTCGCTGAACTGGATGTACGAGTCGAATGCCACCGTTCCGTCATACCGGCGGGCGAGCTTCAGTCCTTGAGAGTTTTCCGGGTTGACGTCTCGCCGTACGGCGAAGCTGCGTGCCTGGAGATGGGAGAGGGGCTGGAGGCTCAGCCACGGCTGGCCCGCGAATTTGTCGTCACCGGTTCGGAGGGCCATGGCTTCCAGTTCGGGCGCCAATTCCTGCATGAGATCGTAGAGAATTGGCTCGAGGTCCGTCCGCCGCGAGAAGCGTCCGATCTCATCCTCCTGGATCTTTCGCAGAGCCACGGCGACCAACCGGGCCATCTCCATCCGGCTCATGGGCTTCGTGTTCAATACCCATGGGCCGACCAGACCGGCGGTCACCAGCTTCTCGATGGCCGTATAGGTCCAATCCCGGCTCAGCTCAAAATAGGTCCAGGGTTTCAGAGGCACATCCAGCAGGCCGGCCCCCCGGGCGGAGATGGTTGGGAGGAGGATCGTGAGGCTGAGCGTGAGGGTGGGGAGGAATCGAGGGAAGCGATGGAATATCACGCAGGCTCCCTGAGAAGGCCGCTGCCGCGCTACGGGCCCGGCGGGATTCGTGAGAGGACTATCCCCCTCACCACTGAGGCCTCACGAGGGGTTCCCGATGGAGAAACGGCCATCGGGTCCGGACCAGAGCAAAAACCGCTTCCTCATACTCGCTCGCACCTCGGATGTCAACAAAAAATCCCGAAAGACAACTTGATGGGTAGGCAGAGCGGACCAGACCGGCCATGCGAGCGCCCCTGCGGACGAAAATGCTTGACGGTGAACGCGCAGTGCGAGTATCTGGTCGGTACTTGGAAGGTGAAGGGGCCCTGGTGAAATCTGCGCAATCTGCGTAATCTGCGGATAAGTGGGGGTTCATTTGCGGGCGTTGGTAACGGGCGTCGCCGGATTTGCCGGATCCCATCTGGCCGAGCTACTGACCTCCCGGGGTGTGGACGTCTACGGGCTGGTCTTTCCCGGGAGTTCTCTCGAAAACCTGGATGGGATCCGGCGTGACCCCCTGCGGCCCGGCAGGCTGCGGCTTGTTGAATCGGATATCGTTCACGGCGAGAGTCTCGCCGAAATTGTCCAGGAGACACACCCCGACCAGGTGTATCATCTGGCCGCCGCTTCGTCTGTTCGCCGATCCCTGGAGGATCCGTGCCAGACTTTCCGGGTGAATGTTCTTGGCACGCGGAATCTGCTCGAGGCCATCCGGCGTGCCGGGATAACGCCGCGGATCCTGGTGGTGAGTTCTGCCGAGGCCTATGGCGAGTCGGCCAATCTGCCCAGACCCCTCTGCGAAGAAGACCCCCTGCTGCCGGTGAGCCCATATGGGGCCAGCAAGGCCGCAGCAGAGCTCGTGGCCTGGCGCTACTGGAGCCAGCATGGGCTCCACGTCATTCGGGTCCGTCCCTTCCCCCACTCCGGTCCCCGTCACGATCCACAGTTCGCCTTCGCTGATTGGGCCCGCCAACTGGCCGGGGCAGAGGCCGGCCGTCAGCCGGCCCGGCTTCAGGTCGGCAGCCTGGATGTCCGTCGTGACATATCGGATGTTCGAGACGTCGTGGTGGCCTACGTGCTGACTGCGGAGCGGGGTGAGCCGGGTGCAGTCTACAACGTCTGCTCCGGGCGCGTGTACAGTCTTGGGGAGGTCCTCGAAGCCCTCATTGGGCTTACGGGGCTGAATGTCGCGATCGTGAGAGAGCGTGAGCGCCTGCGTCCATACGACATCAAGGTTCTGGCCGGGGCCGTTCAGGGGCTGTATTCATGCACCGGCTGGGAGGCGACCATTCCTCTTCCGCGGACCCTCGGCGACCTTTTGTTCTACTGGCGGGCCCGCCTCGCCGCTCCTCCGTAGTGCGAAAAATCCTCGAAAAAATCCGCTCTTCAGGCAATGTGTCGCACATCGTCCACTCGAGGCGGCACACTTCGGCTATTTTTTCTTGACACGATTTTTCACTTTGGGGTATTGTTCGCCCCTCGAACAGCGGCTCGCTAACATTCGGGAATCGACGACGTCGCTCCCAGGGACGTTCAAAGCATGAACAGGCCCGGATCAGTATCAATCGAACGGAACGGGGTTTCGGCGGTTCGGCTGCAGTAGCTACGTCTCGAGGTTAGGGAGCTCCTGAATCCCCAGGATTTCCGATCGACCGATGGCAAGTTGGAGGGGAGATGCGAGACGATATCGCCCGGGATCTCACCATCCTGAGTGCGATCGCCGATAACGACCGGCTCACCCAACGCCATCTTGCCCGGGAACTTGGCGTCGCCGTGAGCCTGGCCAATCTCTACCTGCGGCGGCTCGCCCTGAAAGGCTTCATCCGGATCATTAGTGTCCGCCCCAACCGCCTCCGCTACCTGCTCACCCCGAAGGGCATCGCAGAGAAGTCTCGCCTGACCTACGCGTACATGTGCCGAACGTTCGAGCGCTACCGGGAGGCCCGCCGCGCCTTGCAGGAGGCCCTGCGGCCCCTGAACGAGGATGGGCAGAAGCGGATCGCCTTCTACGGCTCCGGCGAGGCCGCCGAGGTGGCATACGTGTGTCTCAAAGAGGTGGGGCTGGATCTCAGTGCGGTGTTTAACGGGGGGGACGACGAGAAATTCCTGGGGCTGCCGATCCGCCCGGTGCAGGAGCTTGTTCCCGGGGAATTCGACCGGATCGTGGTCACGTCCTTCATCAGCCAGGAGGTGACGGAGGCCAGGGTTCAGGAATTGCTTGGGGTGGGAGTCTCTCACGACCAGATCGTCACCCTCCAGCGCTGAATCCGTCCTTGGGAAGCGTCCCGTTGATTGCTGACGGGGTGGTTGCTTCCCGGGATTGGACGCTGGGACCGGGGATGGCGTCAGCCGACTACGGATCAACGGTTCGACGCCCTCGAGGCAAAGCTCGCAGAGCACGATGAGCGATTCCAGCAAGTTCTGGGACATTTTGACCATCTCTACCGGCGCCTGGAACGTTCGGAAGACGAGTATCAGGCCATCCTCCAGGCCCTCCACCGGATCGAGAACCTTCTCAGCGATGGGCCGGGGGAGCCGCGAGATCCTCGAACGGGCGCTGGAAGAACTGAAGCGCCATGTGGCAGGGCTCCAGGCCCGAATCGAGGTGCTGGAACAACACATTCGATCGTAACGTGCTTTGAGGAGATCGCCGGGGAAAGCGTACCTTCGGACATTCGTACCCTCGGACGGTTCTGGTCGCAGGTGATTCACTGACGGGCCGAGGATCCATTGAAGTCAGTCGGGATCTTCGGTTCCGCCACCATTTGAGTCTTGAAACAATTCGCCCACTCCTTCGTGACGCGCCGCGCCATGTAAGTGAGAGGGCGCAAGCATGCCCGGGACTTGAAACCGTACGCGTGTACGAAAGTAGGAATGTACCCGGGTGACCTTTCTAGTGAAAGCTGCACCCTCCCCTCAGATTGGAGTATGGTCAATCCGAAATTCGAAATCCGAAGCTCGAAATCAGGATTCATTTCGCATTCAGCAATCCGCATTCAGATCGTACCTTCGTACGCAGTTGTCAGTTGAGGCATCCCAGCGCCCTGGCGTGCCAGCTACTGTTTCGTCCCTTCGTACGCCTTTGCACTGATCCGTCCCAGAGCCCCAGCTTTCAAGCATGAGTCATTCCGCACTCCGAATTCCGCAATCCGCATTGGGATCGTACCTTCGTACCCTCGTACTTTCGTACGCCCTTGTCATCGAGTCGCACGTCGCACCTTGCACGTTGAACGTCGCAGGGCGGTGATGTCAGAGCAAGTTAACCCGATTAGGGTTAACGTAGGCAACAACGTTACGAGCGGTTAGCCCAGATACTTTTGGGAGAGCAGACCATTTGACTTCTAGTCTGACTAACCTTCTTGACGGAATCCAAGAACGGCAGGCGGTCGTAGGGGTGATTGGCTTGGGCTATGTCGGCCTTCCCCTGGCTCTTCTCTTCGAGGAATCCGGCTTCCCGGTCGTCGGCTTCGATGTCGATCCGGAGAAACCAAAGGCATTGCTCAGAGGGGAATCATATATTCGGCATTTGGGCGCTGAACGGATCGCCAAGGCATTTGCTCGCGGGCGCATCTCCGCCACCACGGATTTCGACGGGCTCAAAGAGTGCAACGCCATCCTCATCTGCGTTCCGACACCGCTCGGCAGGCATCGCGAGCCGGATCTTTCCTATATTCGAAACACTGCGGAGCAGATTGCCATGCGTCTTCGCCCGGGACAGCTCGTGGTTCTAGAGTCGACCACCTATCCGGGGACGACGCGCGAGGAGCTTTTGCCCCGCTTTTCGGCCAGGGGCCTTTCTTGCGGCAATGATTTCTTTCTTGCGTTCTCCCCCGAGCGGGAGGATCCCGGTAACGAGAAATACAATACGAGGAACATCCCGAAGATCGTCGGCGCTATCGATGCTCCTTCCCAGGAGGCCGCCTGCGCGCTCTACGGTGCGGTGGTGGAAAAGGTTGTTCCCGTCGCTTCCCCAGAAGTAGCCGAATCAGCCAAGCTCCTCGAGAATATCTTCCGGGCTGTCAACATTGCCCTGGTGAACGAGATGAAGATCATTCTGGCCCGAATGGGTATTGACATTTGGGAGGTGATCGAGGCGGCCAAGACCAAGCCGTTCGGCTTTATGCCTTTCTATCCCGGTCCGGGCCTGGGCGGCCACTGCATCCCAGTCGATCCGTTCTACCTCACCTGGAAGGCGGCCGAGCACGGGATCTGGGCACGCTTTATCGAGCTAGCGGGGGAAGTTAACGCTTCCGTGCCGCGCTACGTCGTCGAAAAGACCGTCGAGGCGCTGAACGCGCAGGGGAAGAGTATCAGAGAGGCCAGGGTTCTCGTCCTCGGCCTCTCCTACAAGGCCGACATCGACGATGACCGCGAGTCGCCATCCTTCGAGATCCTCGAGCTGCTCCGAGAGAAGGGAGCCGTCGTCGCGTACTGCGACCCATATGTGCCCGTCGCGCGGAAAGGCAGACGACATGATATCGGCCTGAAGTCCGTCCCCTGCTCTTCGCAGGAGTTCGCTCGCTACGACGCTATTGTCGTCTCCACGGCACATAGCCAGTTTCGCGACGCGAACCTCTACCGGGATGTCCCTCTCGTCGTCGACACCCGGAACCTGATTCCGCCCTCCCGAGGTTCGCCTTGGGTCGTGAAGGCCTGAAGGGATGGGCACCGCCCGGCTTTATGGGCCGCCAGTTCTGATGACTAGAGGAGCTTGGTACCTCGGTTCCTCCTTGTGAGAGCTCTGCTGGCGTCGGGACACGAAGTCAGCGTGGTAGACAGTTGATCCTTGCAACCGAGTCGCCTTAGGGTGCGGAAGGCAGTTTACCAGCTGGGTCCCACGGGCCGAGCCCTTGCGGCGAGAATCTGACCTTCGACTCCGCATTCCGAATTCCGCACTCCGCAATCCGCATTGGCGAGAGCCGCGCGGAGAAATCGAACTTTTCGAGCAACGTTCCCATTACGAGCCGGGTCCCCATTACCGACACGATTTCCTGGAAGAATTGGCCCAAGCGAACCCCACGCCCTGAACTCGCAAGTTGTCGTAGGCTACGACGTCTCCTGGTACCTGTTCAATGTCTCGGCGCTTGGTGCTTGACTCTCTCGTCCCGTCGCACATTCGTACGCTCTTGTTCTATGTCTCGGCTCTAGGCTCTCTGAGTGAAAAGCAAATTACCAAAACCTGAGCCCAGACACTCAGACAGGCGGGGACCTCAGAGGCTGAGTGGGAAGAAGCGTGATCATAGGGAACCCGACGTGTCCCCCACGTCTGGTCGTCCTCTCTCCTCCCGAGCAAGTAGCAAGATTGAACGGAGAGAAGTGGCAACTTGTTTTGAAACCTATTACATACATTATGCCCTATGTCAGGGACAAGCATGAAGGGGGTTACTATGAGAATATGTTACATTGCTGAGGCGGCATCCATTCACACTCAAAAGTGGGTGAAATACTTCGCTGACAAAGGGCATAATGTTCACCTGATCTCTGCCAGACCTTTTGGGGCTAATCATGTCCAGCATGTGAATCTCCATGTGCTCCGATTAGTGCCGGGCTTCATGGGGGGAAATCTGCTATTGGCTATGATTCAGATTGCGAGAATACTCCGCACGACAAAGCCTGACATTCTCCACGGTCACTACGCTACAGGCGGCGGATTCTGGGCGGCATTATGTGGGTTTCACCCATATGTTCTGACTGCCTGGGGTTCCGATATCCTAATTGAGCCAAAGTTGGACAGGTTAGCCAGGTCGAAGGCAACATTTGCTTTGAAGAGAGCGGATGTGATAACGTGCGATGCAGAGCACTTGGTAAAGCCGATGGTCGAGTTAGGCGCTATCGGAGAGATAGTCAGACTTGTCAATTTCGGGGTAGACACCCGGAGATTTCACCCAAATCAGAGAGACGAGAAACTCAAGGAAGAACTGCAAGTGGGATCCGGCTCACTCACAATACTATCTCTTCGGAATTTCTACACACGTTACGATGTTGAGTCATTCGTAAAAGCCATACCGCTTGTTATCCGAGAGGTTCCTGAAGCGAAGTTCATTGCGGCCGGCGACGGTGAACAGAGAAGCTACTTGGAGAAGCTAGCTTCATCCCTGGGGGTTTCGGATAATATCAATTTCATCGGCTGGATTCCCAACGACAAACTCCCTAGGTACTTCGCATCGGTGGATATTTATGTTTCCACTTCACTCTCTGATGCTGGAATTTCCGGTAGTACGGCAGAGGCAATGGCCTGCGAGCTGCCAGTGGTGATTACAGACTTTGGCGATAATGGCAAGTGGGTGAAAGATGGAGAGGGGGGATTCCTTATTCCATTGAAGAGTCCGACAATCTTGGCAGAGAAATTGATTTTTCTGTTGAGGCGTGAGGATATCAGGAGGAAGTTCGGAAAGATCAACCGAATGGTCATAGAGGAACGAAATAACTACCATAAGGAGATGGAGAAAATGGAACTCATCTATCAGGAGTTGATGGAGGACCATCGATCATGAGAATTCTAATAACAGGCGGAGCAGGATTTGTCGGTAGTCATCTTTGTGAGAAATACACGAAACAGGGACACACTGTATTCTGTTTTGACAATTTAATGAGTGGTAATCTGACGAATGTTGGACGCCTGCTCGATAACCGGCGCTTCAAGTTGGTAAAAGGGCATATTCAAGATTTCGATCTATTGGAAAGATTGACGGAGGATGTGGATGTGATACTTCATCTGGAACCCCAAGTTCAGGTGGATAAGTCTTGCATTGAGCCCACACTCACGTATGAAGTGAACATGATGGGGACACAAAACATCTTAGAAGTAGCGAGGATCAATGGCGCGAAGAAAGTCATTCATGCTTTAAGCAACGAAGTATATGGCTCTGCACGGCTATGGTCCAATCAATGAAGAACATCCCTTGAATTCTCCGCATCCCTATGGTCCAAGCAAGATTCCAGCCGATAGAATGTGTTATCCATATACTCCGACGTATGGCATGAATATCTCCATATTGAGACCCTTCAATATTTGGCTTTACTCAGGGAGACAATTCAAAGATGACTGCTCGCTCTGTCCCCTATTTCAACTACCCTCACGTCTTCGTCTCACAAGAGGAAGAGATACTCTCTGTAATCAAAGAGGTTGGAAGACGTGGGGCATTCATTCAGCAAAAGGATCTAAAGGATTTCGAGAAACACCTGGCCGCCTACCTGGGTGCTAAACATGCCTTGGGTGTTGCCAATGGCACAGATGCGCTCATCATTGCGCTGAGAGCCGCTGGCATTGGCCCTGGCGATCAGGTGATCTTTGCCTCTCACACCTTTGTAGCCACGGCCGGCTCTATCCATTTCGTTGGCGCGACGCCGGTACCGGTGGAATGTGGTGATGACCACCTAATCGCCCCATCCGCCGTCGAATCTGCAATCACCCCTAGGACGAAAGCCATCATGCCAACCCAGTTGAACGGCAGAACATGCAATATGGATGCACTGCAAACGATCGCTGATAAACGTGATCTGCTTATCGTGGAGGATGCGGCACAAGGTATGGGATCGCGTTTCAAGGGAAAGGCTGCTGGCACCTTCGGTATCGCCGGCACCATCAGCTTCTACCCGGCCAAGAACCTAGGTTGCTTGGGTGATGGCGGGGCGATCCTCACCAACGATGATAAAGTCTATGAGAAGCTATGGCTGCTCCGCGATCACGGCCGCAATCCTGACGGCGAGGTGATGATGTGGGGCTATAACTCCCGCCTGGATAATCTGCAGGCAGCCATTCTGGACTTCAAGCTCAAGCACTACGATCAGGAGGTGGCACGTCGCCGCCAAGTCGCCGCCATATACCAGGCCCGCCTCGGGGACTTGAAGGAACTTGCCCTGCCGCCGGCGCCCGACAGTGACCCGGATCACTTTGATGTATACCAGAACTATGAGCTACAGGCTGACCGGCGTGACGATCTGCGGGCTTATCTGAAAGCGAATGGTATCGGCACGCTCATTCAGTGGGGCGGAAAAGCCGTGCACCAGTTGTCGGGGCTTGGATTCAACGTCAAACTACCTTATACCGAGAGACTATTCACGCGATGTCTCATGCTGCCGATGAACTCCTCCCTGTCTGATGAGGATGTGGTATACGTTTGCGAAAAGGTGCGCGAGTTCTGTGGACATTAAGCGAATCCGCTCCACCCTTGGCCCTCTGGCCAATTCCACCCGGTTTCACGAACCGCCGTGTCTCTGGCAGTGATACCAGTTTGCTCATCGCCCAACTCAAGACGATGCTGGTTATCCGGTTCGCGGAAGAGCACATTGGTCATGTGGTTACGTCCGGCAAGGTGCATTGCCCGGCACACTTCGCCATTGGGCGGAAAGCCATCGCGCGTGGCGTTTCCTCGCACCTGCGGCCGACCGACCGTGCGTTTGGTGCACACCATTCACACGCGCATCTCCAGCATTGGGCGGTGAGGTGTATCGGCTGTTTGTGGAGGTCTTTGGGGAGCGACGGGGTGCTCCAGAGGTATGGGGCCGGCTCAGGTGGTAAGACCCGGGCCCGACTCAACTTTGCCAAGCGGGAGGAGACCCTGCACGAGGCAGCCCATCGCTTGCTCCACGCCGATCTGCGGGCGACGGGGTCCATGCAGCAATCCTAATGACGAACAACTATGATCCAAAATCGTTCTGGGGCGACAGGTTCAACAGATACGGGCATACCGGTGAGGTAGATAGCCTGCTATATGCCTATGATCAGCAGCAACGGCTCCGGGCCATCGACCGAGCCCTTTCCCGGGCAAAAGTCACCGTAAACCAAGATACGAAGATCCTGGATGTTGGCTGTGGGACAGGCGATTTAATCGAATTGCTGCTGAAGTACGGCGAGCCAGAGATCACGGGAATAGACATTAGCGAAGAAACGATCGCCTACGCTCGGAAGCGCTTCGCTCCCCACAAGAAGGTGCGCCTCCTGGCTACCGGTGCGGAAGAGATGGACTTCCCCCTCGGCTCGTTTGACCTGGCCATCGGCATCAACGTCCTACAGCACATAACTAACGAATCCGCATTTTGTAAAGCTGTTGACAATATCGTGAGAGTCGTCCGGGCTGGCGGGCATATCCTGGTTATGGACTTCTCGCCAGTCATGGTGGATACCAGGATGCCTGCACCGTATGTGATCTTCAGGTCAAGAGGAGAGTACATTGATGTGTTTGAGAATCTAGGGTGTAGGTTTACTTCCGAATTCAGTTTGCCTCGGATAGGTGTTCGCCTCTACCGTACGACAAACAAGATCATTGCTCAACTTAGACGGCCCCCACATTTCCAAACAATGGCCGTTAGTGCGACCGCATCCAAGAGTGGGCAGGCAATCGCAGCCAAGTCCCGACTCGCTAGTATGGTGAGGGCGTTATTACTGGGGTTGACCAGGCCCTTCGACAATTGGCTAGCGCCATTTCCCGCCAGATGTACTGATATGAGGATATTGACCTTCAAGAAGGGATCCGAACCGTCAGAAGGAGAATCTACAAACGGCAATAAGGTATCTCAATGCGAAAGCTTCTACGAGAGCAAGTTTGTCAGGGACAATCCGTTGGTTACTATCATCACTCCAGTTCGGAACAGTGTTGAGTACCTTGAGTTATGTATCCAGAGCGTGTTGAGTCAGAGTTACCCTCACATTGAGCATGTTTTTGTTGATGGAGGTTCATCTGATGGGACTGTTGAGATATTGACAAGTTATGCTACTAGGAATCCTGGCAGAATACGATTTCTCTCAGAACCAGACAACGGGGTTGGTGACGCATGGAACAAAGGCCTAAAGATGGCAAGAGGAGAAATACTAGGTTGGTTGGGATCTGACGATGAAGTGTGTGGGCCTGGTGCGATTGGGGCAGTGGTAGAATTCTTCAGAATGACTCCTGATGCATACTTTGTACATGGCGGCTGTAATGGAATCGATGAGATGGGTGCGACGTTGTCAACTCATAAGACCAAGGATTTCACTTTTGATGAACTGATCAATGACCAGAACTATATAAGCTGCCCATCTGCGTTTTATAGAAGGGAAGTCATTGAGAAAGTAGGTGGCTTGGATGCATATGGAAACGATTTCGAGTTTATGGTAAGAATAGCAAAGGCATTTAAGATATATCGCGTTGATATGGCGCTTTCCAATTTTAGAGTCCATAAAGGAAGTGCAACAACTGGTTCAGACGTGAAGCTTCGTCTCATGTGGATGCGGCAGGATTATCTTGTCAGCAGGCGACATGGAGGACGTTTCTTCTCGGGTTACTGTAAGAGGTATTATAAATTCCTATTAGTAGAGAAGTTGCGACAATATTTGTGGCCTATCTATCGGTGCGTTCCCCGCGTGATTAAGTCATGGTGGGATAGGGCATGAATAGTAAGTATTAAGACGGCGAGGGGCTACCAAGGGATATGGAAGGGAACATTTGTCCCACTACATTGCCTGCGTCTGAAGTAAACAGGGTGAGTGAACGCAGAATCTTGTCACGAGGCCTTTACCTGAGCTATGTTGCCCTTTTTCTAAACCTGGCTACCTCTTTCGTGCTGACTCCACTTATACTTGGCTACCTGGGCCAATCGCTTTACGGAGTGTGGGCCATACTTAGCTCAATTATCACATATATTCAGCTTTTTGATTTTGGGATGAACACTGCAGTTGCCAAGTTTGCTGCCGAGTTTCAGGCTACAAACCAAAAAGAAAAGCTGAATAAGTTCATATCGTCTGCATTTGCTGTTTTGCTCGGTGTGGGTTGCCTGGCTATTCTGATCAATGTTGGATTGCTGCCTCTTATTCCTCGTCTTATCGATATTCCAGAGGAATCTGTCTTCCCGGTACAAGTAGCCCTTCTGGCAATGGGGGTCAATGTCCTATTTGCATTCCTTGGGGGTGTATTTGAGAACATAATCTATGGTTTTCAGCGGGTGGATATTTGGAAGATATTCAGTGTAACCAGACTGTTGTCGTATGCTCTATTCACGGTGCTGTTCTTGAAATTGGGCATGGGCATAGTCGGAGTCGCTATCGCTTCCGCTTCAAGTACGCTGGTACTGTTCCCTTTGTATCTACTCGTCTTCAAAGGTGGCAACTATGGGATTGCGATCCGCCCCAGTTTGGTTGATGTTAAGATTCTGAGGGAGACGGCTCCGTATAGTATTCGTAGCTTTGCTCTGGGCATAACCAGTCGAATGCTTTATCAGACCGACTCGATTGTCATCGGTATTATTCTTGGCGCCGCACAGGTGACACCCTATGCAATTGCATACAGGCTCTGTTTCATGGCAACCTATCTGTTCTCCCAGATTTCAACGGTGATGTTCCCGGTGTTTTCCAAGCTAAATGCGCTAGGAGATCTGAATGCCTTGAGAGGCCTATATCTGACTACAACCAGAATATCCGTTGGCATTATGACGCCAATCGCTATCTACTTGCTTCTTTTTGGCCATTCGTTTATTAATCTTTGGGTAGGTCCTGAGAACTGGGTGGGATTCAATGTATTTCTGTTGTTTATCATCATGGACTTTATTCATGCTATTGGAACGCCGCCCGGACTTCTTCTCCAGGGTATTGGGAAAAACAAATGGTTTACCTATTCAGAGATGGTGAACGCCGGATTGAATCTTCTGTTGTCGATTATCTTGGCTCCGAAGCTGGGGGTGTTTGGAGTAATGCTCGGAACACTTGTAGCACATTCGTTGACCAGTACGTGGTCTGTCCCATTGCTGGCATGTAGGCACATAGAACTCTCAGTGAAACAATATGTCAGAGCGGGTATCCTGCCGCCCATTCTAGCAGGCATCCCAGCGTGCGCTGCCACATGGTTGTTGGTGCGGAATCTATCTGCAGACACCAGCTACTTCCAGTTAGGGGTGAAAGGCGTTCTCGTCCTGGCGATCTACCTTCCCATCTTCATTGCTATTGGCACTACGCAAGATGATCGCCGATTGTTTCTCAGTCTGCTTCCTAGCAGCGTACGAACATCGGAGAGATGACGTGACCCCATGGATAGAGACCACGAACACTGGCCACAGGCCACAATAGGAAAACTGAAGTGAATACTCGAGTTCTTGTTACGGGCGGCGCGGGATATTTGGGTTCAGTGCTGTGTGAGCACTTACTCCACCAGGGATACCAGGTCACGGTAGTTGACAATCTGATGTATGGGCAGCACTGCCTGTTCCACCTCTGTGCCAACCCGCGCTTTGAGTTTGTGTTCGGTGATGTGCGGGACGAGGGGCTGATGCGCCTTTTGCTGAAGGAGGCCGATGTGCTGATCCCCCTGGCAGCGGTCGTGGGTGCACCGGCCTGCGACCGGGATCCGTGGTTAGCGAGGTCCGTGAATTGGGAATCAGTGCAATTGCTCAACCGCTTCCGCGATTCCAGCCAGTTAGTGGTGTACCCGAACACAAACAGTGGCTATGGCACCAAGTCCGGCGATGCTTACTGTACCGAGGACACACCACTCGATCCAATCTCCCTCTATGGCCAGACCAAAGTACAGGCCGAGTTGGAGTTGCTGAATAGTCCCAATGCCATCACACTGCGCCTGGCCACCGTGTTTGGCATGTCTCCTCGCATGCGCCTGGATTTGCTAGTGAACCACTTTGTCTACTCGGCGGTCACGGACGGCTACATCGTCATCTTTGAGAAGGACTTTAAGCGCAATTACCTCCACATTCGGGATGTTGCGGATTGTTTCGTTCATTGTATTGAGAACGCCGACCGTATGGTAGGGCGACCGTATAATGTAGGTCTGGACGCCGCCAACCTGTCGAAGGCAGAGCTTGCCTTGAAGATCAAGGAATACATTCCAAACTTCTATATCCATTTCTCGGAGGTCGGAAGCGATCCGGACAAGCGTAACTACATCGTGTCAAACGAGCGGCTGCTCCAGGCCGGCTTCAAGGCGAGACGAACCTTGGACGACGGCATCCAGGAGCTGTTGAAGGGTTATCGGCTGATGGGGCGCGGGCAGTTCAAGAACGTATGAAGATCAAGCATCTGGACGCCTGTGTGAGGAAATCGGTGAGCTTGGCGAATGGGTCCACAAACCTGACGGCGGTGACCGCGGCGGTTCTGGCGGGCGGGCTGGGAACCCGCCTCCGGCCCGTGGTGGCGGATCGCCCGAAGGTCCTGGCAGAGGTTCGGGGGCGACCGTTCCTTGCCTACCTCCTAGATCAGCTCACGGCCGCCGGAGTCGGCGACATCGTCCTGTGCACCGGATACCTTGGGCACCAGTTGGAGGCCGCATTCCATCAGTCGTACCGCGGGGCGAGTCTGCGTTACTGCCGCGAACCGCTGCCCCTTGGGACCGCGGGCGCCCTTCGCATGGCGCTGCCCATGCTTCGTTCGGATCCCGTGCTGGTCATGAACGGGGATTCCTTCTGTCACGCCGACCTGAACGACCTTTATCGCTGGCACCACGCGCGAAAAGCGCGGGCGACACTCCTCGTGACAGAGGTGTCCGACACGCGGCGGTACGGCAGGGTCCACGTGGATGCGCACCAACGCGTGCGACGCTTTGAAGAGAAGGGGGAGATGCCTGGTCCGGGATGGATCAACACGGGGATCTATCTTCTTACCCAGGAGGTCCTGCGGGCCATTCCGACCGATGCCGCCGTGTCCCTGGAGCGCGAGGTACTACCTGTTTGGATCGACCGGGGCCTCTATGCGTATCCGGGGGACGGGGTCTTCCTGGATATCGGTACGCCCGAAGCCTATGCGCGGGCGGGGCAATTTTTCTCTGCCGGCACGGCTGGCCAGCGAGAGTCGTGATGACGATGGTGGGTCGCGCCACTTACGCAAGCACAGTTTCGGACGCCCGGACCCGGGTGCGCGTGGGAGTGGCGGCGGTGGTTCGGGACCAGCGCGGGCGGATCTTGCTAGAGCGTCGGCGGGACTGCGGCCTGTGGGGCCTGCCAGGCGGGCGGATCGAGCCCGGCGAGTCCGTGGCGGAGGCCGCTATGCAGGAGGTGCGCGAAGAATCGGGCCATACGGTTGCGGTTCAGGGACTCCTGGGTGTGTATTCGGATCCTCGCGGTCGAATCGTGACTTATCCCGACAACGGAGACGTGGCGCACCTCGTTGATATCTTGATCGAGGCGAGCGTGGTTTCCGGTATGTTGTTGTGCAGCACGGAGAGCCTGGATGTTCAGTTCTTTGACCCAGGCGCCCTGCCGTCTGATCTCGTCCCCCCGGCCGTGGCCCCCCTGCAGGATATCCTCGACGGTTGCGTCGGGGCGGTCCGGTAAAAAGGAGCTGCAATGATCATCAGTCGAACGCCGTTTCGCCTCTCTTTCTTCGGCGGCGGCACCGATTATCCGGCATGGTTCCGGAATCACGGCGGCGCTGTGCTCGCCACCACGATAAACAAGTACTGCTATCTGACGTGTCGGTATCTCCCTCCATTCTTCGAGCACAGGATACGGCTGGTCTACTCGAAGATCGAGAGCTGCCAGACGGTGGATGAGATTGCGCATCCCGCCGTCCGCGAGATTCTACGCTATCTGCAGATCGATCGCGGCGTCGAGATCCATCATGACGGCGACCTGCCCGCCCGGAGCGGCATGGGATCGAGCTCCGCCTTCGTCGTCGGTTTGCTGCATGCGCTGTACGCCCTGAAGGGCCACATGGTGAGCAAGCGACAGCTTGCGACGGAGGGCATCCACATCGAGCAAGAACGTCTGAAAGAGACTGTGGGATCGCAGGACCAGATCTCCGCGGCATACGGAGGATTCAATCACATTGCCTTCCTGCCGAACGGGGACTTCTCGATCACACCCATGACCCTCTCGGTTGAGCGCATGCAAGAGCTGAACTCTCACTTGATGCTGTTCTACACGGGGATCAAGCGCACCGCATCGGACGTCGCCGAAAGCTACGTGACCGACATCGAGAGTCGGAAACGACAGTTGAGAATCATGAAAGATCTGGTGGAGGAAGGGGTTTCGATTCTCAATAGCCACAGTGACATCGCCGGATTCGGAGAGCTGTTGCATGAGGCCTGGGAAGCCAAGCGCAGCCTGAGCGCAAAGGTGTCCAATCCCCATGTGGATGAGATCTACACCGAGGCCAGAGCAGCCGGCGCCATCGGTGGCAAGCTCACCGGGGCCGGGGGCGGTGGGTTCCTGTTGCTGTTTGCCCCCCCAGCCTGTCATGGGGCGATTCGGGAAGGGCTCAACAGGTTGATCCACGTCCCGTTCAAGCTCGAGGGATCGGGAAGCCAGATCATTTTCTTCGATGCTGAGGAGGACTACTCATCCGTGGAGGAGGCCCGGAACGGCCGCCTGATCCTCCCCTTCCAGGAACTGAGCCAAACTCTTCAGTAGAGCCCGTTATGGACAAGGGCGACAGGGTTTTTGTGGCGGGCGCGCGGACGCTCATCGGGGCGGCCCTGCTGCGCCAACTGGAGCGCCAGGGATACTCGAACGTTATCGGTGCTGGGGGCGAGGAGTCGGACTTGGCCGATGCCGCTCAGGTGGAGGGCTTCTTCGCCAAGACCGCCCCCGAGTATGTGTTCGTGGCGGCGGGCAAGTCTAGCGGTATCGAGGGCAATCGGAAACGCCCTGCTGAGCTAATGCTGGATAACTTGCTGGTGGAGTGCAACGTCATCCACAGTGCCTATCGGCATGGAGTCAAGAAACTGCTCTATCTGGCGAGTTCTTGCTGTTATCCGAAGCACTGCCCGCAGCCGATGCGGGTCGAATCGTTGCTAACGGGTCCGCTGGAAGCGACGAACGAAGCGTATGCGGTTGCCAAGATTGCAGGTATCAAATTGTGCCAGGCGTATCGTCAGCAGTATGGTGTACCTTTCATCGTCGGTATACCGGCGAATGTCTTTGGCCCCGGGGACGACTTTAGCCTTGAGGACTCGCATGTGATCCCCGCACTTATCCGCAAAGTGTATGCGGCGAAAACTTCAGGTGTGCCTTCGGTTAAGATGTGGGGCACGGGCACGCCACGCCGGGAGTTTATCTTCGCTGACGACTTGGCTGATGCTTGCCTGTTTGTGATGCAAGAATATGAAGGCACGGAACCGATCAATTTGGGAGGCGGCATCGATTTGTCTATCAGGGAACTGGCGGGGCTAATCACAGAGGTGGTCGGCTATGAGGGTGAGTTATGTTTTGACGCAAGTCGGCCGGATGGGATGCCGCTCAAAGCTCTTGACTCGAGCCAATTGGCTGCCATGGGGTGGCGGCCGGCAACATCCTTTCGGGACGCGCTGATTGCTACTCTCGGTGCATTTCTGGAGACACAGCGGCACCTTGCAGACCGAAATCAAGGGTAGGCTTCTATGTCAGCAATTCAAATTCGGATGTCACTGCTGTCCAAATTAGCCAGGAGGCATCAGGCCGGCGCCCATTTCTCAAGGGCATTCAGACAGGTTAGAGCGTTTCACGGGATGAGACCCCCCGTTGTGCTGTCCAGGTTAAGCAACGTGCAGTGCCAACTGCTCCGGTCCCGCGGCCGCTGGCGGCCCGGCGAAAGGTTCGTTGAGCCAGGCCCAGAGGTCCCGGTGGGTGAAGAGTTGCATCCGGAGCAGGGCCACGAGGTTCGACAGGGACCACCCGAAGGTCGAGCGAAGCTGGAGGTACTTGAGCACCAGCATGGCGATGAGCGCCGTCCAGATCTGCGTGTGGAGCGCGGGAGCGCTGGTCCCCACGAAGGTCTTGATCTTCAAATTCTGCTTGAGCGCTTTGAACAGGAGCTCGATCTGCCAGCGGTCCTGGTAGATGGCCGCGATGGTCGTGGCGCCGAATTCCAGATGGTTGGTCAGGAATACCAGAGTGTCCCCCGTCTCTCGATCCTCTACCTCCACCCGGCGGAGGGGATAGGGGTACTTCGCGGCCGCCCCGACCCCCGTCAGTTCGATCAGCTCGTCTTTGACGATGCCCCGGTGCGCTGGGACCTCGCGGGTCCCCACCACGGTGTAGACCGCATTGGCCTTCAGCCGGGTCACGAAGAAGACCCCCTGGAGGATGAGCGCCGCGAACCAGGCGTAGTCCACATAGCCCCGGTCGATGACGAGGATCGTCCCGGGCGCGAAGCGGAGGGTCTGGGCTACGGTGACCTCGTGCTGCCGCCCCTCGGTGATCACGGCGAAGCACGGCAAGTAGCCGTCGTGGTCGAGGAGCAGGTGGAGCTTCACCGCCCCCTTGGTCCGGCGGAACTTCGCCCAGTCGAACAGGCTGGCGCAGAAATCGATCACCGAGGCATCCAGGCTGAGGAGCTTGTTCTTGAACCGGAACGTGCGCCGGCCCCGGGCCACGGCCTGACAACCGGTCGAGCAACTGGAAGAAGACCGCCTTGTACAGGATCCACGGTCGGTGCGCATTGGCGTAGGCGAGCGTGGCCCGCTTCGGGGCCGTGATCCCCAGGTGGTTGAGCTTCCCCTCGCAGGTGGTCAGCCCCCCGCAGATCTCCCGCAGGGAGTGGGCGCGGCCCAACTGGCAGAACAGCATAGCGACAAACTGGCCCCAGCAGGTGAAGCCCCGGGCGTGGCGCTCGGCCCGCGTCTCCTTGACGGCCCGCTGGAAGTCCACCCGCGAGAAGAGCTGGAGGAGCTGACTGAAGACACTCGTGAACCGACTCACTGTTGAGCCTCCTTTCCGGCTGTTGGAGGGGATATCCATGCAGCCCCACCATAGCCGGAGGAGGCTCAACTCCCAACGCTAATTTGGACAAGAGTGACGGAATCTATCAGACCAAGTTGTTATCATTGCCAGCAAAGAATTACTTCCACCCACTGATTGTTAGCATTGAATCGCTATTTTTCCGCAGGCTGCTAGTCGGAGATGTCGTTTCTATTGAAACAAGGTTAGAGTTTCTAACGGATTGCAGAAACGCAGGCTACGGCCACCTGGAGGGTTGTGGTGATATGGTGGATAGTTCTCCGGTGAGCGCTTTTTGACAACCAAGTCGGTTTCTACGCCCGGCTGGAGGAATTGCTATGAAATTGAATACAGATCCGATTTGTTTGGTAATCCCACCGTCTGTTTTTCTTTTAGATGAGAGGGTATTCATGACCTTGGGAATTTTGAAGGTAGCGGCGGCGCTGGAACGGGCCGGATACGAGTTGGAGATGGTTGATCTGTCGGGAATCGAGAATTATGAAGAGGCGATTCGCCACCATGCTCAGTCTTCCCAAGCTAACATTTTTGGTGTGACTGCTACTACTCCTCAGATGCCAACGGCAGCCAAGATCTGGCGGGTCATCCGGGAGGTTCGCCCGGAAGCGAAGATCATCCTCGGCGGTCCCCATGTCACATTGGTTAACACGGCCCGTAAGCGGGAGCGCTCCTTTAGTTTAAATGGCCGGGCCACGAAGGCATTCGGCCGTCTGGAGCAGATGTTTGATGTGCTGGTGGCAGGGGATGGCGAGGAGGCGATCTTTGTTTCGATCCACCATGACACGCCCAAGCTGGTGGACGCCGATGACCCTCAATCGAGTCTTTTTCTGAACAATTCAAGATTGACCGAACTCCCATTTCCTGCAAGACACTTAGTGGATGTGGGCAGTTATCATTACTACGTGGACGACGTACGCGCTTTGAGCCTGATTGCCCAACTGGGCTGCCCCTTTGCTTGCGGGTTCTGCGGCGGCAGGGAATCTCCATCGTTTCGAAGGGTTCGGATCCGATCTACGGAGAATGTATTAGCAGAGATGGTCCATCTCCATAAAACATATGGCGTAAGAGGATTCATGCTATATGACGATGAACTGAACGTGAATCCCCAAATGATCAAGCTTATGGAGGGCATCACCGATACTCAGAGAGCTCTTGGTGTAGACTTTCGGCTGCGTGGTTTCATTAAAGCGCAGCTTTTCACCGATAAGCAGGCCGAGGCAATGTATCGTGCGGGGTTCCGCTGGATCCTCGTCGGGTTTGAATCGGGTTCCCCTAGGATTTTAAAGAACATCAACAAAAAGGCTACGCGGGAGGAAAATACTCGTTGTGTGGAGATCGCGACGCGGCACGGTCTTAAGGTTAAAGCCCTTATGTCCATTGGCCACCCAGGGGAATCAGAGGAGACGGTCATGCAGACGCATGACTGGCTGCTTGAAACTCGGCCGGATGATTTCGATGTGACCATTATTACCACGTATCCCGGCACGCCGTACTACGACCATGCCCTGCCGCATCGTACAGAAAAAAACGTGTGGGTCTATACCTACAATAACGATAACCTTTACAGTTACGAGGTGGACTACATCGAAGTCGCAGACTACTACAAGGGCGACCCTAACGGCGGCTACAACTCTTTTGTTTATACCGATTATCTAAATGCAGAGGAGCTGGTGAAACTCCGCGATTTCGTCGAGCGTGATGTCCGTAATGCCCTCAAAATTCCCTTCAACCCCGGAGCCCCAGCAGTCCGATATGAACACTCAATGGGACAGTTTGGCGGCCGGCTCCCTTCGAATATTTTGCGAACCTCCCATTCCCACAACGACGCGTGTATGGTACACATGCAGGATGGGTAGGGGGTTTTTCACGTATGCCTTTACAGTCGATCTTTTTGCATCTGGTACCCGTCAAAAACGCCGGCCGGGGTCCTCAACCGCCACCTCCCTTTTCTTGTCGCCTTATCGTGATCAATATTCACTGTCGCTGTAAAGGCGACAGGTAATACTAGAACAGATCTAGGAGCCTGTCGGAGTAATCACGTTGATATCGTTGCAGGGTAGGGGCACGGTGGCCGAACCGCGGCACAGGAGCGATGGCGAGAGCGCACCGCATGTATGCGCCGCACACCGGATCCCCCTTCTCTCTACCTCGCACCTGCTGCGGGCACGCCCCCGCCCGGAACAACTTGAGCAGGTTGTGCGTGAGGCAGATCAGCAGCCACTCCGCGGTCACCTTGGCCTGGCCCCGGAACGCGAAGCGCCGGAAGCCCCGCGCCGCCTTGATCTGGCCGAACACTGGTTCGACGATCGCCTTGCGCAGGGCGTAGACCGCCTGTCCAGCCGCCGTCTGGAGTTTGTGGCGCATCTGCGCGATGGTCGGCGCGTCGGGCGGCGGCGGGGCGCTGCCGGCCGGGGCTGGCCCCCCATGCGTCTGCCGGTCCGGGGGCACGTACAGGTCGATGCCCTGCAGGGTGGTGTCCGTCACGTGCGTGGCGCTGAAGTAGTCCGCATCCGCCGAGGCCTGCGTCGGCTTCTGGTCGAGATTGGCCTCCACTTGCTGCAGCATCGGCACGAGTTCCGCTGTATCGTCGGCCTCCTGGGTGACGGCGGCGGCCACGATGATCTGCGCCGTGCCGTCCACGGCCGCCTGCGCGTTGTAGGCCTGGACAAAACTCTTCGTGGCCCCCATCCTGCATGAACCGGGACTCGGGGTCGGTGAAGTTGCGCTGGGCCTGCGGAGCCGGGGTCGCCTGGGTCGGGTCCGAGACCTTGGGCGGCCGCCCTTTCGGTTTCCGGTCGGTCTCGCCCGCCCGCCGCTCCCGCTCGGTCCGCTTGGCCCGCGCGGCGTCCGCTGCCTGGACGGCCTGCGCTTTCGCCTCCGCCTCCAGCGCGGCCTGGGCCTCACGGATCTTGGCGAGCCGATTCTCGCGGCGGGCCAGCTCGGCGGGCAGCTCGTCGCCGCGCCGGCCCTTCCTATGCTGGGCGTCCTCCGCCGCATCGACTGCGGCGGCCTGCGCGAGGAGCGCCGCGACCTCTTGCTCCAGTTTCTGCTCGGCCTCGCCCATCCGGCCGTAGCTCATCGCCTTGTGCTTGGAGGCATTCGCCAGGACCTTGGTCCCGTCCAGCGCCACGTGCCCCAGGCTCACCAGCCCGGCCCGCTGGCAGAGCTGGAGCACCTGGCCGAACAGGCCGGCGAGGGCCGCCAAGTGGCGCTGCCGAAAGGCGGCAATGCTATCGTGATCGGGGTGCTGGTTGGCCGCCAGGACCCGGTAGGGGACCTCCTCGTAGGTGGCCCGCTCGATCTGGCGCGAGGAGGGTTTCCCCATGCAGTAGGCATAGACCAGCAGCTTCACCAGCAACGCCGGGTGGTACGGCGGCTGCCCGCGCCCGTCGCCGGTCTCATAGACGGTGACGATCGGCGTCAGACCCAGCGCGTCGACCACGTCGCTGATGAACAGCGCCAGATGGCCTTCGGGGAGCCAGTCCCGCAGCGCGGGGGGCAACAGGAACAGTTGGTCGGGGTTGTACGGTTTGAAGGTTTTCATGCCGACACTATAGCGCAACCGCAGGGCGTGTCGAGCCCGTATTGTGCGTGCTGAGCAACTTTTTTCTCCGACAGGCTCCTAGCTGAGGTTAGAAACCGGCGAGGAATCAAAGCGGGTTGGTCTTCATGGAAACGAAGAATTTGAGACTCTCAGTTGTAATCCCAGTTTTTAATGAAGAAGGAACCATTGCTGAGGTCATAGATAGGGTTACGAAGGTAGCAATTCCCACGGAGATCATTGTGGTAAATGATGGTTCAAGTGACAACACGAGGTCGAGGCTTGAGCCGTTGAGAGGCAAGGTCAGTCGAATTATACATCTTCCCGTTAATCGGGGAAAGGGAGCCGCAATTGTGCAAGGGTTGCAATGTGTAACTGGTGACGTGGTCGTTTTCCAAGATGCCGATTTGGAATATGATCCGTCGGATTATACTGAAATGTATAAACTAATAGCGGAGGGCCGTGCTGATTTGGTTTTGGGTACAAGGATGAGTGGGGCAAAGCCTCAGAGGTGTTACTACTTTTGGCACATGATAGGTAACAAGCTGTTTACGTTGATTGCTAACATATTGAATAATACAACCCTGACGGATATCTACACATGCTATAAAATGTTTGATTTGAAAATCATCCAGGGGATGAATTTTTATTCAGAGGGGTTTGAGTTCGATGCGGAATTTTTAGCTAAGGTGTTAAAAATAAAAACGTTGAAAATTTATGAGGTGCCTATTTCTTATTATGGCCGGACTTATGATGAAGGGAAAAAGATAAGGTGGATACATGCCTTCTCGGTCATTTGGACATTAATTAAATATCGATGTCGCGATTGACCACCGTTTACCAACCATTTATGGTAAATCTGTTCCTTTAGCAGGTTGCTGAAAAACTCAGGTTGACCCGCACAAAGGATCACACCTATGATAATATCGACCACGCATCTCAGAATTACGGAGGAACAATCGATGCGTGGAGAAGATCAAAGGCAAGCTGGCATGTTCAGCTACATTTCCCCTGAGCAGCGAGTGCCTAAAGACCATCCGCTGAGGGCCATTCGGGCGATGAGGGACGAACCCCTCGGATCGCTGCCGGGTGAGTCTCAGAAGCTTTATGCTCGGGTGGGGCGGAGTTATATTGCCCCGACGAAGTTTCTTCGGCCGGCCGGACCCAACCTTTTACCACCACTGTGGACGGCTTAATGTCTTCCTGCACGAAAGGGGGTAGAGCTTTAGAATTTATCACGAACATGAGGTTAAAATATCGGTATGCAGGCATATTTTCAAATTATCTAATTTATTTTATTTTAGCAGCTCTTGCCGCAACTATACTAAACCCCATAGGACAGCGCTTTCCGCAGCAGGACTTCATGTTGAATGATCTTATGCTGTTAAATAAGTTTTTCTTCGCCAAGGACCTGATAAACACAAACCTATTTGCCACAGTGGACTTTACTCAAGGCCTTGGGGTGAACATATCTTCAGATGTAAAAACCCAGTTCAGCGTTTTCGACCTCGGCCTTTATCTGCTATTCTTTTTCGATCCAATTGTCGCGGCTAATCTGCGCTACTTCATTTTACTGGTGTACGCAGCAGTCGGAGTGGCACTGTTTGGATATTCCTTTGGTAACAAACAACCCAGTAGGTACGTCCTAGTATTTTCCTTATTGTTTATTTGCGCGCCATTCTTTCTTGGCGAAATATCGCACTTGTCAGGCGGGATGTTTCTCGCGATACCGATGTTTATCTATTCTGTGCGCCGATTTATGTTAGCTGCCACCAGACGGAATGCTATATATGTTTCTATTACAACTCTAATTCTATCCGGTGTATCTGACCTAAACCTTATATTGTTGATTCCAGCGTTAGCAATGTGGCAATTGTGCCTCGACTGGCATGTTTTCAGGCGTTATCCAGTTCGATTTCTCGGGGTCTATCTGGTCGCCGGAATCTTGGTCTTAGGTAACTTCAGCGAAGCTCTCATTACACAGGTCTTTGCAACCGAAAATACTATTTCTAACAACCTCTTGCACTCCAGCTTCAGCGACTACCGGGATGTATTTTTAATACCATTTCTCAAATCCTCAATCGTTGCTTCGATACCAGGGCCCGTAACGTTATTTTTGAATCCCCTTTTGATGCTTATGTTTCTCGCCATGACTCTATATTCAAAACATTCGTTTGCGCAAAGGAATCTCCTAGCACTGTTGTTATTTGTTTTATTCAATGTATCACTTGGCGTGGCCTCAGTTACTATAGAAGTCTTCAAGGTCCACGTTCCAAGCTACGTGAGGTATCCCTTTGGAGCGTTTCCATTCTTGATGCTTTTATCGATTGTGGCCATCGTTGAGCGTCCCGCGTCGCTGGCGCAAGTCGAGAGATTCCTGACACGTGTTTCTGCTGGTCGTGGGTTTTGTCTTTTACTCTTGTTTGTTTTGATTCTAGTTGGTGTACAATATAGACACCTACGTACCTCAGGGTTAGGTTCGTGGGTTTGGGTATATGTAGTTTGGCTTTTGCTCCCGATCCTTCATTTAGCTCTTATTGAAATAACAGGTTCTAGAGGACAGGCAGTAGTCGCTATCGCCGTGTCTCTTTTCCTTCCCGTTGTTTCAAGCTTACTGTTTTCTTATGTGTTCCATCCTGGATATTTCAGAATCCTGGATTCGAATTACTCCAAGTATTACCTTCAAGAGCTACCAGACTGCATTAAAACATTCTCAATAGGAGGGTCATATATTCCAGTAGCAGCAAGTCCATATGGGCCTGAGTCTGGGAGAAATGATGGCATTTTATCTTTGGTCGAGTTACCGAATCTATACTCAGGCAGAAGCTTTTTTCAGTGGAGGCATTCTTACCCGGTAGTTACTTCAGAGATGTACGGTCGCGTTACTAAATCGTGGCTGGTAGCGGGGCGTGGAGTTAATTATTTCCCTCCCGGGCGAAGTTCACTTGATTCCATCTCTTGGCTTGCAGACTATACTCGTTCTAAATATATTTATACAATTGATCTGCCGCTTAGTAGCGAGAGTTTTCGACTTATCGGCAGGTGTCGCTACACAGGTGGCTCCGCAGTAACAAAATCGGCGAAAATACCGGACAGAATTAGGCAACAGTTGTTAGGGGAAGTGTATCTGTACAAAAGAAAGAGTTCGCCTGGGTTGTCGAGAGTTGATTTTGAATATTCAAAATTAGATGTTCATGTGATTAATCTTGAGGGTCTAGATCAGGTGAGTGTTCCAATTGCTTACTCGCCGACGTTGGTTGCTCAGTCCTCAAGAGGACGTTCTATAAATGTGTCTCGTGACGACCATGGTCTTGTTGTACTGAAAGATCTCAGGATGGAGGAGGGCGAGATTGTTATCAGCAGTTTTTCTTGGCTTAGAGTCACTCCTTTCTTGATAATGTTTTTGGTGATTGGAGCTGTTTTTGTTTTCGTTCGTCGCCCAAAAGTGTGATCAAGGCATTGGCAAATTGGGACAGCAATGCTGATGACCGCGGAGTAGCTTTGCGGGTTAGGAAAACCGAAGGAGGGATGGCTGACGACCTTGAGTTGAAGTTGGTCAGGAGGCCGACGCTGGTGGCGTCGAAGACAGCGGAGAACGGTTTGACGCGTTTCGAGTCGCTCGCTTTAAGGAGTGCGTGGGATTGAAAACGCAACTCCTCACGCGAGAGTGTGCGCGACAGGTGAAAGCGATAGCGGGTCAGGCGGCGCAGGACCTGCCGAAAGTCCGCCAGGACGTAAGAGACCGGGAGTTCATCTTCGTTGACGAGTTGGCGGACGCATGTAGTCTCCTTATGGGCGCATATAATGATCGGGAGCCAGTCAACCTTAGGGGTGGAGCGGATCTATCCATCGAGGAATTGGCGGCGATGATCAAAGAAGTCGTCGGCTATAAGAGTGAGTTACGGTTCGATGTAACCAAGCCGGATGGCATGCCATTGAAAGTGTGCGACTGCAGCAAGTTGCGCGCGATGGGATGGTGGGCGAAGACGTCCATGCAGTCCGCGCTGTCGGCCACGTACGCATGGTTCTTGCGCAGCGAGCGCGAGGGGTGAACACATCATGTACGAACGATTGTACCGCTCGTTGTACCGGATCCGCAGGGTGGAGGAGGAAATCGTACGGGTCTACCCCACGGACAAGATCAAGAGTCCGGTACATTTGTCGATCGGCCAGGAGGCCGTGGCCGTCGGCGTCTGCGAAGCCCTGCGACCGGACGATGTCGTCTTCTGCTCCTACCGCAGCCATGCCACCTATCTGGCGAAGCATGGCGACCTGAAGCAGATGATCGCCGAACTGTATGGAAAAGTCACAGGCTGCGCCAAAGGCAAGGGCGGGTCTATGCACATTGTCGACGCTGCCCACGGGGTCATGGGGGCGTCGGCCGTCGTCGGAACGACCATCCCCCATGCTGTGGGGTATGCATTCGCTCTCAAGCACCAGCGCAAGGACTCTGTAGTGGTCAGTTTCTTTGGCGACGGCGCCACCGACGAGGGGGTCTTTTTCGAGAGCCTGAACTTTGCGGCATTGAAGCAGCTCCCCGTCATCTTTATCTGCGAAAACAACTCTTATGCCATCCATACCCACCAGCGGCGCCGTCAGCCGAACCTGAACATCTGTGACCGCGCTCGTTCCTTCGGTATTCCCGCCGAACGGATCGAGGATGATGTGCTGAAGGTCTATGAGCGGTCCAGTGCGGCGGTCGGCGCGTTGCGGGCGGGAGAGCTCGGGCCGTTCTTCTTCGAGTGCCTGACCTACCGCTGGAAGGAGCACGTGGGGCCGAACGAGGACTTCCACCTCGGCTATCGCACGCGGGAAGAGGCGGAGCCGTGGATGCGCAACGACCAGGTCAAGCGGATGGGCGCAATGCTCGAGGCGCGGCAGCGCGAGCGGATCGAGCGGGAAGTGGAGGCGGAAATCCAGGCGGCATTCGCCTATGCCGAGGCGAGTCCGTTTCCCGATGACGCCGAGCTCTTCACCGATGTCTGCAAAAAGGGCTAGAGATGGACCGAACGCTTTCCTATGTAGAGGCCATTCGAGAAGCCACCGACCAAGAGATGGAGCGAGATCCCTCGGTGATCCTGTTCGGCATAGATGTGGACGACCCCAAGGCCATTCAGGGGACGACCCGCGGCCTCGCCGAGAAGTACGGGCCGGACCGCGTCTTCGGCACACCGTTGTCGGAAGATGCCATGACGGGTGTGGCCATCGGGATGTCGCTGGCGGGGCTGCGCCCGATTCACGTCCATATCCGGATGGACTTCCTGATGCTCGCGATGAACCAGCTCATTAACATCGCTGCGAAATCCCACTACATGTACGGAGGCCAGGTGCATGTGCCGGTCGTGGTTCGCTCCATGATCGGGAAGAGTTGGGGGCAGGGAGCGCAGCACTCGCAGGCGCTGTACTCCTTCTTCATGCACGTTCCGGGGCTCAAAGTGGTCGCCCCGACGAACCCGCATGATGCCAAGGGCTGCCTCATCCAGGCGATCCGGGACGACAATCCCGTCATGAGCGTGGAGCATCGCATCCTGCACTTCCAGAAGGGGCCGGTGCCGGAGCGGTCCTACACAGTCCCGCCAGGCAAGGCGCGCGTCACGGTGGAGGGCGATGACGTCACCCTGGTGGGCATTTCCTACATGCAAGTGGAGTGCCTGCGCGCCCAACGGTATCTGGAGGGCGTTGGCATTCGGGCCGAGGTGATTGACCCCATCTGGTTAAGTCCGCTCGATCTCGAGACGATTGTGGCGTCGGTGCGCAAGACCGGGCGGCTGTGCGTGGTGGACAATGGCTGGACAACCTGTGGTGCCAGCGCGGAGATTGTCGCCCTAGTCACAGAGCGGCTCCAGGGGATTCGCGACGTGCGGGCGCGCCGCATGGGGTTTGCCCCGGTGACCTGCCCCCCCACGCCGACGTTGGAACAGGTCTTCTATCCGAACGCGCGGACTATCGCCTCCACCGCCTACGATTTGGTCAGGGGCGGCGCCGAGGGGTGGCTCCCGGATGAGCGCAAGGACTTGCAGGAGATCGAGTTCAGGGGACCGTTCTAATGATGACGACCAAACCGCTAGGGCGCCACGGACACTTATCTTGGCCGCTGATGAACAACAACATCACGCGGGCAGACCTTGATGTGGTGATAGAGTACCTGCGGCAGGACGCGCCCATGCTGACCCAGTCCGGGCAGGTGCAGGCATTCGAGAAGGAATGGTCCGATTGGCTTGATGTCCGGTATAGTGTGTTCGTCAATTCAGGCGCATCGGCCAATCTCGTGACGATGTCCACGCTGCGGGAAACCTGCGGCCCGGGCGAAGTCATCGCTCCGACGCTCACCTGGGTCTCCGACATCGCCGCGGTGGTTCAGTGTGGTTTTCAGCCGGTGTTTGTGGATATCGATCCCCGAACCCTTGGCATGGACATTGATCAGGTTCTCGAGAGGATTACCCCGAACACCAAGGCGGTTTTTCTGACACACGTGCTGGGGTACAACGGCCTGAACCAACGGCTGTTGGATGAGCTAGAGGCTCGAAACATCCCGCTGATCGAAGATGTGTCCGAATCGTACGGTGCAACATTCCGTGACCGGAAGCTCGGAACATTCGGGTTGGTCTCTAACTTCTCGTTCTATTATGCCCACCACATGAGCACGATCGAAGGGGGAATGGTATCCACCAACGACCGCACCTTGTATGAAATGGTGCGGATGTTTCGCTCTCACGGCATGGTTCGGGAGTCAACCTCGGATGCGTTGAAGCGTTCCTACATCGAAAAGCATCCGGACCTGAATCCCGACTTCATCTTCGCCTTCCCTGCCTACAACGTGCGAAGCACTGAGATCAATGCGGTCATTGGCCGATCCCAGTTGAGGCGGCTGGATGAAAACAACAGGATCCGCGTCCAGAACCTTCGGGTTTTCCTCGAACACTTGGATCCCGCCAAGTATCAAACGGATTTCGAAACCGCGGGCAGCTGCAACTATGCCTTTACACTCATCCTCAAGCATCCCGATCCCGCGTTGGCCGAGAATGTGATGCGGGCGCTCCGGCAGCATGGGGTTGAGTTCCGCCGCGGAACCTCGGGAGGCGGCAACCAACTCCGGCAGCCCTATTTGAAGCGGCTCGTGGGCGAACGGGAGTTCGAAAAATACCCCCGGGTTGATCATGTACATTTCTACGGTCTCTATATCGGCAATTACCCCGAGTTAGAGCCAGAAAGAATCCTGGAGCTCTGCTCCACGCTGAATGCGCTGCCAGTTGGGCGAGGGTGACCGGCGGTGGCGGCTCTTTCGAGGCTGGGGCGAGAGTGACGGGCGAGGAGGAGGCGAACCCAGAATGGGCAAGAATGGACTGGATCTCGTGGTGGTAAATCCCGGCAACCGGATGCAGATTTACCAATCCCTTGGTTCCACGCTTTCCGCCATCGAGTCCCCCGTGTGGGCGGGACTCATGGGGACGTTCATCCGCAACCGGGGGTTTCGCGTGGCTCTCCTCGATGCCAACGCGGAGGGCCTGACCCCTGAGGAGACGGCCGAGCGAGTAGGTGAGATGAGTCCGGTGCTCACGGCCGTGGTCGTCTATGGCCACCAGCCTTCCGCGTCGACGCAGAACATGCCGGCGGCAGGTGCGGTGTGCGCCGCCCTGAAGGAGAGGATACCTGACAGCAAGACGCTGCTGGTCGGCGGGCACGTGGCTGCGTTGCCGGAGCGGACCCTCCGGGAAGAGGACGCCGACTTCGTGTGCGGGGGAGAGGGCCCCTATACGATCCTGGACCTCCTGGAAGCCCTCAAGTCGGATCAACCTGATGAGTACGGAAAGGTTCGAGGCCTCTGGTACTGGGATGGGGGGACCATCGCGTCGAACCTAGCAGCCCCGCTGGTCAAGGAACTCGATGGGGAGATGGGGGGGGTCGCCTGGGACCTCCTGCCCATGCCGAACTACAGGGCCCACAACTGGCACTGCTTCGGCCACCTCCAGCGCCAGCCCTATGCGGCCTTTTACACCACGCTGGGGTGTCCGTATCATTGCAGCTTCTGTTGTATTCAAGCGCCGTTCAAGCCCGGCGAGCTGATGCTGGGATACAAGGAGAGTGTGAATAGCTATCGGTTTTGGAGCCCTCGCTTGGTTATCGAGCAGATCGACACCCTGGTGACGAAGTACGGCGTGCGGAACATCAAGATCGCGGACGAGATGTTCGTTCTCAACCCCAGGCATGTCGTCGGCATCTGCGACTTGATCATCGAGCGCGGCTACGACCTCAACATCTGGGCGTACGCTCGCGTGGATACGGTGAGACAAGGGATGGTGGAGAAATTGAAACGGGCCGGTTTCAACTGGCTTGCCTTTGGTATCGAGGCCGCGAGTGAGCGGGTGCGGAACGACGTTCAAAAAGGATTCGACCAGGATCAAGTCTACAAGACCATTGAGGAGGTAAGGGCCTCGGGCATCAATGTGATAGGGAATTACATTTTCGGCTTGCCCGAGGACGATCTTGACAGCATGCAGGCGACCCTTGACTTGGCTCTCGAACTCAATTGTGAGTTTGCGAACTTCTATTGCGCAATGGCGTATCCCGGCTCTCCACTGTATGGCGTGGCTCTCAAGGAGGGCTGGCCGCTGCCCGAGAAGTGGAGCGGGTACTCCCAACACGCCGCAGATACGCTGCCTTTGCCTACGAAGTACCTCTCTGCCGCGGAGGTTCTCAGGTTCCGAGACCACGCATTCCAGGTCTACTTCAACAGTCCAAGGTATCTGGATATGATCACGAGGAAGTTCGGTCCGGAGACCGCACAGCACACCCGGGACATGGCGTCTCATAACCTGATGAGGAAATATACCCTAAAAGCGGGGACGATGACCCCGGACATTTCCCTCCGCGAGGCAGGCCCAACTTCACCGGATCATATTGAAAACCCGCCTAGGGGTGAATTGTGAGAAGCCCCTGGTTCCACCGCGTCGCCATCGTGGTCTTGAGCGCATGTGTTGCGGCTCTTATGGTAATGCACGCTGCGCCTGCTCTTGCCGCGAATCTACTGGCTGTACGTCTCAGCCACCAAACTTGTGGTGTGCGGGTTCTCTTTGCTGGACTTCCGAGGTGACCAATGTCGGGTGGAGGTGAGGGTTGAACCAGCCATGACTCCATTCTGCATGATTCTCAACTGCGGGTCGCCTGAAGTGCGCAAACTGGAACTGGTCAGTTTGCTTGCCGCCGGTGATAAATTGGCTGCGGTGCAAGGTGCCCAGAGTATGCTAGGGAAGGACCCTAGCGATTGGCGGACGCGCATCGTTCTTGCTCATGCCATGGAACTTGCCGGCCTGAAAGATCAGACCCTAGCGCGATAGGGGCTCGTGGTGCTGGTTATGCATTTCAGGTGTTGGCAAACTCCTATCGTTCTGCCAGTCGTTGTGACATCGCTTTAGAATACCTTGACATTGCAATTGGTTTGGAGCCACAGTCTGGTGAATCCTACCTGTCCCGGGAGCAGTGCTACAAGGCACTCGGTCGCTATTGATGAGGCTGAGCGTGCATTGCGCCTGGCGGTCTCGCTTCCGCCGTCGGCAGCGCCACCTCGTATCGAATTGGCGGAAGTCCTGATCAGACAAGGTATCGCCTCAAGGCGCTGGGAGGCCCGGGTTCTCCTGGAAGACAGCCTTGTCTTGGAGCCGAGAAGTTTCGTTGCTTACCAACTGTTAGGAGAGGTCTTGTCTCTGGAGAGAAACCACGCCGGGGAAGCAGCTCTCTTCCGGAAGATGGTTGACGAGTTTCCGAATGACTATGTGCCGCCGATGTACCTTGGACAGACCTATGTCTCCAAGGGCAATTATACCTTGGCTGAGTACTGGTTGCGAAGGTCTATTGACCCTAATCACGAGTATGCCCCATCGCACTAGTTTCTTGGCCTTCTCTATCTCAATAGAGCCGATTCCTCATCTCAGGACTTGTCCCTGGCGATAACCGAATTGAAACAGGCTGTGCGTTTGACAAGTGCTACTCCTAATCCGAACGTGTCCTTTCTGTTTGCACCAGGGCAGGCCTATCTGGATGCGGGAGACCGAGTTAGCGCGGCACGCCAGTTCTGCGAATCGCTACGCTTGCAACCTGACTATGCTGTTGCTCGAGACTATCTGATGGGTACAGGTTACAGCCGATGCGTACCTTGAGTCTCTCAAAGAGGCCATTGTATGCTCTCGTCCTGCTCATCATGCTGTCTCCTTTTCAGGCTTTCTTCCGCATTGCTTTTCCCGAATCCACGGCTGTATTGCTGTGGCGCGATGCATTAGCATACGGGCTGGTTGTGGTCTGCGTTTCGCGGGCAGTGATCCGACATCAAAGGTTACCTCGCCATTGGATTAATGGGATACTCATTGCTTACATAGCTTATGGGTTGTTAATGATTCTGCCAAGCGTCAATATCACGGTAGGGCTGTATGGTTTTCACGCTGCAGTCCGGTATGCACCGTTGTACTTTGCCACACTTTTAGTGATTCGTAACGAGCAGGATGTCCGGTTACTATCCAAAGCGACGCTTGTGGGGGCAACGGTATTGGCGTTACTCGGAATCTGGCAGTTTCTCGCCCCTGAGACACCTGTCTTTCAAATGGGCAGTGAGTTTGCTCCCAATGAGCGATTTGGTCAAAGGTCCTTGTTTGGCATTTACTTTCCTCGAATTGACTCCCTGTACATGGGCGGCGTGAATGGCTTCGCAATATACGTGACGAGTTGCGTAGGCGTTTCGTTGCATGCGCTGCTGTCTGGCTCTAAAGGTCGTCGAAGGCTGTCCTACTGGCTTGTAGCAGGGTCGCTGATGTTTGTGATCCTCTTTTCATTCTCTCGGATGGCGTGGATTGGCCTAGTCGTGATCTTATTTCTGATTCTCCGCAAGCGGAGGCATAGCAGTCTCATGAGTAGGTGGAGGCCTGGTAGGCTCATGAGTGGGCTGATTATGCTCATCGTGTCAGCGCCGCTTCTGTACGCGATGTTTTCTCCTGAATGGTCGGACCCTTTCTTCATTCAGAACACGTTATGGCGTTTAGTCGATCGATATCAAGCGTTCCCAATCGATCCTGTTGTGTTGCTCTTCGGAGCGGGCTATGCCTTTAGCGGCTACACGGTAGGCGTGCCCAAGGCTTTGCTGGCCAACGTGCTCGAGTCTGGCGGATTGGACTCACAGTGGTTGTTGAGTGTTTTACAATTTGGGCTTGTAGGAGCACTGCTGCAAGTAATCATACTCATTGGTTTCATCGCTGTCGCCTACCCCATGCACCGGCAGGATCTCCGTAACGTAAACGTGGTTCAGCCTGGAGGACTGATCTGGCATCCAACGCCCCTCCTCGGTACTTTCCTGGTGGTGGCGCTTTCCTCGTTCTTTATACCGCCACTTAGCTACCAGGGGTTGGATGTAAACTTCTACGTCTTGGGTGCGATTGCAGTCTGGTATTACAGGCACTACAGGGTCCCACGGAGTTCCGGCAAAAACCGCGACCGGGGTGGAGTGGATAGCCCGGCTTAGACCAATGGAAAGAAATGGGTGCGTTAGCGCAAATACCCTTCCCTCGGCGGGCGGCGTTTCCGCTCACGGCTCACGGATGGTTTTGAAATCTCCGAAGCGCATGGGTCGAGAGCATCCTGAGACCGGCCGGAGATCACCGTGAACCGACGGGTGCTGGTTCTGACACATGGATTCCTACCGTGGGCTGGCGCGGCCTCTGAACGAGTGAGCAGCGTTTGCCGCCATCTTCGTTATTATGGTTGGGAGCCATTTATCCTGTGTGCGTCTGAAGACAGTTTTCACCTGGTTGATGAGCCGCGAGCTGAACAGTTATGGCAGGATTGGCAGTGCCTGCGCGTCGGGGACCACGCAACATGGCGCGTGTATCGGGTGGCAGAGAGGATTGGAGCGGTCAGAGGTATGAGGGGGCTCTTGACGCTCTGTACGGGTTTCCCTGATATCTACCGGTGGTGGGCTGAGAAATGCAAGGCAGTTGCCGACCAGATGTGCACCTCCGTTCAGCCCGCGGTGATATACTCATCCTCTCCTCCTAACTCCGTGCATCTGATTGGAATGCACCTCAAGCACCGGTTTGGGATTCCATGGATCATGGATTTGAGGGATGCCTGGCGTGGAAATCGACGCGCTCGGTACCTCACCCCGTGGCATAGGAGAGTAGCATTTCAGCAATATGCCCAATGTCTTCATATGGCAGACAGGGTCATCGCCAACTCAGATAAACTAGGGGAAATGATCAGCGAGCATTTGGGTGAACTCCCCGTAAGCGTTCAGGTGATCACGAATGGTTATGAGGAGTCTCTCTTTGCATATGCAACCCCCACGCGACTGGTGTCAGATGGTGTGCGCACGATCGTGTACATCGGGGATACCTATCATGGATTCGCTGTTGACGTGCTCAAACAGATACGTGTGGCGCTCGATCGATTGAGTGTCGATGAGGCTATTCGGCTGGTAATCGTCGGCGGGTCTGCTGGTTCTCTTGCCAATACCACAACACATGGGCCGATCAGCGTAGGGCACCAATCACAGTGTGACGTGCCCGGATTGCTCTTGGGAGCAGACGTACTAATCCTGATCATGCCGGCACCTGCCAAAGAGGTAGGCTCGGCTACGATCAGCCTGAAGACATACGGATACGTCAGGAGTGGCAGACCGATAGTTTACATTGGTCCCGACGCAGCAAACTGGCAATTGCTCAGCGAGTTTCCTGGCACTTACAAATATGAATACGGGGCCTGGGATGACATCGCGGTCAAGTTGATGGATTTATGTAAGCAACGCGAAGATTGGACCCAAGACCGATTGGATAGAATCATGAGGTTTAGTTGGCAGACACTGACCGGGAATCTTGCGGCTGCTTTCGAATCCGCATTAGAGTCAAGCGGCAAGATCGCCGAGTCGTATTCCTCTGTGCCGGTGTCACACCTAAAGTGATTTCCAGACCCGGCGCCCGCCAGGCTGCCGAGAGACGGGCCAAGACGGCCCGCCCTCAGCAGATAACCCGGCTCACGCAAGATAAGGACTGGCTCACCTGGGTCCGGAAGGCGAATTCATGAAAGTGTTGAATGTGAATTGCACGCTTGACCCCGTGGGTGGCGGAGGGGCCGCGGAAAGAACTTTTCAGATGAGCCGGGCTCTGGCCAAGGCCGGCATACCCTGCACCGTTCTGACGCTGGACATCGGTTTGACCCCAGAGCGCATCCGGGAACTTGAAGGCACTCGGGTCATTGCGTTGCATTGCGTGTTTAAGCGCCTTTACATTCCCGCTTTTTCGTATGCGCTCGTGCAAAAGGCTCTGGAAGAGGCGGACATTGTCCATCTGATGGGGCACTGGAGTCTGCTGAATGCGCTGGTCTACTTCCTCGTGCGCCGTCTGCACAAACCCTACGTGGTCTGTGCTGCCGGGACGCTGCCTATCTACGGCAGATCCAAGACTCTCAAGAGACTTTACAATTGGATTGTCGGCAGGAGAATAGTTCAGAACGCTAACGCCTGTATTCCGATTACCCGCGACGAGCGCTCTCACTTTGCGACTTACGGAGTCGAGGCGAATCAAGTCGTCGTTATCCCTAACGGAATCAACCCCGACAATTATCCGGAGAACGATGGTGCGGAGTTTCGCTGTAAATATGGTTTGGGCGATTATCCGTTCATATTATTTGTCGGACGATTGAATTCTATCAAAGGGCCGGATTTGCTGTTGCGTGCTTTCTGTAAGGTGAAAGATGATTTTCAAGTTCACCGCATGGTCTTTGCCGGCCCGGATGAAGGGATGCTGTCTGAGTTGAGAGAAATTGCCGCAGCGCACGGGATCAGCGATCGGGTCCTCTTTACCGGTTATCTGGGTGGGGTTGCCAAAAGTCAGGCTTTTCACGCTTCCGAACTGGTTGTGATTCCTTCCAGGCAGGAAGCCATGTCAATCGTCGTTCTCGAGGCGGGGATCGCAGGGAAACCGGTATTAATCACAGACCAGTGCGGTTTTGATGAGGTAGCCAGCAGGGGTGGCGGCCAGGTGGTCCCGGCTTCGGTGGATGGGTTACAAAGGGGGCTGGCTGAAATCCTAAGAGACCAGGCTAAATTGAACGCAATGGGAACAAACCTAAGGAAATACACGCTCGAACATTTTGACTGGGACTCGATAGTTCATAGATATTTGGAGTTATACACTCGAATACTCCGGCCGGGTTAGCCTGGCCGGCAATGGTGTGTGAAAGTGGATCTGATGAGGGTATGAATCTTGGGCGGTGCTGCATGCTCGGTCATAAACTCTGGCAAGCCTGGAAGATTCTCTTGATACTTGTGTCAGGCATGTATAGCCGAATTTGGTATATGAGGGCTTCAGATTCACCGATGAGTGTGTCGGGCCGGGCTATGTCTCACTGCTCTGGTCAGAGAAGTGGTGGAAAATTATTAGTGGACCGTATCTGCTTGCTGGCCATCGGGATTAGGGCGAATGGCGTGTCGGTTGTACCCGAGATCACATTCAAGGTGAAATTGAGCGGCGGGAAGATCGCCTTCGTTCCGGGCAGCCAGTCGTTCAGGCCGCGAGGAATCTCCCAATTCCGGTTCTTTCGCGAGGCGGTGAGCTATGGCTATGTCCTGCTGAGAGCCTGGCTCCATCGCATCGGCATTGCGTGGTTCTAGCCACGAAGTGTTCTCCAGGGTAGCGCCCACTCGTTGGAGCTCGCGGACATGAGCCGGCGGCCCCATTCCGAAGCCCGTCCGTTCCGACCGTGCAATCTCTGCGGAGGGTGGAATGTGTCGCTCTACATTAGGCTGCGCAGCAATGGGCTCGAGGCGCTGAGATGCCGCGACTGCGACATGGTATATATCGGAAATAATCCGCTGAGTGACGAAGAGCTCCCGAAGCTGTACACGATGGAAGCATTCGAAGGGCGTCGACACTTCCAGTCCCAGGAGTGGTACGTCGATTACTACGTTGATTGCCTGAAAGGATACTCCCTGACAAGCCCGGTCGTCCGACAGTTCGTGTCGATTCTGGAGACGATCTCTCGGCACGGCGGGGGTAAGAGACTGCTGGATATCGGGTGCGCGACCGGCGTCCTTCTGGATCTTGCAAGACATGCAGGATTTGAGACCATGGGTACCGAGGTGAGCCAGGAGCTCGCCGAGTATGCCCGATCAAACTTCAACCTGGAGGTGCGGGTCGGCGAGCTTTTCGAGCACGGCTTTCCCGATGCAGCATTCGATGTCGTCACGATGCTGGACGTGATAGAGCACATTCCGCTGTACGATCGACTCCTTCCCGAGATTCGAAGAGTGCTGAAACCAGGAGGCCTCTTTGTGTGTCGGACCCCTATCGAAGAGGCGTTCCTGCGCACGATAGCGAAGCTGCTGTACGCGTTGAGCTGGAGAAGATGGGACTTGCCGCTCCTGTGGTTCTACTCGTTTGATCATGTCAACTCCTTCAGCAAGAGGACGTTGACGTGCCTACTGGACACGTACGGGTTTCGTGTCGTCGAAATGCGCTCTCAGAGTGAAACACCGGCGAGGCTGAACGTGCCGGGGATGATCAGGGCCGGGCTGGTGGTCGCCGAGACCATAGCCGGTATGTTCGACCGTCGACACAAGGTGTTGGCGATCGCGCGCCGAACGTAGCGTGTGCGACGGTGAGGGTGATGCGGGAATGCAAGTGAAGAGACTGAGTCTTTGTGTGGCTGTGCCGATGTACAACGAAGAGTCGGGCGCGACGGGGTGCGTCGAGGAGATTAGTAAAGCATTGATGGCGCTTCCATACAGGACAAGACTGCTGGTCGTTGACGATGGGAGCGTGGATCGAACGTAGCCGATCCGGGAAGGATTGAAGACTTCGTGTCCGATTCTGTCGGTCAGGAGGCATGAACGGAACGGGGGCTACGGCCACGCGATACAGACTGCCTTTCGAGAAGCAGCTGCCTGGGGTGCAGACTATATCCTATTATCTGAGGACGCTGCCCTTGAAGCCCGACACACATGTTGTGATCACAATGTTCGATAACAAGAAAACCGTGCAGGTCGATGTCCAGGTCCTGGGCAGAGAAAAGGTAAATACCCGTTGGGGACCCGTCGAGACCCTCAAGGTAAAGCCGACTCTCAGAACCGAGGGAATCTTCAGGCGCGAGAGAGACGTCTGGATATGGCTCACGGATGATTTTCGGAAGCTCCCCGTGAAGATCGAAACGAAAATCCGCATCGGCTTCATCGTGGCTACTCTGGTCGAAATTCGCGGCGCGAACCTACCGACTGCCTCACCGTAGAAAGCTATCAGCGATCAGCTTTCAGCTATCAGCTGCGGTTAGGAGAAGCGGTCATCTATCAGCTTTGGAAGTTTGACGGTCTCCGATACTCTCCGAATTCTAAGCTGATTGCTGAACGCTGACTGCTGAATGCTAATCCCTGTTGTAAGACCTCAGCCGATGATAATCTGTTTATCGGCAGTTATAACAAGGCGTCCGACATCGGCTTCAGCTCCCCCGAGCACATTAAAGGGGGAATAAAGGATTATCCATATGAACAAGAACACGGGTGATGTGCGTCGGCTGATATGCGAATGAATCTCAGAGATAGTCATGGACATACCTGCGGGTTTGAGCGATTCTTCTGCTCGAGTTTCTGGGAGCGATACGAATCAGCCATATTACTTGGAATCATAGTTGTCGGACTTGCACTTCGCCTTTATGGCATCACCCTGCCGTTTGTTGATTCCCACAATATTCGACAGACACAGGTTGCTATCGTGGCTAGGAATCTTTACACCGACAACATGAACATTCTATGCACGCAGATTGATGTCTTTGGTAAATCCCCGGGGTGCACGATCTACGAGTTCCCCATCGTCCACTCATTGGCGGCGTTGCTGTATTACGTCTTTGGAATTCATGACATCATCGGGCGGTTGCTCTCGGTAGCGTTTTCAGTTGGCGCGCTGTTCCTCATGCATCGTTTGGCGCGATTGTTCCTCCCCTCCTTCCCTGCGCTGGGTGCGACTACTCTCTACGCTTTGTCCCCGACGAACATTTACTTTAGTCGAGCCTTCATGCCAGAGTCGTCCATGATGTTCTTCTCCGTTGCCAGCCTTTACTTCCTATTGAAGTGGCTTAGTCAACCCCGCCCTGTTCTCTATTTTGCTGCGACCCTGTTTGCAGGTCTAACCTTCTTGGCGAAGACGCCGGCGGGGCTCGTGATAGTGCCACTCTGTTGTGCCTGGTTTGTTCGGTTTCGGTGGTCTGTGTTGCGGAGGGTTGACTTTTGGGCGTATGTGATCTTGACACTTGGTCCTATAGCCGTCTGGACAGTTTATGGCTATGAAGTCAACGCTCAAAATTTGGCCATGCCTGATAATTGGAAGTACGGTGCCATTATTGCTGGCCGCGGGGGGCTAGGTGTATGGTTTGACCCCGCGTTCTACATAGCCATGGCGCGTTCGATTATCGGAGTGTTGTTGACTCCTGGCGGTTTTCTCCTTTCTGCGGCGGGATTGTTTGTCATTACGCCAAGTCTTTTTCGTCCTGTGATTTATGCGTGGCTCGGTGCGATCGTCGTCTATTTCTATGCCCTTGCGGGTGTGAATGCGGGTCATGTGTACTATCAATTACCCTTGCTTCCGGTCGCAGCTTTACTTGCCGGCTTTGCGCTGCAGTACGCCTTTAATCGGGACGACCGGCCGGCTTGGCTGCGGAGTGTTTTGACGAACCGCTTCTTGCTAGCTGTCGCCCTGGTTATTTTGATTGGACACGGGGTATTATATGTCAAGTTCTTCTCGTACATGTATGACCCACAACTCCGAATGCCCTACCTACTCGAAGTTGCCAAAATCATTCAGTCGCGCACGTCGGCGGATAGTGTTTTGGTTGTGAATCAGCCAAATACTGCAGGCCTTCAACCGATTGCATATTACTCTCACCGAAAAGTCGTGTTGTTTAGTGTTGCTACTGGAGTGGAGGCGATCAAGGGCTTGGAGACTTTTCGCGCACAAGGTGGAACGACCTACGTAACACTGGACACGCGCTATGGAAGTGGGATGGCTGAGTCGCAGCGGAACGAATTATTTTGGCGGTATCTGCAGGAGCGTTATACGCCGATCGTTGTAACCGAGCATTACGCTATTTATGATTTAGCAAACCCGAAAAGTCAGAGCGAATCGGGATCCGTAGGGACTAGTCGGGTCGCACGATAGATGGGAGGGCGACGTGAGGAAGTTGGGCAGGATATCCTTGCTTGCGATGGGGAGATTGGCGACCGCTTGAGCGAGTTGATGGCTACCTCTTAATGACGAGGGATGCTTATCTTAGGATGTAGCAATGTCGTTTGTGACGAAAATCCTGGCTGCGTAGGTGGATTGGAGGGGTTAGAATGGCTAACGTGCTGGTCGTCGGTGGAGCTGGGTATGTGGGGGGCGCGGTAACCGATCAACTGCTCCAAACCGCGCATAATGTGCGAGTGTACGACTCCCTCGTGTATGAGGAGTCCTATCGGAAGCCCGTAAATTTTGTCTTGGGGGACGTGCGCGATCAGGACAGGCTTCTCGCACACCTCCAGTGGGCCGACGTCGTCATCTGGCTGGCAGCCATCGTGGGGGACGGGGCGTGCGCTCTGAACCCGGATCTCACCGTGGAGGTCAACGATGTCTCGGTGCGGCGACTGGCGCAGCAGTTCAACGGGCGGATCATTTTCACCTCCACCTGCTCGGTCTATGGGGCCAACGACAACCTGCTGGATGAGAATTCCCCTGTCAATCCCCTCTCGGTCTATGCCCAGACTAAGCTGAATGCTGAAGCGCATCTGGTGGGTAAGGACGCCCTGATCTTTCGCATGGGGACCCTCTTTGGAGTCGGGGATTACTTCTCCCGTATTCGCATGGACTTGGTTGTCAATGTGCTGACGGCGAAGGCCTACATGTACCATAACATCAGTGTCTTTGGGGGTACCCAATATCGTCCCCTACTTCACGTAAAGGATGTGACGGAGGCGATCGTCCGCAATCTTGAGACACGGCATTCGGGGATTGTCAACCTTCATGCGGTCAACATGCGCATTACCGACCTGGCTGATCGCCTCCTGGCGCATTTCCCCGACCTCCAGGTTCAGCGGACGGAATCGAAGTTCCAGGATAACCGGAACTACAAGGTATCCAGCGAGAAGGCGATTTCCATGTTTGGCTTCCAGCCCAAGTACTCTGTGGACGATGGGATTGAAGAGCTCAAGGCAATTCTCGAGGCTGGTCGCATCAAGAATATCAGCCTTTTGCGGCATTCCAACCAACGATTCCTTAGAGACGTGTTGGAGAAGCCATCTTCTCCGTTAGGATTTGAGGTTCCGCATCTGGTCTGAAGTGTCATAAGCAACTGGCATCAATATAAGATTTGAGAGGATTCTGATGAGTGAGCCAAGTCTGATGGAGGGTGACCTTTTTGTAGATGATCGCGGATCTGTGAATTTCGTTAATGCATTTGGGTTTGAAGGAGTGAGGCGGTTTTATCTTGTCAGCAACCACAGAGCTGGTTTTGTGCGTGCGTGGCACGCCCATCATCGGGAAGCCAAGTACGTCATGGCCGTGGCCGGGTGTGCGATCGTCGCGGCTGTCAAGATAGATGACTGGGCACATCCCTCCAAGGACCTGTCCATCCATCGGTTCGTGCTGTCCGCTGAGAAGCCTGCTGTACTATTTATCCCTCCCGGATATGCCAACGGTTTTATGACCCTGACTCCTAACACGAAACTGTTATTCTTTTCGACTGCATCGGTCGAGGACAGCCGGGAAGATGATATACGATACGATGCTTACTACTGGGACGCTTGGAGGGTCGTTGAAAGATAGTGGATGACGACTGGTGGGAGAAGGACGAAAAATGCCTGAGCTTACTATTCTGGTCGGGTGCCTGAACGAGGCCGATAGTCTTCCGCCGTTGATAGAGCGACTCGAAAAGGTGTGTGTCAGTGCTGATGTTGATGTGGAGACGATTATTCTCGATGATGCGAGCACAGATGGAACCATCGATGTGGCCAAATCACTTCGGACCAAGCACAAAGAACTCAATATACGTATCGTCCATCGTTTTCAGCCTCGGATGGGCTACGGGGCATTGATTCGGTATGGCCTTGCTTACGCGACGGGTCGCTACTGCCTGTTGGTAGCTGCGGATGGAGCGCATCCTATCGAGATGTTGCCAATATATCTCGACCATGCAAGGCATGGAGCTCAGCTCGTCCAGTGCTCTCGATACGAGCGTCCCGAGGATCACCAGAACATCCCGCGGAGGTTCAGGTCATATCAGGCGTTGTATCGCACATTGGTCCGTCTGCTTCTGGGATGGGATATCCGGGACCCAACGTGTTCTTTTAAATTAGTGGACCGTATCTGCTTGCTGGCCATCGGGATTAGGGCGAATGGCGTGTCGGTTGTACCCGAGATCACATTCAAGGTGAAATTGAGCGGCGGGAAGATCGCCTTCGTTCCGGGCA
>Ga0209514_10001234_pt1 | contig 45891 bp, 33 predicted proteins | sample Subgrocontami58m_FD_187452 | JGI IMG/M metagenome (GOLD analysis project Ga0209514, IMG submission 187452) | Subsurface groundwater microbial communities from S. Glens Falls, New York, USA - GMW37 contaminated, 5.8 m (SPAdes) (version 3) | ecosystem: Environmental > Aquatic > Deep subsurface >... | reverse complement strand
AGTATCCTGACGGCCTCTTTCTGTCCGATATATCCCACAATTCCACACATAGATTTTTCTCCAAAAATGCCGGAAATTTTCTGGATATTATTATGCCTCACGAGCAGGGTTGTCAATATAAAAGTTCATTTGACAGTAATTTATGGTTGTGATACGATGATTCACAGTATGCGCGGGGAGGGGGGGAGAGGCGAAGGATGAAGGGTGAGGGATGAAGGGTGAAAAATAGAATGCGGAATGCGGGATTTGGATTGCGGAATGTAAAGGCCGAAACTTGTACCCAGCAAAGCCGGGCAATCCGCAATCCGCATCCTGCAATAGAATAGCGGTTGCACCATTGTGGGTTCAGGTTTGCAACCTGAACCTTGGGGTTTGAGCAAGCGATAACCAGTTGAACAATCACAACGCCCAGAAATACATAAACCTTCAGGTTCAAGTTGCAAACTTGAACCCGCATGGGGGAAAGAGGCGAAGGATGAAGGGTGAGGGATGAAGGATGAAAAATAGAATGCGGAATTTGGATTGTGGATTGTAAAGGCCGAAACTTGTACTCAGCAAAGTCGGGCTATCCGCAATCTGCATTCTGCACTCCGCATTAGAACAGCGGTTGCACCTGCCGTTCCTTCATCCCTCATCCTTCCGCCGTCATCCTTTTAAAATACTATGCAATACACCCTGAATCAAATCCAATCCATTATCGGCGGAAAAATCGCAGGCGACGGCGGCGTGGTCATCACCGGAGTGGCCAGCATTGAGGCGGCTACGCAGGGCGATGTGACCTTTATCAAAGACGATTCCTTCATCCCTCAGGCGATGCGATCAAATGCCTCTGCAATGGTAGTCCACCGCGAGATTCAAACACTCAAAAAACCACAGCTAGTTACTGAAAATCCATTTCTTGCATTTGCCAGGCTTACGGAGTTTGTTGCGAAGGAAAGGTTCAAACGCCCGCCAGGCATCCATCCAGCGGCCGTTATCAGCAAAGAGGCCGTTATCGGAACGGGGGCTTCTGTCGGGGCGTATGTCGTTGTTGATGATGCCGTAAGCATTGGGAACAATGTTGTCATCTATCCGCACACGTTTATCGGGAAGGGGAGTCGTATTGGGGACGACTCCGTTATCTACGCCAACGTCTCTATCCGGGAGTATGTGACGATTGGGAAGCGGGCAATTGTTCACTGCAACAGCGTAATCGGTGACGATGGATTCGGGTTTCTGCAGGTGCAGGGCAAACACAGGAAGATCCCGCAGGTGGGAACCGTTGAGATCGGAGACGACGTTGAGATTGGCGCTATGGTTACGATTTGCCGCGCCGCACTTGATAAGACAGTTATTGGAAACGGGGTGAAGATAGACAACCACTCGCACATCGCCCATAACGTCAGCATTGGAGACGACGCCATGCTGATTGCCTACGCCAAGATCGCAGGGAGCGCAAGGATCGGAAGGCGCGTCATGATTGCAGAGGACGTGGGGATTACCGACCATGCGACCATAGGTGACAATTGTATCATTGGCGGCGGTTCCAACGTATACAAGAGCCTTGAGCCGGGTTCTGTTGTGTGGGGTTCGCCGGCAAAGCCCATTAGCGAAGAAAAACGTATCCAGGTGTTAATCAGAAAACTGCCGGAAATATACAAGGCAATCAGGAAGCATTTGTGACGGTGAAAAGTGACGGGAAAGGGTGAAGGTTGAAGGATGATGGATGATGGATGAAAAATAGAATGAGGATTTTCGATTGCGGAATGCGTGCTGTCAGGAGTGTCCTCCTGATAGCAACCAGGTGTATCCCACAGCGGGTTCAGGTTTGCAACCTGAACCTTGGGGTTTGAGCAAGCGATAACCAGTTGAACAATCACAACGCCCAGAAATACATAAACCTTCAGGTTCAAGTTGCAAACTTGAACCCGCAATGGAAATCACCATCCTTTTTCATCCTTCATCCCTCAGCCTTCATCCTTTCTTTAAAACGCTTCTGGATATTTTCGAGAATAAGAGGACAAGCCATGAAGAAAGAAAAATCCAAATTAACAAAGACTGTCAAACCGGACGTTCAAGCAGGAAAACTATCGCCAGTCAGGAAGAAGGCAAAGGACATTGCCGGACTTTCTGATGCAGACCGCCGGTCTCTGGCCGCAGAACTGCTCGTACAGCAGATAGAACTGGAGTTGGATGGCAGGGAACTCAAACAAGTCAGCGGCGAAAAGAAAGACGTGTGTGAGAGATTAGACGCGCACCTGAGAGAACTCGCCAACTACAAGATATTAATCTCGGAAATAAATGACCTGGTGTATATTTGTGACGCGGAGGGAAATATCCTCTTTGTGAACCCCATCTTCGAAAAACTTACCGGACACAGGCCGGAAAAGTTCATCGGCAAGTCATTTGAGACTCTTTTCGACCAGGAAAACATGCTGAAGGCGAAAGACGCATACGTTCGGACGCTGCGCGGGGAAAGCCCCCGATATGAGCTGTGTTTTAAGGATACGGACGTTGTGTGCGAGTATAAAAATATCCCCTGGAAAGATAAAAGCGGAAATATCATCGGGGTCATGGGCGTCGCCAGGGATATTACGGAACACCAGCAGTCGGAGCGGATGCACGCCCTGTTTACGGCTATCATGGAGACAACGACAGACTTTATTGGATATGCCGACGCAAAGACCACGCACGTCCGTTACATCAACAGCGCCGGGCGAAAAATGGTGGGGATTGGCGAGAACGAAGATGTGACCGGGATGAAGATCGCCGATTTTCACCCGGACTGGACGAACAAGCTGCTTCTGGATGAGGCGTTTCCCGCTGCTGCGCGTGACGGCGTATGGCGCGGAGAATGCGCCCTCATAGATCGCGAAGGTCGTGAAATTCCCGTTATGATGGTTGCGATGGCGCATAAGGACGCGAAGGGTCGGGTAGAGATATTTTCTACTATTTCGCGCGACATTTCTGAACGTAAGCACGTGGAAAGGAAACTGGAAGAATGTAATGGTTATCTGACGAGGCTTGCGGAGGAACGCATGTTTGCGCTGGTTCAATCACAGGAAGCGCTACAGGGGAAAAATGAACTGTGCGGGAAGATAGAGGCGTCTCTGCGGCAGAGCGAGAACGTGTACCGCGGCCTTGTTGAAAACGCCCCGGATGGCATCTTCCTCGTGGATGATACCCAGCGGGTCATCAACTGCAATCAGCAGGCTGCGATGTTGTTTGGTTATAAAGATGCAGACGAGCTTGCGGGAAAGACTATTTTTGAGTTTGTTTCCGTAGAAGAACATCAGCGTGCGCAGACGGTTTGGCAGCAGATAATGGAAAAGGGGAGTATAAGGAACGTAGAGTTTGCGGCAAGGCGGAAGGACGGCGCCTGTTTTCCGATTGAGATGTGTGTGAACACAATAGCCGACCAGGAAGGCAAGCCGAGGGCTCAGATTTCCATAGTCAGAGACATTACCGAACGCAAGCGGATGGAGCAGAAGTTGGTGGAAAGCGAACAGAGATTCCGTGTGCTCGTCGAGACGTGCAAGGAGTGGATATGGTACTGTGATACGAAGGGGCGGTATATCTATTCCAATGTCGCAGTTGAGGCGATCCTGGGTTTTCCTGCCGATGAATTTATGGGAGACGCCTTTGCCTTTCTGCACGAGGACGACCGGAAGAGGGCTGAAAATACACTGTCTGAATGTGTTGCAAGGAAAACAGGCTGGTCGGGCGTTGTCCTCCGGTGGCGGCACAGGGACGGCGCATATCGTTATCTGGAATGCAGCGCGGTTCCCGTGTTTGACAAAAGCGGGGCATTGGCGTGGTACTGGGGTGTAAGCCGCGACATAACGGGGCAAAAGGAATCCGAAGGCAAGATAAAAAGGCTTTCTGCGGTCATAGAACAAAGCGTGAATATTGTGTTCATTGCGGACAGCAAGGGACAGATTGAATACGTCAACCCTATGTTTGAGCGTATTACCGGATATGCGAAGGCCGAGGTAATCGGACAAAATCCCCGCATCCTGAATTCAGGCGAGACGTCGAAGGTGGTGTACGAAGAGCTGTGGAAAACCGTCCTTGCCGGAAAGACGTGGAAGGGTATGTTTAAGAATAAAAAGAAGGACGGACGGTATTATCTGTGTGAAAACGAAATCTCTCCCGTCTGCGACGACAACGGGCAAATCACGCACTTCCTCTGTGTGCAGGAGGACGTTACGGAGAAAAAGGAACTAAGAGACAGCGCCAATCAGTTTGCGGAGTACTCGTCTTTCGATGGCCTGACGGGTCTTTACAACCGGACGCGCTTTACGGAACTGCTGGAGGAATGGGTATCGCAGGCCGGTATCCATAAGTATCATGGGGCGCTCCTCATGATTGATATTGATAAATTCAGGATGATTAATGATACCTACGGGAACAAGATAGGCGATGATTTGCTGCAGCGCATAGCGGGTTTTCTGCAGGTTGCTCTTGCTGAAATTGACATGAAATACTTTATCGGGTCGCAAAAGGAGATTATGGAAAGCCTCCTGTGCCGTATGGGCGGGGATGAGTTTGCAGTCTTTTTGTCGTCGAGGGACGAGAAGGAATCGCTTGAGACGGCCGATGAAATCCGAAGGAGGCTGGAGTCGTTTCAATTTGAGGGCTGGACGGGACACATAACGATAAGCGTGGGTGTTGTGCTGTATCCGGCTCACGGGCTGACCCTGTATGACCTGTTTAAAAAGGCCGACGCCGCAGTCTTCTATGCAAAGGAACTTGGACGGAACCGGTCGCGCCTGTATCAGCCGGAAGACCTCGTGCTGGAGAAGATGCACACGCGGGTTGAGTGGAAGGGGCGCATTCAGAAGGCGCTCCGGGAAGACTGGGTTGTGCCGTGGTTTCAGCCTATTTTTGACATGAAAGACGACACGATATATCACTATGAGGTTTTGGTAAGGATACAGGACAATGGGCGGGGGATTATTCAGCCGGCAGAATTTATTGATACGGCGGAGGCGTTTGGGCTTATCAGGGATATTGACAAAGTCGTCATTGAAAAGACCCTGAAGTATAAGGCAAAATTGCTGGAAGGCGGAAGGCACTTCCACTTCAGCCTGAACCTTTCCGCCAGAGACCTGGAAGACCGTGAATTTAAGAATTTCCTGATGACTAAGGTGTCGGAATTGCCGGAAGGCGCAGAGCGCATTATTTTTGAGATAACGGAGACGGCGGCAGTGCACGACCTGGCCAGGGCCGTCAAGTTTATTAAGGAGTTGAAGTCGGTCGGATGCAGGTTTTCGCTGGATGATTTTGGCGTGGGTTTTACCTCGTTCAAATACCTGGCGGAGATGTCGGTGGATTATATAAAGATTGACGGCGCATTTATCAAAAAGCTGACGGAAAGCAGGAATGACCGGTTGTTTGTCAAAGCAATGTCTGACGTAGCGAAGGGCATGGGGATAAAGACGGTGGCGGAGTTCGTCGAGAATGAGGAAACCGTTAAAATCCTCAGGGAGTTGGGGGTGGACTACGCCCAGGGCTACTTTATCGGCAAGCCCGCGCCGGATGTGTTATAGGAAGGATGAAGGGTGAAGGATGAAGGATGAAGGATGAAAAATAGAATGCGGAATGCGGAATTCTAATTGCGGATTGTAAAGGCCGAAATTTGTACTGAGCAAAGCCTGGCTATCAGCAATTCGCATCCCGCAATCCGCAATCACACCTCTCCCAGTATGATGCTTGCGTTGTGCCCGCCGAAGCCAAATGAATTGGAAAGCACCTTCCGGGCCTTCTTTTCACGGGCTGCATTGGGAACAAAGTCCAATCCACAACATTCAGGATCGAGTGTTGTGTAATTGATGGTTGGGGGAAGAATACCATCGCCGATCACCAGGGCGCAGATGATGGCTTCCACGCTCCCCGACGCGCCAAGCTGATGTCCCAGCATGGATTTTGTGGAACTGATGGGTATTTTCGGCGCGTGATGCCCAAAGACCTTCTTTATGGCCTTCATTTCAATGTTGTCGCCGATGGGGGTTGACGTGGCATGGGCGTTGATGTAGTCAATCTCTTCCGGATTGCACCGGGCGTCTTTTAAGGCGCTTTCCATGCAGCGCATCGCGCCGTCGCCGTTGGGTTCGGGCGCGGCAATATGATATGCGTCACCATTGAGTCCATACCCCAGCACCTCCGCATAGATATTAGCCCCCCTCTTCTTTGCCGTTTCTAGCTCTTCAACCACAACAATACCGGCGCCCTCGGAAATGACAAAGCCGTCGCGGTCTTTATCGAATGGACGGCTTGCCTTTTGTGGCGCGTCATTGCGGGTAGAAAGCGCTTTCATGGCGCTAAACCCGGCAAGACCCAGCGGACTGATTACCGCTTCTGAACTGCCGGTAATCATGACGTCCGCATCGCCCCGCTGGATAATGCGGACTGCTTCTCCTATTGCATTGACGCCGGTGGTGCATGCCGTTACCAAAGCGTAATTGGGGCCTTTTAAGCAGAACCGTATCGCCACCTGCGCCGATGCGGCGTTGACCATCAGCTTGGGAACCATGAAAGGTGAAATCCGCGAAGGTCCCTTATTGATGAGCGTGCCGTGCTGGGTCTCAAGCTCCAGCAAGCCTCCCATTCCGGAACCAATCACAGCCCCAATTCTCGTTCGGTCGAAACCGTCCAGGTTCAAACCGGAGTCCTCTACCGCCTTAATTGCGGCGACCACGGCGAACTGCGCAAAGCGGTCTAGCCGGCGGGCCTCCTTAACCTCGAACCATTTGGATGTATCAAAGTCGCTGATCTCGCCTCCGAAGTGTACTTCGTGGGCGGAGGTGTCAAAAGAAGTGATGGGTTTTATGCCGCTTTTCCCTTCGCAGAGCGCCGACCAGATTTCTTGTTTCTCAAGTCCGAGAGGTGTGACGGCGCCAACGCCGGTGATAACGACTCTTCGTCGTTCCTGCATTTTATTTGTGTTCCTCTATGTATTTAACGGCGTCTCCCACCGTTCGTATCTTTTCCGCTTCCTCATCAGGGATGTTCATGTCAAAGGCGTCTTCGAATTCCATGATCAATTCCACGGTATCCAGAGAATCTGCCCCAAGATCGTTGATGAATGACGTTTCTTTGCTAATCTGTTCGGCCTTTACACCCATTTGCTTGACAATGATTTCTTTGACCTTCTCTTCGGTTGCTGACACTGTTTTTACCTCCTTATACTAAAAATGATTCATTTTTTTTAAACGACTCTACTGTGTCTATGTTTTTGATTTCCTGGGTGGAGTCAATCCTCCTCATAAGTCCTGAAAGAGACTTTCCTGGTCCAATCTCATAAAACCGGTTGCATCCGTCCCGGATTAACTGAGAGATGGATTGATGCCACCGCACCGGGTTATTAAGCTGTTTTGCTAAAGAGCTTTTTATCTCATCAGGTTCCCGCACGTATTGTGCGTGAATGTTTGCCACAACGGGTATTTTTGGTTTCGAAATCGGCGTTAATTCAAGTTCCTTCGTAAGTTTGCTGCTTGCAGGACTCATTAAATCCGAATGGAACGCCCCGTCTACCTTCAGGGGGACAACCATCTTTGCCCCCCGTTCCTTCGCCAGCGCGGACGCCTTCTCCAGGACGGCCTTCTCGCCGGAAATAACCACCTGTCCCGGACTATTATAATTTGCGGCGCAGATAATTCCCAGAGATTTTATTTCATCGCAAATTTTTTCCACCGCTTCGTCTTCCAATCCAATGATGGAAACCATGCTGCCCGGATTTGCGTCGCACGCCTCCTGCATAAACACGCCGCGTTTATGCACCAGCCGCACGCCGTCAGCGAAGGTTATGGAACCGGCTGCCACGTGCGCCGTGTATTCTCCCAGGCTCAGCCCTCCGGCGGCGCGGCAGGCCTCGGGCCTGACGGGGGAATTTTTCTTCAAGACCTCCAGGATGGCAATGCTTGTTACGAGTATCGCAGGCTGGCAGACGGAGGTCTTGTTTAATTCCTCCTGTTTTCCGTGAAAGCAGAGCGCTGCAAGGTCAAAACCCAGCGCCTCGTTTGCCGTGTGAAAGACAGTTCTCGCCTCTTCAAATTGTTCGTAAAAATCCCTGCCCATGCCCGGATACTGAGCGCCTTGTCCGGGGAAAAGAAGCGCCGTCTTGTGCGTGTTTTCTACCATCTGATAACTGAAGACCCCCATGTCAATCCCCCCCCAAATGCCACCAGCATAACAAGGTTTCCCTTGCTGAGACGGCCTTCCTTTCTGGCCTCGTCAATTGCGATGGGGATGGAGGCGGAAGATGTGTTTCCGTATTTATCAATGTTTACAAATGCCTTTTCCATGGGAAGTCCAAGCTTTTCCATGGTTGCTTCAATAATCCGGAGGTTGCTCTGGTGCGGGATAATCAGGTCAATATCTTCAAGCGCAATCCCGGTTTTCTTCGCCGTGTCCAGGATTAAGTTCGTAATATTATTAATCGCCAGTTTGAATACCTCTTTGCCTTTGAATTGAATATAGTGCATCCGCTGCTGAATGGATTCAAGGGACGCCGGGTTCTTTGAGCCGCCGCCCGGCATGATGAGCACGTCCGCTTCTGACCCGTCCGCCGCCAGGTTTGAGCAAAGAATTTCGTGTTGCGTGCGGCTGCTCTGGATAATGACCGCGCCTGCGCCGTCTCCAAACAACACACAGGTGGCGCGGTCGGTGTAATCGGTGATCTTTGATAAACATTCAGCGCCAACCACCAGAACGGTCTTCATTGCCCCTGAATTTACAAAGCTCTGCCCGATGGATATGGCGTAGATAAATCCGGCGCATGCCGCAAGGATGTCAAAGGCGCATGCCCGGGTCGCCCCGATCTTTTGCTGTATGTAGCATGAGGTCGAAGGGAATATATGGTCGGGCGTAATCGTGGAGGTGATAATCATGTCTATGTCTCCCGGAGATACACCCGCGTCTTCCATCGCCCTGAGCGCGGCCTGCGTGGCAAGATCGGACGTTATCACGCCATTTTCAACGATGCGGCGTTCCCTGATGCCCGTCCGCTGGACAATCCAGTCGTCGGTGGTGTCAACCATCTTTTCTAAATCGTAGTTCGTTAACACCTTGCCTGGCAGGTAGGAGCCTATGCCTGTAATTGACGCCGTTTGATTTTGTTGCATGTGTATTTAGTTTGTTGACCAGAGGAGATTAATAGCGGCAAGCTGGTTACGTAGCGGTTGCCGCAAATGCTTCGGTTTTTTCCAGTTCGGAGACAATGTGCTCATTGACGTTGTTTTTGGACAACTGCAACGCAACTCGTATGGCATTTTTAATGGCCTTGGAGTCTGACCTGCCGTGGCATATAATGCAGATGCCATTGACCCCCAGCAAAGGAACGCCCCCGTATTCACTAAAATCCATTTTAGCCCTCAACTCCTCAAAAGTTGGCTTGCAGAGCAGTAAGCCAATCTTTGTCCAGAAGCTCTTCATCGCGCCGGCCTTGATCGTGGACAAAAAGCTCACGGCAAGCCCTTCTGCAAATTTCAGCAGGATGTTTCCGACAAAACCATCACAAACGACAATATCGGCCTTGCTGTCAAATATTTCCCGGCCTTCCACGTTTCCCACAAAGTTCACGCCCGAACCGGAAAGGAGGGCGAAGGTCTCTTTTGCAAGGTCGTTTCCCTTTGCGTCCTCTTCCCCGATGTTCAGCAGACCGATTTTAGGATTTCCTATCCCAAACATATATTTACTGAGCACCGATGCCATAACGCCGTATTGGAATAGGTGTATCGGTTTGCAGGCGATGTTCGCGCCGACGTCAATGATTATGCATATTCCGTGTCGTGTGGGAAGGGCGGCGGCAATACCGGGACGGCGCACCCCTTTCAGCGTCCGGAGGTGCAGGGTTGACGCGGCTACGGCTGCGCCCGTGTGACCGGCGCTTACTACGGCTGAGGCTTCACCCCTTGCAACCAGTTCAACGCTTCGGGTGACTGAAGAATCGTTTTTCTGCCGTATGGCGTAAGTCGCAGGGTCGTCCATCGTAACCACCTGCGGCGCATGATGAATGGTGATATTTTTGAATGATTTTCCGTATGCGTTTAGCTCGGATTGTATCGCCTTTTCGTCGCCGACCAGGATAATTTCATCATTTTGAAACTGTTGGGCGGCCAACACAGACCCCTTGACAATTTCATGCGGGGCCTTATCTCCACCCATTGCGTCTACCGCAACTCGCATACCCTTACCTTTCAACAGTAATAACCTGTTTGCCTCGGTAATAGCCACAATTGTGGCAGACAGTGTGGGGTTGGTTTGTCTGTTTGCAGTGAGAGCAAACGTACAGTTTCGAGCGCACCCCGGCTCCCTTTCCCATGTTTTCGGCAAGGGGAATAACGGGGGGAGTCAGTTTGTCGTGTGTGCGTCTTTTACGGGTTCTCGAATTGGAGAACCTTCTCTTTGGATTAGGCATGTATTCACCTCGATAAAAATTTTATAAAAAAAAAGAAGCACAGGGAAGACGGATAAGGAACGGGACATTGTGGTACACTTCCCAATACTTCATCATAAGATATTTTATAATATAGTACTTTCAAACGGAAAATTCTATATATCCCCGGCGTTATTGTCAAGCAAAAACTCAACCAGGAGAGATGCGGATTTCGGATTTCTGATTGCAGATTGCGGATAGTCAGGCTTTGTTGAGTACGCTTTTCGGCTTTTACAATCCACATTCCGAATTCTGCATTCCGAAATCCAACTACCTTCCGCTGCTTTCTGATATTTTTTTGCTTAACAGTTCTGCTGCAAAGTTAAGCGCTTCGTCCAGTTTCTCCGCCCACTGTCCGCCCGCCTGCGCCATATCGGGTCTGCCGCCTCCTCCGCCGCCGACAATCTTCGCAATTTCCTTTGATATATTCCCGGCATGCAAACCACGTTTGACCAGACCGGCGCTTAATGCGGCGATTATCGTTACCCTTCCGTCCTGGGACGTTCCCAAAACGACGGCAATCTCTTCGCCGGATTTCATTAACATGTCTATCGTCTTTCTCAGGTCGTCCGCGGTTGCGTTGTCCAGTTTTTTTGTGATAATCTTTGCGCCGGAGACCGCCTTTGCGTCCCCGATGAATGAGCCAGCCTTGCCGCTCAATTCCTTTTGCTTTACCCGGTGGAGTTCCTTCTGCAGATTTTTCAGTTCGTTTAGAATCTCCTGGGTTTTTGCAATCAGCTTGTCCTCGTTTGTGTTCAGGACGCCGCATACCTCCTGGATAATCGTCTCTTTGTCCCTGCTTCTGTTTAATGCGGCCATGCCGGTGATGGCTTCGATGCGCCTGATTCCCGCTGCGACGGACGATTCTGAAACGATCCTGAACAGTCCGATTTCTCCGGAGCTGCCTGCGTGCGTTCCGCCGCACAGCTCCTTGCTGAAGTCGCCCAGGGAGACAACCCTGACGGTTTCTCCGTATTTTTCTCCAAAAAGCGCCATAGCGCCCGCATTCCTTGCCTCCTGGAGCGTGGATTCTTTTGCGACGACAGGCGCGTTCTCCAGGATTTTCTCGTTGACCAGGTCTTCTATACGGGTTAATTCCTCTTTTGTCAGACCGGAGAAATGATGAAAGTCAAAACGCAGGCGGTCGGGTGAAACCAGCGAACCCGCCTGTTCGGCGTGCTGGCCGATTACCTTGCGCAGCGCGTAATGAAGGATGTGCGTTGCCGTATGATTCCTCCGGATGTCGTTTCTGAAAGGGGTATTGACGTGCGCATGAACCACGTTTCCCTTCTTCAGTTCGCCTTTTACAACCTTTCCGGCATGGAGGATAAAATCATGCTGCTTTCTGGTGTCGGTGATTTGAACGTGTACCCCGTTTGCTTCCAGGCAGCCCGTATCACCGGTCTGTCCTCCTGATTCGCCGTAAAACGGCGTCTGGTCTAAAACGACGGTAACTTCGCTGCCGGCCGCGGCCGTATCTACAAGCTGGTCGCCCTGAATGATGGCGATGATCCTTCCTTCGGAGGAACAGTGCTCGTAGCCCAGAAATCGTGTGCCCTTTGAAATGTCCTTGATTTTGCTGAGAGGGCCTGTGTCGAAGACCTGTCCCGTCATCTGGGAGGACATCCTTGCCTGTATCCGCTGTTTCTTTAATTCTTCCTCAAAGCCGTTCTTGTCAACCGCAAACCCTTTTTCGCTGAGGATGGTTTCGGTCATATCCAGGGGGAACCCGTAGGTGTCGTAGAGTTTAAACGCCTCGCGGCCCGGGAGCGTTTTTTGTTTGTTCCTTTGCAAGTCGCCCATCGCTTCTTCCAGGATGCGCGTGCCCTGTTCCAGGGTTTCGTGGAATTTTTCTTCCTCGCTCTTCACAATCCGGGCGATGTTCTCCCTCCGTTGCCTGATATCGGGATATTGCGCCTGCATGACCTCGGTGACAATGGGCACCAGCTTATATAAAAAGCAGTCTCTTATGCCCAATTGCGTGCCGTCCCGTATCGCGCGCCTCAGCAGCCGTCTCTCAACGTATCCGCGTCCCTCGTTGCTGGGCAGCACGCCGTCTGAAATGCAGAACACGCACGCCTTGATGTGGTCTGCGATGCGGCGCATAAGCACGGCTTGCGCCATTTGTCCGTTATATTTTACCTGTGTGATTTCTTCCAGATATTTGACCAGAGGGCTGAAGATATCTATGTCAAAGTTGGTTTGTACTCCCTGCATGACGCGCGCCATTCTCTCCAGTCCCATGCCGGTGTCCACGTTTTTGTGTGGCAAAGGCTCCAGCTTGCCGCCCTCTTTCCGGTCATATTGGGTAAACACCAGATTCCATATCTCCACGTACCGGTCGCAATCGCAGGCAGGTTCGCACTCCTTCCTTCCGCAGCCGATCTTTTCGCCCTGGTCGAAAAATATCTCTGAACACGGCCCGCAGGGGCCGTTAGGTCCATGGGTGGGCGCATTTGAAGGCCAGAAATTATCTTTTTCGCCGTACTGGTAAATCCTTGACCGGGGCACGCGGATGTGTTTTTCCCAGATATCGTACGACTCCTGATCGTCTTTGTAAACGCTTACGCTCAGCCTTTCCGCCGGAATTTTCAGTTCTTGCACGAGGAACTCCCACGCCCATTCGATAGTTTCCTTCTTAAAATAATCGCCGAAGGAAAAATTTCCCAGCATCTCGAAAAAGGTGTGGTGCGACGCCGTTTTCCCCACGTTGTCAATGTCTCCCGTACGGAGACATTTCTGGCAGGTCGTTACCTTTTTAAAGTTCAGGTTTCCTTTGCCCAGGAACATGTCCTTGAACTGGTTCATGCCCGCGCCCGTAAAGAGCAGGGTGGGGTCGTTCTGCGGAACCAGCGAGTCGCTGGGCAAAATTTCGTGGGACTTCTTTTTGAAAAAATTCAGGAATTTATCGCGTATCTCGTTTGTTTTCATAAGTTCGTGTACAGGATTTCAAAGTTGTCTTTGTAGAGCGAAGAGACTCTTCGCTCTACATCGTAATGTTCTAATCTTTCTTCTGCGGTTTCTGCGCGCCCGCTGCTGTTTCAGCCTTCTTGCCGCTTTCCGGCGCTTTCTCAGGGGTTTTATCCCGTATCATTCCCGGCATTACCTTTTTCAGCACCGCCCGTTCGATTTCTTTCATCAATTCAGGTTTTCCATCAATAAATTGCCTGGAGTTCTCCCTGCCCTGGCCCAGGCGAATGTCGCCATAGGAAAACCAGGTGCCTGATTTGTCTATAATCTGCTGTTCCACGCCGAGGTCTATGATGTCGCCCGTACGCGAGATCCCCGAATTGAACAGGATGTCAAATTCCGCCTTTTTGAAGGGCGCTGCGACTTTATTTTTCGCGATGGTGGCGCGGACTCTGTTTCCAATGGCCACGTCGCCGTCTTTGATGCTGCCGATCCTCCGAATATCAATGCGCACCGAGGAGTAGAATTTCAACGCCCTGCCGCCCGGCGTCGTTTCAGGATTCCCTCCGTACATCACGCCAATCTTTTCCCTGATCTGGTTGATAAAGATAACGCTGGTCTGGGATTTTGAAATACACCCCGTTAGTTTGCGTAACGCCTGCGACATTAACCTCGCCTGCAATCCCACGTGCGAGTCGCCCATCTCTCCCTCGATCTCCGCGCGGGGAACGAGCGCCGCAACGGAATCTATTGCAATGACGTCAACGGCGTTGCTCCGCACCAGTAATTCTGCAATTTCAAGCGCCTGTTCGCCGGTGTCGGGCTGGTTGACCATGAGATTGTCCAAATCCACGCCCAATTTCCTGGCATAGTCAGGGTCCAGGGCGTGCTCGGCGTCAATAAACGCCGCCATGCCGCCTTCTTTCTGGGCGTTTGCGATGATGTGGAGGGTCAGGGTGGTCTTGCCCGAAGACTCCGGACCAAAAATTTCGATAACCCTTCCCCGCGGGATGCCTCCCACGCCAAGCGCAATATCAAGAGATAGCGTCCCGGTGGAGATCGTGGGGACGTCTACCTTGGTCTCACCCCCCAGTTTCATGATGGTGCCTTTCCCATACTGCTTTTCGATATGAGAAAGCGCTCTTTCGAGGGCTTGTTGTCGTTTTTCTTTATCTGCAGCATCTGGTTTGGTTATCATAATTCACCCACATAAAAAGGTATAAGGTTTATGAAGCTAGATCAACGCTGTGTAATTTCGTATATACAGGCCCTTCAGGCGTCAGGTCGCTTTTCATCAAAACTACCTGCGTTATGCGTTCTAAGCCAAAGCGAAATCCCTGATATGCATTCAGGCTTTCCATGAGCCCTGCCACGTTCCGGCGTGATTTTACCCGCCCTACGGTAAGGTGCGCATCGAATTTGCGATCCTCGTGTTCCACGCCTAATGACATTAATTGATTATCCAGCCTTTCGTGAATCCTTGCTAAAACCCCTCCCGTGTCTATTGCCTGTGCAAAGATGACGCGAGGATTTCTGGGCGCAGGAAAGACGCCCACGCCTGAATAATCAAGGTTGAATGGTTGTATATGTGTCACGGAGTCTTTTATTATATTGGTGACTGCGTCAATTTTCCCCTCATCAAGAGAGCCAATGAATTTTAGCGTAATATGGATATTTTCAGGCGCTACCCAGCCCACATCGGCCCCAGCTTTTTTCAGTTTGTCCTGAAAGGCCGTTAGCTTTTTTCTGGTTTCTCCGGTAATTTCTACCGCGATAAAGAGCCTGACGTTCATAAATTCAAAAATTTTCGTTTTTGACCGGATTGAACATCATCGCGATCTTAAATACATCAACCTTCAGGTTCAGGTTACAAACCTGAACCCGCCTTAAGAACCCGCAATGAATTTTTTTGTTTATCCCGTTTTTGTCCTGTTAATCCTGTCGGGTAAATTTGTCATACGGTGGTTGATTTCACTGCTTCTGATTTTCCGCACAGATGTTTTGTGGTGTAATCAAGCCGGTTGAGTACCTTTTCCCTTCCCAGCAGTTCCATCGTTTCGAAAATCCCCGCGCTGACGCTTTTGCCGGTAATGGCCACCCGTATCGGCTGCGCAAGCTTTGAAAACCCTACGCCCAGTTTTGTCGTTAAGCCTCGCAGGGCGTCTTCCAGATGTTTCTGTCCAAAGTTGTCTACAGGGGCAATCGCGGCGCGCACCTCTTTTAAAAGCTCGCCTACGCCATCCTTTTTAAGAAATTTATCCACGGCTGCCTGGTCGTATTCAATGGCGTCGGTGAAAAAGAACCGTGTCTGATTGATCAAATCCTGAAAGGTCTTGAATCGTTCCTGATGTAATTTCACGAGGCTGGAAATCCACGCTGCCGGGGTCGCCGTCAGATCAATACCGGATTTTCCAAAGAATGCCTTAACCGCCGGCGTTAATTGCTCGACAGGTGTGTTTTTAATATACTGACCGTTCATCCAGTCCAGTTTCGTGTTATTGAATTGGGCGCTGGTCTTGTTGACCCGTTTCAGGGTGAACTTTTCGATCATTTCCTGTAACGATATGATTTCCTGGTCGTTTCCGGGCGACCACCCCAGGAGCGCAAGGAAATTCACCAAACCATGAGGCAGGTAGCCTCTGTCCCGGTACTCGGTTACGGAAGTCGCGCCGTGCCGTTTGCTTAGTCGCGACCCGTCTTCCCCAAGAATCATGGGAATATGGGCAAATTCCGGCATTTTAAAACCAAAGGCGTTGTAAAGCGCCATCTGTTTCGGTGTATTCGATATGTGGTCGTCTCCCCGGATAATATGGGTAATTCCCATTTCCGCATCGTCCACAACGCAGGCAAAATTGTAAGTGGGGAAACCGTCCGCCTTGAGTATGACAAAGTCTTCGATCAGGGATGCGTCAAAGGTAATAGTGCCGTGTATGAGGTCGTTGATTTCCGTTGTGCCGTCCTGCATCTTAAAACGAATGGCCTTCCGTCCTTCCTCGTCGGTGTCGTAGAACGCCTTTCCCAGCGCGACCAGTTTTTCCGCATGCTGTTTATAGACGGACAGTCGTTTGCTCTGAAAATAGGGGCCTTCGTCCCAGTCCAGTCCCAGCCATTTCATGCTATCGAGGATGGCCTCTGTGGCCTCGTCGGTAGAGCGCTGCTGGTCGGTGTCTTCGATGCGCAATAAAAAGATGCCCTTGTTATGTCGTGCAAAGAGCCAGTTAAAGAGCGCCGTCCTAGCGCCCCCGATATGGAGATAGCCCGTGGGACTGGGCGCAAAACGAACCTTGACGTTGGAACTCAAACCTTTTTCCTTTCTCAGAAACTCCAGAGAGATATACCCTTATAATCATCTTCTTGTTGTCCAGTAACAAGAAGACATGATAACGAATCTTGAACAAAAGTGTCAAGCATTTTGTTGGTTGTTCAATGGTCAGGCGGAATGTCTTCATTCATTTTGACGTTTACTTTCGCAGAAATTTTGATAGTATCAAAGTTACATGAGTCTTTATAACTTTTAGGTGGCCGGAGGATAATTATGGTAAGTCGTTTTAAGGCGTTTTTCCATGGGTGTATTGCGATATGGTGTATTGTTGTAGTGTCTTCCGTATGGTCTTTTGCGGGTGGTTTGCCGTCGCATGCGGAGCTTCGGGACGCCCTTGTGTCCGTGGTGAAAGAGAATAATGGCGGGTTTGGTTTCCAGATGTGGGCGACGGTGGTAGACCGCGACGGCGTAGTAAAGGCCGTGGTGTTCTCCGGGAAAGACAGGGGAGACCAGTGGCCGGGGAGCCGCGTTATTTCCGCGCAAAAGGCCAACACGGCGAACGCCTTCAGTCTGCCGGGGTTTGCGCTGTCAACCGCAAATCTGTTTTCCGCGGTGCAGCCGGGCGGGAGTTTGTTTGGGCTGCAGGAGAGCAATCCGGTTGTTACGGAGGCGGCGTATCAGGGTTCGTCAGAAAAATTTGGAACGGAAAAAGACCCCATGGTGGGTCACAAGATAGGCGGGGTTAACGTGTTTGGGGGCGGTCTGCCGTTGTACGAGAGCGACGGAAAACTGCTTGGCGCTTTGGGCGTGAGCGGCGACAGTTCGTGCGCCGACCACAATATCGCCTGGAAGGTGCGGCATGGGCTGAATCTGGACTATGTGCCTGCCGGGGTGAGTCCGGCGAAAGACGATAATATTGTTTATGATATTACGAACGGCGTCAGCGCGAGCGGCTGGGGGCATCCGCAATGCTCTCCGGAGGCGGTCAAAATCGCGCAGGAATTTTCCGGGACGCATCCGGTGAGAAAGAAGAAATAATGCGCACAAAATTTAGTATTTCATACGGGATGGTAATCATATTTTCCCTGGGTTTGTTTTTCAGCACGGCGGCCTCTGCATCGGCAATCGTGCAGGTTTCTGGCGGGGGTTTTCACAGCCTGGCACTGAAATCGGACGGTACGGTGTGGGCCTGGGGATTAAATACATACGGCCAGCTTGGCGATGGAACAAATACAGACAGGAAAACGCCGGTACAGGTAAAGGCACTCAGCAATGTTGCTGCAGTTGCCGGAGGGGTGTGGCATAGTATTGCCCTGAAAACAGACGGTACGGTCTGGGCATGGGGTGGCAACTGGGCAGGACAGCTCGGCGACGGCACGACAAAGAGCTGGAACGCGCCTATTCAGGTAACTGGTCTCAGCGGCGTCACGGCAATTGCCACAAAGGGGCAACACAGTCTCGTTTTAAAATCAGACGGCGCCGTCTATGCCTGGGGGCGAAACGCATATAGACAGGTAGGAGACGGGACTGCCACCGACAGAAACACACCCGTGAAATTAATGGCGCTCAGCAACGTCGTTTCCATTGCCGGCGGGGGATACCACTGCCTTGCTCAAAAGGCGGATGGGAGTGTCTTCGCCTGGGGGCTTAACACGTACGGGCAATTGGGCGACGGTTCTGCCTCCGACAGGGTGATTCCCGTTCAGGTAAGCGGACTCTCAGGCGTGCGCAGCATTGGTTGTGGCGGAGACCACTGCATGGTGCTGAAGAATAACGGCGCCGTTTGGACGTGGGGATTTAACCAGTATGGCCAGTTGGGGGAGGGTTCAACCGATAACAGAAACACCCCGTATCCCGTCGAGGGACTTAAAAAGGTTTCTTCGATTTCCTGTGGCGGTGATCATTCCCTGGTCCTGAAATCTGACGGGACGGTATGGGCGTGGGGGTGTAATAATTCCGGACAGTTGGGGGACGGAACCACTACAAATACAGGAACTCCAACCCTCGTAAAAAAACTGGATAATGTGGTTTCCCTTTCCGGTGGAGGGCAGCACAGCCTTGCCCTGAAAGCGGACGGCACTGTGTGGGCGTGGGGCTTAAACAAAAACGGTCAGTTGGGGGATGGTTCTATCTCAAACAGAAATATGCCCGTTCAGGTAATAGGCCTGTAGGGGCAGGTTTGAAACCTGCCCCTACCATAAATACCATGTTCCGTTGAAATGTAGGGCGAACCTTTAGGTTTGCCTTTGTGCAATAAACGCAAGGCTGAAGCCTCGCCCTACGTATCTCTTCCAACATATTCTGGTTGGGTTTGTTTGCAGGAAAGATTATGGGAAAAGCCAATACGACAAATCAAGTCTTGATTCAAGCCCTGGATTGCGCAGGCAAGGGGATTATGATACAGGACGCAGGCCGCAAGGTGGTGTTTTTTAACCGCGCCTGCGAAGAGATCACAAAGTGGCCGAAAAACGAGATCGTTGGCAGGGACTGCGGCGACATCTTTCAATGCCATACCTCAACGGGGATGTGTCTGACCGAGAAGTTTTGTCCCGGTATGGATATTTTCCAGGACAAGCTTTCTCAGGCGTCCAGGGAACTCCTGATTAAACGGGGTGACGGGGGTGATGCCTGGGTGGAGACGAGCGCGTCGGCCATCAGAGACGCTAAAGGAAAAGTAGCGTACATTGTCACCATCGTCGAGGATATTAGCGAAAGGAAGAGATTTTCCGGTGAGGTGCTCAGGTCGAAGACACTGTCCACGCTGGGCGCGTTTACCGCAGAACTGGCGCATGAGATCAAGAATCCTTTAAACGCCATGCACATTCAAATGGCGCTCCTGGAGCGGGAAATACGGGATATATCCCGGGTGGGCGAAAAGACAAAAAAGGAATTGCTGGATACCGTTTCCGTTGTTCAGAAGGAACTGATTCGTTTAAGCGGGTTTGTTGAGGAGTGTCTGCGCTTCTCAAAAACGGGCGAATTGAATAAGAGCTCTGTAGATGTCCGTGAAATGCTCAGTGAAATCGTTTCCTTGCTCACGCCCCAGGCGCAATTAAACGGCATTCAGGTGGAGTTGGAGGTTGCCGCAGGATTGCCCAGGATAAAGGTAGACAGGGACAAGATAAAACAGGCGGCGCTGAATATTATGATTAACGGCGTTGAGGCGATGCCCGACGGGGGGAAACTGCGGGTGAGCGTAAAAAAGGGAGAGGGCGAGATGCTGATTTTCTGTCAGGACACCGGCCATGGAATTCCTAACGAAATTAAGGACAAGATATTCGATCTGTTTTATACCACAAAGGATGGCGGTACGGGCATAGGGCTTTCCTTTGCCCAGAATATTGTGCAGGCGCACGGGGGCTCAATACGACTGGAGCAATCCTCGGGTGGCGGCAGTGTCTTTGTAATTGCGATTCCAATATAAATCCTAATCCGAACGAGTCGGAAGAGGGATGTGTAGCGCAGGCTTCCAGCCTGCATAGTATTGAATTCAAAAGCAGGCAGGATGCCTGCGCTACACAATATTTTTTGTAAGGTGCTATGACAAAACCAAAATTGCTGCTCGTAGACGATGACAAAAACGCCCTGGACGGGCTGGTAAAAATACTGACACATGACGGATACCCCGTCTCCGGCGTCTTGTCGGGCTATGAGGCGTTAAATCTTTTGTCGAAGAAGGCGTTCGATATTATCGTAACGGACATGAAATTGCCGGGCATGGGTGGGTTGTCCCTCATCCATGAGATACGGAAAAAGGACGAGACGGTGGCAATCGTGGTTATTACCGCCTACAGTTCAGTGAAGACGGCGGTTGAGGCTATAAAATGCGGCGCAGACGACTATCTGACAAAGCCCATAAATGTGGAAGAGTTAACGCTGGTATTGGGAAAATTATGGGAAAAACAACGACTGATTGCGCAAAACCGGATATTAAAGGAAAAGCTGAAGGATAAATATAAGTCTTCCGAACTCGTTGGAAATACCCAGCAAATGAAGCAGATTTTCCACATGATCGAGGACGTTGCGCCCAGCACCGCTTCTATCCTGATCCTGGGCGAGACGGGCACCGGGAAAGAACTCGTGGCGAACGCCGTTCATTATCAGAGCGAGAGGGCGTGTGCGCCGTTTATCGCGTTGCACTGCGCCGCGCTGTCGGAAGGCGTGCTGGAAAGCGAGCTTTTTGGCCACGAGAAAGGGGCGTTCACGGGCGCCATCCAGTCCAGAAAAGGGCGGTTTGAGATGGCGGATGGCGGCACGCTGTTCCTGGATGAAGTGGGCGAGATGAGCCTGAAGGTGCAGGTAAAACTGCTTCGCATCCTGGAGAAGGGCGAGTTTGAGCGCGTTGGCGGAGAAAAGACCGTAAAGGTTGACGTGCGGTTGATTGCGGCAACCAACCGGAACCTTGAAAAAGAAGTTTCCGAAGGCAGGTTCAGGGATGATTTGTTTTATCGTTTAAACGTTATTACCATCCATTTGCCGCCGTTACGGGAGAGAAAAGACGATATTCCCATCCTTTCCAATTTTTTCGTCATTAAATATGCAAAGAAATATAAAAAAGAAATAAAGGGCTTCACCCCTGACGCGATGGATGCGCTATGTTCTTATCGCTGGCCCGGGAACGTGAGAGAGCTGGAAAATGTGATTGAGCGGGCGGTTGTGCTCTGTAAAAAAAGCACCATCCCGGTAGACCACCTGCCGGGAAATATTGTCTCCGGTAAGGACGATGAGTCGTTCATCAAGATTCCGCTGGGCGCTTCGCTGCAGGAGGCCGAAAAGGAGATCATCCAGAAAACGCTCCAGATGACACGCGGAAGCAAAAAAGAAGCGGCGCTGATACTGGGCATCTCAAGCAGGAAAATTGAATACAAAGTAAAAGAGTGGCAATGAAAGCGAAATTTTTTCACCCCCTCCTCTTCGATACACCGCAATTTCCGCAAATTTTTCGTTAGTAAAAAGATTTCCTCCATATTCCCATCCTTCATTCCCTGTCTCTTCGAAAATTCTATTGTTCCTAACCCGCTGAAAAATTACCACATACACGCATACCGTTCAATATCCCATTCGTGTTGGTACGATAGTTGTTCTTATAACCTTTAGAAGTTCTGGCGTTTCAAACATTATTACCTGCTGGGGCAGGTTTTAAACCCACCCCTGCGACGCTGCGTTAATTCATGAATGATTTTTTCCTATGGCAAGGCCAAGTTTATTACTGGTAGACGACGATAAAAATACCCTCGACGGCTTGATAAGGATTTTACGGCTTGAAGGATACCTTGTTTCCGGCGTGTTGTCAGGCTCCGATGCGTTAAGGCTGCTCTCTGAAAAAAACTTTGACGTCATGATAACGGACATGAATATGCCGGGGATGGATGGATTGACCTTGATCCATGAGGTGAGGAAAACAAAGGGAGACGTGGCGATTGTGATTATTACGGCCGATAGCTCCGCCAAAATGGCCTGGCATGCCGGGGAAAATCCGGGATACGATCATTATTTAACAAAGCCGGTAAATATCGAAGAGTTAAAGACCGTGCTGGAAAAGTTGTGGAAAAAACAGGGGTTGATTGCCCGAAATCAGGCGGTAATGGGTAAGCCGGTGATATAAGAGTTTTCGTAGTTGTGTATTTTAGTTAACCTTAATTAGGAAAGGAAGAAAAGATGAATGTGTCGAAGTTGATGGGTTGGACAACGGCTGCGTTATTGAGTGTTGTGACGTATACAGCAGCGCCGGTCGTCTTTGCTGAAGAGGCAAAACAGGCGGAGGCGTGGAGTCTGAGTCCGGAGGAACAGGAATTAGTTAATGTTACAAACGGGGATGTTTTGGGAGTGCGTGGTAAGGACGGTGTGTGGGAATATCACCTGTATACCACCGATGGTTATATAGAAATGACCAACGGCGAATTGGTGTGGGTTTTCGGCTATACCCATGCCAAGGGCAGTTTTAAAGACGTGGGGGAAGTAAAAACAAAGGAAGAGGTTGAAAAACTGCTGGAGCCCGTAAATGTGCCCAGCGACCCGGTGCACCTCTTTGTTGGTGAAAAGGTGCGGATTACCTTGCATAATACGGGTATGCACTGTGCGGCTGAACACTCAGGCATTAACCACGTGGCGCATACGATTCATTTCCACGGTCTGGATTTAACCCCTGCGGTTGATGGTGTGCCTTCTCTGCCGGTAGACCCGGTGCTGGAGCATAAGGCTTTTACCTATGAGATTACGCCACAATATGAGGGCTCTTTCATGGGGCATTGCCACGTGGACAGCTTTAACCATATCCTTGCAGGGATGTATTTTCCCATAATTATTCATCAGGAGAGATCGAAGACCGCCTACGGGTATAAGTACGACAGGGACTACACGCTGTTTTTTAGTGAATTGTCTTCTACGGCAAATGAGCAATTGCAGGAATCGGGTGTCGTGCATGGATTACAGGACTGGAAGGCCGATTATTATCTGATTAACGGCAGGACATTTACCGATAATCTCTTTCATCCTCGTTCGGTAATTAACGATCCTCATTCCAGGGTTGTGGCTTATGAAGACGAGACGGTTCTGCTGCGGTTGATGGCTATTGGGGCTGACCACGTGTTTGCAATCCACCCGCACGGATACCACATGGAAGTCATAGCATTGGACGGAAGGAAGTTGAAGAGCACGTATGAGAAAGACACCATTTGTATTGCAAGCGGCGAGAGAATTGATGTGCTCGTCAGGATTCCGCACTTCGCCAGCCAGAGGAAATGTCTGTCCTGCAATTTGGGTGCGGGTATAACCATCATGCACGACCATAACCTCCGGGGCATGGTTTCGACGGGTAAATATCCGATGGGCGCCTTGACGATCTTTGATGTGCGAAGCAAGGTTCCGCAGCCGGATGCCCCATTAAAGGGCGGAAAAACGTACAATCCATTAGAGCATTAAGTAAGTTTTACGAGGTGTTCTCCTCGCCTCCCGCAAGGCTTTGTCCTTGCGGGAGGTTTTTTATTGGTCATTGGTTTTTTGATTTACCAGGGTGAATGGGTGTTAATTGCATTGACATTTATACGGGAAAATATTACTATTACCCCGCGATACCCCATCTTGCTCCCACGCTCCCATCTCGTTCCCACGCTCTGCGTGGGAATGTACAGGTATGACGCTCTGCGTCAAATACAATGCCGCCACAGTATTGGCGCCGAACCATTGTGCTGGCATTGTGTGGATGTTTTGGCAATCCAGAACACGCAAGGGGAGGGAGCAGGACGCGGGAGCGTCCCGCACCGGCGTTCCCACGCAGAGCGTGGGAACGAGATGGATGGCCCCAAAGGGGAAAATAGTACGACAGCCCAGGTCAGCGCCTGGGTTTAGCATTGTGCACACATTTTTTTAAGGAGGAGTAGGGTATGCGAAATTATGGTAAAATTGCTGCCAGCTTTATTTTTGTAACGGGTGTCATGAGCGCAATTGCAAGCGCTACGTTTGCTTATACAAACGGTCCGCCCGACGGTCGTACGGGTTCTCCCGTTGATGGTAAAACCTGTAATGATGATTGCCATACGAGCTATACATTGAATTCGGGGAATGCAAAATTCTCGGTCACTGCGCCCAGTTCGTATACTGCCGGAGGTACGTTAAGCCTGACCGTTGCCTTTAGCGATTCCAGCACGACAAAACACGGTTTTGAGCTTTCAGCGCTTGATGCAGGCAGCAACAAAGTCGGGACGTTTAGTATCGTTGATGACAACACCCAGACGAGTGATGGAAGCTACATAAAACACACCTCCGCGGGCACCGCAAATTCCACTTGGAGTGTGCAGTGGACTGCCCCAAGCTCCGGCGTGACAGACCCGGTGACGTTCTACGCCGCAGGGAATGAAGCTAATGGCGATTCGACAAATCAGAATGATTATGTTTACACGGCTACGGCTCAGGCAAGCAGCTCTGCTGCGACCCCTGCTCCATCGCCAACGGTGGCGCCAACATTGCCGCCAACGCTGCCGCCATTACCATCGCCGGGCGCGTCGCCATCGTTGCCTCCATTACCGACCCCGCCTCCATTGCCGACCTTGTCTCCTGCGCCATCGCCGGCTGTGTCTCCGACTCCATCGGAGTGCGACCCTGAGGCGATTGCAGTTGACATGAAGCGCTTGAAGCTGAAGTTCGGACAGAGTGACATGGTAACCATTACGGTGACAGGTGCGGATGATTGCAAATCAGAGGGTGCTACGGTGAGTGCGGCTGTCAAGACGGGGAAGACCCGGGTTGCGCTTGGATCTTCGTCAGCTACGACCGATGTGGATGGAATGGCGTCCTTCACCATTACGGCGGGCAAGAAGAATGGCAACGCCAAGATTGTGTTTACCGTACAAGACAGCGAAGGGAAGACGTACAAGACCTTTGTTGTCGTGCAGGTGAGGAAGAAATAAAAGGGTAGCTTTGTAGTATTTCCAGGAGTTTATAAGGGGGCAGCCGTGAATGCTTTTCATGGCTGCCCCCTTTTTTATTTATTTCAACGCCCTGCGTAAATGCCCATGCGGGGCGCAGCCGTGCCTCTCGCTCCCACGCAGCCTCGCCCCTCTGCCTCTGCCCTCTCGTTCCCACGCTCTGCGTGGGAATGCGCAGGTATGACGCTCTGCGTCAAATAACGATGCTACCAAAGGTTTTGGTAGGAGCCAGATCCTGTTGGCGATCAGGCGCTTGTGTGCGGTTGTGCATTGCCAATCGCCGTCGGGAGACGGCTCCTACCAGAACGGTTAGATGCGGCGGCAGGAGTTTCTTCCTGCCGCGCCAACCCGCTACGATTTTGAATGTTATCTGCCTTGTGGATGTCCTGACAAGCCCGAACCCGCAAGAGGAGGTAACGGGACGCGGGAGCGTCCCGCCCCGTCATTCCCACGCAGAGCGTGGGAACGAGAGAACGCGTGGGAACGAGATGGACGAGAGGGGAGCTACTTGTCCCCCGCTGGCTGTGGTGCAGGGGGGGGTGCGTCCGGAAATCGGTTGCAGGACGAAGAGTCACTCCGCATTTAAAAAGTCCCCGGCGATCCGGGGCCATGTCAATAAGCACAAGCAGTTGCCAGTAAACGCGGGTTGTTGCCCACCATGCCAGGTATGAGATAAAAAAATATTTGACACAGAACAATGTCGTATGCTACAAATCTCGCCGTTTCCTGAGCATTCTTGGCAGATGTCTGGGCTGGCACAGTCTTGCAGATTGGCGGTGGAGTTCCGATAAGGCATGTCCTCGCATGATGCTCGTCGGGCACGATTGGGTTCCGGGATAATAAAGAAAGGAGCGGTTTGATGGTCGGTGTGTGTTTACGGGCTGTTGTCGTATGCTTGATGTTTACAGGTGTAGTAGAGGCGCATGCTCTGGGAGGCAGGGTAACTCCGATTGCGGCGAAAGATTGGAGTGTATACGGCATTGGCGATGACTTGTCCCATGAGCCGGTGTTTACCATCAATGGCAAGCCCGTTGCGGTGAGAAGACAGGAAAAACATGGCGATACCCCAAATTGTACGCCAGGGGTTCCAGACCGTCAGACGCATGAAGCGTATGGCAAATTGCCCTTATATTTCATCCGGAACGACGGGCAGATGGATGATCGGGTGAAATTCTATGAAAAGGGCATCGGACACGCCGTGTTCTTTACAGAGGACGGGGTTTACTTGTCTTTGGCGGGCGGGCAAGAGGCTGGAAGCCCGATGTCAGATGACAGAAATTCGAAATCCGAAACTCAAAACTTGTTTCCGAATGTCCTAGCCGGAGATTCACAATCCGCAATCCGCAGTCCGCAACCCGCAATCGTAAAACTTGTCCCCCTCGGTGCGAACAAACATCCTGAAATCGTTGCCGAAGGATTACAAAAGGGGAAGGTTAACTACTTCATCGGCAATAATCCGGAAGAATGGCGTACCAATATCCCCACCTACGGTGCAGTCGTTTACAAAGAGATATACAAAGGCATTGACATAACATTCTACGGTAACAATCGCCAGTTGGAGTACGACATTATTGTAAAGCCAGGGGCAGACCCTTCGCGGGTGAGGTTTACATACGAAGGCATAGAAGACCTGCGGGTAAATAAGGATGGCGACCTGGAGATTATCGTAAGTAACAGTGCAAACTGTTCAGGCAGTTTGAGTGGTTTGAACACGCAGAACTGTCCCCCGCTGGCGGGGGTGAAGGGGGTGGAAGAACATGATAAAAATCCCAGCGTACCTGTTCCGGCATTTTTAAAGGAAGGCGAAGGACAACCCCCTGTGTCCCCCTTTTTTAAGGGGGATATAAGGGATACAGGCGCTGCTTCATTTATTTTTGACAGAAAAGTAGGGTGGGCATTGCCCACCACCCCCAAAGGTTTAGGGCTTGTCGCCGAAAACTCAAAGATCATCCAGAAACGTCCGTACGTGTATCAGGAGATAGACGGAAGGCGTGTGGAGATAAAAGGCGAGTTTCGTGTCTGGGGCTCAGGGTTTGGAGTTGAAGAATGTCGGTTGGGTGAGGCATGTCCTGATCTTGTCGAACGGGTGTCTTGCTCCCCTCTAAAAAGAGGGGCCGGGGGTGTGTCGGATCGCACCCAACAGCATAATGATGGGTTCGCTTCACTTAACCCATCCTACCCGAAACTTGAAATTCGAAACAGGCAATCCGATAACTCGTCACCCGTCACTCGTCACCCGTCACCCATTTACGGTTTTACGGTTGCTACCTACGACACCGCCCGCACCCTCATTATTGACCCTACCATTTCTTACTCCACCTACATCGGGGGAAGCAGTAGTGATTATGGCTATGGAATCGCCGTGGATAGCTCCGGCGCTGCTTATATAACAGGCAAGACCGCCTCCACCGGTTTTCCCCTTGTGGGGACAGATACGCCGTATCGCGGAGGTGATTATGATGCCTTTGTCGTCAAGCTCGGCGCATCGGGCGCAAGCATCGTATACTCCACCTACATCGGAGGAACTAGTTCTGATTATAGCCGTGGAATCGCTGTAGATAGCAGCGGTTATGCATATATCGCTGGCGAGACCTATAACGACAGCTTCCCCATCGTAGGAACGACAACGTCCTTTGACGTAGGTACTTCTACTGTCTTTGTCACCAAGCTTGGCACATCGGGTGCAAGCATCGTATATTCCACTTTAATAGGAGGGAATAACGCTGATATTGGTAATGGAATAGCTTTGGATAATGCTGGCTCTGCATATATCACAGGATCAACCGAATCAAACAACTTTCCCATCGTTGGGACAGAAACGCCTTATGGTGGAGGTCAAGATGCCTTTGTTACCAAGCTCGGCACATCGGGTGCAAGCATCGCATACTCAACCTATATCGGGGGAAATGGTGTTGATCGTGGCGCTGCCATTGCCGTGGATGGCTCCGGCTCTGCTTATATCACTGGGCTTACTCAGTCCCCCACCACCTTCCCTCGTGTAGGAACAAACACGCCGCATGCTGGTGATTCTGACGTCTTTGTCGTCAAGCTTGGCACAGTGACGTCAAACCTGCAGATTATATATTCCACATTCATAGGAGGAAGTGGGAACGATAATGGCTCGGGAATCGCCGTGGATAGCGCTGGCGCTGTATATGTTACCGGATTTGCCTACTCCAGCGGCTTTCCCGTCGTGGGAACAACGACGGGCAAAAATAATGGCACGGGTAATCCCGATGCCTTTGTCGCCAAGCTCGGCACCGATACCTCCCCCTTGAAATTTATCTATTCCACCTACATCGGGGGAAGTACTTTTGATCAAGGTTACGGCATCGCCGTGGATAGCTCCGGCGCTGCATATATTATCGGCGAGACCAGATCCGCAGACTTTCCCATTGTGGGGACAACGACGGGCAAAAATAGCGGTACCAGCACTTCTGACGTTTTTCTAACCAAACTCAGCGCATCGGGCGCAAGCATCACATACTCTACCTACATAGGGGGAGGTGGTAATGATTATGGCCGGGGAATCGCCGTAGATAGCTCCGGCTATGCGTATATCACCGGCGAGACCGCCTCAAACAACTTTCCCCTCGCGGGGACAACGACGGCCTATGGCGGGGGCTCTTACGACGTCTTTGTCACTAAGCTCGACGCTACGCCAGACAGTAGCGGCGGTGGAGGTGGTGGAGGCGGTGGAGAGCCTGTAAAGGAAAAGCTCACCGTAAGCTCTGTAAATCCGTCAAGCGGCGCAACCGGTGTGTCGGTAACCACAACGGTATCTGCCACCTTTAATATGTACGTGAACGGCTCTACGGTTACGACAGGGTCATTCAAACTGAGCACTGAAAACGGTGACATAGAAGGCTCAGTGGTCACAAACGGCGCTACGATAACCTTTACGCCGTCCCTGAGCCTCTCTTATGGAACAAAATATACGGCAACGGTAACGACAAAGGTACAGGCGGCAAACTGGGCTGGCACGACAATGGAGTCTGATTATACGTGGAAATTTACCACGGAATCCGCCCCTGCTACGCCCACGCCAACAGCAACGCCGTCGCCCACTCCATCGCCAACGCCCGCACCGACGGTTGCGCCGACGCAGAAAACAACGCCTTCGGCAACGTCCATTCCCACACCAACACCGGCGCCTACAGCTCATGGAGTTTCCGGCGAACTATACCTGAGCAAGACCTTGGCGTATCTCTCCGGCGACACCGTTGCCGTTACGGTGGTGGACGCAGACCGTGACGTCAATGCGGCATCGGAAGACACGTTAACCACCGCCATCAAGGTAGCCGCCCTCGGTTATTATGCCGGTGGAGATTTGGCGCTGGATATGAAGGAGAATGGCGTAAATAGCGGGACGTTCCTGGCGACCATCAAAACAGGGACGGTCACCACAGGCGGTGCCAATGTAAACAGTAGGGGCGCGGCGCTCCGCGCCCCTGTCTTCCACATAAAAACGGAAACGGCTACAAGCGCCAGTGCAAGTTCAAGCGTCAGGTCGAACATCGGCGTGATAAAGACCGTACAGGGCGGCACGGTCACGGTTGTTTATACGGACACCGCGCCGGACGCATTAACCATTACCAAAGCGCTGTCGTTCAGCAGTTGTGATGCAACCCTGGCATTCGATGCGGCATTCTATACGGTCGGTTCGTATGCCGTGGTGACGCACGTTGACGCGGAGGAAAACGGAGATGCGGCACAGGTGGACACACTCCTGAGCCACGCCGCTATCGAGACGTCTTCTGTTAATCAGGCATGGATGAAGCTGGTAGAAACGGGCGTAGAAACGGGCACCTTCAAGGGATCTATATTAGTGAGCAGCGAAGCAACGTTGGATTACGAGCGCATCCAGGCGTCTGGCGGCGATACGTTAACGGCCGGTTGCCCGGATGAAATAAACACCAGCGGTGCGCCAAGGCAGGTGACGGCGGTAAGCCGCGTAGTATCATTAGTAGAGCCAACGCCGACCCCAGTCGCAACACCGTCGCCAACGCCCGTTATGACTGCAACGCCAACGCCTGAGGTGTGTATAGCAGAGAGGATTACGTTGTCGTCTTATAAGCTCAAAATAATAACGAATCAGCGTGCGGAGGTGACGGTGACGGTGACGGGCAAAAAGGATTGTCCGGTTGAAGGCGCGAAGGTGCGGGTGCTATATCTTGCAACCAATCCAAACGATAGCGGGCGTATTTCTGTCTCCCGAAGGAATGCGGTTACCGATGCCGATGGACAGGCCGTGTTTACCATTAAGGCCGGGAATAAAACCGGAAAGGCGGACTTTACGTTTAAGACCGGTAGTTTGAAGGGCGCAAGGTTGGTTGTGAAGATAGTCGGTAAGAAAGGGGAATAGTTGGGGGGGGATAACCATAAATTTCTTTCACCCCGTCGGGGATGAATTTGTGTTGTTCTTTGGTGGCGCGGCGGCAGTCAGGAGGAAACTCCTGGCTGCACGGCAAGGGGTTCTGGATAATGCACGAGCCGTAAATATTACAAATGTTAGAGTGGAGGGTGGGGTCAGGAGTTTCCTCCTGCCTCCCGCCGCCCCCCGCTACGCGTCTCTCGTCCCTCCTCGTCCCCCCTCGGCCTCTCGCGCCTCTCGTTCCCACGCTCCGCGTGGGAATGCGCAGGTATGACGCTCTGCGTCAAATAACGATGTTGCCAAAGGTTTTGGTAGGAGCCAACTCCTGTTGGCGATCAGGCGCTTGTGTGCGGTTGTGCATCGCCAATCGCCGTCGGGAGACGGCTCCTACCTGGACGGTTAGATGCGGAGGCGGGAGTGGAAACGAGAAGGTGGAGGGGGGCGTGAGAACGAGATGGAAAGTTTATAAGGGGGGGGGCAGACCAGGATGTATTTCAGGCCTGCCCTTTTTTTGTTTGATATAAAACCAACGAATGTTAAACTAATGCCATTTGATAATAAAACGGCTACGACTTTTGGTTGTCCATGGGTTTGTTTGGTTAATAACGCCCTGTGAAGGCGACGGCGGAATCAACAATATAAAACATAGGGTTCAAATTGCAAATGTGAACCCGCGAAAGAAATTGTAACTGTTGGGTTTTTTGCTCAGGAATATTTTTAATGATAAAATTTACAGCCATTGTTTTCTGCGTGTTGGCGGGGTTCTGTGTTGCTGTAAATGGGGATACGATAGTCCTGAGAAATGCCGGTAAAGATGTTGATCTCAAGGTACAAGGGGTTACCGGCGAGTATATCATTGCGGCCATACCAAAGAAATCATTGCGTTCCCTGAACATGCAGTTTTCCAGTACGGGCAATTACCCCGATACGATTTCGCTGGATATTGCAAACGTCGCCGTGGAATGCAAGGTCAAAGAAATCACCGACGACGCCATTCACGTGCTGATTCCCACCTCGAAGATTTCCACGCTTCACATGTCCTTCCAATCAGACGATAAACAGGGCGCATTATCAGACGCTCCCGGAACTGGTAGCAGTCAGAAAGTCACAGGCGCGGTTGATGAAAAAGGAATATCAGGGCAGGTTGTGGCAGAAGGGACGTCTAAACCTAAAGTACAGGACGATGCAGCGCGGGAGATGATGGTTGATGAGATAAGGACGGGCGCTCCGGAAAAGAAGGAGGAGGGGAAGTCTTTCAGGTTAAAGACCAAGAAAAAGAAAAAAGAAAAGTTGCCGAAGGCGGAGGCGGACGAGGCGAAGGAAGCGTCTGCGCTTGTCCCGGAATCAATCGAGGGGGAAAGTCCTCTGTCTGGCGATGCGGAGACGCCGGGGCCGGACCAGGAATTAATAACAGAGACGCAGGCAGAAAAGCAGGAAGCTGATAAGGCTGGGGAAGAATTAAAGAAAGAAGAGTCGGTTGCCCAGGATAAAACCCTTGGTACTGTTGAGGGGAAGATATTGCGCAGCGGAAGCCCTCTGCCGGAGTGTCAGGTAAAGTTGCAGATGCTGGAAAAGGGCGGGCTGTTGGCAAAGGGGTATCATCCGGTGGAAGATGCCGTGGAGATTGAAGCGGTTACGGACGGCAGCGGCGTGTACCGTTTCGTTAATGTGTCGCCCGGTCTGTACAAACTATACTGGAAGCCCCCTGCGGAAACAACATGGGTGAGGCGATTCAAGATGGAGCCGGACGTGGTTGTTGAGTCTGGTAAGCTTACAAACCCAAAAGATATTGAAACCATAAAGAGGACGTTGAATTAAGTTTTTAATGTCCATGAAAAGTTTTGTAATACTATATTTGAAACTATTATTGCAACACTGAAATCTTGTCGCACACAATTAAAGTTTTGTAGATATGCCGTGGTTCTCTGATGTTAGAGATTAACAATTTAAAATTCAATCAGTTACACGATTTTTAAAATATTTTTTAGTTTTTTCATCAAAAGGAACGAATGTTGTTAATACCTGAATCCCGTTGCTATGACTTTTCGAAAAAAGTCGAAGGCGTGTTTTGCTAAATTTGTATTTGACAAATTTATTATATGAGGTATTATACCTCGCCTTGTTATTTTTGAGAGATATTTAGCAGGATTTGTAAAATCCATTAAGTAACTTTTTTTAAAGATGAATATGGAGGTAATGATGTTGAAAAGCTTGAAATGCTTGGCGGTTATCGGTGGTTTGGCGTTTAGTGTGATGGCCAGCGCGAATGTCGCTATGGCAGCCGGAAAAGACGTGGTCTACAAGGAAATTGACGTGAAAGACGGCGGTTCGATATCGGGTACCGTTAAATTTGAAGGCGATATTGCTGCCGTTAAGATTTTAAAGGTTGACAAAGACGAGCAGACCTGCGGGCATGACAATAAAGCTTCTGAGGAGCTGGTGATTAATGGAGAGTCCAAAGGCGTCAGGAATGTCGTTGTCTCCCTGGTTGACATTGCAGAGGGTAAGAAAATCGAAGCGACGACGGCCGTGCTTGACCAGAAAGAGTGTTTGTTTATGCCTCATGTCCTTGCAGTGCCGGTTGGTTCCAGCGTGGACTTGTTGAACAGCGATAACGTGATGCACAATCTTCATTCCTGGTCTATCAAGAACCCTGCCTTTAACGAAGGGGTGTCGGGCGGCGGGAAGATGACGAAGAAATTTGATCTTGCTGAGGTGGTAAAGATTACGTGTGATGTGCACAAGTGGATGAGTTCTTTTATCGTTGTGAAGGCGAATCCTTACTTTGCCGTCACGAACGAAAACGGTCAGTTCAAGATTGAGAATGTGCCTGCCGGTGCTTATAAAATTGAGGCTTGGCAGGAGAAGCTGGGGAAGAAGACCGGCGATGTAACCGTAAAGCCGAAAGAAGAAGCTGTGGCAGACTTCGTTTATACAAAGAAATAACTTGTGTTGGTAAAACCTTATGGGATGTGTAACCTACTTGTTTAAAAAGGCGCACCGCTAATGAATAATTTGAAGAGATTGATGTGTTTCACTAAGAGAAGTGGATGTGTTGTTGCTGTATTGTTTTTCCTTTCCTTTATTGCGTTCCCTTCGATTTCGCAGAAAGCCTTTGCGTCCGATGCGCCGGCTGAAACGGCAAAAGAGTCTGCTGTGGAATTGCCTCAGTTTGAGGGGGCACAGCCGCCTGCGCCAACAGAAGGACAGGCCGCAGAAGGGCAGCCAGTCGGCGAGGCCGGAGCGGCAGCGGCTGCTGTTGAGGAGGAAGAGGTTGGTCCGGTGCAGTATCGGACGTTCTTCGGGATGGATTCCCGTGTGGTTGTCTGGATTGTTTCCGAATTGCATCTTATGTTTGCTGCCTTTGTGTTGGGCGTTCCTATTTTTGCGGTCTTGGTTGAAATTGTCGGGTTCAAGGGCGGCGACATAAAGTATGACAAGATGGCGAAGGAGTTTACCAAGCTGTTGTCGGCCGCGTTCGCTACGACTGCATCGCTGGGCGGATTGCTTGGATTTTGCCTCTACGGCTTGTACCCTGAATTTATGGGTCACATGACGAACGTGTTTGCGCCGACCATGTATGTTTACGCGCTGATGTTTTTCGGCGAGGCGTTCACGTTGTATGGCTATTATTACTCGTGGGACATTCTTAAGGGGACTGCTTTTAAGAAGTGGTTCCATATTATGCTTGGCGTCCTGTTGAACCTGTTCGGCACCGGGCTGATGTTTATCACTAATTCGTGGGCGACATATATGATGAGCCCTGCCGGTGTCTCTCCAACGACGGGGAAGGTGCTTAGTACGTATCATGCCGTATATAACCTGTTGTGGATGCCGGTTAACCTTCATAGGCTGATTGCGAATGTTTGTTTTGGGGGTTTTGTGGTAGGCGCTTATGCAGCGGTTAAATTCCTTGGCGCAAAATCCGAGGATGAAAAGGCGCATTACGACTGGATGGGTTACGTCGGGAACTTTATAGGCGTTGGGGCGCTCATTCCGTTGCCGTTTGCGGGATACTGGCTTGGCCGTGAGGTGTATAGCGCGAGTCCTGTGATGGGAAATATCATGATGGGCGGCGCATTTTCCTGGACGTTTATCATCCAGGCTATCCTGATCGGCATGCTCTTTATTGGAGCTAATTACTACCTGTGGCTTGGTATGGGCAGGATTAGGGGTTCTGAGCGGTATACGAAGTTTTTCAAATATCTTATCTTTGTAATCTTCATGTGTTTTGCAGTGTGGTTGACGCCTCATAACCTCCCTTTGAGCGGCGAAGAAAGGGCGATGATTGGCGAGCAGTACCACCCATTCTCCAAGTACTTCGGCGTCATGGCTGCAAAGAACGCCGTGGTCAATCTGATAATTCTCGCGACGTTCTTCTCCTTTTTGATTTATCGCCGGGGCAACAAGGGCGAAATGGCGCCATTTTCAGAGCAGGGGAAGGCTGGTAAGATCGGAATATTTTCAGCGGTGATCTTTTGCTTGCTGATGCTGGTCTCTTACGCGATTTCGCTTAACTTCGTGGAATTGGATGCCAATATCAAGGTTTTCGTGAAGCCGCTCACCCGTGCGCTTTATATACAGTCTTTTACGATATGCCTGGCGGCCTATCTAACCTTTAAAAACAGAGGAAAGCTGGGGCAGGCGATACTGTTTGCAGTTACCGCGTGTATAGCCGTGCTTTACTTCTGGTACTACGGTTTTGAGGTTATGCAAAAGGCCAACCTGGTATTGAGATACTTGTCGGTGTCGCAGGTTTCCATCGTGATGAGCTGTCTGATTATGAACGCCATTATTGACGTCTTTATGTTCCGCAATGCGAAGCTTGTGGGCGGCATCGAATGGGGGAAAATGCCTGTGAGGTCTCAATATGCCCTGATCTTACTGTGTGTGGTCATAGTCATCCTGATGGGATTGATGGGTTTTATACGGTCAGGACTGAGGATGGATTGGCATGTGTATGGCATCTTGCAAGACACCTCTCAGGGCGCGTATACGCCGTCTCTAGCGTATATGGGTCGCATCGTAGGACTGATCGTTACGCTCTTTTTGGGCTTGGTGGCGTTCGTGTTCTGGTTGGCCAGTCTCGGCGACAAGAAGGAAAAGGCGAAAGAGCATGATTACGGTGAAGTGACGACTGGTTATGAGGATTAGGGTTTTACAAACCGCGTCGGTTGTTAATGCTGATAGCTTGCAGAAAAATGTAAGGTTGGTGTTAATCAGATTAAAATCTCAAGATAGTGAAATGAAGGTATAGAAAACTTATGAATAAGAGCATGCTAAAAATTACGGCATTTGGAATTGTAGTTATAGGATTTTACATCTATATCACAATGTATGTGGCCGGGCTTTCCGGCACGGGCGGAGGAGAGTCGGCTGGCGGCGTGAGCCCCGAGGCCGGGGAGAAAATATTCTGGGGTGATGGACAATGCAGCACCTGTCATAAGATAGGAACGAGCGGCAGCGCAACGAGGGGTCCTGACCAGGATGGCCTTGCCGGTAGGGCGGAAGAACGGGCAAAGGAGTTGGGTTTGCCTTCAGGTCTGGATTATCTGGTTGAATCAATGGTAGAGCCGGAAAAATATATCGTAAAGGGATATGATAAAATCATGCCCAAGGTATATGATCCGCCTATCGTGCTGTCGAGGGAAAAAATACTCGCCGTTATTGCGTACCTTCAAACATTAGGGGGTGAGGCGGATGTTAACGCCATCATGAAGTTTAAAGATAAAATACCGGAGGCGTCTAAGAAAAAGGTAAAACCCTGGGTGGCTCCTATGGTGGTGGATGCAAAGGAAGGCGAAAAGGTGTTCTTTGATGATACTCGTCCGGTTACCTGTGGAAAGTGCCACGTTGTGAATGGTCGCGGGAAAAAAGTGGGTCCTGAGCTTACCGGTATTGGCGCTATTCAGACGGCGGAATATTTCCTGGAGTCGGTATTGAAGCCAAGCGCGAAGATCGTGAAAGGGTATGAAACGATGTATGTGATCACGACGGACGGTATACCGTACAACGGTCTGATCAAGAGCGAGACGGAAGAAGAGCTTGTTTTGCTGAAAGAAGAAAGCGGTGAGATGGAAGAGGTGACGATTGCAAAAAGCGATATTCAGGAGATGAAGAAGCAGGAAGTTTCTATAATGCCGGGGAATATCGGAGAATTGTTAAGTGTGCGGGATTTTTATGGAATTGTGTCCTTTTTACAGAGTTTGAAATAAGTTGATGACGTTGTTGTTTACGCGAAGGAATCAATAGTTAGGAGTGTATTAATGGCTAAAAAAGGCAGTAAGTTTTTGATGATATGGGTAATCATTGCGGTTATCTGCTTGTACATGTTCCTTAAATATGCTTCCCCCCAAATTTTCAAGATATTAATGGCGAAAGGCCATCCAATGCCTACGCCGAGCACCCTGATGATGTGGTACATGATAATGGGCGTTTTGGCGGGACTTGTATACGCTACCACGAGTAATCAGAAGTTTGCGGACTTTCTGGGTTTTTTGCTGCCTGATAGCGGATCGAGTATAAAGGGCTTTTTGCAAAAACTGCTTTTTATCGGATTTCCCGTAATAATCGGGTGGTTTGTGTATTCGTGGACTCTCCCGGGGGCTGCTTCTCCTGTGGAGTTAAGAATTCAACACCCTACGCTTCCTCAGGAATTTGAGAAGCTGGAGAATCCGTTCCGGCAGGCTGACGCTGAAACACAGCGGAAGAGTATTGAGGAAGGTAAAATTCTTTTCCAGACCTACTGTCGTCCCTGTCATGGCTCAAAGGCTGATGGCAATGGGCCGTTTGCGAATTCGTTCCGTCTGAGGCCGATTAATTTCCAGGATCCGGGGACAATTGCTACAGTGGTAGATAACTATGTCTTCTGGCGCATTAAAGAAGGGGGTCCTGGTCTTCCAACCGAATCAACTCCGTGGGATTCGGCTATGCCGGCATGGAAAGATGATTTGAAGGATGATGAAATCTGGAAGATTATTATGGGTGAGTACGATACGGCAGGTGTAATGCCTCGCCAGACGGAAAAGGGTGAGTGATATGTTGTCTGTGAAAAGAGAGAGATAGTTGTTAACTGTTAAAGGCGATCAATTTATTAATGGCAACGAATAGAAGAGCAAGTAAATACCATGAGAAAAGCGTTTAAAAGAGTTTTGATAAGTTTTGGGTTATTTGCAGTAATGGCGGGCGTTTTTACCGGACGTTCTGAGGTGTCGGCGCAGACGTCGAATTTGTTCAGGACGTATAAGCACGAGGTGCCTCAGAAGCTGTCTGAGACGCCAGAAGCGGTCGCTGAAGGGAAAAAGGTTTACGAAAAAAGATGTTGGTACTGTCACGGAATCGAAGGTAGGGGCGACGGTCCTGCTTCGAAAACGATGTTTCCGAAACCGAGGAATTTCACGAGGAATGAGTATAAAGTTCGCTCGACCGCCTTTGGTTCTGTTCCTACGGATGAAGACCTTTTCAGGATTATCACCAGCGGCATAGAGGGGACAGCGATGCCTTTCTGGAGCACGATTACTGAAACTGAACGATGGCAGGTTGCCTATTATCTGAAGACCTTCAATGAGCAGTTTAAAAAGGACGCAGCGCCGAAGGTGGTGTCGGTTGGGTCTGTCGCGTCAACTCCGGATAGCGTAAAAAGAGGCCAGGAGCTGTTTAAGGAGATGAAGTGCTTTGGTTGTCATGGTGAAGACGGGAGGGGAAACGGCCCGTTAACCGTGGCTTTGCAGACGGAATGGAATATGCCGTACAGGGCAAGGGACTTGTCCAAGTCGTGGAATTTTAAGGGCGGCAACGCCACGGAGGATATCTATCGCACGATTTCTACCGGATTCAATGAGACGCCGATGGGTTCGTACCTCGAAAAACTTTCAGATGAGGATCGCTGGCATGTTGCTCATTATGTGAAAAGCGTGTCGCAGAATATGGCGTCTGACGTGGTTGTAAAGGTGAAGTTGTATGAAGGCGAACAGTTGCCTGTAGAGCCTTCCGATGAGAACTGGAATAAGGCCACGCCTGTAGAGGTTCCCTTGGCAGGGCAGATACTTGTTACTCCCAGACACTGGACCCCTGCGGTTGACGCGGTGATGGTCAGGGCGTTATACAATAATGACGAAATTTCATTTTTGATTGAGTGGGATGACTCGACTAACAAGCAGGAGGAGATTTTCAGGGATGCTGTTTCTCTTCAGTTTCCCACAAAGATTCCTGAGTCGTTAAAGAAACCATATTTTGCTATGGGTGATTCAAGCGGAGCGGTAAATTTGTGGAGCTGGAAGGCGCATTGGGGTGAAGGTTTTGGCGCAGTTGCTGAAGCGCCTGAGTCAGAACCCGGGACTGTGGCTGAGATGAACGCGAAGGGATTTAAAAGCATTGTAACGCAGCCGCCGGAGAGCCAGAATGTGACCGGGAAAGGGATTTACCAGAATGGCAGATGGAAGGTCGTTATGAAGAGGCCTATTAAAACGGATGACGCGAAGGGGGATATCCAATTTGAGATTGGAAAGCTTATTCCTGTCGCCTTTGCGGTATGGGACGGTTCTAACAGCGATGTGGCGGGACAGAAATCAGTGTCGTCCTGGTATTATGTGTCGCTGGAAAAGCCCGTGTCTAAAACGGTTTTTGTGTATGTGTTGATTGCAGTTGTTATGGGCGCGAGTATACAGATGTGGTTTGTCGCCAGATTGCGCCGGTTTCCACCGAAGTTTGAAGAATAATTAAAAGTAAAACACGTTAAGGAGTCTTTAATGAGGTTAAGGTCTTTAGCTTGCTCGCAAAAAATATTGATTGTGCCTGTCTTGCTCTGTCTGCTTGGAAGTGTTTTTGTTAATGTTTCCTTTGGACAGGAAAGAAAGATAGATGCCGTTTTTATGGATTTGGATAAAAAATATCGCGTCCCGCAGGAATGGACGGTGCTTCCGTCTGAGCTTGAGGATCCGTATAAAAGGGTGAAAAATGGGCCTCCTTTGGCAAATGTTACTAATAAGGCGAAGGTGGAGTGGATTTCCCGGTGGTTAGCCAACCCGAAAAAGGTTGTCCAGAATGCCAAGATGCCGAATCTCGGTTTGGATTTTGAGGAGATTAAGGCGGTTATCGCGTTCCTGGGTAGTTTAAAAGAAAAAGAGTTGCCGTCAATCACCTGGGACGCATACTTGCTGAAAAAAGAGGATGAGCTTTCTGATGACGAATATGACAAGGTGGAGAAGGTTTTTAACAATGGGAAGGGTGTCTGGGGACGCGCCCGTTGTACCATCTGTCATCCGATAAAAGGGTCAGGCGGAAACGTGGGTGTGGGTCCAGACTTGGGCGAGATCACCACGAAGGTTGGCAGGAATTGGTTGTATGACTGGCTCGGCAATACAAAGAGTCACTTTCCCGACACGATGATGGCGCAGTTCCGCTTTAGTGACGGCGACCTAAGAGGAATTGTGGAATTTATGATGAGAGATACCCAGTTTGTGCCTGAAGAGAAGGAAGATGATGAAGAGGGCGAGGCAAAGGAACCAAAAGTTGCCGAACCAGCAGTTCAGATACTTACTGAAAAAGAATTTAACGAGATAAAAAAAGATACTGCGCTTGTTGAAAAGGGTAAAGAGGTAGTAGAGAGGGCGCGGTGTTTTGTATGCCATGACATCAAGGGTTATTCTGAACTCATGCCTGTTGTTGAGCATAAGCGAGACGGCCTGGCAGGGTTTGATAAGCTTTTGTATGAAATACGGTGCCTGAGTTGTCATCGTATCCAGAATAAAGGCGGCGCCTATGCGCCGAATTTGACGATTGTTGGAAGCAAGATTCACATGAAGTGGGAAAAGGATTTCTTGCAGTCGCCGGATATTATCCGCCCTCTCAGCCAGCAAATGCCGAAATTTAATTTGACCGAAGACGAAGCCAAGGTGGCGGTGGAATACCTGGAAAAGAATCTTCACACGACGGTCCCTCTTGAGAACCCGTTTGAGGGTGGAGCGCCATCCGCTGAGATAGTTGCCGCTGGCGAAAAGCTTTTTTATGAAAAGGGATGTCAAACCTGCCATGCAGAAGGGACGAAGGGTGGCGGCGTTGTTGGTCCGAATCTAGGGACGGTGGGTGATAGATTGCAGACGGCGTACATGCACTACCACTTGAGAAACCCGCAACAGGTCAATCCTCTCTTTGTGGAACCGAACTTCGGGCTGTCTGACGACGAGTTGAAGGCGTTGGTGGGATTCCTTGCTGATCATGTGCAGAAGAAAGAGGTGAAATAAATAATGGGGTATTTTTCTATTGGTAAAAAAATCATAATTGCTGGTTCGTTTATGCTTTTGTGCGCCGTAAGCGGCGTTTCTGTTGCTAAAGATTTTGATGTCTCGCCGCGGGACCAGGCGCATGTGTATTCTTCAAAAAAGACTTTTGAGTATTACTGTTCGCCATGTCACGGCGCGAAGGGCAAGGGGGATGGGACTTTCTTTACCATTGATTTAAAGCCAAAACCCCGTAATTTCCAGGACGCGGAGTATATGAAGAAGAGGACAGACGACCAGTTGGTAAAGGCCATTACCGACGGTTCGAAATCTGTGGACAAATCAAATTTGTGCCCTCCGTGGGGAAAAACACTGTCTGAGAAAAAGGTTAAAGAACTGGTGGCCTACATCCGCAGCTTGTCGGTGCAGGAGGCTGAAAAATCGGCGGTTGTTGCTAAAGAGGCGGTTGTCGAGGAGCAAAAGTCCAGCGCCTTTAAATCATCTTTGCGCTGGTTGTTCCTCATTGTGATTACCCTTGCGCTGGCGGTTGGCGCAATTGGCGAGTGGAAAAAACTCAAGAAAGAGTCACTACAGAGGTAGTGTTTGAACAGTTTAGAACGTTGTTATGTATAAAAAGATATTCATCGCAGTTGACAATTCACGCCATTCTAATCACTGCATTGATTTAGGAATTGAGCTCTCCAGAAAATTTGGTTCCCACTTGGTGGGATGCCATGTCTATGATGCCTCGTTGCACCAGAGGCGGTTTCGCGATATGGAAAAAGGCCTGCCGCCGCAGTATCAGGATGAATCTGTGCTTCAGCGGCAGCGAGACCTCCATGCCTCCCTGATCAATCAGGGACTTAAGTTGATTTCAGAATCATATCTTGACGTATTCAATAAGAAGTGTCGTGACGCTTCCGTGCCGCACAGCAGCCTTCTGCTGGAAGGCAAAAACTACTATGAAATTATCAGGGAAGTGCAGACAAACCACTACGACCTGGTGATTATGGGCGCACAGGGACTAGCAGCCGTGGACGCTGGCACGCTGGGGAGCGTTTGTGAACGTGTTGTCAGAAGAATTAAGACAGACGTGCTGGTGGTCAAAAACGACCGGTTTGAAGGGAAGGCGGTTGTTGCGGTTGATGGAAGCACACAGTCTGTTGCCGGTGTGAAATCCGCTCTATCGTTCGCCCAGTTGTTCGGCTTAAAACTGGATGCTGTATCCGTGTTTGATCCACATTACCACAGGGTTGCATTTGAGAGTATCGCAAAGGTGCTTTCGAAGGAAGCCGGGCAGGTATTCAGGTTTAAGGATCAGGAAACGCTTCACGAAGAAATTATAGATAAAGGGCTGGCAAAAATATATCAGGGACATCTGGATAATGCCGGTCGTATGGCTGGGGATGCCGGCGTCGGGATTACCTCGGTTTTAATGGATGGCAAGCCGTATGATCAAATCATCAAGTTCGTTTCCAAAGAACAGCCGTCGTTGCTAATTGTGGGGCGTACGGGGGTTCATAACACGAACGGGCTGGATATTGGCAGTACGACAGAAAACTTGTTGAGATTGTCTCCTTGCAATGTGTTGCTGACGGGAGGAAATGTCGGAATGGAGCCTGGATCGGCTGTCGCCGAATCGGGATTTCAGAGAATGCCTGCAAACAGAAAAGAGCCTGCATATACGAGCCCCGGTCAACTGCATGTGGAAAATAGATTTGAAGAAGTAGCCGCAAAAGGTACTGCCGTCCAACAAGAACATACCGTAATAGCTGGTGATCCTATTATCTGGACACAAGAAGCCCAAACACAAACAGAACGCATTCCCTCATTCATCAGGGCTATGATCAGACAAAAAATCGAGAAGTATGCCCGGGATCATGGATACAAAGAAATAACGACTAGGGTTGTTGACGAGGCGAAAGGCAAAATCATGGGCGATGTCTCTTTTCATTAAGATTTGACAAAATTTCTCTGTTGCACTAAGTATTTCAACAAAGAAATGTGTTGTCCGATTTCACAACGGAATTCAGTATCTCTTAATTTTCATAGTACAGTGAAACTAAACGACTAAGGACGAGTTTTGATTATTGTGGATGATTTTATAATGAGGAACGGGATTTGCCAATCTTGTTAATTGTGGGTTGTCTATAGAAGTTCGCAGGTGTGAATTATAATTATTCTTGAAATTTTAACGGATTTTAGTAAACGGGCAGGAGTTTTTATAAGGAGGGGAGTTTATGAATAAAGGGTTTTCGTTGTTTAAAGTATTTGGTTTACCCATACTTGGGGCAGCTCTTCTTAGCGCCACGTTGTACGCGGCTGAGGAGCCTGCGGCCGGCGTTAAGGGTATGAGCGATGAGGAATTTACTCCCGCAAAGGAAGTGTTGACGGTGAAATATGTGCAGATGGACAAGCCTTATCACATGGACGTGGAATCATTAATAGGTTCATTCAAAGAAGCGAAGCCTGTTAGTGTCACGCTCCAAAAGCAGGACAAGGCTTTTCCAAACGGCGGGGGTTCGGTTCTGGGGGCAGAGGTGAGTGCGGTGCATGACGGGATAACGGTTTATTTTAAAATTACCTGGAAAGACCCTTCAAGGAACGCCAGGTCAATTGCCGTTCAGGAGTTCAGGGATGCGGTGGCACTGATGTTTCCCTTGGGCGCAGTAGAGATAACTCCGGCTGAGCATTTTAGCCCAAGGATGGGCGACCGTGAAAAGCCGACAAATCTCTGGCACTGGAAGGCAGACTGGGAGGCGGATATGCTGGTGAAGGGTGAACTGGAGGACGTGGAAGTGCAATATCCCAATATGCACGATGATTTTAACTTCAACCCTTACAGCGCATACTATCATCGGGAATTAATTACCAGTGTTGAGGTGTTGTCAGGTGGAAGGGCTGCGAATAACTTGCTTTCTCAGCCGGGACGTGGCAGGTCGGTAGAAGACTTGAATGCGGAAGGCTTTGGTACGCTTACCACGCAGGATCATCAGGATGTAAACGGTTGCAGTCATTATGAGAATGGTGAGTGGACGGTGATCATGTACCGTTCGCTGATTACTCAGGATCCGCATGATGTGCAGCTTGTTCCGGGCGGTAGGGCGTTTTTCAATATGGCTGTTTGGAATGGCGGGGAAAGTGATAGAAACGGACAAAAAAATATATCTACTCAATGGCATCCTGTAACACTAGAAACAGTTGCTTGGCAATAGTTTAATAGATTTAAAGGAGGATAGGAAATGACTTTAGTACACAACTGGCATCTAGGGAGACGCATGGAGTATCCCTATTTTGAATCCAGACCAAAGCGGCAATTTGCGGCAGTTTTTAATATTAACAGATGTATTGCCTGTCAGACCTGTACGATGGCCTGTAAGAGCGCGTGGACGTTTAACAAGGGACAAGAGCACATGTGGTGGAACAACGTTGAGACAAAGCCTTACGGCGGATACCCGCAGTCCTGGGATGTTAAAACGTTAAAACTGATTGATAACGGCGAGAATACCTGGTATACGGATGAGAAGGATGAAAAATTGTCACCTTATGGCGTATACGAAGGCGATACGATATTTGAGGCGGCATCAAAGAAGAATTTGAATCAGTGGGCGGTAGGATATATTCCTGAGGATAAGGAATGGAGGTCTCCAAACATTGGAGAAGACGTAGCGAAGAGCAATAAGGCGGATGAGTATTCTTCATTGCCGGAGCACAGCAGGTGGTTCTTCTACATCCAGAGGCTTTGCAATCACTGTACCTATCCTGGTTGTCTTGCGGCCTGCCCAAGAAAGGCTATTTACAAGAGAAAAGAGGACGGTATTGTCCTTATTGACCAGAAGAGATGTAGGGGTTACAGAAAGTGTGTGGAACAGTGTCCATACAAGAAGCCTATGTTCAGAGGTTTGACGAGGGTAAGTGAGAAATGTATCGCCTGTTATCCTAGGATTGAAGGGCGCGATCCGATAACAAAGGGGCGTCCGATGGAAACCAGGTGTATGGCGGCCTGTGTAGGTCAAATTCGTCTCCAGGGATTTTTGGATGATAATCCAAAGAATCCAATTACCTGGCTGATTAAGCACGACAAGCTGGCGTTGCCCCTTTACCCACAGTTTGGGACAGAGCCAAATATCTATTACATCCCGCCAAGATGGGCGCCAAGGTCGTATTTGAGACAGATGTTTGGCCCCGGCGTTGATGAGGCGATTGATAAGTTTATGGTGCCTTCGCGTGAAAGACTTGCGGTCATGTCGTTATTCAGGATGACGCAGACGATTGTCTTTGAATATAAGATTGAGGAAGGGCCGAAGGTGTTTGAGACGACGATTCACGGCAAGAAGTTTGAGCTGTACAACGATACGGTTATCGGATATGGTGAAGACGGGCAGGAGGTTGTGAGGACTACCGTTGAGGAACCAGTTCATATCAGAGACCCGAAGCATTACAATTCCATTTAGAATTGAGGTTTATTATGGGAGTTGAAGGTAGTAATCTTTCTGAACAGCAAGTTGCGCCCGGCGTCGAGCATTTGCTTGCGCGGAGCGCAATGTATCAGATTTTGTCCGGGTGTTTTCTGTGTCCTGAAGAGAAAAATCTTTCGATACTGAAAAGCCCTGATTTCCAGGATCTCGCGAATGATTTGATACACGGCTATGAGGGAATAGGCGGCGGTTTTGAGCTGAAGAGATGTGTTGCTGAAGTGCAGGGGATTTTCAGGGATGCCGACATTGAATCTTTGCGAAGCATATACATGCGCATAGTAGGGCACACCGTTTCGAAAGAGTGCCCTCTGTACGAAACCATGTATGGCGCTGCCCACGTATTCCAGCAGGTGCATGAGTTGGGCGATATACAGGGTTTTTACAAGGCATTTGGCGTGGATACCTCTGATGTGGAAAGGGAGCGCAGTGACCATATCAGCGTCGAGATGGAGTTTATGCACTTTTTGTTGTACAAACAGGCGTATGCTACCGAACATCACGGGGAAGAAAAGGCGCAGATATGTGTGGATGCACAGAAGAAATTCCTGAAAGAACATATCGGGAAATGGGTGCCTCTCTTTGCAGTACTCTTTAGTAGAAAGGCGGTGGATGGTTTTTACTGCGCCGTCTCGGCTTTGACAAAGGAGTTTCTTAGGCTGGAGATGGAACTGATGAATGTCAGGACAGAGACATACAAAGAGTCTGATCTCAATCAGGAGGCGGTTGCCGGCGCCTCTGATGAATGTTTATCCTGCGCGTCGTCTGAAGATTTCAACGAGGAATGATATGAAACTAGAATTTGACCCGGCG
>Ga0209514_10001233_pt1 | contig 45891 bp, 30 predicted proteins | sample Subgrocontami58m_FD_187452 | JGI IMG/M metagenome (GOLD analysis project Ga0209514, IMG submission 187452) | Subsurface groundwater microbial communities from S. Glens Falls, New York, USA - GMW37 contaminated, 5.8 m (SPAdes) (version 3) | ecosystem: Environmental > Aquatic > Deep subsurface >... | reverse complement strand
CCATTGCCGCCGGAAGATCACGCCGCTTATCAAACGCTTCGCGAAAAAAACATTTTGCCGATCGCCTCGGGAGAACACGAACAAGAGGAGGGCGGTTTCGACGATTTGATTTCGAAGCGAGCGGTGGATTACGTGCAAATGGACGTCTGCTGCCAAGGGGGCATTGCCATGGGCCAGCGCCTGTTCGCCAAACTGGAAGCGAACCGGATGAAGTTCGCTTTCCACAGCTGGGGAACAAACCTGGAAGTGCTCGCCGCTGCCCAACTCGGCATTTGCTGGCCCGCTGAAACGGTCGCGTGGCTTGAACATCCTTGCTATGCGAATGACGGACGCCCGGGCATGTATCCGTTTCCGCTCGCAGATGAGATCTTGTGCGATCCGTTGCCGATCGAGGATGGCGATTTAATCGTGCCGCTTCAACCTGGGATCGGAATGACCGTGAATGAAAAAGTGATCGACCGTTATCCGTTCAAACCTGGCCCATGGTCATTCTTCCAAATCAATTCGCCGCCCGAGACCATCGCCGTGACCGGGGATCACAGTCTGAAATGGATCGCAGAAACGCCACAGGCGTGAAGGTAGCGCGCCGTGGTGCATCAAGACAGTGCAGGTGGGGCGAGCATACTCGCGAGCCGCGAAGCGCCTGGAAAAATCAGTGTTACTTTCGCACATCCTCACGGGTCAACCTTACTCTTGCTCTTGCTCTTGCTCCTGCTCCTGCTCTTGCTCTTGCTCTTGCTCTGCTTTCACCTCAAACATCGAGCAAGATCAAGAACATGATCAAGAGCAAGAGAGTCATTCCTCGCTATCTGTTCCCCGGTTAATCTGAGCGCTCTGTACTCGCGAGCCGCTTTGTGCACATTCTTTGCCGGCTCGTCAGTAGCCTCGCCCCACCGTCATGCACTCGGTGCATCAAGGCCGTACCGGTGGGGCGAGCGTACTCGCGAGCCGCGAAGCGCCTGGAAAAATCAGTGTTACTTTCGCACATCCTCACGGGTCAACCTTGCTCTTGCTCTTGCGCCTGCTCTTGCTCTTGCTCTGCTTTCACCTCAAACATCGAGCAAGATCAAGAACATGATCAAGAGCAAGAGAGTCATTCCTCGCTGTCTGTTCCCCGGTTAATCTGAGCGCTCTGTCCTCTCTCACTCCACGCGATCGTGAACCTTCGCCCCGTCGTGGTGCATACTCTTTGCCGACTCGTTAGTAGCCTCGCCCCACCGTCATGCACTCGGTGCATCAAGGCCGTACCGGTGGGGCGAGCGTACCCGCGAGCCGCGAAGCGCCTGGAAAAATCAGTGTTACTTTCGCACATCCTGACGGGTCAACCTTGCTCTTGCTCTTGCGCCTGCTCTTGCTCTTGCTCTGCTTTCACCTCAAACATCGAGCAAAATCAAGAACATGATCAAGAGCAAGAGAGTCATTCCTCGCTGTCTGTTCCCCGGTTAATCTGAGCGCTCTGTCCTCTCTCACTCCACGCGATCGTGAACCTTCGCCCCGTCGTGGTGCATGCTCGTTGCCGGCTCGTCAGTAGCCTCGCCCCACCGTGTGTCCTTGGTGCATCAAGACGGTGCAGTTGTCAGGGCCTGCTGCTGGGCGCCCCCTGTTCCGATGGGAAAACAATCGCGCCGTTCGGCGCCACGAATCGGTGCGTTGCGCCATCGTTGATGCCGAGATCAATTCCCATTACCCCCAGAAAGGCGCGATCGAACCGCTCTCGCTCTTCGCCGTTCAATAATTGTTGGACGACGTGGGTGGCACGGCGGTCGAGCGCATCCCTTTTTTTAGCCCAGTCTTCGACTCCTTCGACCGGCCGGGAAGGAGCGTCCAGATGATTGGCGACGGCCTGTTCGTAAGTGTTCTGGATAATCTGCCGAATTTGAGAAATCTTCTGGTCGTCGTCCAATCCGATGGCAGCTTGGATAAAAGACGATTGGAATGCCGCGAACTCGCTCGGCTGCTTTTCGAGTTCGTCCAGTTTGGGGCGCACCGCGGAAGCCAGCGCATGGTTCTTGGCAAACTCAGCGGGGGAAGAAATGTTCCGAGTCATCATTTCGCGCCGAAAGTTTCCGAACAACTGCCCCTGCTCAGCCGCAGGCCGCCTCAAAAACGCCTCGGCGTCGGGATCTGTGACCTCTGCCGCGGGCAACGGAGGAGCTGATTGCGCGGAAGTTTTCGCCGCCTTCATCCCGCGCTGCTCGTTGCGAAGCCGCGTCACTTCGCCCCGTAACCGCGCCAGCTCCGCGCGTTCTTCCCGGGTTTGGTCGAGTTGTGCGTTTAAATCCGCCACCTGTTTTCCGAAATCCTGACGGACGCCTTCCAGCGTTTGGATGCGTTGTTGCAGCGACAAGTTCTCGGAGCGCAGTGATTGATTCGTGTAAACCTGCCAGACTAATGGCGTCACGATTCCCAAGCCGATGAGCGTGGTGATTGTAATTTTGGCTTTTGACATAAGCAGATTGGTTAGGTGAACAGTCCACGTCACGCCAGCGGAGGCGCCCGGTGGCACGAGAGCAAAAGAAATTACCGACCCACTCAGGCTGGCCGGAGCGGCTTCAATCGCGTGAGCTGCCAGGACCGCCGAAATGGCCGAACCGGTCGTGTGAATTCCCCGCCGCGAAAGCCACCGCCGCAGCTTAGTGATTGCTCGGGAAAGCCGCATGCGAGCGGCATCTTCGCTCCATTGCATTTCGGCGGCGACCTCTCGCAGCGATTGCTGCTCGAAATAGCGGAGTAGTAGCGCGTCGCGTTCTGAACGATCGAGCTTGGCCAAGAGCTCATCGATGATTGGACGAGCTTCCTGCCAGTCTGGCGCCCGCGTCCCGGAGAAATCCTCAAAGTCCATAGCTTTTTGTTCGCGCGCGATACGGCGGCGCTCGCGCCGAAGTAATTGCAAGGCGGTCAGCCGGGCATCAGTGAAGAGCCAGCCAGCGAGCACCGATTTGCCGCGAACTAAACGGGGCTTGCCCGCAAGTTTGGCGAAGACCATTTGGCAGACATCCTCAGCCAGGTGAATATCTCCCAACTGGCGCAATGCGGACGAATAGACCAGGTCCAAATGGCGGCGAACGATCTCCGCGAAGGCTTCCTGATCGGCCGATTCAGCATATCGGGCCAATAAATCCCGGTCGTCTGTCATAGCAAAGGTCCAGAGGATAAATGCCGCCGGCGCCCGAATTCGAACGAAAACTTTCATCGGGGCGCATCAATGACTTGGAATTTGATTTGCTCCTGCGTGAGGGGACATCCAAGATCATCGGCTCAATTTAGAAATGCCACCCAGAACAATCATCGCCCTATCTCCCATGAGTTTTTCCCGCAGCGCGTTTGTGGAAATTGCCGCGACCCACCACCGCCAATCCGCCGAGCCGCGAACTTTTCCAGAAACTACTCCGCCGGCGGCGTGTCCGCGGTGGAGTCCGCGATTTTTGCGAATTCTGCTCCTGCTCGCTGGTCTGGCGGGATTCGCGCAGATTTCCGAGGCAGGATCGATTCTGCGCGAGGTGTACCAGGCGATTCCCGGCACGAGCGTGAGTGATCTCACCAACTCACCGGCTTATCCCGCCAGTCCAAACGTCACCGTGTTCGTTAACGATTTCTTCGAAGCGCCCACTGATATCGACGACAACTACGGCCAAAGGATGCACGGGTATGTCGTTCCGCCGATGACGGGCAATTACACGTTTTGGATCGCAAGCGACGACGCGAGCGAGCTGTGGTTGAGCACGGATGAAAACCCGGCCAACCAGCGGTTGATCGCGAATGTGCTGGCGTGGACCGCTTCGCGTGAATGGACGAAGGAAGCCAATCAGAAATCGGCGGCGGTGGCGTTGGAAGCGGGCAAAGCGTATTACATCAAAGCGCTCCAGAAAGAGGGCGGCGGGGGTGACAACCTGGCAGTGCGCTGGCTGCGGCCAGACGGGGTGGACGAGGGACCGATTCCTGCGACGTATTTGCTGCCGTTCGGAACTGCTTTTGCGCCGCCGAGCATCGCTGAGCAACCGCAGAACTCGTCCGCCATCGAAGGCCAAACTGCAACATTCACCGTCAAGCCGGTCAACACCGATTTGGTTTCATACCAGTGGCACAGGAACGGAATCGATTTGCCGGGCGCCACGAGCCTGACCTTGAATTACGGGCCGGTCATGCTGCAGGACAACGGAGCGAAATTCTCCGTGACGTTGAGCAATCGCCTCGGTTCGACCAACTCGTCAGAAGCGGTCTTAACGGTCTTGCCCGATTCAGTCGCACCCACCCTTGTGGCGGCGCTGAATCTCGGCACGAATCAAATCCGGCTCGATTTCAGCGAGCCCGTCTCTTCGGCGACCGCGACATCCACTGCGAACTATCAACTGAACAATGGCGCGTCGGTGACGAGCGCAGTCCTCGCGAATTCGGGTCAAACCGTTCTGCTCAGCACGACGCCGATGACCTACGGAATCACTTACACCCTTAAGGTGAATAATGTGACCGATCTCGCCGAAGCCCAGAATGTCATCGCGCCGGGCTCGAGCCTTGTCTTTACCGCCATCGAATATGCGCCCGCTGATGTGGGCACGCCGCTTCTCGCCGGAAACTCAGTCACAATTCCGGAAGGAGTCAATGTGACGGGCGGCGGCACGGACATCGGCGGCACGAGCGATCAATTCCAGTTCGCCTGGAAAGAGCGCCAGGGCGATTTCGATGTCCGCGTGCGCGTGGCGGGCGTGACGATCTCCGATCCGTACGTCCATGCCGGATTGATGGCGCGCCAAACGCTCGACGCGAATTCGTTGTTCGCGGGAGTGTTCGCTTCATCGCCGCAGCTCGGCTGTTTTTTCAAAGATCGCCCGGGCGCCGGAGCCGCGGTGGAAACTCTCTCTTCACGCGGTTTTCCGGTGAATTATCCGCTGACGTGGCTCCGGCTGCGGCGAAGCGCGAGCATCCTCACCGGGTTTGCCAGCGTGGACGGCGAGAATTGGACGCAGCTCGGTTCCCACGATTTCGGCACTCTGCCGCCAAAACTTTTCTTTGGCCTGGCCGTGACAAGCGACACCACGAACCAAACTGCCACCGCGGAATTCCGCGACATTGGCGATACGCTCGTCAAAACCGTTCGCGCGTATAAACCGGTCGAGGAACCGCTCGGGCCTTCGACGCGAGCCACCGGAATCATCATCAGCGAAATCATGTACCACCCGCCGGAACGAGCGGACGGGCGGAATCTCGAATTCGTTGAGCTTTACAACGCGAGAGCTGTCTTTGAAGACCTGACCGATTGGCGAATCAGCGGCGACATCGGTTTTCGATTCCCAGCCGGCTTCAAATTGCAGGCGGGGGATTTTGTGGTTCTGGCGAAATCGCCTGATGACATCAAATCCGTTTACGGCATTCAAAACGTCCTCGGGCCATACACGGGATCGCTTTCGCGAAAAGGCGGCACGCTGCACCTCCGGAATAAGTCGGACGCCATTCGGCTGGAAATAGAATTTCGGGACGATCCGCCTTGGCCCGTCGCGGCCGATGGCGCGGGGCATTCGCTCGTTTTGGCGCGGCCGAGCTTTGGCGAAAACGATCCGCAGGCGTGGGCGGCGAGCCAATCGACCGGCGGCTCCCCAGGCCGGCTCGACACCGTCGTATCGAGTGACGTCGACAGCGTGATGTTCAATGAGCTGCTGGCGCACACGGACGATCCCATCCTCGACTTTGTCGAACTGTACAATCATTCGAACAGTGATGTGAATCTCGCTGGCTGCTGGATCACCGACGACCCGACTACAAACAAATTCCGCATTCCCGCTGGAACCAAGATCCCAGCACGAGGCTTTTTGGCGTTCGATCAGAACCAGCTCGGTTTCGGGCTCCAAGCCGGCGGCGAGACCTTGTTTTTGATTAACTCGAATTCAACCCGTGTCGTCGATGCGATCCGCTTTGGCGGGCAGGAAAACGGCGTCGCTTTCGGCAGAGCACCTGATGGGAACCCGAGCTGGCAGCGGCTGCAAGTTCCCACGCCGGGCGGAGCGAATGCGGCCCGGCGCAGCGAATCGATCGTAATCAACGAGATCATGTACGACCCAATCTCGCGCGATAACAACGACGAGTATCTCGAACTGTACAACCGCAGCGGCGTGGCGGTCAGCCTGGCGGGCTGGCAGTTCACGGATGGAATTGATTTTACCTTTCCCGCCAACGCGTCGCTCCCAGCCGGAGGCTATTTGGTAGTGGCGCGCAACGCGGCCCGGCTGCTTTCGAACTATTCCCAGCTGAATGCCGGCAACACCTTCGGAGATTATTCGGGGTCGTTGGCAAACGGCGGCGAACACATTGAACTTTCCAAACCGGATTCGATTATCCGCACGAATGAGGTCGGCCAGCTCGAGACGAATACGATTCACATCGCCGTGGCCGAGGTCACGTATGGAACAAGCGGCCGCTGGGGCAAATGGTCCTCCGCCGGCGGATCGAGCTTGGAATTAATCGATCCGAATGCCGATCCCCTGCGCGCGTCGAATTGGGCCGATAGCGATGAGAGCGGGAAAGCAGCGTGGGAAGACGTGTCCTTACGGGGCCGGCTCGACAACGGCAAGGGAACGCCAAATCGGCTGCACATTTCGATGCTCGGCGCGGGCGAATGTCTGGCCGATGCTGTGCAAGTCCTCAAGGTCGGCAGCACGAATTTGCTGACGAACGGAAATTTCGAGGCAGGCCAAACAGGCTGGAGCTTTTTTGGAAATCACAGTGTCTCAACCATCGATTCCGCCGGCGCTGTCGAAGGGACGAAATATTTGCACGTCCGGAGCGGCGGTGACGGAGACACCGGGATCAACAGCATCCGCGTGAATCTCGCGCTCGGATTAGGGAGCGGGAATGACGCCATCATCGCGGCGAAAGTCCGCTGGATCGCTGGCTTCCCTGAAGTGTTATTTCGATTGCAGGGAAATTGGATGGAATTTCCGGTTCGTTTGAAAGTGCCGAAGAATTTAGGGACTCCCGGTCTGCCCAACAGCCGCCGGATCAACAATGCTGGCCCCGCGATCTTCGACGTGACCCATTCACCCGCCTTGCCTCAAGCCAACGAACCCGTGCTCGTGACTTGCCGCGTATCCGACCCGGATAACATCGGCAGCGTGGTCCTAAAATATCGCGTTGATCCTGCGACCACGCTCCGGTCCGTGGCGATGCACGACGACGGCACGGGCGGTGATGAAGTCGCGGGCGACGGCGTCTATTCTGGATTAATTCCCGGGCAAGCCCTTCGCGTGCTCGTGGCCTTTCGGATTGAGGCGGCGGATTCGGCGGCGGCGCCAGCCAGCACGAGTTTCCCGGTTGATGTTCCAGCAAAGGAATGCCTGGTTCGATGGGATGATCCAATCCCATTTGGTACGTTCGCGCATTATCATCTTTGGAACACGGCTGCGACCGAGACGGCGCGCAGCCAGACGGTGCCGCTGAATAATACCTGGCGCGACGCCACGCTGGTTTATGGAAATTTCCGGGTCATTTACAACGTCGGGTTCCGCGACAAAGGCAGCCCGTATCATGGCGGCAGCGGCGACTTTGCCGTGACGGTTCCGGAGGATGATTTGTTGCTCGGCACGACCGATCGTATTTTCGCTTCGACTGGCAATGGCGGGAGCGAGCCGACCCAGATTCGGAGCGAGCTGGCCAGTTGGCTTGGAGGACAGCTGGGGATTCCCTATTTGCACAGCCATTACATCAGGCTTTACCGGAATGGAAACCAGTTCCGCGAAGTCATGCTCGATCTCGAACAACCAAATCACGACTACGCGAAGCGGTGGTTTCCCGATTTTCCAACGGGGGATCTATACAAAGTGGCGGTTTGGTTCGAATTCCAGGACAACAATTCGGGGTTCGACGCAACCAGCGCGACCATCGAGCGATTCTCGAGCAGCGGCCAACTCAAGCTGGCGCGGTACCGGTGGAACTTTCAGCGCCGGGCCAACGATGGGCTCGGCAGCAATTACACGAACCTGTTCGATCTCGTTTCCGCGGTGAATGACACCAGCACGAGTTATGTGAATCGCGTGCTCAACCTGGCCGACATCGATCAATGGATGCGCGTTTACATGTTCGACTTCATGATGGGGAACTGGGACGCGTGGAGCTACAACGTCGGCCAAAACATGTATGTCTACAAGCTGCCGGGCGGCCGCTGGGTTTTGATGCCTTGGGACATCGACTTTGTGTTTGGCCTCGGCGACGGCGCCAGCGGAACGCTCTCCGGCGGACAAGATCCCGTCATCAATCGGATGTACACAAATCCCACCTTCCGCCGCATGATGTGGCAGGCGTATCTCGACGCCGTGACGGGACCGTACCTCAGCGCGAATTATCAGCCGCAAATCGACGCCCGCCGTTCGGTTCTTCTCAAGAACAAAATTTCCGGGCTGCAATCTCCCAGCTCGATTTCGACTTATATCGAGGGCCGGCGGAAATACCTCATTGGCCAACTGGCTTTAAATGACGCCAAGGAATTCGCGATCACCACCAGCGCTGGCGCAGATTTCGAATCGAGCACTCCGACGGCAACTCTCGAGGGAACGGCCCCATTCGCCATCCATGCCATCGAGGTCAACGGGATCCCGTATCCAGTCTCGTGGACTTCAGTCAACAAATTCCGGTTAACTCTTCCCCTGACCCAAGTGACCAATTCGTTTTCGTTGGTGGGCAAAAATCGGCAGGGCCAAATCATCGATGGAATGGCGCGGAACATCACCATCACCTATCGCGGGCCGGTCGAGTTGCCGGACGATTTCGTTGTCATCAACGAAGTGCAGTACAATCCGGCCGAGCCGAACGCGTCTTTCATTGAAATTTACAATCGGTCAGCGACCACCCCGTTCGATCTGTCGAATTACCACTTGAGCGGAGCGTCCTACGTTTTTCCAGCCGGAGCCATCATCCAACCCGATTCCTATTTGCTCCTCGTGAAAGATCGCGCCGCCTTCGGAGCAGCGTACGGCGCGACCATTCCCGTGTTCGGCGTTTTCACTGGCGCACTCGATAACGACGGCGAACACCTGGCACTCGTGCGGCCTGGGCCAACGCCAGAGCTCGATGTGGTCCTGAGCGATCTCCGTTATGAAAGCCAGCCTCCCTGGCCAACCAACGCGGCTGGGTTCGGCAGTTCCCTGCAATTGATCGATCCCACGCAGGATACTTATCGCGTCGCGAATTGGACGGCCGCCGGAACAAATGAGTTCGATCGCGTCACGCCCGGCCGGGCCAATTCCGTTCGCGCCGCACTCGAACCATTCCCATTGGTTTGGCTGAACGAAGTTCTTCCGCAAAATCCAGGGATCGTTCGCGACAATGCTGGCGATCCGGATCCATGCCTCGAACTCTACAATTCGGGCGCGACCACGATCGATTTGTCCTCGCTCTATCTGACCGATGATTTGGCGAACCTCACGCAATGGAAATTCCCGGCCGGCTCGGTAATTCCTCCAAAAGGATTTCTCTTGGTCTGGGCCGATGGCGAACCCGCGGAAACGACCGCGGCGGCGCTGCACACAACATTCCGGCTCAGCGCGACCAATGGGGTCGTGGCGCTGGTGCGTTTGCAAGGATCGACCAGCGCGCCGGCCGTCATCGACTATTTGCGGTACACGGAGATTTCCGCCGGCCGCAGCTTCGGCTCCTTCCCGGACGGTGAACCGCGCAAACGCCGGCCGTTTTCGTTTCCCACGTTGGGCGGTTCGAACAATGCGGGCTGGCCAAAGCTTCAGGTCACCATCAATGAGTTCATGGCGAGCAACACGCGAAGTTTGTTGGATCCGGCGAACGGCCGGTTCGAAGATTGGTTCGAATTGTACAACGCAGCCAGCACCGCCGCGGATCTCTCCGGCTATTCGCTCACCGACGATTTGAACACTCCGGCGAAGTTCCGCATTCCGCCCGGCGCCATTATTCCCGCGGGCGGGTTCCTGCTCGTTTGGGCGGATGATTTGGCCGTCGCCAACCAACTCGGCGCCGATCTGCACGTGAACTTTAAATTGTCGAGCAGCGGCGAAGCCATTGGCCTGTTCGATCCGGACGGGATTCGCGTCGACAGTTTTGCTTTCGGCGCGCAAACCGACGATGTCAGCGCCGGGCGCTACCCGGACGGGGCGGAATTGCCGCTGTTGGTTTTGGACAAGCCCACCCCGCGGCAGCCGAATTTCTTGGCGGGAGGAAATCGGCCGCCAATCGTGGCAGCGATTCCGAACCAGACCGTCGATGAAGAAACGCAATTGCGGTTTACCGTTTCCGCCACGGACCCGGATCCGGGCCAATCCGTGGTTTATGCCCTCGGCCCTGATGCCCTGCCGGGCGCAGCCATCGATGGGCAAACGGGAGCATTCAGCTGGACGCCCAACGAACAGCAAGGCCCGGGCGTGTTTACGTTTTCAATTCGAGCCACGGACAATGGCATTCCTCCGCGAACGTCGAGCGCGACCGTCACTGTAGCGGTAAACGAGAGAAACCAGCCGCCGTCCTTTCTTGCGATTCCCGATCAAACCATTGACGAGGGTTCATTGTTTACGATGACGCTGCCGGCGATCGACCCGGACCTCCCGCAGAATCGACTCACGTTTGCGCTCGAAGCGGGCGGACCGGAAGGCTTGACGGTTGACCCGAGCGGCGCGCTGGCCTGGACGCCAACCGAAGCGCAAGGACCCGGGACATACACTGTGCGCGTTCGAGTGACGGATGACGGCACGCCGCCTCTCAGCGCGACCACCAGTTTGAGCATCACGGTGCGCGAGGTGAATAACCCGCCTGTGATCGAAGAGATCCCGCCTCAGGTCATCAACGAACTGCGGCCGTTCACGCTTCAAGTGATCGCGCACGACTCGGATGGCGCGGCGGCCGACTTGCGTTATTCGTTCGACTTGGCGCCGGCTCTCGCCCGGATCGATGGCACAACTGGCGTGATCAGTTGGACGCCCTCCGAAAGCGATGGCCCTACCAACGCGATCTTCATCGTGCGCGCCACCGAAGCAGCGCCTCCGAATTTAACGTCGAGCTTGACGTTCAGTGTTCAGGTGAACGAATCGAATTTGGCGCCGCAGTTAAAAGCGATTCCCGACCAGACAATTCTCGAAGGCAAAACACTGCTGGTTCGCGCCGAAGCGCAGGATAGCGATCTTCCCCCGCAAAAGCTCACGTTCAGCCTCGGACTGGGAACGCCGGCCGGAATGACCATCGATCCCGAAACCGGTTTATTGACGTGGCCGGTTGATTTCGATTATGGCGCCGCCACGAATCTGATTTCTGTGCGCGTGACGGATGACGGGCCCGGCGCCTTGAGCCGGACGGAAACGTTCCGCGTGGTGGTCATTCGCCGGCCGCACGTTGTCATCAACGAGATCATGTACCACCCCAAAGCGGCGAACGCGGAATTTGTTGAGCTGTTCAACAATTCAAAAAGAAACGCAATCGACTTATCAGGGGCGAAGCTGGCGGGCAGCGCATTCAGCTACGTTTTTCCGAACGGCACGATTTTGAATCCAGGCCAGTTGTTGTTGGTTGTGAAAAGCCGCGCCGTTTTCGATTCTGTTTATGGAAGCGGTAAACCAGTTGCGGGAGAGTTCACCGGCGTCATGAATCCAACGAGCGACACGCTCGTGCTGCTCAACAGCGACGGCGCGGTTCTAAATGAAGTCCGTTACGGCAGCCAACCGCCGTGGGCAACTCTCGCGAACGGCCAAGGCGCTTCGTTACAATTGATCGATGCGACTCAAGACAATCGTCGCGTCGCGAATTGGACCGGCGCGGTCACAAACCAGCCGCGGAGGCTGGTCGAGATGACCAATTCGTGGCGGTTCAATCAAAAGGGAATCGACTTAGGGACGGCCTGGCGTGAACCAGCCTACGACGACGCTGCTTGGCCTGTTGGAGCCGCGCTCCTGTATCATGAAACAGCGGCATTGCCCGCGCCTAAAAACACCCCGCTCGATCTGGGTCCGACCACATATTATTTCAGGACCCATTTCAATTGGGACGGGCCAATCGCTGGTGCGTCGCTCAAACTGACAACGGTGCTCGACGACAGCATGGTTCTTTACCTGAATGGCAAGGAAGTTTACCGGCTGGGTATTGATCCCGCCACGACGGTCACGTTTAGCACGTTCGCGAACCGCACCGTCGGGGATGCGGTGATGGAAGGCCCATTTGATTTGCCGATAGACGCGCTGAAGACAGGCGACAACGTCCTGGCCGCGGAAGCGCATCAAATCAACAGCACCAGCAGCGACATCGTTTTCGGTGCGATGCTCGAGGCCCAGCAAACAGCCGCTGCCTTTACGCCCGGCGCCCCGAACTCGGTCGCCGCCGCTCTGCCGGAATTCCCGCCCGTTTGGATAAATGAAGTCCTGGCTAACAATCTTTCCAGCATCACCGACGCTTCGGGCGAGCGCGCCCCCTGGATCGAGCTTCATAACGCCGGACCGCTCCCGATTTCGCTGAACGGTTGGACTCTCACCGATAGTTACGCCGCGTTAAATCGCTGGTCGTTTCCTCCGGACGCTGAAATCGAGCCAGGCGAATTCCTCGTGCTATGGATCGATGGCGAAGCGAATCAGACGCAAGGCAGGAGTTATCACACCTCATTCCGACTGGCTGCAACCGGCGGCGCAATCGCTCTGGCCCGGCCGCAACGGGGCGGACTCGAACTATTGGATTACGTCGATTATCCGGCACTAGCAGCGGATCGGCCGTTCGGATCGATGCCGGATGATGATCCGTTACGGCGAACGATCTTGAGCGCGGCGACGCCGGGAGGACCGAACCAAACCGTCACCGCGCCGTTCATCCAGGATTTGCAACTCGCGCCGGATGGCACGTTGTCGTTCCAGTGGTCAACCGTGGTCGGATTGAAATACCGGCTCGAATTCACGGAAAATCTCGGGACAGGCATTTGGCAGTCACTGGGCGAAACGGTCTCCCAGAGTGCGATGATGAAATTCGAAGAGCCGATCGGCCTGACGCGGCAAGGGTTTTATCGTGTGGTGTTGGCCCCGTAAGACGGCTGGAACTCGTCCATCAGGAACGCGCGTCCGTATAGTTGTTCCGATCGTTGACGGTGCCGACTCTCGCCCGGAACCCAGCGTTCACGCTGCAGCCAAGGTATTGCGCCAAACCTGTCCGGAACGCAGCGTTTACGCTGCAGCCAAGGCGTTGCACCAATGCCGTGTTGTTTCCTCCGCGCCTGCAGCCTAAACCTCTATGTTGCATAAAAATCAGCTCGGATGCATGGAACAGGCGTATGCTCATTACAGAAAATGCAAATTTGCGGCGCAGTTGCATCCTCACTTTGAATGAGCATTTCCCCCTCTCCTGTATCCTCTCCCCGTGATGGTGCAAATTCTGGGATCCACAGCACGGGGAGAGGAATGAAAGGTGAGGGGGCATCCAACTTTTATGCAACAATAGGGTAAAAGCCACGTTGCAATCGCCCATGCCCGCGGCAAAGAATTGGCAAACACTCTTCCAAGAATATGACGCTTTCTTCGTTGCCTCTGGTCGCGCTTCTTCTGAGCGCGCTCACTACCATCGCGCAATCAGCCCCTGTCTTTCCGTACGGAGCGGTTTATTTCCGCAAATCAAATCCGCCCGCTGAAGATTGGGCGCGCGATCACCAAACCGCAGCGCGTGTCGGAATGAATACGTTCCGGCATTGGTTCATGTGGTCCGCCATTGAAGTCAAACCGAAGCATTTCGATTGGCGCGACTGGGACAGAATGATGGATTTGGCCGCAAGCAATCACCTCCAAGTCGTCATTGCGGAATTGGTCACCGCCGCGCCTGAATGGGCGTCCGAAAAATTTCCCGCGGCGCATTACTTGGGGAGCGATGATCGCGCCGTCCACAGCGGGATTTCCGGGAGCTCTGCCACCGGCGGTTTTCCCGGGCTCTGTTTGGACAACGCCGACGTCCGGAAAGCGGCGGAAACTTTCCTTACCGAATTAGTGCGTCGTTATCGAAATCATCCAGCGCTGCTCGGCTACGATGTCTGGAACGAAAACTCGTTTCCTGGGGGATCACCAGGCCGGATGTTTTGTTTCTGCGAAGCCACCCAAAAAGAATTCCGCGCATGGCTTCGAAAAAAGTATCAGTCGGTGGAAAATCTCGGCCGGGCCTGGGGCCGGTTCAGTTATGCAAGCTGGGACCAGGTTCATCCGCCGCGCGATTTCTCGGGTTACGCCGAGGGTTTGGATTGGCTGGAGTTTCGGATTGATGATGCGTTCCGATTATTGCGCTGGCGTGTTGATTTGATTCGCCGGCTCGATCCGAATCACCTCATCGCTGCCCACGGCGTCGCCGGCACCCTGGATTCGCTCCCCTCCTCCACGTGCGACGAATGGCGCTCGGCTGCGCAGGTGGATGTTTGGGGGTTCACCTGGGTCGCTTCGCGGAAAGGCAGCGAACCGTGGAAACAATTTCATGCGGTCGATCTGGTGCGCGCGGGCGCGCGTGGAAAACCGTTCTGGCACGCCGAAGCCCAAGCCGGGCCGCTCTGGATGCAACCGCAAGTCACGGGCCGCTCCCGCGAAGATGGCCGCATCACCGATGACAAAGACGTGCGTCTCTGGAATTTGATTTCGTGCGCGGGCGGCGCCACGGGAATTCTTTATCCGCGCTGGCGGCCGTTGCTGGATGGACCTCTTTTCGGCGCGTTCGGCGCTTTTGGCATGGACGGCTCGATCACACCCCGCGCCGAAATGGCAGGGCGAGTCGCCACTTGGGCGAACGAACACCCGGAAATCTGGAAATCAAAACCAGTGCGCGGCGAAGTCGGGATCGTGTTCGTTCCCGAGTCGGAGCTGTTCAATTATGTGCAGCAAGGCGACACGCGCTTTTACGCGGAGTCGGCACGCGGCGCATATCAGGCATTCTTCGATTCAAACATCCAGGCGGATTGGGTGCGCATCGATGATATCGCTGAATACCCGCTGGTTTATCTCCCATATCCCGTGATGTTGCGCGATTCGACCATCGACCAATTGCGCCGATACGTCCAAAGCGGCGGCCATCTGGTCAGCGAAGGATTGCCCGGCTATTTCGGCGAGCGCGGTCGCGCGGGAGAACGCCAGCCCAATCGCGGGTTGGATCAACTCTTCGGCGCGACGGAGAGGTACGTTGAGTTCACCCCGGATTTGCTGGAAAACCTTTCGCTCAAGGTGCGCGATCACGAGATCGGGGGACGCTTATTCCGGCAGGAATATTCCACCGGCGCGGCGCGAAAAGTGGGCGAGTTCTCCAACGGCGAAGCGGCTGCCGTCGAGAACCAGTTCGGACAAGGAGCTGCGCTGTTGATCGGCACGTTTCCGGGCGCGGCTTACTTCGCGCATCACGCGCCGGAGACGCGGGCGTTTTTTAGAGAACTGCTCGATTGGGCGAAATTGAAACCTGGCCTTCAGGTCAGCGATTCCGCAATCAAAGCGCGGCTGCACCAAGGTCCCGGCCGCACGTACCTCTGGGTCATCAATCCAACCCGCGCCAGGCGCGATGTCACGGTCACAATCGACGAATCCTTCGGGACTTTCGGCCGCGCCGAAGATGTTTGGGAGCGCCGGCCGGTCACGATGGAAGGCAGAGCCATTCACCTCAGTCTGGACGAGCGGAACGGCGCCGTCCTCCGGCTGTCCAAGTGAACATTGGAAATGACCAATGACGGAATGAACGAATGACTAAATAAACCCCACCGCGCACTGGAGAGCCCTCCTCTTGGGGAGTTGGTCCTTAATTCGTTCATTCGTCCATTGATCCTTCGTCATAAAACGCGGGTCCCGACACAGGCCGGGCGGCAAAGTTGGGCACGAAGATTCCAGGTTTTCAGCGGCTCTAGATTCTTGATTGTTCAACCTGTTTCTCTACCTTGGGTTCAACCAGCGTTCCGGCGGAGACATCATTGCCCCAGCGAAACTTGCTCGCTCCTCAACAAATCTCGACGCCGATCCGCGATGAGATTGTGAAAAAAGATAACGGCTCGAAAAGTAAATCATCCAATGATTCCGGCCTGAACTTCGAAGCCCAGCTTTGGGCCGCCGCGGACAAGATGCGCGGGCACATGGACGCTTCGGAGTACAAGCACGTTTGCCTTGGCCTCATCTTCCTCAAATACATTTCCGACGCCTTCGAGGAAAAGCGCGAGCAACTGCTGTTCGGTTTCTCCGATCCCAAGAGCGAATGGTTCATCAAGGACGAACCGCAACGCGCCGAAGCCGCCGAGAACCGCGACGAATATCTGGCCGCGAATGTCTTCTGGCTGCCGCCTGAGGCCCGCTGGCACAACATCAAGGCCAAAGCCAAGTCGCCGGAGATCGGCAAGGTCATTGACGAGGCAATGATTGCCATCGAAAGGGAAAACCCAACTCTTAAGGGTGTTCTCCCGCGCGATTATGCCCGGCCCAGCCTCGACAAAGTCCGGCTCGGCGGACTGGTGGACATCATCAGCAACATCGGCTTCAACGAATCGGCGGCGAAATCCAAGGACGTGCTCGGTCGCGTCTATGAATACTTTCTGGGAAAATTCGACAGCGCGGAAGGCAAGGGCGGCGGCGAGTTCTACACTCCGCAATGCGTCGTGCAACTGCTCGTCGCCATGCTTGAGCCCTACAAAGGGCGCGTATTCGACCCGTGCTGCGGTTCCGGCGGCATGTTCGTGCAATCCGAGAAATTCGTCGAGGAACACGGCGGACGCGTTGGGGACATCGCGGTTTACGGGCAGGAGTCGAATTATACGACCTGGAAACTGGCGCGGATGAATCTCGCCATTCGCGGCATTGACGCCAATCTCGGCCCGCGCAACGCCGACAGTTTTCGAACGGATTTGCATCCCGACCTCAAGGCCGATTTCATTCTCGCCAATCCGCCGTTCAACATGAGCGATTGGGGCGGCGAAAATCTGCGGCAGGACGTGCGCTGGAAATTCGGGATGCCGCCGGTGAACAACGCCAACTACGCCTGGATTCAACATTTCATCCATCACCTCTCGCCGGGGGGAACCGGAACTTCCGGGGGCGTGGCGGGGTTCGTCATGGCGAACGGCTCAATGTCCACGCAGACCTCGAACGAAGGCGAGATTCGCAAGGCGTTGATCGAAGCCGACCTCGTGGATTGCATGGTCGCGCTGCCCGGCCAGTTGTTTTTCACGACGCAAATTCCCGTCTGCCTCTGGTTTCTGGCCCGCGACAAAAAGAATCACAAGCGCCGCGACCGGCGTGGCGACACCCTTTTCATTGATGCACGGAAAATGGGCGTGCTGGTTGACCGCATCCATCGGGAACTGACTGCTGAAGAAATAAAGAAGGTCTCAGACTGCTACCACGCGTGGAAATCCAAAAACGCGAAACCAGCGTATGCGGACGAACCTGGCTTCTGCAAATCCGTGAAGCTCGAAGAAATCCGCTCGCACGGTCACGTTCTCACGCCCGGACGGTACGTGGGCGCGGCAGATGTGGAGGACGATGGCGAACCGTTCGAGCAAAAGATGAAACGCCTCACCGCCACGCTCGAAGAACAGTTCGCGGAGTCGGCGAAGCTGGAGAGAACGATCCGGCAAAACCTCAAAGCCCTAAGCCATGCCTGAGTTTCTTAGCATTGACGCTATGCGTGCCGTGGTAACCCACGCAATTTCTGAGTTCGCTCGGCACGACATGGCCTTGCTACATGTCAAAGTCCAAGAGGAAACCTTGGCGCACCGTGTAGCCGTCTATATCGAACGGCACCTTCAAGGCTGGCACGTCGACTGTGAATATAATCGGAATCTGCGTCGTGCAAAAATGAGAGCTGATGGAAATAGCCGCATGCGCCCCGACATTATTGCCCACATCCGAAACTCACCAGAAAATCTGCTTGTCGTCGAAATCAAGAAAGCAACTCATTCTAAAAGGAATAAAACTGAAGCCGAAGAACGGGTGCGTGAGTTTACTGGCAAATGGACGACACACCCTCGTTATTGCCACGGCGCGATTCTGATTTTTCCAGTTCGTGAGAGCGACCCGAAGCAAGTCACATGTAGCTGGTTTTACCGGAATGGCTGCGGGCAGTATACGGGAGGAGAACCATCAACATTCAGCGGGAACGTCAGTCTCGAACAGGGAGGCATGGCGTGAGTGCGTGGCCAACACGGACCATTGACGAGTTGAAGGCGAAGACCAATGCAGCCATTGCCATTGGCCCGTTTGGTTCTCGCATGAAAAGTGACTGCTATGTTGCATCTGGCATTCCGGTAATCCGAGGCAATAACATTTCAGACACGCGTGAATTGGTGGGAGAGATGGTTTACATAGCGCCGGAGAAGGCCGAGGAGGTTCGTTCGTCTATCATATTTGCAGACGACCTTTTCTTCCCTCATCGCGGTTCAATTGGCCTCGTGGGAATCGTGCCGCGAAACGGTGAGAAGCGTTACGTTCAGTCCAGCAGTTTGATGAAGCTCACATGCGACCGCGAACTGGTCGAACCGCTTTATCTTTTCTATTTCTTCAGGTCGGAACAAGGTCGCCATGAACTGCTCAAGAATGCTTCCACAGTTGGCACACCGGGCATTGGTCAGCCGCTCGCTTCACTGAAATCAATTCGTGTTCCACTTCCTCCACTTCCCGAACAGCGCGCGATTGCTTCGGTGTTGGGTTCGCTGGACGACAAGATTGAGTTGAACCGGCGGATGAACGAGACGCTGGAGGCGCTGGCCCAGAGCCTGTTCAAATCCTGGTTCGTGGACGCCACCCAATCCGCCCTCCCCAAAGGCTGGCGAGAAATGCCGTTCACCGAAACCGTTGAAATCATCGGCGGCGGCACGCCGAAAACTTCTGTGGTCGCGTATTGGGGCGGTGACATTCCGTGGTTCTCCGTCGTTGACGCGCCGCAAGGTTCAGATTTGTTTGTGATAGACACGGAAAAGAAAATCACCCAAGCAGGCGTTGATAATTCGTCCACACAAGTTTTGCCGGTCGGGACAACGATCATTTCCGCTCGTGGCACGGTTGGCAAAGTCGCGTTGGTTGGTGTCCCAATGGCAATGAATCAATCGTGCTACGGACTTCGTGGCAAAGTTGGCAAGAAAGGTTTTCATACCTATTTCGTAACACGCGCATTGGTTTCGCGACTCCAGCAGCACGCCCACGGTTCAGTTTTTGATACCATCACGCGGGACACGTTGGCGGGTGTGCAAGTTGCCTTGTCGCCTGCGGAAGTTGTTGAGCAGTTTGAAGAAAAGGTTTCGCCGCTGATGGAACGTATTCGGAACAATCTCCACGAATCCCGCACGCTCGCCGCGCTGCGCGACGCGCTGCTGCCGAAGCTGCTGTCGGGCGAGTTGCGCGTGGCGGAAGTCGAAACAGTCGTGCATAATCCGGAACGGCAAACTGTATGAAACTCGCGGAGTTCCAGAACATCACTCCCCTTGTGAACATCCCTTCGATTCTTCGGAATGGGATTCTTTCGCATGCGCAGGCTTCAAAGCTGCCGCATCACTCGGTTGCGCTACAGGAAGTTCAGGACAAACGGGATCAGAAACAGATTCCAGGAGGATTGGCATTACACGAATACGCCAACGTATATTTCCACGCCCGGAATCCGATGATGTCCCGTAGGCGGAATGAGGCACATTCCATTTGCGTGCTGCGCGTTTCAACGGAGATTCTCCAAATCGCGGGAGCAGTCATCACGGATCAGAATGCCGTGAGCAAGTATGTGAAGTTCTCTGCTCCCGACAGATTGAAGTTCATGGACTTGGACTATGTCTTTGCAGCGAACTGGAAACACCCAGACAACCAGATTGAGGAATGGCGGCACAGCAGCGCCAAATGTGCGGAGGCACTGATTCCAAATAGCATTCCGCCGGGTTACATTCTGGGAGCGTATGTTGTGAATGCTGCCGTCCATAAGAAACTGGAGGAACTCGGTTTCGAGCTTCCCATCGATATTAACGCAGACCTATTTTTTCACTGAACATGAAAACGACTCCACCAATCATCAAGGCCCTAATCGGCGACATGTTTGCCAGTCACATGCAGACCATTGTCAACACGGTGAACTGTGTCGGCATCATGGGCAAAGGCATCGCGCAGATTTTCAAGAATGAGTATCCGGCGATGTTCGAGGATTATGCCGGTCGTTGCGCCCGTGGCGAAGTGCGTCTCGGCGAGCCTTACCATTACAAGGACTTGGCCGGGGTTTCCATTGTGAACTTTCCCACCAAGGGGCACTGGCGGTCGGCAACGCGTCTCGATGACGTAGAGGCCGGATTGGATTACTTTGTGAAGCATTTCCGAGCTTGGGGAATCACGTCAGTTGCCTTTCCGCCGCTTGGGTGTGGCAATGGTGGTCTAGAATGGTCAACGGTCGGCCCACTCATGTATTCAAAGCTCAAAGGGCTGGGGATACCAGTGGAGTTGTATGCGCCCTTCGGCACTCCAACCAACCAGTTGAAGGAGGAGTTTCTTGATGCAGACCAGCAGATGGAGTTCAGCGTCAAGGGACGTCGCAGGGAGAAATTGCGTCCGGAATGGGCGGCCTTGGTCGAGGTGCTTTACGAGTTGGAGCAGCAGCCTTACGCGAACCCCGTGGGGCGGACGATTTTCCAGAAAATCTGCTACATCCTCACGAAGCAGGGGGTGGACACAGGCTTTCAATTCGAGCGAAAGAGTTACGGCCCTTTTGCAGAGGAAGTGAAGGAAGCCATCAACGTTCTGGCCAATAACAACTGGGTGACTGAACAGCAACTCGGCCAAATGACCGCGCTACGGGTAGGGCCTGAGTATGCAAAGGCACGAGTGAAGCTTACGGAGGAGTTGAAACCCTTCCAACGCAAGATTGACAAGACGGTGGATTTGTTCAGCCGAATTAAAAATACCGATCAAGCTGAGGAGGTGGCCACGGTGATTTTCGCCGTCCAGAACCTCAAGCAGGAGAGGAAGCCGGAGGAAGTCAGCGAAGCAGACCTTTTCAACTACATCCTCGAATGGAAGAAGCTCTGGAAAAAAGACGAGTCGAAACAACAAAGTCTCGCTGAAGCCATTCGAAATCTTCAGATGCTGGGCTGGGTTAAGCTGCAATTCAGCGAATCATTGCCGGTCCCAGTCTAGCTGCGGATGAAGCTTACCGAATCCATCGTTGAAGCAGCCGCGCTCGACTGGCTTCGTGAGCAGGGTTACGAGATTCTGTCGGGACTTGCAATTGCGCCGGGCGAACCAACAGCGGAGCGTGCGGATTACAAGCAGGTTTTTCTTTTCGACCGGCTGCAAACCAAGCTGGAGGATTTGAACCCCAAGATTCCGCTGGATGGTTTGCAGGAAGCGTTGCGGAAAATCCTGCTCATCAGCCATCCCACGCTCATTGACAACAACCGCGCCTTTCATCGGCTGCTGGTGGAAGGCGTGGACGTGGAGTTTCGCAACCGCGATGGCCAAATAGTTCACGACAAGGTATGGCTGATTGATTTTGAAAATCCCGAAGCCAATGAATTTCTGGCCGTCAACCAGTTCACGGTGGAGGAAGGCCAGTTCAACCGGCGCGCGGATGTGGTGGTATTCATCAACGGCATCCCGCTGGCCGTTCTCGAACTGAAAAATATCACGGACGCAAATGCGACAATTCGCGGCGCATTCAATCAGCTTCAAACTTACAAATCGCAAATCCCGTCGCTGTTCAACTCGAATGCGCTGCTGGTGATTTCCGACGGCCACCAAGCAAAGCTTGGAACCATTACGTCGGATTGGGAACGGTTCATGACGTGGCGCACCATCACGGGCAAGGAGCTTGTGCCGCCGGGTTCATTGCAACTGGAAACGCTGCTCAAAGGCGTGTTCGACAAGACTCGCCTGCTTGATCTGATCCGCAATTTCATCGTCTTCGAGGATGACGGGGAAAAGGTCACGAAGAAGCTGGCGGGCTATCATCAATTCCACGCCGTCAACAAGGCAGTCGCAACCACCGTGGAAGCGTCGCGGGCCACGGGTGACCGTCGGGCGGGCGTCATCTGGCACACCCAAGGCAGCGGCAAAAGTCTTTCGATGGTTTTCTACGCCGGAAAAATCGTACAGCACCCGGCGATGGAAAATCCGACCGTCGTGGTGCTGACCGACCGCAACGACTTGGACGACCAGCTTTTCGACACGTTTTCGTTTTGCAAAGAGTTGCTGCGCCAAATACCGGTTCAGGCGGAGAGCCGGGAACATTTGCGCGAGTTGCTCAATGTTGCCAGCGGCGGCGTGGTGTTCACTACGATTCAGAAATTCTTTCCCGACGAAAAAGGCGGCAAGCATCCGCTGCTGTCCGACCGGCGCAACATCGTCGCCATCGCCGACGAAGCGCACCGCAGCCAATACGATTTCATTGACGGCTTCGCCAAGCACATGCGCGATGCGTTGCCCAAGGCATCGTTCATCGGTTTCACCGGCACGCCGATTGAACGTGGCGACAAGAATACGCAGGCCGTGTTCGGTGATTACATTGACGTTTACGACATCCTGCAATCGAAGGAAGACAAGGCCACCGTGCCGATTTATTACGAGGCGCGGCTGGCTAAGATTGATTTGAAGCCGGAAGAACGCCCGAAGATTGACCCGAACTTTGAGGAAGTGACGGAAGACGCGGAGGAATCCACGAAGGAAAGTCTGCGGCGCAAATGGGCGCAATTGGAGGCGATGGTCGGGACGGACAAGCGCATCGCGCTCGTGGCCGAGGATTTGGTGAAGCATTGGGAAGCGCGTTACGCGGCGATGGAAGGCAAGGCGATGGTCGTCTGCATGAGCCGCCGCATCTGCGTGGAGCTTTACAAGGCGATCCAGAAATTGCGACCAGCTTGGCATCACGACGACGATGACAAAGGCACGATGAAGATCGTCATGTCCGGCTCGGCTTCCGATCATTTGGATTGGCAGAAACACATTCGCAGCAAAGCCCGGCGCGAAGAACTGGCGAAGGCGTTCAAGAATCCGAAGAAGCCGTTCCGCATCGTCATCGTGCGCGACATGTGGCTCACGGGTTTTGACGCGCCGAGCCTGCACACGATGTATGTGGACAAGCCGATGCGTGGTCACGGGTTGATGCAGGCCATTGCGCGGGTGAATCGTGTTTTCAAAGACAAGCCTGGTGGCCTGGTCGTGGATTATCTCGGACTGGCGGAGGAACTGAAACAGGCGCTGGCCGATTACACGAACAGCAAAGGCAAAGGCGACATCACGTTGGACCAAGAAGAGGCCGTGGCGGTGATGCTGGAGAAATACGAGCAGGTTTGCGCCATAATGCACAGGTTTGATTACGGCGCAGCCGCCAAAGCCACTGCCGCGAAACGGTTGCCTTTGCTCGCGCAGGCAGTGGAACACGTGCTCCAGCAAAAGGATGGCAAGCAAAGGTATCTGCTGGCGGTGATGGAACTATCCAAAGCATTTGCTCTCGCCGTGCCGAATGACCAGGCGCTGGAGATTCGCGATGAAGTGGGATTCTTTCAGGAAATCCGTTCGGTGCTGGCAAAGCCGGTTAATGGCGGAGACGGAAAGAAGTCTTCGGAAGAACTGGAGACTGCGGTTCGGCAAATTGTTTCGCGCGCCATTTCTTCGGACAAGGTCATAGACATCTTTGACGCCGCAGGTTTGAAGAAGCCGGACATTTCCATTTTGTCCGACGAGTTTCTGGCGGAAGTCCAACATCTGCCGCAGCGCAATCTTGCCGTCGAGTTGCTGCAAAAGCTGCTTAACAACGAGTTGAAAGTGCGTTCGAAGAAATATTTGATCCAGTCCCGCTCCTTCGCCGAAATGCTGGAAGCCACAATTCGCAAATACCAAAACCGAACCATCGAAGCCGCGCAGGTAATCGCGGAATTGATTGAACTGGCCAAGCAGATGCGGGCAGGGCAAAAGCGCGGCGAGAATCTCGGCCTGACCGAGGACGAAGTTGCGTTTTACGATGCGCTGGAGACTAACGATAGTTCCGTGAAGGTTCTGGGCGAACCGACGTTAAAGATTATCGCGCGAGAACTGGTTTCGCATGTTCGCAAGAGCGTGACTATTGACTGGACGCTACGCGAAGCTGCCCAAGCGCAAATCCGTGTCCTCGTTCGCCGCATCCTCCGCAAATACGGTTACCCGCCAGATAAGCAAGAGAAGGCCACTCAGACCGTTTTGGAGCAGGCGAAATTGCTGTGCGCGGAGTGGGCCGTTTAGAGCGGCAGGCGAGACATCCGCGCTACCCTTTCGGCTAAAGCTCGCCGCCCTTCTCAACGAACTCGCGTGGATTCTGGTCGGACCATAGGATGCTTTTCAATTGAAAGGTATTACCGAAGAAATCAGCGGTAAAAATCGGTTATGGATGCGTTTTTGGAGGCCATTTTTTACTTTAATCTTTGGGAATTCGGATTCTAACTTACCCATGCCAAGGGGAAATCGGTAGATCGTTCCAGGAAACATTTATCACCTGACGCATCGCTGCCACAATCGGCGGGGAATTATCTTTGGGAGTGCCGGAAATATAAGCAAAGGATCCGAAGCCGACGGAACTTGGAGACGGCGCAAGACACCAGCGCCTGGGTTTTACGGGAAGATCATGGATCTGTTTTCGCCGTCAAAAACTCGGCCATAGGCGGAGCCTCGCTTTTGTTGCAAAATTTTGTTCCTCAGCGACTTTTTCTGGTCCGACCAGAAAGTGAGAGGGACATCACGGGGTCATGCCCAAAGCAATTCACGAGCAATGGGGCAGCGGTGACGCTGAAAAATCTTTTTGGAAGCGTCACACGGGAACAAAGGCATGCGTAAATCCCGCACCCTCGCCGTGCTGCTGCCCAAGCTACTGTCGGGCGAGTTGAGCCTGCCCACTGAGGCGAATTAAGACACATGCCCTACAATCCCACACACGCGCTTCAGCTTCTGCGCCTCGGCACACAGAATTCCGCCGCTGCCTTTCGTGATGGGCAGGAAGCGGCCATACAGCATGTGGTTGATGGGCGTGGGCGGTTGCTGGTGGTGCAACGGACGGGCTGGGGAAAAAGCTTTGTCTATTTCATTGCCGCCAAACTGCTGCGCGAGCAAGGCCTGGGGCCGGCCATTTTAATCTCACCCTTGCTGGCGCTGATGCGGAACCAGATCGCGGCGGCAGTGCGCATGGGGGTTCGCGCCGTCACCATCAACTCTGAAAATCGGGAGGAATGGAAAACGGTGGAAGCGGCGCTGGCGCGAAACGAGGTGGACATCCTGTTGATTTCACCCGAACGGTTGGCCAATGAACATTTCCGCTCGGAAGTGTTGGGACCGGTGGCGGGTCGTATCTCGTTGCTGGTGGTGGATGAGGCGCATTGTATTTCGGATTGGGGGCATGATTTTCGGCCGCACTATCGTTTTATCGAGCGGATCATTCGCACATTGCCGCTGAATCTTCGCGTGCTTGCCACAACTGCGACGGCGAACAACCGGGTGCTTGCGGATTTACAGACGATTCTCGGCCCAAATTTGACGGTATCGCGCGGTGAATTGGGTCGACCTTCGCTGCTGCTCCAGACGATGCGAATGCCGAGTCAAGCTGCCCGCATGGCATGGCTGGCAACGCACATTCCACGCATCCCAGGCAGCGGCATCGTGTATACACTCACCGTGCGTGATGCTGTTCAGGTCGCGGGCTGGCTGCAATCGAGAGGCATTCAGGCGGAATCCTACAGTGGAGAAACCGGCGAGCGGCGCGTCGAGTTGGAGAATGCGTTGTTGGAAAATCGAGTGAAATGTTTAGTGGCGACGACGGCCTTGGGAATGGGTTATGACAAACCGGATCTTGCTTTCGTGATTCATTATCAGACGCCTGGTTCGGTAGTCGCTTACTATCAGCAGGTGGGCCGCGCGGGCCGGCAAATCCCGGAAGCGCATGGCGTGTTGCTCAGTGGGGAAGAAGAAACAGACATCAACGATTATTTCATCGAAAGCGCTTTTCCATCGAGAGAAGAAGTTGAAGCAGTGCTGGCCGCGCTTCGAAGGGCGTCAGCCGGGTTTTCCGTCAACGAACTTCTGAACCACGCGAACATTAAAAGAGGTCGCATCGAGAAAGCACTTCAACTCATGTCGTTGGAATCGCCCGCGCCGGTTGTGAAACAAGGCAGCAAATGGATTCTTACAGCCGCCCATCTTTCGGATGGATTCTGGCAACGAGCAGAAAGACTGATGGCGTTGCGCCGCGTTGAACAGCAACAGATGCAGGAATATGTAGCGCGGACATCGGGCCACATGGAGTTTCTCATTCTCGCTCTCGATGGTGATCCGGGTTCTTATCAAGCTCCGAACATCACTCCGTTGCCCGCCACGTTTGATCCGGCCCTGGCGCAGGAAGCGGTCGCCTTTTTGCGCCGCACCAGTTTCCCGCTGGAGCAACGTCGTCAATGGCCCACCGGTGGACTGCCACAGATGGGAGTCAGCGGCCGAATTGCTCCGGAACATCAGGCCCAACCCGGACGAGTGCTCTGCGTGTGGGGCGATGCGGGATGGGGCTCGTTGGTGCGCCAGGGCAAATCGCGGGATGAACGATTCGCCGATCAATTGGTTGAAGCTTGTGCGGCGATGGTACGAACGTGGGCGCCTCAACCAGCACCTGCCTGGATTACCTGCATTTCATCGCGTCGCCACCCAAATCTCGTGCCGGACTTTGCTCGCCGCCTTGCCGTCGCGTTGAATTTGCCCTTTCATGCGATACTCGAAAAAATCGACGAGCGTCCTGCACAAAAGCAAATGGCGAACAGCAGCCAACAGGCTCGAAACGTGGATGGCTCGTTGAGGGTGCAGGGAAATGTCCCGGCTGGCGCGGTCTTGTTGGTGGATGATATGGTGGATTCGAGATGGACGATGACGGTTGCGGCTTATCTTTTACTTTCAAACGGCAGTGGGCCGGTTTTTCCTTTGGCCTTGGCCTCGACTGCAAATTCTGACGAATGACTACGTCGCTGACATCGAACACACAGGCAATACTGTTACTAACCGCGCCACTCATTGCAGGGCGGGGAGAAACTTCACGCGGATTGTTTAGCCTCGGCGAATACAATCGACTCGCTCGTCTGCTTCGTGAGAAACAGAAACAGCCTGCGGATTTAATTGATGCCGGCTCAAGTGAGTTAATCAGCGGTTGTGCGCGACAGTTTGGAAACGAAAGAATGGAAGCTTTACTCGGACGCGGGTTTTTGTTGAGCCAGGCGGTCGAACGGTGGCAGGCGCGAAGCATCTGGGTAATCAGCCGAGCGGATCCGTCTTACCCAAAGCGGCTGAAGAACCGTTTGAAAGAGGATGCTCCTCCGCTGCTGTATGGTTGCGGCGATTTGACGCTGTTGGAAAAAGGCGGTTTAGCTGTCGTTGGCTCCCGGCATGTGGACGAAGAACTTATTAGTTACACTGAGGGCATCGGCAAACTGGCTGCGAAATCGCATCGCGCCTTGGTTTCCGGTGGAGCGAAAGGAATTGATCGCGCCGCAATCAATGGAGCTCTTCAGGCGGGCGGTGAGGCAGTGGCTGTGATGGCGGATAGTCTCGAACGTGCCGCGCTCGCCCACGAAAACCGAGAACCTCTAGTGCATCATCGGCTCATTCTGGTATCGCCTTACGATCCTGCGGCAGGATTCAACGTTGGCAATGCCATGCAACGCAACAAGCTCATCTATGCACTCGCGGATGCGGCTTTGGTAGTAACTTCGGATTTTGAGAAAGGAGGCACATGGACAGGAGCTATTGAGCAGTTGGAGCGGTTTCGTTTTGTGCCCGTGTTCGTTCGAAATGGACCGAATGCCGGTCGCGGAAATTCCGCGCTTATTCATCATGGCGGATTGCCTTGGCCAAATCCGCAGAGCGGACCAGAATTGGCCGACGCGCTTGCGAGCGCATCAAAATCGGTTGCCGCTGAACCGAAACAAGAAGCTCTTTCGTTTACGCTCCGAGAGCAAGTGTCGCTTTACCCCGACTCTGCGAAATCCCCTGGCCATTCCGTTGAAACCGACATTCCGCCCGCGGCTGGCTTATCCCCCGGCGAAGAGCTTTTCAATGTCGTGCGCGAGATACTGCGACGGCAGCTTGTGGATTCTCAGACTGAAGCGGAAATCATGGACCTTTTAGGTGTAACAAAAGCTCAAGCGAAAGAATGGCTGGCCAGATTGTTGAAGGAAGGTGCAATTGAGAAAGTCAAAAAAAGCAAGCCAGTTCGATACCGAGCGACAATTGTTTCTGAACGGCTGCTTTAATGATCACCGAATCGAATCTGTAATTGAAGAATGCACGCTCGACCGGTTTCGTGGGCTGGGCTACGAGGCGCTGTCAGGACTGGTTATTGCGCCCGGAGAAACGACGGCAGAGCGCACGGACTACAAGCAGGTTTTTCTTTTCGAGCGGCTGCAAACCAAGCTGGAGGATTTGAATCCCAAACGTTCCGCTAGAAAGGTTGCAGGAAGCGTTGCGCAAAATCCGGCTCATCAGTCATCCCGCGCTCATCGAAAACAACCGCGCGTTTCGTCGTCTGCTCGGCCATAGGCGCCTTTTGAGCCTCGTTTTCGCTGCAAAATTTTGTTCTTCAGCGACTTTTTCTGGTCCGACCAGAAAGTGCTATTTGAACTTCACTTCAGCCGACGGATCTTCTTTGTAAAGCACTTCACGGTGGCCCGCAGGCTGCCCATCCTTGATGTATTCGGACTTGTTCAACACCGTGCCGTCCGGGCGCAGTTCGTAGGTGGAACGGACTTCAGTGATGCCGTTGGTATTGCCGGTCACCTTCTCCACGGCGGTGATTTTCCCATCGACGTAAATCATGGCGCCGGTGGTGTAGAAACCGGCCGTGGTAAAATAGTGGTAGCTGACCTGATTCTTCTCGCTATCCCAGTGAATGATGCTCTCGCCGCCGTAGCGACCATCGTCGATGGAGTGCAAAACGCGAACGGCTTTGCCGTTGAGGGCCCGCTCCCAACGGGCAATGTCAAACATGGGTGCATCGCGTTTGGTGTCCTTGAACTGGCCGCGCCAGGTCTTGGCCAGAAACGGACGCAATGCTTCGAGGTGTTCATCAAGACTTGCGGTTTCAGCCGCAGACGTTGAAACGGCCACGAGGAGCGCGCCGAGGAGCACCCCCAAACGACGGAAGGAGAGCACGATTGTATTCATGCGGGAAGTATGCCGAGGGACGAACTGGCTGTATTGGAGAAAATTTACCTGCTTCGGACTGAGTCCGACTGCGGCTCGGAAACGGTCGATAAAGTGCCCATGCGCCGCACTTCGCTCAGTGCGAAGCGCCAAATAGAGCGAACGACTCATTCAGAGCAAATCGACCGAGTCCGTCTCTCCGGTTCAATCAAGGACCACATGCCGATTGCCCTCGAAGGAACCACCCTCCGGCTAAACCTGGACGAGCGGAACGGCGCGGTCATCCGGCTCTTGAAGTGGCTTCGATCAATCTCGGCCGCCCAGCCCAGCCCAGATCGATTTGAGCGGGTAAACGTCGGCCGAAACGAGACGCGCCCGGCCGCCTTTCGAAAAAACATTCAACGATCGTTCTTCCGGTTTCAGGATCACGCCCATCGGCATGTAAACCCGCCCGCCGTTCGCAAAAATTTCAATCGAACCGCGGTCGATCAATAGATGCAGCGCGAGCATTCCGTTCACTAGATCGAGGGGAGCCCTTTTACCAAGACAAACCAACGCGCGTTCGGACGAGTTGTACACGATCGGCACTCCGCGCACGATTAGTCCGCATTCGCTCGAATCGCCAGGGGCGAGTTCAAATATGATTTCCGCGGTTTCCAGAGCTTCGGTTTGCAGACGGGATTCCCCCGCGTTCAATGTCATGGCGGAATAATGTTTTCGATTACCGCGCAGTTTTTCGATTTCTCGAATCGGATTGACGAGCAACCGCACGCCCTCCTCCGCTGCCCGAAGCGTCAGCTCGACTGGAAAATCCATCATCTGGTTGAACGGCATTCCCGGAAAACTAACGCGGCCCCAGCCGATCATGATTCGCCGCCCATCCTCAGCCGGGATGCCGTTGAAGGTTTGTGACGCGTAAAAGCAATTCCCGAAATTGAGTTCGTGCGGCCCTGATTCAGCCGAGAACTTCTCGCCATCGAACGTGCCGATCAGGTAGCGCCCGTTGCCGCCGTAAAAAATCCATCGCGCCTGCCCAGCACGGCCGCTCACGGGCAACTCGAAAAATTCCGGACATTCCGATGTGCCAGGAATCGTCACTCCGGAAAGACGCTTCCAACTTTTTAAATCGCGCGAGTCGAAAAGCGCGTAATCGCTTTTGTCGAGGTACAGCGCCATCACCCATTTTTTCTGGGGACGGTGCCAGAAAACTTTCGGGTCGCGGTTGCCGCCAACAATATGGGCCAGCACAGGGTTGCCGGAATACTTTGTGAACGTTCGTCCGCGATCCAGGCTGAATGCGAGACATTGCGTGAAAGGTTGATTCTTCGAAGCCGCGCTTGTGCCGCCCGCTGCCGTGTAAACGCAAACCAACGGTTTTTCTCCGCCGCTCCCGAATCCGGCTGAGTTAGTTTCGTCAATGACAGCAGATCCCGAGAACATCGTGCCCATGTTGTCGGGAAAGAGAGCGTCGCCCAGCTCTTCCCAGTGCACCAAATCCCGGCTGATGGCATGCCCCCAATGCATGTTTCCCCAATTCCAGCCATACGGGTTGTGCTGATAGAACAGATGATATTCCCCAGCGTAAAAGACCAGCCCGTTCGGGTCATTATTCCAGCCGCGTCGCGAGGTGAAATGAAACTGAGGCCGGAGACTTTCGCGGTAATCATTTTCGTTTTGCTCGATTTGGTCCGTCAGCTTGATCGCACCTGAAGCGCCGTCCGCTTTCGGCGCAATAAAAAGCGAGGCATGGCGCCCTCGGAATTTGTGAAGATCGACAAAGACCCAGAAGTCCGGTTTGTCAGGAGCCCATTCAATCTCGAATTCACGCACGACAACACCGTCGGCGCTCAGCGTGGCGAGACGTTTGGGGGCGCCTGTTTTTACGGGGAGGTTGAGGAAATTGGATTGAACGGTCCAGTCGCGGACGAGCTCGCGGCCCGGCTCGGCGGCTCGGCTAACGATTGAATCGCTGATGAGCACCAGCGCCAGGAGATGAGCAAGGCGTTTCACGCGACGGGATGCTGCCAATCGCGGAGTCGTTTTGCACGGCAAAATCATTTCGCGGAGAAACCCACTTGCGCTTTTGGGAAAGCGGAATAGTTTTGCATCTCGCTTTCGGGGAAAACGAAAAGGGATGGTTAATGCCGTAGCGGGGTTACTTACCAGAAGAGCATAAGAATAAATAACCCACCCATTAACCATCCCTTACGCATCCTAATTCGCGTCGCTTCTTCGTCAAATCAAAATCTTTGCTTTTTGCGAAAATGGCCCCAACCGCCGGGGAATATTCCTCAGCTTGCCATGGGCTTGCCCAGTTCTGCGCCGGTTGACTTCGAGTCTTTCCCGTGACAGCGTGGCCCGATGTCTGGCGGATCTAAACCTATGGTGCTCATCCTCTGCACCGGAAATTCATGTCGCAGCCAAATGGCCGAAGCGATTCTCCGGGCCGCGGCCGGCGATTTCCTGGACGTTCAAAGCGCCGGCTCGAATCCCGCGGGATACGTTCATCCGCTCGCCATTCGAGTCATGGCCGAGGTGGGCCTGAACATCTCCTGCAACCGCTCGAAGTCGCTTCAGGAATTTATCGCCAAGCCTGTGGAAACGGTGATCACAGTTTGCGGCAACGCGGACCAGGCCTGTCCTGTTTTTCCGGGTCAAGTCCAAAGGCATCACTGGCCGTTCGATGATCCCGCCAAAGTTGAAGGGACTCCCGAGGAACAATTGCGCGCCTTCCGGCGAGTGCGCGATGAACTGCGCGGCGCGTTCGAACGGTTCGCGGCGGAGAGGCGGCTCCGGCGCTTTTGTTTTGAACCGCGCGCCCGCTGACCGCAACATCAGCGCATGCTCAATCTCCGCCGCTGGACGCTTCGCAACGGTCCTGGATTAATCCTGTCACTTTTCGCCTCCATTTCATTTGCTCAACCGGCGCCGACAGATCGCCCTCCCTCGCCGTCGGGAGCGGTGCCTTCCGCGGCCCAGCTGCGCTGGCATGAACTCGAGTTTTACGGCTTCTTGCATTTCACCGTAAACACGTTCACGGACAAAGAATGGGGCTATGGAGATGAACCCGAGCAGATTTTCAATCCGACTGCGCTCGATGCGCGGCAATGGGCGCAAGTCGCGCATGACGCCGGGATGAAAGGCCTCATCATCACAGCCAAACACCATGATGGCTTTTGTCTTTGGCCGAGCCGGTATACCGAGCATTCCGTCAAGAACAGCCCATGGAAACAAGGCCGCGGCGATGTGCTGAGAGAACTGTCGGCCGCGTGCCGGGAGTTTGGGTTGAAATTCGGAGTGTACCTTTCGCCTTGGGACCGAAACCGCGCTGATTACGCGACGCCCGATTACTTAACCTATTACCGCAATCAATTGCGCGAGCTGCTGACGAACTATGGACCCACGTTCGAAGTTTGGTTTGATGGAGCGAATGGAGGCGATGGTTTTTATGGAGGCGCTCGGGAGAAACGGCGGATTGACAACTCGACATATTACGATTGGGAAAACACCTGGCAAATCGTGCGGCAACTCCAACCGCAAGCTGTCATGTTCAGCGATGCCGGTCCGGACGTTCGCTGGGTTGGAAACGAGCGCGGCGTCGCCTTCGAGAATTCCTGGATGACGCTCGATCGGCGCCTGATTTATCCGGGTTATCCGGAATACCGTCGTTATGCGCCCGGCCAGCCCAACGGCACTGATTGGGTTCCGCCTGAAGTGGACGTTTCGATTCGGCCAGGGTGGTTTTACCATGCGAGTGAAGATTCCAAGGCCAAGACGGCCGCACAACTTGTCGAGATTTACTACCAATCCGTGGGACGCAGCGCAAACCTCCTGCTGAACATACCGCCCGATCGCCGCGGGCTCATTCCCGAGAACGATGCGCGGCAATTACGGGAATTCCGGCGCATCCTAAACGCGACGTTTCGAACGGATCTGGCGCGTGCGGCCCGAGCGACGGCTTTCAGCACCCGCGGCCCAAAATTTTCTGCGGCGCATGTCAATGATGGATTGGCGGATTCCTATTGGGCCGCGCCGGATGGCGTGACGACCAACAGCCTGACTCTGGAATGGAAGGAACCGCAGACGTGCGACCGAGTCGTCTTGCAGGAGTTCATTCCGCTTGGTCAATCGATCATGCAGTGGGCGCTTGAAGCGGAGCAACGTGGCGGGAACTGGGGAGAGATTGGCGCCGGCCAAACCATCGGATATAAACGGATCATCCGTTTTGAGCCGATCACAACTTCCCGAATTCGCCTGGTGATCAAGGGAGCGAAAGCCACTCCAACCCTTCGGTCATTCGAGGCGTATCTATCGCCGCGGGGTCGGGGAGAGGGAAGGGAGAGGAGAACGTTCAGCGGTTTCAATGTGCGAAGAGTTGCTTCGGAGCATTCTTTCCTCAATCCTCTCGCCCCTCCGAAGTCGCGGGGCGAGGAAGAAGAGCCCCGGCTAATTCAATGGTAGCGGGGCCAACGTTTGTGGGTGCGATCGTCGAGCTTCGCCCCGACTCGTCTCGACCTCTCACTTTTCGGTTGATCCAAATCAACTCTGAGGCGAAATAGTATGTTTTTCGCCATGAGTTTTCGGCAGGAAGACGCAAGCACAGAAAATCTGAACAGGTTGTCATGATGGTTGAACTTAAATTTTGGCAGTTTCAAGCCGCCGCTGGCCTTCTCGCGCTGGTCGTCCTGGGCGACCAAGCCCACGCCTCCGCGGATTTTCAAGGCGCGAGCCATCTCGTGCCGTTGGACGAGGATGGGATGCATTACAGCAAATCGAAGGACAGCAATGCTGTCACAAGGCTCCAACTGCAGATCGATTCGGGGAAGGTAAAGCCGGTGCGAGATCCGAAAGCCGGTTATCTGCCGTGGCTGCTCGAAGCGCTGCACGTGCCCAAATCATCCCAGTCGCTGGTCTTCTCGAAAACGTCATTCCAGCGAGAACGAATTTCGCCGAAAACGCCCCGCGCACTTTTCTTTAATGACGACGTTTACCTCGGCTTCATTCCAGGTTCGCCGCTCATGGAACTTTCGGTGGCGGATCCGCAGCTCGGCGGAGTTTTTTATACCCTCGACCAAGCAAAGTTTCCTCCGCGATTCGTGCGGACGGACCAATGCCTCGAATGCCATGCTTCGGCCAAGAATCTCGGAGTGCCCGGCCATTTGGCTCGCTCGTTCATGACAGACGAAGCCGGCGTGGTCGATCTGGCGAGCGGGATTTCCCCGGTGACGCATTGCACGCCGATCGAAGAGCGCTGGGGCGGCTGGTATGTGACGGGAAACAGCGGCGAGCAAATCCACCGCGGGAACTTGATTGGGCCGGCGGCGTTCGAACGGCAGAAGCGGGAACCGGATTACTTGCGAAATTTGGACCGGCTGGATCAGTTTTTCACGGTCGCGGCTTATCCGGAAACCGGCAGCGACATTGTCGCGCTCATGACTCTCGAGCACCAGACGCACTTCCAAAATTTCATCACCCGGTTGAATTACGAGGCGAGTCAGTCGCTGGCGCAATACGGCCACATCGATTATGTCAAGCGAGTGGCGGAATCGTTTCTGAGGTACCTGCTTTTTTCCGGCGAGGCCTCTTTCAAGAATGCGATGGTGGGGAGTTCGACCTTCACAAAAGACTTCCAGCAGCGTGGGCCGTTTGATTCGAAAGGCCGATCCTTGCGCGAATGTGACTTGCGAACTCGGCTCTTCAAATACCCGTGCAGCTACTTGATCTATTCGGAACAGTTCGATGCCTTGCCCGGACCCGCCAAAGAGTACGTTTACCGGCGGCTGTTCGAAATCTTAACGGACCATGATCAATCAGGAGATTACGATCACCTCACCCGCCACCTGCGCCAGGCGATCCTCGAAATTCTGCGGGACACGAAAAAGGATCTGCCCGCTTATTGGCGCCCGGGTGAGACGGAAAAAAACGGCTGATCAAACCTGAAAGACCAGCTGAAACCTTGAACTTAAATCCGGCGGTTCGAAATCAAGAAACCGCGAATGGACCTAGCGCGGCGTAGCCGCAACCAATTCCCTCCCGGCTCGGAATCGAAAACAGGTTCTATGGACGAGGAGACATTTGCGCAAGCTCCACCGAGACCCATTCCATTTTGATTTTTTCTTTAATTCGCGGTCGCTTCGAATTAGCGGGATTCCAGGCCCCACGAGGCCCCAAATGGAAAATCCCGCTAATTCAAAGCGCCCCGCTAAGTTGATTTAGTATTCCCGAAGTTTCGCTTTCGTGTATTTCGTCTTTTCGTGGTTTGAACGGCCGGATGCAGGTTGAAATACTTCGCGGCGTTCGTTCGGTGCCACCCTTTAGGGTGTTGGTCTAACGAAGACACGCGAAAGCGTGGACACCAAACGAGCCGAGTGAGGAAACTTCTCACCGTCGGAATTTCCAAGCAGCATTAAGCCGCGATTTGCTGGCCGCCGTGCAAAGGTTCAGCGCGAAAATCCAATTGCCCTTTCTTGAAATCGACGACCACTCGCTGGTTGCCGCTGATGTCTCCCGCCAAAATTTTCCGGGAGAGCGCCGTCTCGACTTGGCGCTGCAAGAATCGTTTGAGCGGCCGGGCGCCATAAACCGGATCGTACCCTTCGCGCGCGACGAATTCCTTCGCCGACTCGGTGAGTTGGAGTTCAATCCGGTGCGGTTCGAGACGTTTCCGGAGCAGCGCCAGCTGCAGGTCGACGATCTGCTTGATTTCCTGGAGGGTGAGCGGTTTGAACAGGACGATCTCATCCACTCGGTTCAAAAACTCCGGACGGAAATGGCCGCGAAGTTCGGCCAAAACACGATTGCGAATCGCCTCGGGAATTTCGCCGCTGTCGGAAGCGTTATCGAGCAAGAGCGGGCTGCCGATATTCGAGGTCATGATGATGATCGAGTTTTTGAAATCGACGGTGCGCCCTTGACTGTCGGTCAACCGGCCGTCATCGAGGATTTGCAAGAGCACGTTGAAAACGTCGTGGTGCGCTTTTTCAATTTCGTCAAAGAGCAGCACGGTGTAGGGCTTTCGCCGGACAGCTTCAGTCAGCTGGCCCCCCTCCTCGTAACCGACATATCCCGGCGGCGCTCCAATCAGTCGCGCGACGGCATGTTTTTCCATGTATTCGCTCATGTCGATCCGGACGATGTTGTCCTCCGAGTCGAACAGGACCTCGGCCAGAGCGCGCGCCAATTCGGTTTTTCCAACTCCGGTCGGACCCAAAAAGATAAACGAACCGATCGGACGTTTCGGGTCTTTCAATCCGGAGCGGGCGCGGATGACTGCGTCGGCCACCGCTGAAATGGCTTCGTTCTGGCCGACGACGCGTCGATGAAGAATCTCATCGAGCCGGAGGAGTTTTTCTTTTTCGCCTTCGAGAAGTTTGGAGACGGGAACGCCTGTCCAACGTGAGACGACATCAGCCACTTCGTCCGCTGTCACTTCCTCTTGCAGCAGCCGGGCGGGGCCCTCTTTCTGCCGGGCTTTGTCTTCCGCATCCTTCAATTGCTTTTCGAGTTGAGGCAACTTTCCATACCGCAATTCCGCCACGCGGCCCAAGTCGTTTTGCCGTTGGGCCGTTTGCATTTGGTTTCGGACGATTTCGATCGCCTCGCGGAGTTTCTGAATGTCTTCGATGCCGCGCTTTTCTTTTTCCCACTGGGCGCGGAACTCGTCGCGGCTCGCTTTGAGATTGGCCAATTCTTTCTCCAAGGCACTCAGGCGTTCCCGTGAAGAAAGGTCCTTCTCTTTGCGGAGAGCTTCTCGTTCGATCTCGAGTTGGAGGATGCGGCGTTCAAGTTGCTCCAATTCTTCCGGCATGCTCTCCATTTCGGTGCGAAGCTTGGCGGCGGCCTCGTCGATGAGATCGATCGCTTTGTCGGGCAGAAAGCGTTCGGTGATGTAGCGGTCGGATAACGTTGCGGCGGCCACCAGCGCGGAATCCTGAATTTTAACTCCGTGGTGAAGTTCGTATCGTTCGCGCAGCCCGCGCAAAATGGAAATCGTGTCTTCCACCGTTGGCTCGTTGACGACGACCGGCTGAAACCGGCGTTCGAGCGCCGCATCTTTTTCGATGTGTTTGCGATATTCGTCCAGCGTTGTTGCGCCAATGCAATGGAGTTCCCCGCGAGCCAGCATCGGTTTGAGCATATTGCTCGCATCCATCGACCCTTCAGCCTTGCCCGCCCCGACGACGGTATGAATTTCGTCGATGAACAGAACGACCTCGCCCTCGGCCTTGGTCACTTCCTGCAGCACGGCCTTCAGACGTTCTTCAAATTCGCCGCGATACTTCGCGCCCGCGATCAAGGCGCCCATATCCAGGGCAACGATGCGTTTGTTCTTGAGGCTTTCGGGAACGTCACCGGCCACAATTCGCCGGGCCAATCCTTCGACAATCGCCGTCTTGCCGACGCCAGGTTCGCCAATCAAAACCGGATTGTTTTTAGTCCGGCGCGACAGCACCTGAATCGCGCGGCGAATCTCAGCATCCCGCCCGATCACCGGATCGAGTTTGTTCTGCCGAGCCAGCTGAGTCAGATCGCGCCCGTACTTTTCGAGCGCTTCGTAAGTGGCCTCCGGATTTGCGCTGGTCACGCGCTGGCTTCCACGGACTTCATTGAGCGCAGATAAAAAGTCGTTCCGCCTGATGTTGAGCTCGTGGAGGATTTTCCCGGCCGGCGATGAGGAAGGCTCGTCGAACATGGCCAAAACGAAATGCTCGACGCTGACGTATTCATCCTTGAGCCGTTTCGCTTCGTCCTGAGCTTTGACCAGCAGCTTGTTTAAACGCTGCGTGATGTACGTCTGGCTCGCCTCTCCAGTGACCTTCGGAATGCGTCCCAATGCCTCGACGAGTTTTCCGCGGACCAAATCGGGCGCGGCTTTGCTCTTCTCGAACAGACGCGGCACAAGACCGCCTTCCTGCTCCATCAACGCGCTGAATAGATGCTCGACATCGACCGATTGATGCTGATTGCGAACGGCGATGTTTTGCGCCTCCTGTAAAGCTTCCTGCGCCTTCTCCGTAAATTTGGACAAATCCATAAACAACCTTTCCCTAAGTTCCGAGCAACGACAGTGCCGGGCGGCTGCAGCGCCAGAGCAGCGTCGAAGGCCGAGCGTTAAACTGCTCAATCGGTTTCGATTGAATCAAATATAAGCTGGGAAATCAGAAGAGCCAGCGAACGCCTCGAGGAATGAAACGTGGCACGGGAGGGGCAAATTGTCGCGCGGGGAGGAAACGCGCGTTGCAATCAAGGTGGGATCTGTTCTTTCAACTCGCCTGGGCTGAGGCGCGCCTCACTAAGCTTTGCTAAGCTTGGCCAAACCGGCTGCTAACCGGGATTTTTTCCGATCAGCCGTTCCCGAAGGAATCACGCCTGTTTTAGCAGCTTTATCAAAAGCGGAGATCGTCCCGCGGAAAGCCGCTTGGGCTTCATCTTTTTTGCCGGCGGTGACGAGCCCGTGAAAGTTTCGCTCCAGCGTGTGCAAACGCGATTTGACTTGTTTGTTGGCCTGCTGCTTGGCCGCGCTGCTGCGCATCCGTCGTTCCGCTGATTTAGTGTTCGGCATAACGCGTCGTTCGTGCTTTTTTAAATGAGGAGGTAACGGTAATGAAAACCCAAAGCTTGTCAACCGCCAGTTCTTCGTTTGCGGTCAGCCAAAGCGGAGTCGAGCAGCAATTGGACTTTCTCCCAAATCAGCTGTTCCACTTCAGAAACGGATCGCCCCGCGTCGATGCGCTTCACGCGCGCGGGGTCCTTTCGGGCGATTTCGATGTAACCGCATTCCACGCGGGAAAAGAATTCGCGGTCCGCCTCTTCCATCCGGTCGCGCAGGCTGTTCCCGGCGACGTTCCGCTTTTGCACGCGTTCAGCGCTGAGCTCTTGAGCCAGGTGTAAGAAGAACGTTAAATCCGGCCGCGTCGGTCCCACCGCGAAATCGATTATCGATTGCGCCACTGGCAAATCCAATCCCCGTCCATAACCTTGATACGCGACGGTGGAATCGTAATAGCGGTCGCAGAGCACAAATTCCCCGCGATCCAGCGCGGGCCGAATGATTTGGCGGACCAGTTGTGCGCGGCTGGCGTTCACCAACAAGAGCTCCGTTTCAGGCGTCATGTCTGCGTTCTGAGCGCTGTGTTTCAGCGTGTGACGAATTTCTTCGCCGATCGGAGTGCCGCCCGGTTCACGGACGACCTGAACAGAGAAGTTCAGACTAACGAGACGTTTCTCCAAAAGTCGAATTTGGGTCGACTTGCCGCTCCCTTCCGTTCCTTCAAACGTGATTAAAAAACCCTTCATACGGCAGACCTGCGGGCGATGGCTCGAGGGCGGGACCGGCTCACTGGGCTTGGACCGCTTGGCCAGGAACAGTCAGACCGAGCGAGGAGAATTTCGCATTTAGAAAAGAGGCGAGCTCTGCAATCTGCTCGTCGGTCAACGGACCTTGTGCGGTCTGAGCAAAAGCCGGCATCAGTGAGCCGGGCTTGCCATTTCGAATCATGGACGCCCAATAAACTTCGTCACGGCCCTTTGGCCCGGCGCGCAAATCCGGCACCATCGAAGCGCGATTCGACGAATCGTGGCAGATTCCGCAAGCCGTTTGGTAAAGCGCTTCACCCGATTTTCCCAACGCCGGAGTTAAATGGCACGTGGCGCAATTCCCTTTGAAAACGGCCTGCCTGTCCGCCATCGCCACCAGCAGATTCTTAGATCTCATCCCCTCGGGAATGTTAATTTGCACCGTGAGGAATTTCACGCCTGCTGACGTATCGACGGTGACCAACTTCGTCACGAGCCCCCGCTTGCCGCGAAGATCAACCACGACATCGATTCCAACAGAATTGCCCGGCTCGAGTTTCCACGGCAACGTGGGGAGCTTCGCCACAGTGCAGCCGCACGAAGTGCGGATCGTTCGGATCAGAACCGTTTCCTTCGAGACGTTGGTGACTCCGAAAGTAAAATGCGCGCTCGTTTCTCCTTCTTTGGCGGAATATTCCTTAATGGCAGCTTCCCACGCGAGATTGGTCGAGTTCACCGTTGCCACCGGAAATGGCGCAGGCGGGAACGCTCGTAATGGCACTGGCGGCGGCGCGATTGGAAAGACGTTGGTCCGTCGTGGGACCTGCCCAGGCGCAACGGCTCCGGGCAAAGGAGGCGTCGATCGAATGGCAGGGGCTTTCAATCCCGGCGGAGACGGCGGAGGTGGAAGCAGCGGGGGCGGCGATTGCGCGGGAATTTCTCCAATGGTCAGGAGGCCAGCGAAACAAAGCAGGGCTGAGCACCGTGTGGTCAAGTGTTTCATCGCGAGAATTTCAGGAGCGTAAAATACTCGTTTCAAGCCGATTTGAAAGCGAGATTGTGAAGAGAAATTCGCGAGCGGCCACATTTCAGCGACTCGGCTTTAATCGCGCCCCTTTAGGAGTGTCTTCAATGACCCAGCCTCGTTGTTTCAGTTCATCGCGAATGGCGTCGGCCTGTTTAAAGTTTTTCTCGCGCCGCGCAACTTGGCGCTTCTCGAGCAAGTCGAGCAAATCCTGCGGGACCGTTTCACCCTCTCCACCCAAAACCGAAACCGCCGCCGTCGCGGTCGAATCGCCAGCAGCCGTGCCCTTCAAGGCGACATAGCTCTTGAGCCGAATCCCCCAGATGGTTTCGAGCCGAGCCCACGTTGCGAGCGCCACCGCAGCGTTATCTCTCGGGAGATCCGACGCGGAAAGCCGGCGATTCGTTTCACGGACCCATTCAAAGATCACCGCCCAGGCGGCGGACACATTCAAGTCGTTGTCGAGCGCAGACGCAACTTGGTCGAGAACCTCGCTGTCGGCCGCGGCTTCTGATGACGCGGCTCTTTCTCCTAACCGCCAATGCCAATCATCCAACCGCGCCAGGGCCGTTCGCGCCGCTTGAAGACCGTCGAGCTTGAAATTAAATGGCTCACGATAATGGGCGTTAATCATCGAGAACCGGATTTCCCGGCCGGAAAAGTTTTTGGCAAACAAATCCTGGAGAGTATAAAAATTTCCAAGGGATTTGCTCATTTTCTTGCCCTCAGCGAGCAGGTGCGCGCCGTGCAGCCAGCAATTCACAAACCGGCCGCCAGCCTGTTGCAAACCGGCCCCTTCGCTTTGGGCAATTTCATCTTCGTGATGCGGAAAAATCAAATCCTCACCGCCCAAGTGCAAATCGAAACTCGGGCCGAGGTACTTCACGCTCATTGCGCTGCACTCGATATGCCATCCCGGCCTGCCTTCGCCCCAAGGACTGGGCCAGAAAACAGCCCCGTCTTCCGGCGTGCGCGATTTCCAAAGAGCGAAGTCCGCCGCGGATTCTTTGGCGTATTCGTCGCTGCGGACGCGTTCGCCAACTCGCATCTCGTCGAGGTTTAAAGACGTGAGTTGGCCGTACTGGAAACCTGCCTCGCGATATTTTTGGATGCTGAAATAGACAGAACCCTCCGACGTTTGATACGCCAGGCCGCGCTCGAAAAGCTTGCCGATCAAATCGATAATCTCGGGAATGTGCTCAGTCGCGTGCGGCGTCACATGCGGGCGCAGACACCCCAAACGGTCGGGCTCTAACAGATCTCTCCAGAAAACTGCCTCCTTCTCGCCGGTAAATTGCTTCAACCCAACCTTCTGCTCCCGAACGCGGGCGATGATCTTGTCTTCAACGTCCGTGACGTTCATCACGTGCAACACTTCGTAGCCTTTGAACGTCAGATAACGGCGCACCAGGTCGGCGAAGACGAATGTCCGGAAGTTGCCGATATGCGCGAAATCGTGAACGGTCGGGCCGCAGCAGTACATCCCAACTTTCCGCCCCGCCGGGTCTAACGGTTTGAACAGTTCGATCGATCGGGTGCGTGTGTTGAAAAAACTTAAGCCCATGGCCGCTGACAAGCACTGGACCCTATCGCTGTTTTTCGGAAAGAAAAGTGGAATTCTATCCTGAAAAGATCTTTTTCCTGTCGCTGCCAGTTAACACCCGCCATTGGCCCGGACGCAAATCACCGAGCCTGAACTGGCCAATCGCAACTCGGACCAATCTCAAGGTCGGATGCCCGACGGCGGCTGTCATCCGCCGCACTTGCCGGTTTTTTCCTTCGGTCAATTCCAAGCCAATCCAACAGGTGGGCACCGACTTCCTGAAACGGATCGGCGGATCGCGCGGCGGCAACTCGGGTTCGTGGTCTAATCGTTCGGCTCGGCACGGCAACGTTTTTCGGCCCTGCACCATCAGTCCAGCGGCGAGCCGGTCCAATTCCGCGCGCGAGATTTCCCGCTCGACCTGGACCCAGTAAATTCTGCGGTGCGCGAACGCCGGATTCAGCAGCTTCGCATTAAGCGCCTGCTCGTCAGCGAGTAGAAGCAAACCTTCCGAATCCGCATCCAAACGGCCCAACGGATAAGTACGCGGCGGAAAAGCAAACTCGGCTAACGTCCGCTGTCCTGGATGTTCTTGGGTGAACTGGGATAAAACGCCAAACGGCTTGTAAAAAGCAATCAACATTTGCGTCAAATCGACCTCAATTCTGAGTCAGATTTCAGAGTCATAGCGTCACAATTTCCTAACGTCTTCGTGTGCGATCAAGGAGGTTTATTCTTGGAAACCAGTGAGTTAAGTAAAATCAAAATCGTGGCATATCGCTAGCTGATTATAACCGGAAATCAAAAAGAAAATAAGAAAGGCTCTGAGATTATGAAACTCACACGTTTTCAACGACCATCCCTCTGGAATTGGTCCGCTTTTGATGACCAATTAAGCACCTTGCGTGACGACCTGAACCAGCTCTTCGGCAGTCCGCTGGTCAATACGTTCACCAGTCGCGCCGGCGAATTCTTTAATACTTGGTCCCCTGCCCTTGACGTGTTCGAGGACAAAGATCACTTGACCGTAAAGCTCGAGGCGCCCGGGTTAAAGAAAGAAGATTTCGACATCTCTTTCCAGGACGGGAGCTTGACCATTTCAGGCGAACGCAAGTCCGAGACGCAAGAAAGCGACACGGAAACGTCTCGATCGGAGCGCGTCTTTGGCCGCTTTCATCGGACGATCTCGATTCCTAAAGCGGTCGATGGCTCAAACTGCAAAGCGGTTTACAAAGACGGCATTCTGACCGTGAAATTGCCCAAGAAAGAAGAAGCCAAACCCAAGCAAATCGAAGTGCAAATCAAGTAACGCCCAGCCACCAACGAATCAATGAAAGGAGAACTTATGAACAATTTGGCCAAATCTGAAAAACGAATGGAAACCACGCGCCAAGAACCGCGCGATCGACGCGTGGACCAAAAGGAAAACGGTTTCGAACGCGGGTTTGTCCTGCCACCGGTAAACATCACGGAAACGAAGGACGGTTACATGCTTGAAGCCGAGATGCCCGGCGTCAACAAAGAAGGGCTCGAAGTGTTGCTGGAAGGAAATGAACTCACCTTGATCGGCCGTCGCGGTGAACACGAAAGCGCTGAGTGCGTTTATCGCGAATCCAGCCCGCTCGATTACCGGCGCGTGTTTGTTCTCGACCCGAGCGTGGACACGGCCCAGATCGACGCGCGGATGGAGAATGGCGTGCTAAAACTTTATCTGCCAAAGGCCGAGAAAGTAAAACCACGCCGAATCGCGATCGCTGATTAACCGTTCGTGAATTCCGCGAAGCGCCCGCCGGAAAACCCCGGCGGGCTTTCTGTTTTCGGAGTTAACTGGCAAATCCTTCACCAGTGCCAACCTCAAAAAACAGCGTGAAATTGTCCACCAGGTCGAGCAGCCGCGTCCGGTCGGCGCCGAAGGCAGAGGCGGCAATGAACTACGCCACCTGCGCGAAATCCTTGAGCGGCACTTGCGATTGCAGATAGCCAATCAATGCCTCGCGCTCCTGCGGTTCAAGTTGTGACAGCGAGCCGTAGAGGCTGGCATCGCGAGCGCGGAGTTCGGCGAATTTGCCTTCCTGCAAAAGAAACCTGCTGGCCTCGTCCAGCAGGAACGCGACGAACACCACTTTCAATTCGCGGCTGTGCACCGCATTGGTTGGCTGCGTGGCAACGAACTTTTCAAACGCCTCTTCCGCGAGCTGTCCCCGCGTCGGAATCTCGGGAATCAAACCGAACACACGCGCGAGGATTTCCCGCAGGCTCGGCAAGCGGTCGGTTTTGTAAACCTCCTGCAGCTTCGGCAAATTCCAAAATTCTTTCGGCTTCTCAAATAAAAGTCGGCGACCCGTCAATCCCGGGGAAAGTCAGTTTCGAAACCGTCGCCTCCCCCAACTGAGCAAACATCCGTGGGCCAAACACCGGCAGGCCGTCATCCCGCAGGCATTCAAGCAGCGGTTTCCAGCTCAAACGCCTCACGAACGCGCTGCGTGTCTGCAAACTCAACCGGCTGAACACCCAATTGCTGAAGCTCGTTGCGTATTTCGTTCGCCGCGTCCAAACGCTTGCCACGTTCCGGAACGCTCACAGTGAAAATCACCTTGGGCGGCAACTGTCCGCGATTCTTTAATCGCTCCATGCTCTTCACCCAAGTGCCACCATGATGATAAATGTCCGACGGTTCAGCTTTGTTCAAGTCAAGCGGGCGAACCACCTTGGCGATTGTGGCGCCAGCAAAGTGCACAAACGGCATGACAACATGAAAGTCATTGTCACCGACTTTCTTGTTCATTTGGTAATGTTGCGCGAGTTTCCAGTCATGGAGAAAACGGGCTAGGCTGTTTCGCATGACTGTTTCCTGATATTCGCGTTTCTCTGCAAACTGCCGTTCGACAAATCGCCCGAAAAGGTGATCCAACGCCTCTTCTGGCGTGTCGGCCAGGATTGTTCCCCCCTCACCAAAATGCAGCAAACCCTCCCGACGGTGAATGACCTCCCGGAAACGCTTCACCTGCTCCTTCGCAATTTCAGGGGCAATTTGTTCCTTAGTTGGCAGGAGCCGATGGCAACCTTGCAACCGCCGTAGTTCGCGCGCTACGCCTTGCAGTGCGGCCTTGAAAATCTTGATATCGAGCTCAGGAAAGAAGCCGCTCACCCGACCAGTTCGTTTCAATGGCACAAGGCGATAACCAAAAAAATCCGTCTGCGGGCAATGAACTACCACGCCGACATTGATAAACTCGCCCACTTCCCGATAAGGGAGAAAGCGCACAGGCGCAAAATTACAAACGAGTTGATTCATAAACGACTCCAGAATGTATCGGCTTCACGCTCGAATTTCCACAGCAATGATTCGATGCCGGCAAGGGTGATGCCACAATCTACCTCCGTCCATTCCTCAGGCATTTCATTCCAAATGGCTTGCAGTTGACCCAACGCGGCTCGGAATTCCGCATCCATTCCACCACAGAACGCTTCTCACCAAACCTGTCGCGCATCGCGAAATGCGTGCTGCGTCCAAAAGTCGGCCATCAGCGATGGATCGAATGCCAGATTGTGATCAATCACAACCAGCCGCTGTTGATCTTCCGACCAAAGCAGGTTGGGATTGCCCGCACCTTCGATGAAAACGCGGTCTGAATTGGCGATCCACCAGTCGAGTGCCAGCACTCGAGCGCGAAGATTCAAATCGACCTGCGGCAAATCGGCATGCCGGATCTCCACTAGATTTAACTCACGGCGTGAGCCAAAAAGCACACCGAGCCCCAGTCGCTCGACTTCGTTGGTCTTCGCGCTGAATTCCGCCAATTGTGGATCGAGTCTGAGCTGCTTAAATTCCGGGATTGGCAGATTGATGTACCGCTGCGTAATCTGGGGGGAGCGTGAGCGCGGAACGTTGGTGAAGAGGAACGCAGCAGTAGGATCGTGGAGCCCAAAACAAAGCGGCTTGATCGGGCGTGAGGATT
>Ga0209514_10001232_pt1 | contig 45898 bp, 42 predicted proteins | sample Subgrocontami58m_FD_187452 | JGI IMG/M metagenome (GOLD analysis project Ga0209514, IMG submission 187452) | Subsurface groundwater microbial communities from S. Glens Falls, New York, USA - GMW37 contaminated, 5.8 m (SPAdes) (version 3) | ecosystem: Environmental > Aquatic > Deep subsurface >... | reverse complement strand
GCGCAGGGTGTGGGATTCGGCTCGTTCGCCGCCGGGATCCGCAGCGCAGTCGGAGCGATCAACCCCTATATCGCGGGCGCGGTGCTGGCTGTCGGTGCGATGTCTGCGCTCGGCATCGCCGCCGAGGTATCCGCCCGCCGGATGGAAGCGCTGCAGAACAGCCTGCGTGGCACCCGCGCTGACTACGCCGCGATGGCGACCACCGCCGAGGCCGCCGCCAAGCACCTCGCAGCTACGACGACCATCGGCACGTCGGACGCGCGCGCCGCGACCGGCGTGATCGCCGCCGCCCCGCAGTTCCAGGGCACCCAGGCTCAGTTGGAAGCGCTGGTCCGCACCGCCGAGGACATGCGCATCACGCTGGGGGAGACGTTGCCCGATGCGGCCAAGCTGCTGGCCAAGGCGATGGGCGATCCTGCCGCCGTCATCCAGGACATGACCGACCGCCGGCTGAAGGGGTTCAACCAGCAACTGGCGGACGCCGCTCGGCTGCAACAGCAGGCCGGCGACAAGGCCGGGGCGTTCTCGACGTTCCTGGACGCGATGCGGGCCTCGACCGCCGGTGCGACGGAGAACCTGACGCCGTTCCAGCAAGCCGTCCGCGACCTGGAACTGGTGTTCACCCGCACAGGCCAGAGCGGCCAGTCCTTCGCCGAGGAACTCGGCACGCCGATCGTCCAGGCCGCGGCTGATGCCCTCACCGCCATTCGCCAGCTGATCGAGGCGGTGCTGGCGCTGAAGCAGGGCTTCGCCGACATCGTGCCGCAGTCGCTGAAGGACGCGATCACCTGGATCAATGCGCACGACCCGACCCGCATGGCGTTCAACCTGCTGAGCAGTGCTGGCGGCTCCGCAGCCGCGCTGCCGCCGACCCATCCGAGCATCGCGGCCATGCTGCAATCTGCTGCGACCAGCAACGGCCTCGACCCGCTCCTGCTCGCCCGGCTGCAAGCCAGCGAGGGCCTGTTCGACCCGGCCAGTGGCACGTGGAAGACCAGCAGCGCCGGCGCGGTCGGCCCGATGCAGGTCAAGCCGGACACGTTCGCCGGCATCGCGCGGCTCAACCCGAGCCTAGGTCTGACCGATGTCGCCGATCCAACGCAGAACGTGGCCGCTGGGGCCACGCTGTTCGCCCATCTGCTGCGCAAGTACGGTGACGTGTCGCTGGCGATCCTCGCCTACCACGATGGCGAGACACGGATCGACCGCGTGCTGGCGGGTGCCGGCACGGTCTCGCCCTCGCAGGATGCGCTGGAACAGGCACGGCGCGTGATGTCCGGCTATGGCGGCACCGGCTTGCTGGCCGCGGGTCCGTCCGTTCGTTCGATGCCAGACCTCCCCGTGCCGCCAGCCCCGCCCGGCACCAGCATCCCAAACGCCGAGGGCATAGCCAACACCGACGCCGTGGCCGATGCTCGTAAGCTGGTCACCAGCTTGAACCTGATCGCCGACGCCCAGGCGCGCATCGCCGCCCAACGCGAGAGTCTCGAGGCCGGGCTGAAAGCCGCGACGCTGGCCGGCAACCAGGCCGATATCGATCGTTTCACCAAGGGGCTGACCGCGCTCAGCGGCGAATACTACCGCGCCGTCAGCCCGCAGGAGGACTTCATCCGTGGCCTGGAGACCCAGGCCCGCACCGCCGCGATCGTCACCGAGGGCGATCGCAAGGTCGCCCAGACCCTGCAACAGATCGCCGAACTGGATCGCCAGCACCCGGAGAACGCTACCAGCTCGGAACAGCGTGCCCGTGCCCTGAACGCCGTGCTGGCGGAGCAGTCCGGCGCGTATCGCGTACTGTCTCATGATCTCGACGTGCAGATCGCCGCGCAACGGGCCCTCGCGGTCGCCCACGGCCAGGGTTACGAGGCCGTCGCACGCGCTACCGCCGGCACGCAAGCCTTCGAGCAGGCGCTAAAACTGTTCCCCGCCGGATCGGCGCAGTTCCAGGCGGCGCTGGCGGGTCTGACCGACCAATACCTCGCCCTGTCGCGCGCCCAGGCCGAGGCCAAGATCGCCCAGCAAACCGCCGCCAATGACAACCGGATCAGCCTGATCCAGGCCGAGGCCGCCACGCTTGGGATGAGCAATGAGGCGCGGACCGTGCTGCTCGCGCGACTGCGTGCCGAACAGGAACTGAAGCAGCAGGCCATCCCGATCGAGGGCGCCCTCGGCCAGGCCTATCTCGCCAGTGTCGAGGCCCTGACCCGCGAGACCCTTGCCTTCGACCGGCAGAAAGCGGCGCTCGACGACATCGCCAATTCGTTCAGCCAGTCCTTCGACACCATCGGCAACGCCATCACCCAGTCGCTGCTGTCCGGCCAGGGCGCGGCGGTGAACTGGCGCAACGTGATGACCTCGGTCTCGCAGCAGGTGCTGCAGCAGTTTCTCAAGCTGGCGGTGCTGAACCCGCTGCTGAACAGCCTGTTCGGCGGCAACCGCTCCACGATCGGTGACGTGTTCAACGCGCTCAGTGGTGGCGGTGGCAGCGGCGGCGCGGGGATGTTCGGGTTGCTGGGCCAGTTCGGCGGGCTGTTTGGCCCCAGCGCCACGACGCTGGCCAACCTGACCGGTGCCACCGCGACCGGCCTCGGCGCTGCGGCCCTGACGGCCTCGACTGGCATTCTGGTCGGCGGCGTTCACAGCGGCGGACTGATCGGCACCGACCCCTGGACCTTCACCCGCGCGGTGCCGGCCAACGATTTCGCTGGTGCACCCCGGTTCCACACTGGCCTCGGCGCCGATGAGTTCGCCGCCATCCTGCAACGCGGTGAGCGCGTGCTGACCACCAACCAGAACAACCGCCTGGCCGCGACCCTGACCGGTCTGACCGCGCAGGGTGAGACGCGGCAGAGCCCGGGACCCACGATTGTGTTCAACATCACGACCCCGGACGCCGATAGCTTCCAGCGTTCGCGCACGCAGATCATGGGACAGGCCGCGGCCGCGCTCGGGCGGGCCACCCGCAAAACGGGAGCCCGGGGATGACAGCGTTCCACGAGGTCCAGTTCCCGCCCAGCATCTCTTACGGTGCGACGGGCGGTCCGACGTTCAACACCAGCATCCTGACTCTCGCCTCCGGTTACGAACGGCGCAACATCAACTGGGAGAAGACACGCGCCGTCTATGACGTGGCGCACGGGCTAAAGACGCAGGCGGAACTGAACACGCTGCTGAAGTTCTTCTACGCCCGCAACGGTCGTGCCTATGGATTCCGCTACAAGGACTGGGCTGATTACCAGCTCCCCTTCGATGGCGATCCGATCCCCACCTTCATGACCACCGATGGCGGCATCACCACCAGCTTCCAACTCCGAAAGGCCTATGGCGATGCCGGCAACAGTTTTATCCGCGACATCAAGAAGCCGGTCGCCGGTAGCGTCGTGGTCTACGCAGATGGCTTCGCCAACAGCGATGTCAGCATCGACGTCACCACGGGGATCGTCACCCTGGGCACCATGCTGCGCGCCACCACTGGTGCGGCGATTTCCGCCTCCTGCCAGTTCGACGTACCGGTGCGCTTCGACATCGACCAGATGAAGGTGTCGATCGACGACTACGACAATTTCACCTGGGGCCAGATCCCACTAATCGAGGTGCGCGTCTGATGAAGACCGTCAGTGTTGCGCTGAAGACGCATCTCGCCGGCGAAGTCACCACCGTCTGCACCTGCTGGAAGATCACCCGGCGCGACGGGACGGAGTTCTTCTTCACCGACCACGACGTCGACCTGCCGGTGGACGGCAATATCTACGTCGCCGCCGTCGGCTACACCCGCACCGCGATCGCTGCCAATGCCGACATGTCGGTCGACAACATGGATGTGAACGGCATTTTCGACGATGCCTCGATCACCGAGACCGATCTCCGCTCCGGCCTGTTCGACGGCGCCGAGGTGCGGGTCTTCCTGGTCAACTGGGCCAATCCGGCGCAGGGCACGATGGCGCTGCGACGCGGCCGGCTCGGCGATGTGCTGGTCATGCCGAGCGGCGTGTTCCGGAGCCAGCTGATGGGGTTCGGCCAGGTGCTGCAGCAGACGGTCGGCGATCTGTTCACCCCGTCCTGCCGCGCCGATCTCGGCGACGCCAAGTGCGGGATCGACCTCGATGCCGGCGGCTGGCGCAAAGCGGCGACGGTGACGTCGGTGACCGATGCCCGGACGTTCACCGTCGCGGTCACGGAACCGCGCGCGGTGGATGGTTGGTTCGTCGATGGCGTCGTCACCTTCATCTCGGGTGCCAACGCCGGCCGCTCGATGGAAGTAAAGGCTTGGACGCAAGCGACGGCGACGGTGGGTCTGTTCCTTCCGATGCCAGGCCCGATCCGGGTCGGTGACACCCTGACGCTCTATCCGGGCTGCCGGAAGACCACCGCCGATTGCCGCGACAAGTTCGCCAACATCGTGAACTTCCGCGGCGAACCCTTCGTCCCCGGCCTGGACGGGCTGCTGCAATCCCCCGCCACCGCCGGCGCCTGACATGGTCACCCGCGCCGCTATCGTCGCCGCAGCACGCGGGTGGCTTGGTGTGCCCTGGCGGCACCAGGGGCGCAGTCGGGCCGGCGTCGACTGTGTCGGCCTTGTCGTCGTGGTCTGCCAGGGCCTGGGCCTGTCCGACTACGACAGCACGGTCTATGGCCGCGATCCGGACCCGACCCGGTTTCTTGGGCACTTCGCCGCCGGCGGTGCTTTGCGGATCAACCCGCTTGAGGCGCAGGACGGCGATCTGCTGGTGTTTCGCCAATCGGCATTCCCCTGCCATGCCGGCATCCGTTCCACCCAATACGGAGTGCCCTACGTGATCCATGCCCACATGGCGCACCGCAAGGTGGTGGAGGAACGGCTCACCGACCAGGCGCCCATCGTCGCGGCGTACCGGCTGCCCGGCATCGAGGACTGACCCATGGCCGTTCTCGCGTTGGCCGGCGTCGGTGCGGCCGCCGCGGCTGGAATCGGCTGGGCCGCCGGTCTCACCGGCGCGGCGCTGCTCACCGCCGGCAGCATCGGCTTCTCGGTCGGCAATATCGCGGGCAACCTGCTATTCCCGCAGCGGCTGCCGGATGTCCGCCAAGAGGGCGCGAGGCTCGGCGATCTCACTGTCTCCACCTCGACCTATGGCAACGTCATCCCGTTCGGGGTGGGCCACGCCCGCCTGGCCGGCAACATCATCTGGGCCAAGGCGATCGAGGAGACCAAGACCACCACCACCCAGCGCGGCGGCGGCAAGGGCGGCAAATCTCGTGGTGGCTCCGTCACCCAGACCACCTACACCTATGCCGGCACCTTCGCCGTCGCCTTCTGCCAAGGCCCGGTCGCCGCCGTCATCCGGATCTGGGCCAACAACACGCTGATCTACGACGCCTCCACCGGCACCGACACAATGCAGACCGAGGGGCTGCGCTTTCGGTTCTATCCCGGCGACGAAGCGCAACTGCCGGACAGCCTGATCGAGGCGGACCAGGGCGCCGGCAACGTGCCGGCCTTCCGCAGTCTCTGCTATCTGGTGTTCGACCATCTGCCGCTGGCCGAATACGGCAACCGCCTGCCCAACATCCAGGTCGAGCTTGCTTTCGGCGTCAGTGATCGGTTCGACTTTTCCGTCATCGCCGACGGCACCGGGCCGACCATCGCCAGCAGCTTCAAGACCACGACCCTGGCGATCAACCCGGTGCGGCAACGTGGCTACGTCCTTGGTACCGGCCCAAACACGATCGTCGAATTCGACCTGGCAACGATGGCGATCGTCGGCGAACGCAAGCTGTCCGACATCATGGGCGATGCCGACTGGGACAGCGAGACGATCACGTCGTTCGACCATCTCTACGTCGCGCATGACCAGAACCTGTATTTCACCCACGGCACTTGGCTCTACAAGATCAATCCCTTCGCCTGGACGTTGAAGGCCGCGACCATCTCGCCGCCGAACGCCCTGGCCAGCCATGGCGCCCTGCGACGGATGACCTCGCTGGCCTTCATCGGCGATACCGGCCTGAAGACGATCATCGTGGTGCATGACGCGCTGCTGCGCAGCACGGTGTATTTCTATGACACGCAGACCGAGGCGTTCCTCGACACACGGCAATTCAGTTCCGGGTCCAACGTCTTCGGTGGTGGTGTCTCGGCGCTCACCGTGGGCCTGCCCGGCGAGGGTGTGGGTGAGGCCTGGGCGATTGGAGCCGGCGGTGGCTCCGTTCACGACCCGGTGCTGTATGTCGACAAGCTGACCGCCGGCCAATATGCCGATGTCGGTCTGCTGGGCTACAGCAGTGAGCAATATACCGGCTGCGAGAACAAGCTTGCGTTGGACATTGGTGACGTTGATCCAGACGCCATCGGCTGGCTGAGCTCGACAGCGGCTGGCGTTGGCGCGGCGTATGATGAGACCGACAATTCCCTGATCATCCTGGCCCCGGCCTGGTCCGGCTCCGCTGTACGACCCTGGTTGATCAAGTGGTCCGAGGCTGACGGGATCGTCTGGACCACACGCCTGACGACGCTGACCGGCACGTCCGAGTTCATGTTCAGCAAGGTCTCTGGCGGCAAGCTGGGCATCCTGCTGAACCAAACCCTGGTGATGGTAGATGCCGCCACCGGCGCGGTGACGCTGAGTGACTGGTCTGCAATCGGCTGGCATCCGACGGGCATCCAGGCGTTCAGTCACGCGGCCAACGCGATCATTATTGCATCCGCAACCAACACCGACTGGCGCAAGCTGCTGGTGCAGCGCGTCACCCCGTCCACCGCCCGCATGGCGCAGTTCGTCACCAAGGTGATGGAGGGCATCAACGCTGATGCCGCCGACTACGATGTCACCGACCTGGAGGACATTACCATCGACGGCTTCCTGGTGTCGCAACGAACCAGTGCCGCCGAGGCAATCCGGCCGCTGGCGACCTTGTTCCAAGTCGATGCGGTCGAGACCGACAACAAGCTGGTGTTCAAGCGGCGCGGCGGCGCGACGGTCGTCAGCATCGCGCAGGACGATCTGATCCGGCCGGAGCAGTCCGGGGCCGGTTCTGAACCCTACACCGAGCAGCGGACGCAGGAGATCGAGCTGCCGGCGAAAGTCACAGTCAGCTACATCGACGTCAACCAGGACTTCCAGGTGAATACCCAGGCGGCGCAGCGGGTGCGATCCCCGGTGCCGACGATCCGCACCGACCATCAGGTTGATCTGCAGGTCGCGCTGGCGACGAACGCCGACACCGCGCGGCAGCAGGCCGAGGTGTTGCTGTATTCCGCCTGGCTGGAGCGGCATTCCTTCCAGTTTCTGCTGCCGCCAGCCTTTGCCTATCTGGATCCCGCCGATCCTGTGCAGTTGACCCTGTCCAATGGCTACACCGTGCACGGTCGGCTCGGCGCGGTGGAACTCGGCGCCAACTACGCGTCCTCGACCACGCTGTTGGCCGAGACCGACGGGCAGTATGTCTCGACCGCCGCCGGCGCGGTGTCACCCGGCGTGTTGCCGCAGTCGATCGCCACCAGCGCGCCCAGCCAGTTGTTCTTGCTGGACGTGCCGCTGTTGCGCCCGACCGACGACATCGGCTTGCAGGGCATGCGTATCTACTGGGCTGCCTCGCCCTATGTGGCCACTGGTGCCTGGCACGGGACGCAGCTGCAATCCTCCTACGACCTCACCGCCTGGGATGGGCTGGATGTCAGCGTGCATGCCGCCGCCTGGGGCTATCTCGAGGCCGCGTTGCCCGACGCAAACGACACATTCCACACGCTGTTCGACGCCAGCGCCACGGTGAATGTCACGGTGGGCGACGACACGCTGGAATCAGTCACTGAGACGCAGTTGGCCAATGGATTGAACGCGGCCGCCGTGTTCAAGGACAATGGCGAGATCGAGATCATCCAGTTTCTCACCGTCACCGATCTCGGCAGCAATCGCTATACGCTGACCGGCCTGAACCGGGGCGTCAGCGGCACCGACACCATGGCGGCCGGGCATACGACTGGGGAGCGCATCCTGTTCCTGTCCACGTTGACGATAAATCCGCTGATCATCCCGTTGTTGCATCTGAACCGACCGGGCTACTTCCGGCCGGTCAGCGCCGGAACCCTGGCGAACACCGCGATCATCGAGCCACACATCTTCCGGGGCCGCGACAAGATGCCGCTGGCGCCGGTGCACGCGGCCGCGACGATGGCTGGCGGAGACATCAGCATGACCTGGGAACGCCGCACCCGGGTCAATGGCGGGCTGATGGATGGCATCGGCACCGTGCCAGTCGGCGAAGCCAGCGAGGCTTATGAGGTCGACATCATCGCCGGCGACGGCACGACAGTGCTGCGTACCCTCGAGGCGACAACGACCGCCGTGACCTATGCTGCGGCAGAGATCGCGACGGATTTCGGAGTGATTCCCAACGAACTGCGCGTCGCGGTTTATCAGATCAGCGCTGAGGTAGGGCGTGGGTTTGGCCGCATCGACCTGTTGGAGGTGGCCTGATGGCGATGACCCCGATCCTCGGTATCACCGAGCTGGCTTCCAATCAGAACCAGAAAGAGATCACGATCAACAACATTGTCGTGGCTCTGGAGGCGGCGGGGAACGCAGTCCTCGGCTTCAGCTTCACGGCGAATGCCAAGACCCTCTCGGCATCGGAATACACGCGGTATGTCGGCTTCACGGCGGACAACCACACCGCCGCCGCGACGCTGACGGTGCCGCTGACCAAGCGTTTGTTCCTGGTGCACAACGGCAACGCGACGCATGACATGATCGTGGGTGGCGCGACCGGCGCCACCGTCACGGTTCCCGCGCAGGCGATGCTGCTGATCCTGTGCGACGGCACCGATTGTCGCACCCTGGCGGTGGACGCGACCGGCGCGGTCACCTCCGTCCTGGGGGAAGTCGGCGTTGTCACGCTGCCCGACCTGGTTGCCGGCGGCTTGGCACCGCAGGCCGATCCGATACTGACCGGCACGGTCGACGCCAGCGGCGCGGATTCCTTGCTGGTGCCCGACCCGACCCTGGATGGCGAAGCCGCGTCCAAGGGCTATGTCGACAGCAAGACTTGGGACTACGCTGCGCTGCCGGCGGACGTGCAGGCGGTGCCGATCCCGTTCGCGTTCTCCGGCCTGCCGCTGGCCGGGCAGGTCATCCACATCCCGCTGGTCATTGATCTGACCATTCCGGCCAACTTCGTCGGCACGCTTGGATACGCGGCTATCCCCGCCACGGCGGACGCCGCCTTCGTGCTGGCATTTATCCGCGAAGGCACCCCGACCACAATCGGGACCATCACCATGGCGTCGGGCAGCAGCGCGGCCACCCTTTCGACGCAGGCCGCGGTCGATCTGTTGGTCGGAGATATCCTGCGACTGACCGCGCCATCCCCGCAGGACGCCACCCTGGCGAACGCGAGCATCACCCTCCTCGCCCTCCGGACTTGACCGCGGCTCGCCGTGCCGAGTGCGGGGTCCGTCCCTGGTCAACATGCCGGTGATCGCACGCCGGCAGCAGCGGTCGTCTGACGTGGTGGCGTCGCCCGTGCCCAAGACATCCGGCGCCCCTCCCTCCCGAGACAAGGAACAGCCCCTATGGCCGAATTGTTCATCGACGGCTTCGACAAATACGGGCCTGTTGGTCTCACCAACAACACCTTGTTACAGAGCCTGCTCACCGCCACCGAATGGACGTCGGTCTCCGCGTCGAACGCGACATGCTCCTTGGTCGCGGGCCTCAGTGCGACGGGTGCCGCACTGGCGCTCGGTGCCGGCAGTGCTACGTTCACACTGACCAAGTCCCTCGGAGCCAACTACACCAGACTGATCGGTGGGATCCGGTTCTCCTCCACGCTGGTCAACCCGGTCGCCATTCAATTCCTCGACGGCGCATCCAACCAGTGCGCCATCGTGGTTAACACCACCACCGGGACCATCAGCGTCACCAACGGGGCCTATACCGGGACGGTACTGGGGACGAGCGCAGCATCGGTCTCCGCCGGCACAGCGCATTATCTGGAATGGGACATTACCTTCGGCAACTCCGCCAGTTACCAACTGTGGCTCGACGGCACCTCAATCCTGACGGGAACTGGCGATACCCAGGCGACCGCGAACGCACGGGCCACCGGCTTCGCCCTGATTGCCGGCCGTGTCGTGGGTGCCTCCGTGGTGTTCACCGTCGATGATCTGTACCTCTTCGACACCACGGGGAGCACCAACAATGCGGTTCTGCTCACCAATCCCAGGGTAGAGACCACAGTGCCGACGGGCGACAGTGCCACGGCGTTCCTGTTCGGGGCGGGGCTGCTCGGGGCGGCGGCGGCCTACCAGGGTGTCACGACCACCAATGCCCCAGGCGCCAACCAGTTGTTCCTGCGTAAATACACGCCGTCAGCCAATTGTACGCTGAACAGCGTGGCCATCGTGCCAGGCGGGACCAGCGGGACGGCGAAGTTCAAGGCCGTGGCCTATGCGGACAGCGCAGGAGCGCCGGGCAGCCTGTTGTCCTCGGGCACCGAGGTCGTCGGCTGCACGTCCGGATCGACGTTGACAGGCGCTCTGGTCACGCCACAAGCCCTGACGGCCGGCACACCCTGCTGGATCGGGTTCATCACCGACACCTCGGTTGTCCTGCAGCAGGCGGATATCGGAACGGCGGGTTACAAGGCCGCGAACACCTATACCAGCGGCGCGCCGGGCCTCGCCCCCGCCATGACAGGCGGCCAGCCGAGTTGGCTGCTCTATGGCAATGTCTCCGGCATCACGGCACAAAACTGGCTGGAACTGGCGAACAATCCCGCCCTGGGCGATCTCAGCTACGTCTATTCGGACACCGTGAACGATGAGGACCTGTTCACGTTCGGCGCCCTGTCGGTCAACCCAGACGCGATCTATACCGTCGCGGTCAAGGGCAACATCCGGCGAGAGGCGGGTGGGTCGCCGACACTCGACTTCCGGACGAAGTCGAGTGGCACCACCAGTTCGGGTGGAACAACCGGCATCGGCCCAGGAGCCACGTATGAATGGCGCGGAAGTTTCTTCCCCGTTGATCCGAACACCGGCGTGGCCTGGACGGCATCAGGCCTCAATGCCGCCACGTGCGGGATGAAGATCGCGTCATGACCGCCATCCGGGCTGCCAAACTCGCCCGGGAGGCATTGCTTGCTGGGCCGCCAGTGTTTCGGGTCAACGCCATCGTCCGCGAGACCCTGACATCCGGCAGCGGTGCGGCTTTGCCGTCGGACGTCGTTGTTCGCGTCGCGGCTTTGGCCCGGGAGGCGTTGCTGACTGACACTGGAACGTTCCGCGTGGCCGCCATGGTGCGGGAGACCCTGGTGTCTGAAGCGGAGGCACCACCGGCAGCGGACGAAGTTCCACGGTTCTGGGTGACGGTCCTGGCGTAGCCATGCGTGAACCCGCCGCCAGCCGATCTCGGTGCGCAGCCATATCAAAATCATCGACGTATATCTTGGAGGAAACAATGACCGATCCAGCCAGCAGCGGAGCAGCCGGAGCCGCCGCATTCAAGGCCGTGGGAGGCGCGTCCGCCGTGGCCGCCGGCGGTGCTGGTCTCGCGGCGGTGGTTGTCATGTTGATGACGCCGCCACGATCCCCCCGCGAATGGGCGGTTGGTCTCATCAGCACCGTCGTCTCCAGCATCGGCGGTGGCGCCGCCGTGATCGAGCATTTTGGGCTGCAGCACTGGGTGAACACGCCGATTGGCTTGTGTGCCATGGGCGGGCTGATCTTTGCGTGCGGTCTGCCGGGTTGGGCCATTGTGCGATGGGTCTTTAACTTCATTGACAGGAACCGCGATGCCGGAATCGACGTAGTTGCTCGAAATCTGAGGATTTTACGGGATGGACCGCGCGGCCATGGCTGATGCCAAGTAATCGCCAGGCGATCGGACGTCCTGCGTCGAATCACCCGAACCCATCGTTGCTACCGGCGGGACGCTCAGTGGCGGCCGCGCCAGCGGGCGTTGATCAACGCGCTGACAATCGCGCTTGATTGGGGGGCAAGCGTGGCACCGACCGAGACCCGCAAACCGGAGCGCACCCTGCTGGCACGGGGCCACCGCTTCCGCGGGATCAGCCGCGTACCGGTCATGTCCCGCGACACCGTGCGGCGCAATCTGCGTGCATCGGGCGGCGACGTTGCCGAGACGCCGCCGGGTGAAGGGGCCACACTGTGCCGGCTGAAAGCCGCCTTCGTACACGCCCGTTGCAATGTCGTCAGGGCGCGCGAATTGCTGATGGACGGCGATCTCAGGGTATCCCACAGAACTTGGACCCGTTGGCAAGGGAGGCAGTCCTGCGCGGGCCGCCGCGCGGGCGAGCATGATTTCCAACCGGGCCAGGGATGCAGCACGACGCCTTGCGGCACCCGTTGACGTTGCGAGAATCCGCACCGATGCCATGCCTGCTGGGATGGCTGCACCGGCGCCATTGGCCGTGGCGGAGATAGAGATCGGTCTGGGGGATGCCATCTTACACGTCGTTCACCGTCCAGACGGCGCGAACTTTCGGGGATCGGACCGGGTCGGCCGGATGGAGGCCTTCGGAGGGGTTCCCGGGGCAATTCTTGTGTGGCAAGCTCTCGCGATGCTGAACCATCTAGATGGAGAACGTATCGCCGAGGAACGGATCGCCGAGGTGGCGCGGACCAAGCGGGACACGCTTGATCTTGCCGGGTTGGGCCTGACCCGACTGCCGGAACCGTTGTTTGCCCTGCCCTGGCTACGATCATTGAATCTCGGCGTAAATATGCGTCGCTACGTACTCGGTTGGCAGTGGAATCTGTTCAATAACCCCCACGACCGCTCGAATTGTGTGGCCGCCGATCTGCACCGCCTAGCTGAGCTACCCTGCCTACAAGAACTCTGCATCGAGAGATCAGATTGCACCGACCTAAAACCGATCTCAAGGTTGAATGCGCTCAAGTACCTCTCGTGCGACATGATGCAGATAAGCAGCCTCGCTCCGGTAGCCGACCTGACCTCTCTCAAGCAACTTACCTGCGACGGCACACAGGTGAGCGACCTTTCACCCATCCAGGAGCTGGGTTCTCTCCAGTATCTGTCCTGCAACGAAACGCAGGTGGGCGACCTCACGCCCACTGCTGGGCTGCATGCTCTCCAATATCTCTCCTGTAACAAAACACTTGTTAATGATCTCACACCCATTGCTGGGTTACATGCTCTCAAACATATTTTCTTTAATGGGACACTAGTGAGTAACCTTGCGCCGATCGTGACGTTGAATGACCTACAAGAAGTACGCCTTCGTGGGTGCACGCTGACCGACGTGCCAGTGGAAATCTGGCGGAAACCTACGCTGCGAACCCTGAGCCTGGACGGCACCACCATCCCGGGCATCCCGGAAGAAGTCCTCGGCTTCGACTGCCTCGACCGCCTGCGCGCCCATCTGAATGAGTTGGAGGCGGGCGCTGAGACCGTCCACGATGCGAAGCTCCTCGTCCTGGGCAACGGCCGCAGCGGCAAGACCCAGATCGCTCGGCGGCTCCAGAACCTGCCGTTCGATGAACACTGGGACAGCACGCATGGTATCCGGGTCACCCAGGCCACGCTGCCGGCGCAGGACGGGGTGCCGGAGACCACGCTCAAGCTGTGGGATTTCGGCGGGCAGGAAATCTATCACGGGACGCATGCCCTGTTTGTCCGGTCCCGCGCCATCTTCCTGCTGGCCTGGAGCAAGGACACCGAGGCGCCGGAATCCGACCCCGACCCGCACGGGATGGTCTTCCGCAACCATCCGTTGCGGTATTGGGTCGATTATGTCCGCCATCTGGGCCGTGCCAGCAGCCCCGTCGTAATCGCCCAGACGCGCCTGGATATGGATGGGGTGCTGACGCCGCCGCTGGGTGACATCAAGGGCCTGAACGCGACCACCGTGCAGGCAAGTTCCGCCGATCCGCCGCGCCTGAACGCGTTGCGCGGCGCGTTGCAGGACGCATCCGCCGCCCTGTACCGCCAACGCGGCGCGGTCACGATCGGCAAGCCGCGTATCGAAGTTCAGCGTCGGATCGAGGGTATGCGGCACGCCGACGGATCGATGCCCGAGGCTTTCCGCCTGATCGACAAGGCGACGTTCGAGGCATGGTACCGCGAAGCCGGCGGCAAGGCCGAGGCCGACTACGCCCTGGCCTATCTGAACGACAACGGCACTCTGTTTTATCGGGAAGGCCTGTTCGGCGACCGGGTGGTGCTGGACCATTCCTGGGCGATGAACGCGATCTATGCCGTGTTCGATCGCAAGTCCGCCACATACGCTCGGCTGCAAGGCCGCGGCGGACGGTTCGAGCGGGCCGACCTGTCGTCGGTCTGGCACGACCGCACCGAAGCCGAACAACGGGTGTTCCTGGGGATGATGCGGTCCTGCGGCATCTGCTTCGTGTATCGGGGCCGCGCGTGGAACCCCGAGGACGACGACGACACGACCTACCTCGCCCCCGAATTGCTACCCGAGCGCGCCGCGATCCAGCCGCAGATCGACGCCACCTGGGGCACAACCCAGGCGACGCATCGCCAGGTCTTCACCTATCCGTTCCTGCATGAGGGGCTGATCCGCGGCATCATCGCGCATCTGGGCGAACTCGCGCAGACCCGCGCCGATTACTTCCGCGGCGGCGTGTGCCTGTACGACGCACGCACCCAGTCCCGCGCCCTGATCGCGCAGACCATGGCGCAGAATGCCTGGCAGGGCACGGTGACCATCGAGACCAAGGACGGCCAGGCCGGCCTTCTGCTGGCGCGCCTTACCGAACTGGTCCAACAGGAAAACGAAAAGCTCGGCCTGACGCCCGCCATGGATCCGCCCGTCCGACATCGCGAAGTTCGGCAAACGGACCACTCGGAGGAGCCGGCCGTCCAGCCAGACAATCCGCCGACATCACATCCCCAGTTGGCGGTATCCTACGCGTGGAATGAACCAGACGGCTCCGGCCCCGACCGGGAAGCCCCGGTAGACCGCCTGTGCGAGGCGGCCCGCGTAAGGAACATCGTGATCCTGCGCGACAAGACGTCCATGGCGCCCGGCGACAGTATCAACGCGTTCGCTCGACAGATTGCCGCAAGCCCGCGGGTCTTCGTGTTCCTGAGCGACGATTATCTGAAATCCGCCTATTGCGTGCGGGAGCTGTATGAACTCTGGCGGGAATGCCGCCATGATCGGGCGGAGATGAAGGCCCGCATTCGCCTGTTCAAGCTGGATGACGTGAGAATCAACACGGTTCATGCTCGCGCGGCCTATTTCCGCTACTGGAACCAGGAGTATGAGGCTCGAAAAGCGCTGGATCAGGAGATTGGTTTGCGTGGCGATGACCAGATCGAGTTGGACTTCATCGAGATGTTCCGCCGCCCGCTGATGGAAGTCCTGGCCATGTTCCAGGACACGATCCGCCACACCACCATCGAGGACTTCGTCCGTGACGCGTTCAATGACAGGCCGGACCGGGCGTGACTCCCCCAGATCGTCGTCAACACCACCACCGGAACCATCAGTGTCACCAATGGCGCCTATACCGGGACGGTGCTCGGAACGAGCGCGGCCTCGGTCTCCGCCGGAACGACGCATTATCTCGAATGGGACATCACCTTCGGCAATTCCGCCACCTACGAGGTCTGGCTCGATGCCACGTCGATTCTGAACGGGACGGGGGACATCCAGGCAACCGCGAACGCGCGGGCTACCGGCTTCGCCTTGATCGCAGGCCGCGTCGTGGGTGCCTCGGTGGTGTTCACCGTCGATGATCTGTACCTCTTCGAAACCACCGGGAGCACGAACAATGCCATCCTGCTCACCAATCCCAGGGTCGAAACCACGGTTCCCGCGGCCGACAGCGCCACGGCGTTCCTATTCGGGGCTGGCGTCCTCGGGGCATCGGCGGCCTACCAGGGCGTCACGGCCACCAATGCGCCCGGCGCCAACCAGTTCTTCCTGCGCAAGTACACGCCCACGGCCAACTGCACGCTGAACAGCGTCGCCATCGTGCCGGGCGCCACCAGCGGGACCGCGAAGTTCAAGGCCGTCGGCTACGCGGACAGCGCCGGTGCTCCGAGCAGCCTGTTGTCCTCCGGGACTGAGGTGGTCGGCTGCACGTCCGGATCGACCCTGACCGGCGCGCTCATAACCCCGCAGTCCCTGACTGTCGGTCCTTGGCGCACTGCCTCCACCACACGGCCAAGCCGATCATTCCCGGTCGTGACGAAGACAAACCGCGCGTTGAAACCGAGTGCACCCTTGATTGGGTGCACTCGATAGCTGTTCATGTCGGCGTGTTCGCCCTCAGGAACGCGCGCAAATGGCGTACCGCCATCGAAACTCGTTCTTTCGGCTCCTTCCACGGAAAAAAGGTCATTTGGGCGTTCGGCGCCAGCAGCGCCGTTTCTTCGGCCACGGCGTAGGGATGCGGCTGGGTGTCATCGGGCATGACAAGAACCGGTGTCGTGCACTGGCGTACGAAATCGCGCGTGACACTGAAAACAAAATCATTGTTGACATGGTACATATTCTTGAGGAAGGCGGAGCACGCTTCCATCGTGACATCTGGCCTCTTTTCGCAAAGCGCCGGAGCCCAGTTCTTCATGTTGTTCTGGTAGAAAAGGTCTGGAACTTCAGGCCGGAAGCCACTTGGCGTCGCTGGCACGGCAGCGATGACGCGCTCGGGCGCGCGTTGCAACATTCTCCAGATAAAAGGACCGCCGATGCAAAACCCGAGTACCATGAATTTTTGGATTCCCAAATAATCCATCAGTCCCAGTTGGTCATCGCCATACGAATCCCATGGCCGGTCGACCTCCACCGGGCCGGAGGATCCGCCGTCGATGGCGTTCCGCAGATCCATCGTGATGCATCGGTATTCGTCACTGAGAACGGTCATGGGGTTAAATGGCGTTCTTTCGGATAGATAACCGATCGTCGCATTCAACCCTCCACCGGGAATAACCAGCAACGGAAAGCCAGATCCGGATTCCTCGTATTGAATTTGGACTGAGCCTCTTTCGTAGATTGGCATGTTGAACTCCTTGGTCAGGAAGGACTGAACAGTCGCCGCGCCAGGTGGCACGGCGGCGTCAGTCTAACGCGCGACCGGGGTGACGCCAGTTGATGCAGCCCGCCGGTCGAACGCTGATCCGGGTCCGATACGGGCGCGCGCCAAGTAAGGCTGCGCGTTCCAACGGGTGTGAGGCTCCCCACGACGAAGTTCAAGGCCGTCGCTTACGCGGACAGTGCAGGTGCCCCTGGCAGCCTGTTGTCCTCGGGAACCGAGGTGGTCGGTTGCACCTCCGGATCGACGCTGACGGGCGCGCTCATCACCCCACAATCCCTGACGGCCGGCACGCCATGCTGGATCGGCTTCATCACCGACACGTCGGTTGTCCTGCAGCAGGCCGATGCTGGGACCGCGGGTTCCAAAGCCAGCAACACCTACACCGGCGGCGCGCCGGGCACCGCGCCCGCCATGACCGGGGGTCAGGCAAGCTGGCTGCTCTATGGCAATGTCTCCGGCATCACGGCGCACAACTGGCTGGAACTGGCGAACAACCCCGCGCTGGGCGATCTCAGCTACGTCTATTCCGACACGGTGAATGACGAGGACCTGTTCACCTTCGGCGCCCTGTCGGTCACCCCGGACACGATCTATACCGTCGCGGTCAAGGGCAACATCCGGCGAGAGGCTGGTGGGTCTCCGACGCTCGACTTCAGGACAAAATCCGGCGGCACCACCAGTTCGGGCGGCACAACCGGCATCGGACCAGGGGCCACATATGAATGGCGGGGTAGCTTCTTCCCCCTTGACCCGAACACCGGCGTGGCCTGGACGGCCTCGGGTCTGAACGCCGCCACATCTGGGATGAAGATCGCGTCATGACCGCCATCCGCGCTGCCAAACTGACGCGGGAGGCGCTGCTCACCGGGCCGCCGGGCTTCCGAGTCAACGGCATTGTCCGCGAGACCCTGGTGTCTGGCAGCGGCGCAGCGCTTCCATCGGCCGTCGTGGTCCGCGTCGCAGCGTTGGCCCGGGAGGCGTTGCTGGCAGACGCCGGGACGTTCCGCCTGGCCGCCGTCGTCCGGGAGGCATTGGTGTCTGAATCGGAGGCGCCGCCGCCATCGGACGAGGCCCCACGGTTCTGGGCTACGATCCTGGCGTAGCCGCCGCGCGCGAGTTCGTGGCTGCCAGGTGTCGTGCGGCAGCCCATTGAACCCATTCACTCATCCCCTGGAGGCAACAATGACCGATCCAGCCAGCAGCGGAGCGGCCGGAGCCGCCGCGTTCAAGGCCGTGGGAGGCGCGTCCGCCGTAGCGGCGGGCGGTGCAACCCTCGCTGCCGTGGTCGTGATGCTCATGACACCGCCACGCAGCAAGCGCGAATGGGCGGTCGGGCTCATCAGCACCGTCGTTGCCAGCATCGGTGGTGGCGCCGCAGCGATCGAGTATTTCGGCTTGCAGCATTGGGCAACAGCCCCGATTGGCCTCTGCGCGATGGGCGGGTTGATCTTCGCCTGCGGTCTGCCTGGGTGGGCCATCGTGCGCTGGGTGTTCAACTTCATCGACAGGAACGGGGATGCTGGGATCGACGAAGTGGCCCGCAAGCTGTGCGCCGTGCGGGACGGTCCGCACGACCATGGCTGATACCAAGTGATCGCCAGCCGATCGGGGGGCCTCCTTCACATCACCCGAAACCATCGTTACTACCGGCGGGTCGCTCACGGGCGGCCCGCCGCTACCTACTGTACGAGCCGCCAGAGTTCATGCGGTTGTCGCACGATCTCCGACGTCCCAGGGAATCAGGTCGTCGGCCTGGCGACGAACAGGTTCGTTCAGAAGCGGCCAACAAGAATTCTATCTGACCAGGGTCGGAGAGGAGGCAACGGCAGACTCTCCTCCATGCCCTCGCCGCATTCGACCAGCCCTATAAAGGCCGGCTTGGTTGGCTCCGAACGGGTTCGCCGCTGTCCCCACCGCCGCCCTCGATCCGCCCCTCGTGCGGCGTCTCCGGCGGTCCCCGCGCTTTCGGGTCCGGGTCCCCATCTTGAAAGTCGGCCCCACGGAGCCGACTGGCATCGTGCCACAGCGCCAGCAGCTTCCCTTACTGTCCCGGTAGCCACCACGTTCTCGAGCGTAGGTCTTGCTGATCTGCAAGGTTCTCTCAATCGGAGCTCGGCCCGGACCATATCGAAACAACGGTGCGGCAGCGAGAGCGGAAACGGGCATCATTCCGGACAAAAGGGGACCGCGATAAGAGCGATCTTCGCCGGCAAGAACCGGCAATACAACCGGCGCTTTCTGCAAATGTGCATCCATTATCTGGTTGAGCCCGTGACCTGCTCATCTTTCTGTCTTGCGGGGGCGGTTGCGGCGTGTTTTCGTCGAACGGCCGATTGTTGGCGTTCACAGGGAGCATCGTTTGCGAAATTTGATGACAAGCGTTGAAACCGCACTGAAGCTTGGGGTGCTAGGCGCCATACTGGGCTATCTCTCTCTGCGAGCCCACTTCAACACATTTGGAATTCCGGCGCTTAGCCATCTTGGGAGCGAGCGGTATGCACTTGAGGCGTACGTGTTTGCAGTCGGCACGCTGTCGTGCGCCGTGCCGGTAGTGCTTCTTGGTATTTGCGTTCTGGCGTTGGGCAGATTGCTTCGGTTCGCGCCTCGAGCATTGCAGGGCCAGATTTCGAAAGTTCGCCGCCTGTCAGACGGCGCGATTGCGGCCGGCCTCCTGCTCATGCTTACAATCGTTGCGGCGCAGGAACCCGTCTACGATATTGCGGTCGGACATCTTCGCTCCATCGAAGGTCGTGGTCTGCGTCCCTGGGTCTTTTACGTTCTACTCGGGGCTCTCGGCACTGGGGCTGCACAACTGCTCACGGCCCCACATCCAACCGGGCGTGGTGAGCCGAACAGCCTTCAGCGAGGTGTACTCATTTTTGCATTCGCCCTAATTGTGCTGGCACTGCCGATCGTTTTTGGCGCCAGCGTGCGGGATGCACGGTATCCGCTAGTAGCACTTCGCGGTGCTGGCACAGATCGGACCGAGTGCGGCTTAGCTGTCTACCAAACTGAAAAAGCGCTTTTCATTTGGCAAGCGGCCTCTCGAGAGGCTTGGGTGCGTCGCGTGGAACTATCCGATGTCGGACTATTGCGGTTCGGCGACCTCCGCGATCTGCGGACCCAGATCCAATTCGCTGCAAATAGCGATGGGGATTTCCCTTCGTGTAGTCGGCTGCGTCCTTAATGGCATAGCGGAGCAAACGCCAATGGCGGAATATAGTCGCCGGATCTGCTTAGGTGCCATCGCCGCAATCAGTTTGCTTGCCTCGGGCTCGGCGTTGGCAGCACGCTACATGGTACTTGAGGTAACTGGCGCTACCCCTCAGACGCTGGTTGTGTCGTCGGTCATCCCTGGGTTGGTGCTCGATATCCCGCGGGGCAGCACCGTCACGCTGCTTGCCGAAACCGAGGATGTGGTTCGCATCATCGGCCCATTCAAGGGAAATATCAACGATGCCCCTCGCGGCGCTCGCAACACCACCGTGTGGTTTTCACAGTGGTTCACTCGTGCGGCGGCGGCGCGGGGTCTGGGGCACTTACTGGCTACCCGTGGTCCGCTGGCGACCTCTCAGGTGTCCGATCCGCTCATCGTTGATGTACAACACAGCGGTCCGCAATGCGTCCGGGCAGGCGTTCAGCCCACGCTTGGAGGGTTGCAGCGTGACCGAGACCAGCGACTTTCAGTTCGGCGGATGGAACCGCGTGCACAGACGTTCATCACTTGGCCGGCCGGTGCGTTGACAATTCCCTGGCCGGCCGAGGTACCGACAAGCGATGGTGCAATCTATACTCTAGCCGTTACGACTTTACCGTTGCCGCCGACGGAAATAGTTCTACGCGAAGTTTCGGATGCAGAGGCTGGACTGGCACTGGTGCGCCGGCTTGCAGAACTTCACTGCGACTTGCAAGCCGTTCGTGCGGCAAGGTTGTTGGCGGTCGATCGCACGGTCACGATGCAACCAAGCGAGCCTTGAGCGCGCGCGTCTTGGTGCAATTCCGACGGGGTGGTTGCCACGGCAGGAGAGATGTGCGCCTGGAGCCCAGTTTCACGTGGGTTGCGCTTGGCCTGTACGCCCTGCCGTGACGCAAGGAGGTTCAGCGTGCACTTCCGATGAGCGTGAAAGGCGCCCATGCCATCGGGTGCCTCAGTTCTCCCATCCGCTCATCGGACGCCATCGCCCGGATGGCATCGCGAAGCGCCAGGCTGATGTCCGGATCGCGGCGTGCAATCGCTGCGGCGACCGGTAGCGTCATGACCGCAGCCGCCGTCGACATCACCGGCCAGCGCGACACCAGCGCCGCACGCGCGCCGGCGAAGAAGAAGGCGCTTGCAATCCCGAGCGCACCGTGCTGCGCACTGCCCAGATCGCCACCCGCGGAGTTGCAGGCTGACAGGATCACAAGATCGGCATCCAGCCTCAGTTCGGCAATCTTGGGGGGTGTCAGAAAGCCATCGTCGCGACCCATTGGCATTGCTGGCGGGGTCATCACGAGGCCAGGCAGCGCGCCCGATCCGTCACTCCCGGCCTCGAACCCGTGCGTCGCGAGTGTCAGCACGCGCCATTGGTCGAGCGCCCGTTTGGCCAGTGCAGTTTCGGTGAAATCCGGGCCGGCTAAGATGGTTGCGCCTTGCGTCGCGAAAAGGTCGCGCATTGCGGACAGTTCCTCGATGGCGCCCGCGACCTCCGGTAGGTTCCGAAGCGCCTCCTGGTTGACCCGGCCACCAGAATAAATTTGATCCGAGGACTTGGGAGCCGCACCGAAGTCGAGTTGGCGAAGCGACGGCGCACCCAACCCAAGGAATGCCCGTGGCGCGCCGGAGCGTTGTATCCCCACGCGCGATTGCAGATGCGCCCGCCCGGTTGGCACGAACGACATTGCGACGTGCTCGCCCATCCAGCGCGGGCGCCAGGCGGCCGCGGGTAGCCACCGATCCTCTTCCGGTTGCTCCGTAATCAGAGCCGCGAACGGCACCGCCCACAGAACCCCATCCGGCGACAATCGGAGGCGGCTGATCCCCGCAAGATCCGATGCGAGCGGCGACAGCAGTTCAGACCAGAGCGCATGGGCCACGGCCACGGGGAACTCCGGAATGCCGGAAACAGCCAGTTGGGAAGGGTCGGCCGCGGCACGAACGCGCGATGTCATTTCGATGATCTTGTCGAAATCGGTGCGCCAAGAGCGGTGTACCGCTGCGTTGCGAGTGACGACGAACGCGTGAAGATGATCGTCCAATGCCACATAGCTCACGAAGGCTTCATCATCTATCAGCGAATCACGAAGGCCCGTCAGGTCGCCGGTCTGGCTGGCCGAGCCGCCATTGCCATCAGGAAACCGCTTAACGAGCGCCGTGACACCGTCACTCAGCGCGCTCGACTTGGCGAAGTCCGCCGCCTCGATCGCCTTGAGAATGGCGCGCTCGCCGTCATCCCGGCTAACCTCCCACATGGCAGCCGCCGCGGCAAAGAGGTTCGGGAGTTGCTGCCTGGCGGCGCGTCGCGCCATGCGTCGGGCCGCGGCACCAGGCATCTCCGCGGACTGACGCTCGGCGTCGACCCGCTCCTCGTCGGACGCCTCCAACGCGACAGTCCAGGCGACACCCTTGCACCGCGGTCCCGGCACGATGCCTTCGAATACCGAAACGGTGCCGCCGCACGCCTCAGCAAGCATACCGGGCCAGATCAGCCTCACCCACCGGTTCGACCAGCTCGCACTATCCTTGCGAAACTCTTCGGCTGCTGTCTCATAGGCCTGGGCATCCAGCAGAAGCCGGAGACGGTCGAGCAGCGGCAGGGAACCGAGCCCAGACTGCCCGAGTTCACGCACCTGCGCTTGCGCCGCACGCACGGCGTCGCGTTCGCCACTGATGCGCTGCAACCAGACTGGCGGGGGTTCCGACACAGAGGCTTCGGAAATTGCGTCGTCGATTGCCGCCGCCGCAGCAACCTCCAGCCCCGCGGATTGTGCCAGCACGGCAACGTGAAGCGCGGTTTCTGCAATGACGGCGTGGCTGGGCGGGGTCATCATCTTCTGGCGGTCAAGCACTGTCCTGGCGAGCCGGTACGCGGGCTCGGCTTCGTCTTGCCGCTTGTACAGACTGGCCAGCCGGCGAAGCTGCGCGTCAAGCGAGGTTCCGCCGATCCGAGAGCCGGCCAGCCCCTGCTTGCTCCCCGCCAGGATCGCGACCGCCGCATCCGGGGTGCGCGCGGACAACAGTTCCTCCTCTAGGCGGAGAAGTGCGACTCCCTGCCGCACGGGGTGGTCTTCCGGCAGGCCGCGCGCCTGCGCGACGATTGCACGATCCAGGACCTCACTTGCTTCGTCGACGCTTCCTTGCTGGTGTGCGGCTCGGAGAAAATCGCGCAGCGTGTTCGTCAAAGCGGCGTCGTCAAACAGTTCCTCGGCGAGCAGGGTGCTAGCTGCCTGCGACAACGCCACAAGGGCAACGGCCGCGTCCAGTTGCTCTAGATTGAGTGTGCCGATGGCCGCCAGAATCGTCGCTTCGGTCGCCGGATTACGTGGCACACGCGCTTCCTGCGCCGCAAGCAATTGCCAGAGCGCGGCCTCCCGCTGTCCTGGATCTCGCGCCTGGTCGGTGCCAATCCGGTGCAACTCCGAGGCGATGCCCCCGCCCTGCGCACGCCGGGTCTCAGTCGCAGTTGCAGTTGCATCCACGCCGTTCAGCGTCGGCGTCGAGAGCGCAAGGGCGCGGGCGCGGGCGCGGGCAAGATCATTCGGCGGTACCATCGCCTGACCGGGTTTGGTAGCCGCGACGGCGCGACGGCAGATGCCCACGGCGGCGATTGTATCAGCAACGTCTGGTATCGTGCGGCGGCACAGTGCGGTAGGATCGCTGCGCGACCCCATAACCGTCTTGAGCTGGTTAATAACCTCCGCCGCGGCCGGCCGCTTCGCATCGCGTAGGACCTGGGCAAAGTTCCCCAAAGCGATGTCGACAGTGAAATTATCATTCGGCCTGGCCTTAATCAGGCGAACGATAAAAGCTTGCCATTCGTCCACCGGTTCGGAAAATTGCCCGAGACGAATCGCCTGCTGCGAAAACAGGTCCAGCGCAAGCCTGACATCCAAGCTGTCCACTGGGTGCAGATCGCTCGCAGCGCGATATTTCTGCAGGCGATGCGCAAGGATCTCGTACTCCGCGTCGAGTCGCAAACTAGCTGCCTCGTTAGGCCGCCCGTAACTGGCGAATGACTCAGCTACCACGCGCAGGCTAACGGCAGCGGCGTTGTGATCGCGGTCTGCGGTGGTCTTAAGGCGCTTGGCAAAGTCGTCATACCTATTGATCGCCGCTTCGACGTTGATGACCTCCTCTTCGTAGGCCGCAGCAAGGGCCACTGCGGCGTCGGCGTCCTTGTGGGCCGGGCCCAGCAGCGTGAGCCGGATGCGTGCCGCTTCCGCCGCCAACAGATAGGCGCTTATCACGTCGCGATGTGCCCAGGAGTACGAATCCGATGCCTCGAACAGCATCGTGGCCGTCTCTTCGTTAGATGTGCGCACCGCCCGGTCGAGGAGCGATTGCACTTCCGCTGGATGCCCGTACCGCTTGCGCAGCGCCCAGGCACGCGCATACGTCGCCTGTGAACGTTCCGATAGGCGCATTTCGGCGTAAGTATGCGCTAGATCGCCGAGCAGCAGCGGGAAGGACGGCTCGGATTCGGCGACAACGGGATCCCTGGCGTCCACCAAGATTTCAAGAAAGCCTGCCCGAGCAGGCTTGGGTGCCTCCATATCGACGAATTCGATCACCGTTGAGGCCAGCAGGTCGCTGCGTCGAGGATCATCTGGCGGTAGGCCAGCGAGCCGTAGACGCATGGCGCGCTTGAGGAACATCGCCGCATCGTTGACTCGCCCAACACCGAGAAGTTCGCCGCCAGCCTCGGCATAGCGTTGCCACAACGATCCGTCGTCCGCGACGGCAGACCAGAACCCCAGCGCGGCAGTGAATTCCTTTGTGGCCTCGGCCCCGTTGCCCGCTTTCACGTATTCTTGGGCAAGCGAAACTCGGAGCCGCGCCGTGTATGGATGCTGGTTGCCGACGAGGCGTTGCGACTCGCGAACGCTACCCCGCAGCTGCTGAATAAGCACCTCCGGCCGGGCTTTTCCCTCGCGTAACGCAACAATTCCAGCAACCCAGGCTAACTTGGGTTTTAGCCAATCCACCCCGCGAGCAGACGCCCTGATGGCCGCCATTGCCTGGTCGAGCCTTGTTCGGGCCTGCGGGACATTACCCGCGAGCAAGTCGAGCAGGGCGCGCTCGATCGTCGCCTCGATCTGGATGGGTCGATCGGTCGAGCGAGTGGCCTCATTGAGATATCCTGCCGCCGTGTCGATCGCCGCATCCAACGCTTTCCTGGCGGCATCAAGCGCCGAGCGATCCTGCGGGCTGGTTTCCGCCGGCTGTCCATCGAGCGAGAGCGGTTTCAGCGCTTCGACCTCGGTAGCACACTCAACCACGTCCGTTACGCCGGCCATGCCCGCCAACAGTGCAATTCGTGGCCGAAGTTTGGGTGGAACGCGCCGTGGTTCCAGAACTTTGAGCCGGGCGACGAGGTCCTTAACTTCGTGCGTCCGCTCTAGTAAGAGGAGGGCGGTCGCAACCCGTACTAGTTCGGGTGCAATCGCCAGGTCGCCACCATCCTTGCCGCTCTTTAAAGACAGTGCGGCCTGGGCGTTGTCCAGTTCGGCGGCAGCTGACGGTGGCGCGACCTGGGCGGCGTTTGGCGCCGGCGCCACTGCTCGCACCTGCGCCGCGACCGGAAACGCAAAGATGAGGGCCGCCAGCAACAGTTCCCAGAGCAGCATGCCGGAGATGCCCCTGCAGGCTGGTCCTACCATGACAACTCCTCAGGGTTGTTTCACGTCAACGTCAAGCAACAGGCCCCATTTCCCATCGCGATAATCAATCGCACGTATCTGCACCTCCGGGTCGTCGTCGCCACGCTCGAAATCATAGATCGTAGTGTTGTTGCGGCGGCTTATGCGGCGCTTCTCTGACCAGCCGTCACCAAGACAGGCGCGCACCACCTGGGCGAGAGCAACGGACCCGGCCGTAGCATCGTCTCTGTCCGCAAACATTTGCCATCTGCAAGTGTGGTATACGGTATCCGAAAGTTCATTGATTGCACAATCGTCGACCGACTCGATGGAGATTTTTGAGCGCCAGCTTCCCGCCATGGATTGCCGGCGTTTCAGGTCGGTAAATTTTCCGTCTGCGCTTTTTAGGATCTTGACGAGCGAGCTACAGACGTCGCCGAGTTCAGCTGCGGTCAGGTTACGCTGCGGCTTTGTCTGCGCCGTTGGCGTCGCGGCGGCGGGCCTACTCATGGGAGCAATCCATAGTCGCGCATCGTGGACATCACGTGCACCGGCAGATCCCGAAATTTCAATCCGTTGAGAAGGCATCAGGTTGATGGCGATCAGTCTTTCGGAATTCATCAATCCAAATGAGCCTGCAACTAGGATGGGCCCTTCATGCCACGATGAGCCGAGGCATTTCGAAAACGCCAGACCCTGCTCTGCGATGAACTCCTTGGCGCTGGCCACATCCCCCAACGGTGCGGATTCGCACTCGAATTTCATGCCATTGCTTCTGGCTATCCAGCAGGACTGGTAGGATGCCAGGTTCTCGCGCGAGCGCCAGCGATCATCCGGGAGCGATTTTGCCAGCAGACGGCTGAAGCCTGACTCGGCCGCCTCAACGATTGCCAGAAGCGCAGGGCAGTCGTCCGCTCGGGCGAATGATAGAGGTAAGATTTGCATCGAGAGGACTATTGCAATGACGTTGCGTCGCATGTCGAAATGCCCCGAAGTCTGTCAATCAGGTGAACTGTCGCCACCCCAAAATCAGAGAGGATAATACCCACCTGACCAACCACCCGCAACGTGGGACATGCTGAAGCGATGGGTGACGTTCAGCCGGCTCCTGAGCGACACACGGATCTGCCTAGCCAACAATGCCGCTCAGCGCGCATTATGAGGGCCGCCCTAAGTCGAAAGGCATGGTTGTTCGCCGGCAGCGATCGCGGCGAGGAGCGGGCCGCACCAATGAACCCGTTGATCGTCTCCGCCAGGCTCAATGACGTTGATCCACGGGCATGGCTGGCCGATGTCCTGGCCAGGATCGCTGATCACCCGCGCATGGCCGTCAGCACACGACGCAGCATGGCCAGGCTAACATCCTGGCCAATCCGGATGGTCCTCCCGCTCGGCAACGTGACTTCAATCCGGCAATCAGGATTATGTCGTTTCGACGACGCCCGGGCCGGATCACTGGCTGTGGGCGGGCCGAGCATGGGTTCGCCCATCACACGTACCGGCCGGAAGGCTGGCGTCGAATGAAAGCCCAGCACGCCGTCGCGCCTGACTGCGCCAGGCCCAAAGCAGACCCCGACTGTCATCATGGCGTTTGGCAACTTCGGCGAACCACGCGCCACGCACTTCCGTTTCCGCGACGATCCGCAGCTTCTCTTCCGGTCGCCAACGCCGGCGACGCTCGACACCGGTGATGATCTCCATGCCAGCCATTGCCCCACGATCTTTGCGGCACTCTTACGTGCGCCGTTATAATCAGAGGCCGTCGGTCAGGGATGCAAGGCGGTCGCCGCTGGATAGATACTCCTATAGTGCGATCGACGCACGTACAAGCTGAAAAACTTCATGGGGTGCCGACGTCACCAGCTGCTTTGAGGAACGCGACGCATTCCGCGTGTATCTCATCCTCCAAATTGGCGACAATCTCCAACTGCGCCGCATAAGTGGCATACATCTGATGGTGCCGCTTGAATATTTCGAGCCCACGCTGTCTGACCTGATCTTTGCAGATTGCGGCATTGTTTGCATGCCGTTGTTGAGCTTCGCGTCGTCCTGGCATGCCGACTTTGAGTCGGTCAGCATGATATCTCGCCTCATCGACGTCAGCTAACTTGAGCTTCAGTCTTGCTTGGTAGGTAAACAACTGCTCACCCAACTCAGCAAGCGGCTGATCGAGGAAGTTGAAGTATCCACCTGCATCGAGAGCGGCGGTGAGCTTGTCCGAGATCTGGGTGGCCTTCGCCATATCGATCACCTGCAATAGCGCAATGGCGTCGCTAAGATTTCCAGGTGGGCTTCCGATCGGGCAGCCTTTTGGGAGCGTGATGCCATCGTACATGGGTCGGACGAGATGGAAGGCTTCCTGCGATATCTCCATTTCCCGCTGCATGTGCGACTCGGTATAGGCTTTGTCGCGATCCATGTAGAACTGGACCGTATCTTCATTCTCTTCCAGTAAAAAATCAAGCTCCACCAATGGCGTAGGCGCCATAACGACGAGCACCGATCGCTGATGAAGCATGTTAGGCGTGACTTTTGACGCTGGAACCTTAGCCACCAGCTGAATCCCGGCCATCTCATATGCGGTAGCAACCAGCTGCGAGCAAAAAAGTGCAATCGGATTAGCGCCGTCACGAAGGGGGATCTTAGTACTGATCGCGCCAACGCGGTCATACAACTTGTGCGCCATATTTCGGGCGTGAGTGACGGCTTCCGCCGCTGCAACCGGATTTCCGGGCAACCTAAGCATCAGCCAATCATCCGGGTTACTGACGAGCACCCGGGCGAAGCTGATCACCCGAACACCGGTTCCAACAGCCTCCAGAAAATCGGTGCCGCCCAGCCACAGCAGCGCGTGGCTATAATTGCCACCGTCAACCCACATGATCAGCTTGCTTAAGCGGCCCGGGCCCCGCTCCAGGACCACATCCCCGGCCACCAACCCCGCAGGGTCGAAGCGCCATAGCCGTTTCGGCGGATCGTCTTCCCGACCGTCCCGCACCATTACCATCCTTTCCTTGCCGGACCTATCCTAGGCGACGATTCTAAAACAGCAATATAAGCTATCCTAGCCCGAATTATGCACCGGGGTTGGCGAGCGTGTGGGCAAACCTCCGATCTGATGTACGATTTGGGTCTCGGGACCAACTCCCACCCAATCCCGGATGCGCCATGCCCGCCAGTGTCGATGCTATCCCCATGCTGCCTGGTTTGTCACCGATCCATGGCCGGGCGATCGAGACGCGTTTCAATGCCGTACTGATGTCCTCGGACGGTGGCCTCCTGGCCTTGCGCGAGATCGAGCGGCGCATGGGCTTGGCGGCGCGCCTGGCGGGTTGCATCGCCGATCCGCGCGCACCGGAGAGCATCGCGCATCGGTTGGCCGCATGATTGCCGCCCTGCTGCGTCCAGCCTGCCGGCCAACCGGACGGCGGATCGTCTTCTGGCTGCGCCTACATCGCCGCCCTGCGCGAAAACTGGCCGCGTGTGGAGATCCTGATGCGCGCTGACAGCCATTACTGCACGCCCGAGGTGCTGCGCTTCTGCCGCGCCGAGCAGCTGGACTACGTGGTTGGGGTTGCGCCCATCGGAGTATAAAGACGTCGATCCGACGTAATGTCGGATATAACGCCGCCTTGTAGAAGTGGCTGTAGTAGTTGATCCAGCCTGGGATATAGGCGGCCGCTCATGACTCCCCTCATTTTTGACTCCCGCATTACTATGTCCATGCAGGCCGTGACTCTCCTGGACACCGCTTTTGTATCAAGGTCGGGCACGTGACTCGGGGTGTGACCCGGTCAGCTGGCCCAGCTTCCCGTTGCCGGTGGCAGGACGACTTGGCGTCCAAACCTACTACGTTGGAATCGCGAGAGAAAAAATGAGGGGATGGCTGAGAGGCGGCCGAGATGTTCGCTCCAAAGCAAACTATGGCGCGGTCAAACTCTTGGATGATGTCAGGTGCTGATGTGGGCAATCTTATCTTCACCTGCGGGAAAGACCTGTAGTGGGCGGCTCCCGACGAAGGGAAGGGCCAATGCATGGAGCAACCAAGCACTAACCCGCTGTCCATGTCGGACGCCATGTATTTACAACCAACCAAACTAAATATACAGTAAAAATCCAAACGTCTGCGTCAAAAGCCGCCTGGGCGAGAAGTGGATCGGCCCGCTTCTCACAGAATGTTCGCCGAGTACTTGACGAAGCGGCAGATTTTCTCGATAAAAGGTGCCCGATTTAGTCCGTCAGCGTGGGGCCATGAGCGAGGAATCTGCCGAAGAGGGCGAGCCGCGGGAATCTCCCGCATCCCGGCACTTTGTGACGCTTGAAGACCTGCGGACCGTCAATTTTCAGGACCCTATCTCGGGAATGTCCTTAAGTGACGTGCATGCCTACTACCCTAAGTACCAGCATGCGCGGGATGAGGCTGATGAAGTGGGAGACCGGGTCACGGCTGCGGTTCATCACATGTTTCTCGGCATTTGCACCATTCATCTTCATCCAGACGACCCGGCTCAGGTATGGGTGCCGCTGGCGACGATAGGCAACGAGCGTACCTTCATGCCGGAGGATTGCACCAGTGAGCAGACAGACGCTCTAGCAGCAGTTGCGGCCGAGATTTCCAATCATGCCCTTCGGGCTCGGGTTGCAGACGTTGCCTGGTCCAATCACCGCCGGCTCGGCGATATGGCGAAGCTGGCGGTTGATTCCTACTGTGCTGTGGTCACCGGCCTCTTGGATGGCTCGGTCTCCAACAGCCATGGACTGCGTCCGGCCCGTGAAGCCCGGATACCGATGCATCGAGCGCTCCAGATCGCCGCGCTAACAACGAAGGGTGGCAAGCCGTCACAGCACGTGGTGGACCTGTTTGACCGCTATTTCCTTTCAGCGATCGACTCCCATGACACCGAGACGGCTGTGGCCTTGGGGGAGCTGGCGCTTGAGTTCCGGCTGCACACTGCCGCCCACCTCGCCCCGAAAATGGAGCAGCTGGCGACTTTGCCACAGATAGCAACAGACCCGCTCGACATTAGGCGGGCGTATGATTTCGCCGCGAAGCTGTATGGGATCATCAAGGATGAGGTTGCGAGGCAGCGCATGCTGTACGGCGCGGTCGAACAGACGCTGTCCGCCAGGCACCATGGGATTGGTCCTGCCGGCCAGGCCGCGTGGGTTCAGGAGGCGCTACAACGGCTAAACCATATGAAGGGCCATGAAGACCTTGCGGTAACGCTCGAGGCGGAGCTGAAAAGCCTGCAAAAGGCCGGCCTCAACGACCTCGGGTCCATATCGGTCGACCTGTACATCGGCGATACGCCGCGGCTGACAGCGGAGCATTTCCAGAAGCTGACGCTGTCGGAGGCGCTAAAGCAGATCGGAATCTTCGCCTGCCCCCAGGACCCTGAGCAACTGCGAGCCGATGCCAGGAAGATGGTCAAGGACGCGCCATTCTTCGCGGCGATCCCGATGGCGTACATCGATCAGCGAGGGAGGGTCGAAGCGAAGGCGCCCGGCGCCAATTTTGCTGGGGAGCAGGATGATGCTTGGTACGCCAGGATGATCGATATGCTGGAGGCCATGCGGCGCCAGCGAATGGTAATCGGCTGCATTGAACCCGCGCGTAGGACGATTCACGCCGCGGTCGGTATCCAACAAACTCACATTGCACCAATTGTGGGCGCATCCCTACTCGTGCCAGACATGCAGAAGGAGATCATGCTGCTGGGGTTCACCCGCATGTTCCAGGGCGACTACATCTCATCGACACACTTGCTGATTCCACATCTGGAGCCATGCCTCAGGCATGTGCTGCGTCTCGCCGGTCATGACCCAGCCAAGCGCGATCACGACGGTTTGGAGCAGGACAAGTCGCTCGATGCCATCCTCAGCCAGTTCGGCACGGAGCTGGAGCAGATATTCGGTGCGGATGTCGTCCAGGAGATTGACCGGTTGTTCAACTCAAGGCCAGGGCCTGCGTTGCGGCATGAAGTGGCACATGGCCAGGTGAGCGGCGATAGCTGCCTGACTCCGAACACTATCTATGCCAACTGGTTCCTCTACCATCTCTGTTGCCGCCCAGTATTGGGAAACTGGGATAAGGTGATTGCACCTCGCATCGACCAGCTTGGCTGAGTAGACGAACCGCATGTCGGCCGAAGGCGGGTGTCACGACGCAACCGTGTTTCCGGAAACCCTACCGGCAACGCGGGCGAGTATGTTGTCATGGGCGAGCTGTTGCGTCGTGGCCCCGACGCTCAGCTTGCAGATCGGAATACCAAGGGATACGACCTTCTCGTCGGCAAGGGCGGGGACGCGGTGCTGCGATAGGTTCAGGTCAAGACGGTCAGATCAGCGCCTTGGTATGTGGAGATGGCGGTGTTACCAGGCGACATGCTCGATCAGGTGGGCCACCTCGGGTGTTCGACGATGAAGCGTTGCTGCGGACAGCGTGCTTGATCCTCGCGGGTGGCAAGGGTGGTCGGGACCACATCAAGCTATTGATATCGCATGATACCTCTCCCCAGCGAAGGTTGGACCCCGGTTCCTTTTCCTGCTCCATTCATCTGGAAAAATTGTCATTGGTTCCAATGGCTTACTAATGTTTTCAGATGCTTGGTCAGCGAGTTGGGGCGAAAATGGCTAACATTTCGTCCAACACCGCTGGTGATCCATGCCAGATTTTCTTACCCGCCGCGGCACGACGTGGCACTTCGTCCGGCGCGTTCCGGCGGAGTTCGCCGCACTCGATCGTCGCGGCATTATCCGGCATTCGACCCGGATTCGGATTGCCGATGACCGGATCGGTCGCCGGGCCGCAAGAGTCGCCCAGAAGCTGAACGAGGCTCTGGAATGCTATTGGACCTCCCTTGCAACCACGCAATCAGCGTCCGAAGCCTCGCGGTATGACGAGGTCCGCCGACGCGCTCGCTCTCTTGGCTACGACTATGTCGCGAATGAGCAGCTGATCACACAACCGATCGAGCGGTTGCTCGAACGCTTGGAGACGCTTGTCGCAAACGGCCTCGCGCAGGACGCACCTGCTCGGGCCGCGTTGCTGGGAACCGAGAAGCGGCCGACCTTCTCGTTGTCCAGGCTGTTTGAAGAATATGAGGCCGCGACCCGGGACGAAATCCGCGACTTCTCGCCAGATCAATTACGGATCTGGCGGAACGGCCGGATACGCGCCGTCGCGCAATTCGTGAAAGTGGTCGGCGACAAACCGGTCACCGCGATTACGGAGTCCGATGCCATCGATTATGTCGAGTGGTGGCGCGAGCGTATCCTTGAGGAGGATGTCGCTGCGAAGAGCGCCAACAAGGACATCGGTCAGCTGAGCCGGATGCTGAAGGAGATGAGCGTTCGCCGCCGTCTCAACCTCCCGGATATTTTCAAGGGTCTGCGGCTGCGGGGCGAGGTCGAACGGTCCCGCCAGCCCTATGATCCTGCCTTCATCCAGGAACGCCTACTCAAGGGTGACGCCCTTGCCGGGCTCAACGACGATGCGCGCCTTGTCCTCCATGTGATGATGGAGACAGGTCTGCGGCCCTCGGAGGTGGTGAACCTGCGTGAGGGCACCATCTTCCTGGACGCCGCAATCCCCCATGTTAAGGTTGCGGCGGACGGTCGTCGGCTCAAGACCGAGGATTCCGCCCGGGACATGCCGCTGGTCGGCGTCGCACTTGCGGCGATGCGCCTGCGTCCGGGCGGCTTCGCCAAATACCGCGACAAGGCGACCGTCCTGTCGGCAACCGTGAACAAATACCTGGCCGAGAATGACCTGCGCCCCACCAAGGACCACACCGTCTATTCCCTGCGTCACAGTTTCAAGGATCGCCTGGTTGCCATCGAGGCACCGGACAGCCTTATCGACAGCCTGATGGGCCACAAGACCTACAAGCCAAAATACGGCCGTGGTCCGTCATTGGAACTCAAGCTCAAGTATCTGGAGCAGATCGCGTTCGAGCGGCCTGAGCGGCTGTAGCCCACAGGAGACGCTTGGCGCGCTCCTTGGTGCTCTCCTTCCGCTTCAGTTCGTGGAGTTCGGACTCGAACCTCTCATACATTTCGACATGAACGTCGCCATCGACCTCAATGAAATAGGCCAGGAGCACCAATGCGCGCTCGATCCGCTCGATAAGGGTTGATAACGTGAGATCAGCAGCCGGGACGATCGCCCCCGGGGGCACGAAAGCATGCTGACTGGCGTCCGGTTCGGCGGTATGTTCGCCCGGACGGGAGGGGTCGATCGCTTGGCCGGTTCCAGTGCTTCTTGCCTGCACCGTCGTGTCTCCCGGGACTGCGTAGCGGACAGACTGTCCATACCGCCCGCGCCCCTCTTTCATCGGAACCCTATGCTAATGGTACTTGCCTCGGCAACGTCCATTGACATACAATACCAATGACTGACAGAACCTCCGAGGCGTTCCGATGGCAACCCCAGGCGATCTCGTGCGAAGTCTTGCTGCCGTGACGCCGTTCTCGGAAGGGACGATCGCGGTGCATGACCGGCACCTCCGCACCGCTGGGCTGCGAAGCACGGGCGGGCGTGGCCGCAGCGCCGCGCGCGTTGGAGCACGTGATGCCGCGGTTCTTCTGGTGTCAGTGCTGGCGGGCGGGGATATTGTCGATACGGCTGACACGATCCGCCGTTACATGATGACGCGCGCCCAAGGACATCGGACCACCGCTCGACTACTCCGCGCCACCGGTATCTCCGAGTTGGCATCGCTCCCTGCCGATCACAGCTTTGTTGACGCAGTGGAAATGCTGATAACGGCGGTCGCGACCGGCACGCTTGCGGTCTCCGTTCGTCCGACGACAACGCGCGCGAGGCAGGAACGGAGTATCTTTGTGCCGTTGATCGAGATCGCGGCTGTCATGCCGGGAACAATGGGCGAAATTCGTCTGGCTGGTCTGTCAGATGGCGTGGTGGTCAACATCCGCTACGCACTCTCGTCACCATGGGATAAGGGAACGCGTCCCTCGAAAGCAGCGATCGACAAATGGGAAGGTTCGATCGCCGCGCACCCGCACGGGCGCAACTTTAAGCGATATCAGCAGGTGACGACGCCGGTGATCATTCAGCTGGCGGAAACCATATCCGACAGGATGGAGGGGTAAATGACTCAAACAGCATTGACGCCCGATCATGAACCGGAGGCACTCGCCGATGATCTACTCGAAGGCGCTGGCGCCATCGCCGAATTTATGTTTGGAGACGCGAAGCTGCGGAAGAAGGTGTACTACTTGCGCCAGTCGTCACGCCTTCCGTTGTTTCAGATCGGAACGCGCCTCTGCGCACGGAAGTCCACATTGCTACGCTGGATCAAGGTGCAGGAAGAATCACGCCTGTCGCCTGTCAATCGACAGTTCGTCGTGTCCAACGCGAACACCGTAGTTATCGGCCAGAAATAAGCCTCGAGCGCACGGCCCCCAAGTGCAACTGCCGAATTTGAGTACGGACTGCTATATCCGTACGAGCGATCCCGCAACGGTGATCGGAGCGGAATAAAGAGGGACCAGACCGGACCGCGCCCGATCAGGGCCATTGTCTGCCAGGTCCGTCGGCGGACGCCTCCGACACCGCCAGATTCCGCGTCAGGCGGCGTCGGAACGCTATTCATGATGTCGTGCGACGGTACGCCATCATCCGGACTCGCGATAGGCCGCGGTAGCCCGAAGTGGCACTTCGGCCACGATTCAGCTTATCGGACCGCCGCTACCAAATATTAATATTTCGTTTGATATGTAATCGTCACATCGGACCGGCGTCGCTGATCCGGCCACTCGCAGTTGCCGTGAAGGACCTGTATGGATTCAAATTTGGAGCGACTTTACACCAAGGCGGCCTCTTTTGAGGAATTACTGTCAGACGCCTTCCAGACCGGCACAGGGCAGAAGATCGACGCTGATCTTGCGGGCCAGCGTCTTGCGGCCTGGTGCAAATCGGCAGCGAGCGGAGACTGGGAACTTTTCTCCCAACGGCTGGCCCGCGACGGGTGGGACTTCGCCTTTGTGCTGTCCCGCTTTGCCACCGCCTATCCAAACCCGGCATCGGACCCGCCACAATGGATCCAGGATGCTGGCTGGATCATACAAGCCGTCAGTGACGCGCTGACCTCAACGCCATCACAGGCTGACGACCGCTGGTCGGCGCTTCCGTTTATCGATGTCTATGTCGCTCTCATCACGGAAGCACGGCGCATACGCGATGGCTTGCTGCCCGACCACACATTGAGTTTCCTGACCCAGACGGCCGTCGCCGACCTGGATTATCAGCTCGCGCACCAACTCACCGAGCTCAGCATGATCCCGCTATATGAGGCGTTCGACGTATTCCGGTCTGGCCACCTGCCACACGATGCCAAACCCGGATCGACCACGCTCTATCAGGCCTTCATCGCGAACCTGCGATCGAACTCTCAGGCGGTGATGGTCGAACGCTATCCGGTGCTGATACGCCTGATCGCGACGATCACCCGTCAATGGATTGAAACAACAGCAGAATTCATCGTGCGCCTGGCATCTGATGTGCCGCTCATTCGTGCGGGCATCATGAACAGCGAAAGCCCTGCCACCGTCGTCCAAATCACCGGAGGGCTGTCTGACCTGCACAATTCCGGCCGCAGCGTACTCATCGTCACCTTCTCGGACGGCGGCAAGGTTCTCTACAAGCCCAAGGACATGCGGCCTGACGTCATCTGGCATCGTCTGGCGAGTGTGCTCAACGCGGCTTCGCCACCCTGCCCGCTGCGCGCCGCCCGGGTCGTCGAACAATCGGGCTATGGGTGGATGGAGTTCATCAACCCTGATCCGTGCTGCGACCCACGGGACGTGGCGGCGTTCTACCGCCGAACAGGCGCCCTGCTGGCACTCTTTCACGTTCTGTGCGCAACCGACATGCACGAGGAGAACATCATCGCCTCGGCCGCCGATCCGGTGCCGATCGACCTGGAGATGATCCTGCAACCGCGCACACACGATGCCGAGGCCACGGCGCTCCCGAACGCCGCCACCGTGGATGCGGGCGCGAAAATCGCGGATTCTGTCCTGTCGACCGGTATGCTTCCGGCAACATACCGCGGCCCCAATACCCAGATATATGGCGCGGGCGGCATGGTGGAGCGCGACGGCGCCGAGACCATCATGCAGTTCATGGCGCCGAACACCGACGCCATGCATTCCATGACGGTGCAACGACCGCAGGAAGCGTTGCCAAACCTCCCCACCGTCAACGGCACGGTCGTAGGGCCAGATGGGTATACCGCCGACATTCTTGACGGGTTCCTGGAATACGCCCGGTTCCTATCGACAACGGCTCAGCCGATAATCTCGCACACACTGTCGACGCTTCTCGCGGGTATTCCGGCCCGCATCGTGCTTCGTACGACCCGTTTCTATGGGATGCTTCTGCATCGCCTGAAGGACCATAGCACATGGTCGGACGGTGTGCTCTGGAGCGTGCACGGCGATTTCATATCCCGCTTTGCCACGGTCACCAGCGACGATCCCGCATGGTGCCTTTATGCCAGTGAGCGCCGAGCCGTGCTCGACCTCAATATTCCACACTTCACCTGCCGCACCGGGTCAACGGAAATCTCGTCGCTGGGCGGTCCAGCCGCCTCGCTGCCGGGCATCGACGCCCTGACATTGGCAACACGGAAGCTCGCAGGCCTGGACGAGGCTGAGATCGCCTGGCAGGCAAAGATCATCGAGCTAAGCTTCGCATCGGAGCTCGCCGGGCCGAATGCAGCGCGGCTTGGGACGAAGCGGATCATTCCCGTCCCCGACGCGCCGTTCGCATCCGTCGAGGCGCTCACGCGGGTCGCCGACATTGCGGAGGGGATTGAAAGGCTTTCTCTCACGAAGGGCGATAGCGTGGCCTGGATTGGCCTGGCCAGCGCGCCAGACACCGACACGCACCAGCTGACCGTGCTCGGCCACGATCTGCATTCGGGCCTCTCGGGGATCGGCTATTTTCTCGCTGCCCATGCACATTCACGCCGAAAGCCTTCCAGCCGCGCTCTCGCCTACATGGCGTTCGCCGGCATCCGTAGCCTCGTGAACGGGCCGGAGGGCGCGCGTCTGGTACGCACCTGCGGCCTCGGCGGTGCGTTGGGCCTCGGATCGTTCATCTATGCCTTGACCTGTGCCAGTGAGTTTCTCGGCGATGCTGATCTGCTGAGCGACGCGAAATCCGCGGCGGCCCTGATCACCGCCGACGCCCTGCAAGCGGACGAAGCCCTGGATGTCGCCGGTGGCGCCGCTGGCGCTGTGCTCGCACTCATCAAGCTGTTCCGGACAAGCCGCGATGACATGGCACTCTCGGCGGCAACTCGATGTGCGGAGCACATTCTGGAGCGGCGAACGACAATGACGGACGGTCTCCGTCTTTGGCCTTATCTCGGGCATCGGCCATTCACCGGATTTTCGCACGGCGCTTCAGGATATGCCTACGCGTTGATCGCGATCGCGCGAGCAACCGGACGAGGGGAGTTTGAGGAAGCAGCGCAGGGTGCCTTGCGCTATGAAGCTGGCCTCTATTCCCCGGAACACAACAACTGGCCGGACTTTCGTGATGAGACCAGTCCTTCGGGATCGTATAATTCCTGCCAGTGGTGCCACGGCGCGGGCGGTATCGGCCTCGCCCGCCTCGCCATCCTCCGATGCGCGGGAGAATACCGGAAGGAGTTCGCACCGCAGATCGAGGCGGCGTTAACCCGTGTGATCGTCGGCTGGCCCAGCCAGGCGGATAGCCTGTGCTGTGGAAATCTCGGGAATATTCAGTTCATGATGGATGCTGCGCGACAGCTCGGCAGGCCAGACCTTGAACAGCTTGCTGGCCGGTATCTGCGTGGCATTGCGGAAGATGCGGAAGCGAAGGGACAATATTTCTGGTCGAAGGGGCCAGATGCGTTGAATCTCAGCCTCTATGGCGGGCTCGCGGGGGTCGGCTACAGCCTCTTGCGCCTTGACGACCCCACGCTACCCAATCCCCTGATCTGGGAATAGCGATCCCGGACTACATGTCCAACCCTTGTGGGCATGTCGTCGTGTATGTCGTGCACCAGTGAATCGTCCCACAGAAGTCATAGATCGTGCCGTGGCCGGCTTTCACCGAGCCTCCTGCACCGGCCCGCTCCAATTGCTCGTCGGAAAAGCGGCCACGTGCCAGAGGGCGCTGTGGACCGGATACTGCGATAGGTGCTTTTTGACGAATTTCCATGATTGTCTCCCAAAAGTTGTTGATGTTACGTTTAACGTAACGTTATCGGGACGATACACTTTTTGTTCAATATGGCAATGGTATTTTCATCTTTATGGGCAATTCGAGAATTAACCAAATAACCTGTTGATCTGCCGTTTCTTGTTCACCGGGCCTGCGCCCGCCACCACTTTGACGCAGCCCGGTATCCCCAGGAAGTTGCCATGGACCGTGACCTTTGTCCCTGTGCGGCGCGCGAATATCCGGCTCACGGCATCAGCGTCCGACACCTGGAAGACGCCGCACCCATCTGCTGCGCACACCTGCTCGAAGCCGTCCGCCAGCCGCCGGAAAAATGCAAGCCCGTCCGGCCCACCGTCGATAGCCGGCAACGGATCATGATCCCTCATCTCGGGCAGCAAGTGCATCGTCATCAATGATGGAACGCGGGGCGGGTTTGATAGGAGCAGGTCGAAGCGTTCGGTCAATCCGGTGAGCCAGTCCCCTTCCCGGAACGCCGCACGAGCGGCGAGACCCAGTCGTTCAGCATTCTCCTGAGCGGCTGCGATCGCCAGAGGGTCGATGTCGATACCAAGACCGCTGGCGCGCGGATAGGCATTCAGGACTGACAGAAGCAGGCATCCAGACCCGGTTCCGACGTCGAGTACACGCAGGGCAGCCTCCCGGTTTGGGAATTGATCGAGTACGACGTCGACAACGGTCTCCGTCTCCGGATAGGGACGAAACACTCCATCGTGAGTGAGAAACTTCAGATCGCAGAATTCGACATATCCCATGATCCGGGCCATGGGTTCTCGACGTTCGCGGCGAAGGACGATGGCTTCGATCCGCTGCCGCTTGTTGTACGGGATAAACATCCCAAGCGCAGGTGCACGCACCTCCATGACCGTCTCGATAATCCGCTGTACGTCCGCCTCGGGGTTGTATACGCCCGCCCGGTGCAGGCGCGCGACCCACGCGGCAATCAATCCGCCCAACGTTGGCATGCAATCTTGTTCGTCCATTTATCTATATATACATTACGACTATACGATATTCACCATGATATTTTTCGCCCCCATATGGCCGGCGCCGAGGAGATGAGGGGCATGTTTGACGAATGGAGACAGGCAGGGTCGTGACCCTTAGCGATGAAGGCCAACCGATGGACTTGTCTGGCTGCCGGATCAGTCACGGCTGCCGACTTGAGGGGGAATGCCCCGCCGAGCAGCGCTCACGAGAAGATCGGACGATCGGATCGTAAGCGCGAGATGTGCCGCATGGATAGTCCATCCACGAAAGTACATACCCGCAAAATCAGTGATGCAATCCTGACACGCCCGCACGTGGGACTGTTTCGTACTGGATGATAATTCTCGGCAACACCGATTGACGGGCGATACCAATCTCCGAACAGTCTGTGATGTTCGATCAAGCCGGACGGCACCTGCTGGTCTGGTGGCCATCCCTGTTCCTGGATTGATCCACTGCGATCCCGGAGCGTGGCAACTCTTCATACGTCAGGGCGAGCGTGCCCATGGAGGAAGGTCTGATCGACAGGATCGGGCTATTCCACACAACCACTCTGGAGGTGCACGCATGCAAGACAAGTCCTTCTCAATATCGCGAGCAGACGAACTATCAACAGACCTCCTGCGTGGAGCAGATAAGATCGCGGAATTCCTGTTCGGCACGGAAACCAAGCGGCGGAAGGTCTATCATCTTGCATCAACGTCACGGCTGCCGGTGTTCAAGCTGGGTTCCCTGCTGTGCGCGCGCCGTTCCGTGCTGCTGGACTGGATCGCCAGTCAGGAGCGCCGCGCGTGGAAGCGCGGATGACGTGTACCGGGCGGCCTGCGACGCGCACAGAATGAGCCAAGGCCTGCGTGTTTACAGGATGTTAACCCCGATTATGCGATAGAATGGCAAGGGCCAGCAGCGGTCCTCTCATTATCCCATGCCAGACAAGAACAAAGCAGAAATCGGGCATCGCATCCGTGAACTTCGCAAGAATGCGGGCTTGTCACAGGCGGCACTCGCGGCACACATCCCGGGCGTGAGCCAGCAATCGATCCACCAGCTTGAGCAGGGAATGATTGCACGACCCCGCTATCTGCCAGAGCTTGCCGAGTTGTTTCGCGTGAATGAACGCTGGCTCCGCACGGGCGAAGGCGATGGCAGGGCGCGGGATCGCCGGGCCGCGGCCCATGCCCTTGATCGCAGGGTGCTGACTGTCGTGCTGACCGTGGTCGACCGGAAGCTGACGAAGTCAGAGCTGCGACATGATTTCGAATTCAAGGCTGAACTCGTCGACACGCTGTATGCCAGGATGGTCAGTGATCTGAGCCTGACACGTCCCATGCTTGAGGCGGCGGTCAGCGAAATTATCCTGTCTGAGCAGGCGCGTCGGCAATCTGCGAAGCCGGCAGTCCGGGCAATTGGCATGGTCAGGAGCAACCGACGCTCTCGGTAACCATCGTGGTGGCATCAGCGATGGCAGTCCCGCTTATTTGCAACTGTTAGCGGCACATGGCCTTCGCTCGCTTGAGTACAATCTCGGCATCATGTTCAGCTGCCCATGACAGTTCTTCACATTCGAGGCACAGCTCAAGCGCCGCGATCATGTGCGGGATGAGGACGCGGTTCCGCTGATACCGGTCGAGTGCATCGATGATAAGGCTGGCCGTCGCCCGCCGATCCTTCGCAACAAAGCCGATGGCCGTGATCTCGACGATCGGCTCCCATGTCCGAGATGCCTCGATATAGGCCTCGATGGTCCCCTCACCGGCCCGGCGCAATGCGGACCAGTTTGGGACGGGTTTGTCCGGCGTCTTTCTGGTCCTGCGCAATCCGACCTCCGCTTCAGCGACTGGAAGGGATCGCAGAAAGTGCGAGGGCGATCTGCCAGCATCGACTGACCTGCCCGGGTGGAAAGCCCTCGGCAACGAGGTCCTGCGGCAGACATCCACCCTTGCGCCCGCTAATGGCGGCGATCACCGGCGCCATCCTGGCGGCGATCTCGCCGTCTTCCGACCAGTGCCGTTCCTCGGTGATGTCAAATTTCTCTTCGGGCGATTGAATGGCTGCCATTTTGGTTTCCCTCCGCACGGTATTATTGGGCCTGACTCGTAGTCAGCCTACCGGGGAGCGGGTGTACTGACAATATAATTCATCTTCATGAGGATTATTATTCAGCATAATATTGAATAACATCGGTTGCATGGGTATGATATTTTCAATATAAGGATGTCATTGCTCGGTCCGTATAAGATGTATATTCGATTTCATTAACCATAATTCTCTTTGTGCCAACCATATGATTACGCCACGCCAAATCCGCGCCGCCCGTGCCCTGGTCGGTCTCGACGCCGCCGAACTGGCGTCCCGTGCAGGCATCAGCCGCGAGACCATCACCAACATCGAGAACAACCTCGTCCAGCCACGCGAAGGGACGCTCGAACGGATTTTCCGCGTCTTCTCCGCGGCCGGTGTGGAGTTTGTCGGTGACCGGGGCGTCGCGCTCGTCAATGACAACTATCGGCTGATCGAGGGGCCGGACTGCTATCTCCGTCTCCTTGATGAGGTCTATCACGCCCTGCGCGGCAAGCCCGACGCCGAGGTGCTGTCGATCTGCACCGATGACAGTGTCTCTCCCCCGGAAGTCACCCAAGCGATCCAGCGCTGGCATGACGCCGGAATCAAATGCCGCTTTCTGTCCCACGACCGGGCCAAGCGGTTCGACTTCTCCGTGCGCGAGTACCGGCTGATCCCCTCCCGCTATTTCACCAACAGCGTGATGGTCGTGTTTGGCGACAAGGTGGCCACCTTGCGCGGGCTCAATGGCGCAGTCCTTCTGGTCACCGACCGGGACCAGGCCGACATGCTGCGCGGCTTGTTCGAAATGATCTGGGCACAGGCACCCCTGCCTTCGAAGCCTGCACCATGACCCGGTACAAGATCGTCGTTCGCAGCAGCCCGGGGTGGCGGCGTTTTGCCGCCGCGACCCTCGGCGTCAGCACGCCAAGTCCGAACTGGGATGGCGCGAAATTCGCCGCCATCCTGGCATTCGCCGCAGCCAATTTCAGCACGATACGGATTGATGTCAGCGATGCGCTCTATCGTCACAGCTTCATGGCGGAAGGCTTGCCGCCGGATGAAGCCCTTGACCGCGCGAATGCCATGGGTGCGGCGTGGCTGGCCCGCCATCAGGACCTTATCGATGCCAGCCCGGTGAAACCGGATGTCATCCGCTGGTCGGCGTGGTACCGCCATGCTGACTATGCCACGACGTTGGCCGGGTTCGAGCGCGCACACGCGATCGATCCCGTCCTGCGCGAAGCCGTTCATGACGACAGTATGGACTTCTATCGCCGCAGAAGCCGCCCGCCTTCGCTACCGGAGTTTGAGCACAGCCGGAACTACCTGCTTGAGGAATTGGCGGTTATCACCTTGCAGGCGCGCGTTTTGCCGAGCGTCAAGCTCTATCCGGGTGGGGAACTGCGGTCACTCCGGGTCGTGCGGCAGGGTTTGGTAGCAAACGCGCCGCGCGGATTGGAACGTGAACAATTTGCTCAGATCAAGATCGAAACGCGCTCCGTCGCGCCGGGACCCGCGCCAGGGTCGGGGCGATAGCTGGTCAGACGTCAGGCTCGTCATCCCGGCAACGCCCCTGGTTGCCGCATCGCGCCAGCGGCATGGGCCTTCGGTTCACAGTCATTCCGTAAGCGCAAAACGATCACTTGGCTGTAAATTTGGCAAAGATCTCGAATGTCCATTCGGACAGTGGCGCAGTCCGCGTCGTGGCCTACCTTGGACCTTCTGCTATCAGCCAAGCGGGATCCCTCGGGACCGCGCCCAAGCCAGCTAGAAAACCTGGAGCACATCCTCTGCCCTCGAGCACCTGTATGAATTGCGAGACGTGCCAGGAACGGGCCGCCCGTCATGTCATGGGAGTGGTCATGCGGATGGCCGCGCGAAAAAATACACCCATCGGCTTCGATGACAGCCGCGGCTTCGCGATGGATATCGTGCGCTCCCTGACTCCTGCGGCAGTACGTGCCCTCTCCCTGGATGAGCCGGACACCGAGACCGCCGAACGGGTGCGCTGGTTCATCAACAATCTGCTCGACGTGGCGGCAGCCCGTCGCGCGGTCGCCATCTTCGCGGACATCGCAGGACGGATTGCGCTGGCACCCGAGGAGGAGGACTGGCTGGTCGACATGGTCATCACACGCATCAAGCACGGCAACCAGATCGGCGCACCTGACCTGATTTGGCTTGAGTCCGATGCACTGGTCAAACAGGCACAGGCGCTCTTGCCAGGAATGGAGGCGACGAGTCTGCAGACCTTCAGATTGTCGCTCCTGGCAACCGCCGTGGACTGGGTCGGCGGAGCGACGCCCGATACGGGATCAATTTGACCACGCCCGCTGTGGCGTTCGGACCGGTCCCGACGCGCTGAACGCCTGACACCGCAAGCCCTGACCGGGCAAATCTGGCCGGGATGGCGGCACGTAATTATATCAATATAATCAAAGATATATTACCGAACAAGCCGGAATTAAGCGATTTCTAACCAAGGAGCCGTATCATGAGAACCATATTGGGCTTCGTGCCGAGGCAATATTTTCAAGGATCATATTATGTCGGCGTGTACGGCGATTGATAGCGACATGCAGGTACGGGCTTGCGAACGGATGGGGCTGATTGTCGCCCTGCTCGCCGGTCGGAAAAATGTGCCCGCCGGCATACACGACTGCATGGATATCGCCGTTTCAATAACCGCCCATCGTGAGCCGCGCGCCCTCCAGATGATCGCCTACGATGCGCCGGACGAGACGGTCTATACGGATAATGTGTGGATGGCGAACAACTGCCTGGACCGCATAGCGGCCAACAACATCATCCTGACCTTTGCCGATGCCTGGAACATGGAACCGATCGACGACCTGGCATTTGGCATCCTTACCGACCGAATGCTGGCCGCGTTAAAGGGACGAAATCCCGTTGGGCTGAAAACCTGGCGCTGGCCAACGGAACGGATCATTGAAGGCGAAGCGAAGCGTCGCCGCGGCAGCGTCGTGCAGACCGATCTGGCTTCTCTCGAAGCACAACTCCTGTCCATGGTGCATCTGGCATGTCCGATACACTGACAAATCGTGCGCGCCCCGCGCCAATCCTGGCCATGCCGGACGATTACTGCCCGCGCGGGCGACCGACGGCGATGCTGGAGATCCTGTCCCGTCCGATTGCTAACGTGGACCAGGAGGCGACACGTCTCGAGATCTACGCCCGCCTTGGCATGATGGTTTCCCGGCTTGCCGGTTGGAAGCACGTGCCGATCTCGATTGTCGAGTGCGAATGGCGGGCATTGTATCTGTACGTGGAACTCGACGTGAGGGAACGCAGCCTGATTGCGCGTGCCGAAAGCGACCGGCGGCTGGATCTCCGGCTCAACGGAATGATCAACGCGGCTCTCGATCGAATCGCCATCGAAAATATGATCGATATCTTCGTGCGGACCTGGCGCCTCGCCGGCGAGTTCAGCAAAGAGGATGCGTCCAGTCTGGTTGACCTTCTCGTCGACGGGTTGACGACCCACGACAACGAAACCTGGATTTGGCCGTGCGCGGTGACAATCGAAGACTTGGCAGCTCGCCATCTTGAGGAGCGGGGTCATGGGACGGTCAGCGACCTCGCCCCCGCGATCACGGCAACGATGGATCTGTTATGGCCCATGTGACCGGCACACCACAAAACCCAACGGAAAGCGCGCGGCAGGGTCTTGCGGCGGCGATCGCACAGGCCGTCACGGCACAGGCGGCCAGTCATGGCCT
>Ga0209514_10001229_pt1 | contig 45948 bp, 28 predicted proteins | sample Subgrocontami58m_FD_187452 | JGI IMG/M metagenome (GOLD analysis project Ga0209514, IMG submission 187452) | Subsurface groundwater microbial communities from S. Glens Falls, New York, USA - GMW37 contaminated, 5.8 m (SPAdes) (version 3) | ecosystem: Environmental > Aquatic > Deep subsurface >... | reverse complement strand
TTGAGCCATTGGACCGCGCGGCTCAGATTGGGTTCGGTCAACGCCAAGAGCAGGTGATAATGATTATCCATGAGCACAAAACAGTGCAGGCGGACGCGGAACCGCTGAACTGTTTCGGCCAATAACTCCAGAAAGTGATGCCGATCCGCATCGTCCTGAAAGATCCGCTTCCGCTCATTGCCGCGTGCGGTGACATGGTGCCACCCGCCCGGCCTCTCGATGCGCAATGGTCTGGCCATGGGGCGGCATCCTGCTTGACGGCATGCCCAATTGTCAAATGGTAAGATGTGACCCTTACGCTATTCTGAGCAAATCCATTTGAAACCGAACGCCGCCGCTTCTCCTCTCGCGATCGTCAGGCGACGCTTGAGCAAATCAACTGGATGGCACTCGCGATAGAGGAGCTGCAGCGAAAGATCACGTCTGGTTGAGAGTAAGCCGGTAGGTTTCCAGAATTGCCACCGCCTTGAAATTCGCAGTAGTTCGAGTCTTCACGAGATACAAATTTACGCCCCTCTTGATGGCGCAATGGCAACTCCAATTTTGTTCACAGCCGCGACCATCATGGGTCCGCCAGAAAGTCCGCGTCACTGGCCTTGTTCCATAAGTCGGCGTGCGGCTCGTTATCGTAATTCCAACGACGGCGAGCTTCGTCGGAAGGCTCATAGAATTTCTGCCACTTCACTGCTTCCACATGTCCGTCCACAAAGAGCAGGTTGAACCGACCTCCATGCCGTTTCTTTTCGTCCAAGTGGTATGCCTTTCGACCGATTCGGTCGGGCGTCAAAACCTCGTCACCGAAAAGCCATCGAGTCCCATCGGCTCGCACGCCGCTCCAAAGATTCGCGTCGCCAAGCGCGATCATGTCGCTGGGCGCTTTGATTAAAGACTCTACCCGGGGAGCATCATTCAGGCCCAACGAGGATATGGAGTAACCGCCCATGCTCCATTTGCATGCCTTGCCCAGGGTAGTGTTCTCGACCTTTTCGGAGCCTGAGGAATTGTAGGCGTAACTGCCACGAATACCTCCGAAGCTGTTTTTCACCATTCCTCCTTCCCGCGTATAGCCCTTATAAGCAGGGCAGAGAAAGATCGCATTGGTCCATTTGCTCCCGACATATCCTTCCAAAAAATTGTACCAATACCGCAGAGGAATTGCGTCCGTCGTGTAGAACGGATAAGCACCGGTGTCATCGGCATACATCCGCAGCGCCAAGCCCAGTTGCCGCACATTGCTTTTGCACTTTGCCGACTGGGCGGAGCTTTTGGCTTGAGAAAGCGCCGGCAAAAGCAGGGCGGCCAAGAGCGCGATGATAGCAATGACCACTAGCAGTTCCATCAGGGTGAACGCAAGCCAGCCGAGCGGCTTTGGTCGTTTCCTGGCAGTGATTTCCTTTTTCATCGACCAATCTGGCAACATACGAGATCGGTTTTGAGGGGCGAGCCAAAAAAACGTCTGGTGGAGAGTGAAGGTTCTGCCGGTAAGGCGAAGGGTCACATCTTACAATTCAACAATCTGGCAATGCGTTTCATCGAGGCCTGCTCGGTGGCGTGGGAAGATAAGCAGTGAAGTCGTTCCAACATCCCTGTCAAGGCGCCAAAGGACCCTCCGCCGCGGGCGCTGCTGCGGAGTGCGATGTCTGGGCTTTGAAAAGGATGGTCAGAGCTTTGACCGCCAATTCCAGGAGAAGGAACGGTTTTGCAATCAGCTCGGTTCCGCCACTCAAAACTGACTGCGCGCGAGCTTGAAAATTGGATTGGGTGGTCACAAACACCACCGGCGTCGTCCGGTGCAACGGCAAAGCCCGGACGCGCCGACACAATTCAAAGCCGTCCATGCCTGGCATCTCCACATCCAGAAACAGCAGGTCAATTCGATTTTGCTCGAGGACTTTGAGCGCCAGTTCAGGACTATCCAGGGAAAGGGCGGGGAGATTGGCTTTGCCGAGCGCGCTGGACAGGGCCTGGCGAGCCATCGGTTCATCATCCACTGCCACGATGAGAATCGAGCGCAGGAAGCTGTCGTCCAGCAATGACGCTTCATCGAACAACAAATTCACGCAATCCACGGCCTGGGCAACTGTTCGCAAAGTGGAGGGCGTGATCTGCTTTGGCCGCTGATGCAACTCCTTGAGCAACGCTTCCAACGCTCCCGCCACGTGGGCGATCCCGCTGAACCCCGCAATCCCTGAGTAACCTGCCAGGAAATGAATCGACCGGTAGAGGTCGAGCAACAGCGTCAATTGCGCCGCCGGGTCCGAACTTTTGATCAAGGCATGCATCCGGTCGCGCACATCGGTTTGGATCTGCGGAGCCCGTTTTTGCAAATCGCCATAAATATCCGCGGGCGCTTTGCCGGCGGCGAATTTCATCGAAGCCAGGATTGTTTCGGTGGTGTCCGCGGCGGGCGAGACGCCGGGCACTGCCGGTGCTCCCGCAGCTGCCGTCGGCTCGCGAGGCGGCGCCACCGGCGCATTCAGTAATTTCTCCAGGATCTCCAAAACAACGTTGGGCGAGCAATTGGTCTTGGCCACGCACTTATTTGCTCCGGCCCGCCACGCCTCACGCGTCAACTCCGAAACGTAATTATTAGAGAGGACAATGATCGGCAGCGACTTGAATTCCGGCTGCGCCCGAATGTGTTTGATGATCTCGACCCCGTTGACCTTCGGCAGCATCAAATCCAGCTGCACCAAGTCCGGCTTGAACTTTGCCAGCATTTGCAGCCCCTCTTCTCCATCCAACGCCGTGGCCACTTCATAGCCTGCTTGCTCGAACTTGTTCCGGTAAATGTTGCTGACGACTTTGTCATCTTCAACGATCAGTATTTTTTTCATGGAGATGAGGGGCTGGATGGCGGCTGAGATGCGCCTGGATATTGGGCGAAAAAGCGGCGAATGGAGGCGAGTCCCCGGCCGGCTTGGGCAAAGTACTCACAAGCTTTCCCAGGATCGATCTCCTGGGCCCGCGCCTCGAGTTCACGCAATGGCGCGACGATCGCCGTCATTCCGCAGGTCAAACTGGAACCTCCCAGTTTGTGAGCCAGCCGATGCACGTCCTCCGGCGAACCCGAGTGAATGGCCGTGCCGAGGCTGCCCATCAATTCATCGGCCTGAGCACAGTACGCGTCGATCAACTGCCGAAGGTCCTCGGGGTTTCCATCCGTCAATTCACGCAGCCGCTCGACATCCACGGGCGGTTCTTCGGTGGCGCCAGGCAGCTCGGTCGCAGCTGCGGCGGCCGCGTCCGCTTGTTCGCTGGCAGACGGTCCCGGCTTCGCCGCCGACGCGGCGTACCGCTCCAAAGCCTGCTGGAGATCCCGCGCCCGAACCGGCTTGGAAAGGTAATCGTTCATGCCTGCTTCCAGGCATTTTTCCCGATCTCCTTTCATCGCGTGCGCCGTCATGGCGATGATGTGAACCGGCTTGCTCCCCTTCGCCCGCTCGCGTTTGCGAATCTCCTCCGTGGCCGCGTAGCCGTCCAATTCGGGCATTTGGCAATCCATGAAAATAACGTCATAGGAAGCGCGCTCCGTGGCCGCGAGAACTTCCAGCCCGTTGCCGACTGCATCCGCCACATAGCCGAGTTTGCGTAATTGGCCGAGGGCCACCGTCTGATTGATGGAATTATCCTCCGCCAGGAGAATGCGCAGATTTCGCAACTCCGAAAGCACGGTCGAAGCGGCTCCGGCCGCGGCAGCGCATGGCATTCGTGTTCGGCCCACCAGGCCGGCCAGGCAAGCGTGCAGCCGCGATTGGCGGACCGGTTTGACGAGGTACGCTTCGATCCCGGCGCTGGCGAGCTCCGCCGCCGCAAAGCGACGCCCGAGCGAACTGAGCATGACCAGGCGAATCTGCGCCGTAGCCGGATTATCTTTGATGGCCCGCGCGAGGGTGAGCCCATCCATTTCGGGCATTTGCAAATCGAGAATGGCGAAGTGAAAGGGATCGGCCCCGGAGGTCTCCAGGGTTTGGAGAGCTTCGCTTCCCGATTTGGCGCTGTTGCTGCGCATCTTCCAGGCCCGGACCTGGTGCTCCACGATCTGCCGATTCGTCGAATTATCGTCCACGATCAGCACCCGCAATCCTGCCAGCGCTCCTTGCTCGGTCGGCGGCGGTACTGCGCCCTCGGCTTGCTTCTCCAAGCTCACCGTGAACCAGAAGGTCGAACCTTGGCCCGGGTCGCTCTCGACTCCGATTCGGCCGCCCATCAGATCCACGAGCTGCTTGGAGATCGCGAGGCCAAGACCGGTGCCCCCATATTTCCTGCTTGTCGAAGTGTCGGCCTGGGTAAAAGCTTCAAACAATTGCCCCTGGGCCTCGCGGGAAAGGCCGATGCCGGTGTCTTTCACGCAGAAACGCAAGCGCGCTTGCGCGTCGGTTTCCTCCACCACCGAAACGTCGACCACCACTTCGCCTTTTTCCGTGAACTTGATGGCATTGCCTACGAGGTTTGTGAGAATCTGCCGAACCCGGCCCGGGTCGCCGCGCAAGGCGCAAGGCACCGTCGGCGGCATCAGGCCGGCCAACTCCAACCCTTTCGAGTGGGCTCGCTCGGCCAGGAGCTCGAGGGTCTCCTCGACCACCTCCCGCAGGTTGAAATCAAGAATTTCTAAGCTGAGCTTCTTCGCTTCGATTTTCGAGAAATCCAGAATGTCATTGATCAGGGTCAGCAATGATTCACCGCAGCCGCGCACGGCCGATGCATAATCGCGCTGTTGCGCTGTCAATTCCGTGTCGAGGAGAAGGTTCGTCATCCCGATCACTCCATTCATCGGCGTTCGGATCTCATGGCTCATGTTGGCCAGGAACTCCGCCTTTGCCCGAGCCGAGGCCAAGGCCGCATCCCGCGCCTGGGCCAGTTGCACTTGGCTATCCCGCAAGGCCTGCTCGGCCAGCTTGCGTTCTGTGACGTCGCGCACCATCGCCGTAAAGACCCGGCTGTTGCCAATCCGAGCCTCGGCGGCGGAAATCTCCATGGGAAAAACGGTGCCGTCCTTGCGTCTGCCCGCGACTTCGCGGCGGGATCCAATCACCGTTTTAATCCCGGTCAGCAGGTACTTCTGGAGATAGCCGTCGTGCTCGTCGCTAAACGGCGGCGGCATCAGCATCTTGACATTTCGCCCGATCACCTCTTCCGCGTCATAGCGGAAAATCTGCAACGCGGCGCGGTTGAGCGATTCGATTATCCCATGGATATCAATCGTGATCACTCCATCGGCAGCCGTTTCGAGGATGGCCACCGTCCGCGCCTCGCGTTCGCGCAAGGCTTCTTCGGCCCATTTGCGTTGAATTCCTTGGCCGATCCCGTCCGCGGTTGAGGCCAGCGCAACGCCAACAGCGTCGCTCAACCCCGTTCTCGAAAACAATGCCATCACTCCCACTACCCGGCCTTCCACAATCAGAGGATGACCAGCAAAAGCCACCATTCCTTCGCGGCGCGCCCATTCCTTGTCGCTCACGCGCGCATCGTGGAGAACGTCATTGGTGAGATGCGGCCGGCGTTCCTGGGCAATCATCCCAATCTTGAGCTGGCCGACTGGCACACGGCTGTGCCCGCCATTGCGGTGCGTGTAAAGGCCGGCGCTGGCCTGCAGCTCCAGGACTGCCTCCCGCTCGTTCAACGTCCAAATCCTCCCAAAAGCCGCTCCCAAATGATCGACCATGGCTTGGCAACATTGCTGCAGCATGGTGTTCAATTCCGGATTATTGGCCAACGAATGGCTGATCGCGGCGCCGAACGCAGCCAGTCGCATCTGCTCGGCTTGTGCCGCTTGCATCCGCTTGCGCTCCGTGATGTCTGCGGCAATCCCGAGGTAGCCGGTCGGATTCCCGGCCGCGTCCCGGAGGGCCGTCACGTCCAGGAGCACCGGAAACCGGGTCCCATCCTTTCGCACGTAAGTCCACTCATTCTCATCCGGTTGTCCCCGCGTGGCCTTCGCTACAAACACGCCGAAACCCGGTTCGACCCGCTCGCCCAATTCCTGGCTCAATTGCTCCGCGCGAACAGCCACTTCCTCGGCCACGTGAAGCATCGATGCCTCCCGCCTTCCCACCAGCTCCTCCGCCCGGTAACCCAGCATCCGTTCCGCCGCGGCGTTAAAGGTCGTAATCAGACCGTCAGCATTCGTGGAAATCACCGAGTAACTGGCGCAATTCAGGATCGCACTCTGCAACGAGTTGACCGTCTGCAGCTCCGATTCCATTCGCCGGCGCACCCCCAATTCTCGGCGGATGAAATGATATACCAGCGAGAGCATCAGCAGAATCGACCCGGACAAGACGGCAAAGCTCAGGATTGTGCTCCGCGCACTGGCGAGCGTCTGCTTCCTCCGTTCTCCTAGCAGCCGATGTTCGTCACGATTCATCTCCTCGATCGCATGGCGGACCGCGTCCATTTCCTTCTTTCCCGTCCGCGTCAGGATTTGGGCTCGTGCGGCTTCGAACCCCTGCGACCTCAAAGTTCCGAGCACCTCACGCATTGTCTCCAGCCGCTTCATCACCACCTGCTCCAACGTAGCCAGATGTTGTTTCTGCCCGGGATTGTCGCTGACTAGCACCTTCAAAGTCTGTAAGTGGCTGGTCAGCTCGCGGGCGGCTTCCTGGTACGGCTCCAGGAAATCCTCCCCTTGCGTCATAAGGTAACCCCGTTGCCCCGCCTCGGCCCCGCTCAATTGCGCCAGCACACCCCCCAGCTCCGCCAGCACTTCCTCCGAACGCGCGACCAGGGCTTCGTCACGGACCAGGTTTCGGGTCCGTTCAAACGCCATCAGGCCCACGACGACGAGAACCCCTAGCGCGCACGCAAGCGCCGCCAGCACTTTCGCTTCGAGCGACAGGTGTGCCTTTGTGCTCGGCCTGGCCATTCGCGCTGAGAGTATCGGCCATCGGGGAAAAGTCGAGTCTCAGGCCCTCTCAGGGGAAAACAACCTATATTTCAACCGTCCTCCGAGTCGCTTATCCGCTCGGGATTATCCTTATTTTTTACCTAATGACGCATTAACCTGAACCGCCGCAACGGCGCGATCGCTCCAGCGCGAAACATGCCCACGCCAGTGCATTTGGTGGACATTGTAGTCCGATCGCGACACTTTTGAACGCTATGAATGATCAATCAATCCTCCCGATATGGACATTAGGATCGAGTTTGGCTGCCGCCGTTTTGATGTGCGGATGCAGTTCAACTCAGGAAAACCGCAGCGCAGATTCCGCAGACGTTCACAGAAATCAGCAAGATACGACACTCGTGGCCGCGCCGCTGCCTGCGGGAGTTACGCTGCACAAGGACAAGGATATTGAAGGGGTCTGGCTCGCCCCGGGCTTTAACGTCACTGGTTACGATGCGGTGTATATCGACGCCGTTAAATTCGCGGCCATCGAGCGATCGAATGAAACCGAAATGAGAACCATGGCGACCGGCTTTCTACGCGATCGACTCGTTGAAGCTCTCGAGAAAACCAGGCTGTTCCGGAAAGTCACGACTCGGGTGGAGGATCTCCAACCGAATGCTCGAAGCCTGGCCTTGCAGAATACGATTATCGAATACGAGAAAGGAGGCGGCGGCGCGCGATATTTCGCCGGGGTCTTTGGCGGTGGTCAACCCGTGATCCGGGTGCGGGGCTTTGTATTGGATGGCCAAAAGACCGTCGGTGCCTATGAAATCCGGCGGAGCGGCGAATCAGCGGGGGCGCGCATGGGTGGGGTCTTCATGAGCGATGAGGAAATCCAGCGAAATGATATTGTCGATCTGGCGAACGACCTGGCGGAATTTTTCAAACGCACGGCCAATAAGCAGTGAAGTCCAGCACCACCAGCTTGTGACCGCCGAGCAAGGCTGCGGCTTTGACTCTTTCCGCAATCCATCTCGACGCTCGCGCCGCGGCTGGCGACAATGATCACCATTCCGTCATTGCGCCGGACGCGACGGTTCGAGCGATTCCGCCTCCTAGGGTCACCCATTAGGTTCTTTGCTCGATGGGCATGGGAGACTTACAAGCTCGTTTTCAGGAATGGCCGGCACTGGCGGTGACGTGGTCCGTTTGAACGTCTCCGATTGCCTTGCGCCGGGACTTTCGCGATAGTCTCCGTTGATGATCCCTGAGCTATGCCAAGATATTCGACGTGTGCTTTCGCGGACACGGTTGTGCGAACCGGCGTGCTGACGGCCGCAACTCTCCGCAACCCAAATCCTTGATTAATTCATCCTCTTCCTCCGTCTAAACCCGCAATGGCCAGTCCGGCGCCAATCCATGCCCGCGTTCGCGTCGAGGGAAGATTCTTTCGTCTCGGCGAAAAAAAGTTCTTTCCCAAAGGGGTGACGTACGGGCCATTTCCGCCCAACGAACAGGGCGACCCGTTTGCGGCCCCGGAACAAACCATTCGCGATTTCGCGCTGATTCGGGAGCTCGGCGCGAACCTGCTCCGCGTTTACGCGATTCCTCCGGCCTGGTTCCTGGATATGGCGCTCGAAAACGATCTGCGGCTGCTCATTGATGTTCCGTGGAACAAGCACACCTGTTTTCTGGACCAAGCCGCTTCCCGCGCGGAGGTGGCCAGTTTCGTCCGGCAAGCGGCGTCACGTTGCGCCTCGCATGCCGCCGTGTTTGCCCTCAGCGTGGTGAATGAGATCCCGCCCGATATCGTCCGCTGGAGCGGCCCGGCCGCGGTCGCCGATTTCATCGATGAGCTGGTCGATGTCGTCAAACAGCGGGATGCGGATTGCCTTTGCACGTTTGGCAATTATCCGCCGACGGAATTCCTGCGTCCGCAAAGCGTCGATTTTCTCTGCTTCAACGTTTACCTGCACAATCGAAAAGCGTTCGAAAGTTATTTGGCGCGGCTGCAAATGATTTCGGATGCGAAACCGCTCATGCTCGGCGAATTTGGGATCGACTCGCTCCGCGAAGGTGAGGAGAGGAAATGCCAGATTCTCGGTTGGAAGATCGAGGCCAGCTTTCGCGGAGGATTGGCCGGGGCCATCGTTTACAGTTTTACCGACGAATGGTTCATGGGCGGCGAACTGGTGCGCGATTGGGCTTTTGGTTTGACCACGGCCAATCGCCAGCCGAAAGCGTCGTTTAGCGCGGTCCAGCGCTTGTTCCGGGTCGCGCCGTACTTTCCGCTTGAACGGTACCCGATGGTTTCGATCATCGTGGCCGTTTACAATGGCGCACGCACGCTTCAGCTTTGTCTCGAATCGCTGGCTCGGCTGAATTATCCGGCCTACGAAGTGATCCTGGTGGATGACGGATCGACCGATGAGACGCCCAAAATCGCCGGGCAATTTCCTTCCATTCGGTACATTCGGCATCCGCAAAATCTCGGATTGTCCGCCGCGCGCAATTCCGGCATCGAAGCGGGCCGCGGCGAAATCGTCGCGTTCACCGACTCGGACTGCCGGGCGGACGAAGACTGGCTTTATTATTTGGTTGGGGATCTGTTGAAGGATGAATTTGCTGGAATTGGCGGACCGAACTTGCTGCCGCCGGAAGATTCGTGGGTCGCGGCGGCGGTGATGGTTTCGCCGGGCGGTCCGGCCCACGTCATGTTGACCGACCAGATTGCGGAACACATTCCCGGGTGCAACATGGCGTTTTACAAACAGGTGTTGCAGGAAATCGGCGGTTTCGATCCCATCTTCCGGAAAGCTGGCGATGACGTTGACATCTGCTGGCGGCTGCAACAGTGCGGTTACAAAATCGGTTTCAGTCCCGCTGCCTTCGTCTGGCATTACCGGCGTGCTACCGTGGGAGAATACTTGCGGCAGCAACGCGGCTATGGCGAATCGGAAGCGCTGCTGGTTTATCGGCACCCGGAATATTTTAATTGGATCGGCGCGAGCCAATGGCGCGGCCGCATTTATTCGCCGGCCAAATTCGGCGTGGTTCCGCATGCGCCCATTATTTACCACGGCACATTTGCCAGCGCCGGATTCCAGACGCTCTATACGGCGTCGCCTTCTTTTTCGGTCATGCTTTTGACCAGCCTCGAGTTTCACGTGCTCGTGACGCTGCCGCTCTTGGTCGTTGGCATCATCCTGCGCAATCTCCTGCCGCTCGCCGCGACCAGTTTTCTCATCTCACTGGCGGTGTGCGGGGCCGCTGCGTCTCAAGCCGAACTGCCGAAAAACAAGACACGCCTCTGGTCCGCTCCGCTCGTTACGCTGTTGTTTTTCCTCCAGCCCATCGTCCGCGGTTGGGCCCGCTACAAAGGACGGCTGAGTGTCCGCCGCCAGCCGCTCTCCGGTTATGAGAACCTCGACTCACTGAGCGCGGAGCGGCATGGCGCGCGATTCGATCAAGTCCGTTACTGGAGCGAGAGCTTGAGCCGGCTTGAATTTCTCAAGGCGGTGTTGAGCGAGCTCGACCAAAAAGGCTGGCAAAACAAAGTGGATGTCGGGTGGAACGATTACGATGTGGAAATCTATGGCAGCCGCTGGACCTACTTGCGCCTGACCACCGCCTCGGAAATTTTTCCCGGTGGAAAGCAGCTCATCCGCTGCCGCCTCGAAACGGCTTGGACCTTCCTGGCGCGGCTCGTGTTTTGGTCCGCAGCCGGGCTCGAATTGATGGCGATCGGTTTTCTGGGCGAAGTTTTTCCGTGGATCTGGCTGTTGTTGCTGAGCCTCCCGGCGTTTGATTGGTGGCTCTCAACCGAACAGCGCAGCCTGAAACGGATCGTCGCGGTCTTTCTCGACGACGTGGCTGAGCGCGTCCACTTGCATCGGATCGAGCCCCCCGTTCCAACTTCGCGCCGGAAAAAAAAGGCGCGCTTTGGATCGCTCATCAGCGCCGCGGCCGGCCGTGCTCTCGAGGAAAAAACCGAGCCGCCGCCTGCAAAGAAAAATACGGGATGACCCGGTATAACCACCGCTTCCTTCAGCGTCACGGCTGCGCGGGCGACACAACGCGATAGAACCGGCTCGCCGCAATGTCCGCGTCCGTGACGACCGCAGTGAAGCCGCTCGTTTGACTGTTCACATCCGCCAACTTCGCCCAACGCGGCGGGTTCAATGAATCGGTCCATTGCACGGAGTAAGTGTGGTTGGCGAGCGCCCGGAACGTAATGCGTGTTCCGTTGCCGACGGAAATGCCTTCCACCCGTAATTGATCCTGCGGATTGCGCGGGTCCGTTCCGGCCAAGTACTCGTCCCGATTGGCAACGCCATCCCCATCGAGATCAGCGGCTGCGTCGCTGGCCTCATACGGATTCAATCCAAACGCCAATTCCCACGAGTCAGGCATGCCATCCGCGTCAGTGTCCGGTTCGATCGAAACCATGCCAGGAGCGGTCGCGGTGGAATTGTTCGGACCGAGCACGATGGCCACGTATTCGCCGGATTGGACCGGTTGCGCGCGGTCGAGCACCAGCATCGCATTCGTTGCTCCGGGCAAATCTTGGCCGTTCAATCGCCATTGATACCGCAGCGGCCCGGAGCCGGTCGCTTGAACGGTGAGTGTGATCGTTTGGCCTGCGAGCGCGCTGTGCTGAACATTTTGTTCCGTGATAATTGGCAGCGCAGTTGGAATGTAACTCCGGCCTGGTGTGGGCGAGGCGGCATGCCAGTTAATCGGATCATTGCCAAAGCGGCCCGCGTCAATTCGATTTAACGATTGCCCGTAACCGTCCGCGCCAACCGGCCAGCCGCCGTCGTCGTGGTAACTGATGTTCTCGGCCAGGACATAAGGCACAACGGTCGCGCCAGCATCAGTGAGCACGGGCGGTTCGGGCTGATAAAGCTCAACCGACCCTTCGTGGTTGTTGAGGTTGCCGTCGAACGGCCCGAGGATCGGCACATCGCTGGGCACGGCAAACTTCGCGCGAAAGGCCGACAATTGCGCGGCGTTTGCGATCGGATCGAAATGGACGAGCAACAGATAACTTTGCGCCGCCATAACTGTGTTCGTCGGAAAAACGAATTTCGTTTCGCCGCTGAGCTTCCAGGCATTCGCAGGACGATCGTGGTCGAACAGCTCGATCGCGCGATCGCTCCTGTTGAACAGTTCGATGTACTCGTCTTCCGAGTTGTTCCAAAGCGCGCCGTTCGCAAGCACATCTGGCGGCCGGTACATGATCTCGCTGACGACAATTGGGCCGACGGCGGGGTTCGAATTCGTCGCGCCAATCGAGCTCGCGGTTTGCGCAACGAAACATTCCCGGCCGGTGCTGACAACGTGCCGGCCAAATGTGACGTTCAGCTTCTGCGCTCCGAATTTGAACCCGTGGACATATCCTGTGAGGTTTGTTTGGGCGTCGCCGGAAAAGAGGTAAACTTCTTCTCCGAGCGAGCTGAGCCCAAAAGGCAGAGCGGCTTTGGCGGGATCACCAAAATCTTTCTCGCTCACCACGTAAAAGCCGCCCGGCGGAACCAGGGTTCCATCGGGAATGCGGAATTTTTTCGGAGTGCCGAAATCATCGGTGAGAAACCACCCGCCGATTGCCGCTGAGGTGGCGGAGAGGTTTTGCAACTCGATTTTGTCGGCGCCGGTTGAGTCGGGATGCGAAAGAATTTCATTCACGACAACTTTCGGAAAAGCGGCTGGGGGAGCTTCCGGTTGGGCTGGTGAACCATTGAACACCGATCCTGGGATCCAACTCGCGGGGTGGCTGAAGTTTTGCGCCGTGGCATCCTCATTCTTCAACACCAGCGCGAAACCGGCCCCGTCGGTAATGCGATGCCAATCGTCATCGTAAGCGAAGTCGAGGATCGGTTCATCCAGGGCGCCGCGCAGGACAATTCGCTCGCCCGCATTATCAAGGCTTCCGGTGTATTCACCTGCGATCGGCAAACCGCCGCCGTAACGCGATTCAAAGGCGGCGCGGTTTTTCACGACCAAGACGCGCCGGCCAGCGCCAACCACCAGGTTCGGGAACGTAAAATCGACGGCAGCACTGATGCGATAGCGCTCCAGGTTGAGCGCGGTCGAACCGGTGTTTTTCAGTTCGATGAACTCGAAATCTTCATCGCTGTAGATGCTGCCCGGCGGCGGAGGAGCGGGATGGTACATGATCTCCGTGATGACCAAAGAAGGTATCTCAACCACAAACGTTGCGGCAGTTGGGCCGCTCCAGCGCGCGCCGTTTTTGGCGCGAGCGACGATTCGAGCATTGCGCGAGAGAGGAATCGGGCCAGCGTAGAGCTGCGCCGCGCCTGAGATCCCGCCCCCGGAAACGCGCGGATCCGTTCCGTCGGTCGTGTAATAAATCGGGCCGGAAGGAGTGGCAGCGGAAACTTGAAAACCGTTGGGCACTCGGCCGCCCGGGAGACTGAATTGCGGCGCCAGCAAAAATTGAGTGTCGATCCAAGCGTAGCGGCCTTGGATCCAATCCTTCATGGAAGCGATGATGCCTTGATAATTGGTTGGCTTGACATAGAACGACGGGTTCGGCCATACGTACGTGCCCAAACGCGGCCATTTTTTAAAGTCGCGCACGGCCGCCTCGCTGAGCATTCCGGACAGTTCATCGACGCGGGCTAGGACGTTGGATGCGGCAAAAATATTGGTTCGCAAGACTGACCAGCGGTCAGCGAACTTCTGGGTGAAATCAGGATCGCCACTGGTGGCGGTTGGCGAGCTGTTGCCCGTCATCAGGCGGCGCAGCCAAATGTGCTCGTTGTCGCCAATCAATGCGTAGTACCAGCCGTTCGTTTTCCAGCCATCGAGATAATCGGCGTTGCCGAAACTCAGGTTCCAATCCCAGATCGGTTCCATTTTGACTTTGCCGTTTCGGTCCTTGCTCATGTAGTTGCTGAGCCGGTAACCGTCGATCTGCTTCGCAAACTCGACGATCCACTGATAATCGACAAAAGAATCGACATCCAGGTAGTACGAGTAGTGGTTCGTGCCCGTGGCGGTTTTCCAGGTCGAAGCGTAGAGGGCTTTCTCCATCTGGTTGAGATATCCTTTCAGCCAGGCCAATTGGCCGGTCGTGATTTCCCGCGGTTTGGGCTCGTGGATCTTCAAGGTCTGGCCGGAGAACCCTGAGCCGCCCGACGTGCTGAAACTCAAGTCGCCCGTGCTGTCCTTGTCTTTCTTGAAAATGTACCCGCCGCTGATATTCGGTTCAGTCTTGTCGTAGGGCGACAGCTTCTCGAGATCGACGCGCTCGTTATCCACTTTGATTTTCTCTTGCAGCAGATAAATCCCCGCGTAGTCGCGCGGGTAAGTGATCTTCCCGCCCTGGGTGTTGACGAAAACCTCAACGAAGCGCCGCCGCACCGCGTAGTGGCCCATTTTCTCGTGAAGCTCGAAAGCCAGAAAGTTTTGCAGAAACGGTTTGTCGGAATAGGGATTGTTCAGCGCGAAATCCGAATCAGCAGGAAACCCGAGCAGCGAGGTTTTTCGGTCGTTCCGATAAGCATCTTGAAGTTCCATGTTGTACGGGCGCTTGGGAAATCCGGAAGAGGTCTGTCCGCGGACTTCCAATTCGCACTGGCCGAAGAAATCGGGAGTGCCCAGCGGGGAGCTGCGCCCGCGGAATGGTTCGAGGGCCAGCACCGAAGCAAACGTTCGCGGCCGCCCGGGACCGACATTTTCCGAGATGGCTTTTCCGGTGGTGCTGAGGATGAGCAAAGGCAGATTGGAAGAGAACCCAGCCACAGTTCCGTCGAGCAAGACGTAATTCTTCGCGACGATCGGGCTGGGCAGAAGTCCAGGCAGAAAAACACGCGCTTTGATGGTGGTGCTGGTGGTCAGCGTGATCGGCGCCGAGTACAAAAGTGAATTCGTTGCTGGCGGCGATCCATCCAGACTGTAACGGATTTCGCCGTTCGGCGCGCTCAATGCGACGGTCACGGAAGCGTTCGTGAACACGCCGCCTTCCCTCGAAAAACTCGGCTCGAGCGCGAACCCCGGGCCGCTCGTTGAATTGGCCGCGCCGGGAGTTGGCGTGTAAAAATAGCCGGTCAGCGACGGGTTGATTAAATCCCGGCCGTAGGAAATGTCCGCTCGTTGCGGCGGGGACTTGGGCGCGAACTCGGAAACGACATTAGTGTTCGGGTCGACCAACGCCAGATAACTGCCGTCCGCATCGAGCTTGAAATTTGTGTGCAAGGGCGCCAGAGCATCCGTGCGATTTTTCCCGGAAGCCCAAATCACCAGGTACTGGTTCACATCCAAGGTAACCGCGGGAAATCTCCATTTCGTCAGGCTCTTGGTCGTGTCCGTCATAAACCAGCCGTCCAGGTTCACCGGGGACGTTCCGCGATTTAACAGTTCGATCCAATCGCTCCGTGTGCCATCGTTGTCTCGAATGCCATGATCGTTTTGAGCCATGAACTCCGAGAGCACGACGCTCGCGGCGGGCTGTGTCAGATCCAGGGTGTAATTCCAAGAAGCGCCCGCGAACGAATTTGGAGTGCTCGCCCAATCCACGATGCCGCTGTTGGCCGCCCACGAAACCTGCACTAGTCCTGCGGGAGGTTGAGGAAATTTGAACACGTAATCGCGCGGGGAAACCTGCATGACTTCCGCGGCGGGAATCCCGTTGACGAGCAAGTCGGCGGCATCCACTCCGGAAACATTTTCGTCGAAGATCGTTTCGATGTGAGACAGTTCGCCGACGGTGCTGCTGGCGGGAGGGGACAAGTCAATCAGGGCGGGCGGAGTTTGATCGACGTCCGTTTCGAGCGAGGCATCGAACACCAAATCGCTGCTGGTTGTGTTGGCGTTAAGCACCTGGATCGCCAGCACATTTTTTCCGGAGAGCAAAATCTGCGCGAGATTGTTGGTGATCGTGAGGGTGTTTAAGGTGGCTTCGATGGCGGCACTGGCGCCGGTGGTGTAGGCGAGCTCGCCATCAGGGACGTTGAACCGCCCGACTTCAAGCCCATTGATCCAAGCCACATAACCGTCGTCGATATTGATGTTGAGAACGAGCCGTTGGATGTCCGCGGGATTTTGCAGAGAAAAGCTTTTTCGGACGAAGACGCTCAGATAATTCCCCGCTGCGCTCGAAGGCAGCATCGTCACCAAAGCTTCCTCAGCAGGATTGTTCACGCTGGTGGCATAGCCGATCGGGGCCTGGCCACTGGTCCAAGCTGTGTCATCGAACGCGGGCTTGCGCCAGGCGGTCGCGTCGGGCGAAGAAGCTTCCTGGATTCCAACGAAATATTTCCAAGTGTCGCCGTAAGCTGCGACCGTCGCGGATCGCGCTGGCAACATCTGGGCGGAAAGGATTATCCCCGCAAGCATCCAGAATTTCAGTTGAATGGCAGGTCGGAAGCTTTGGGAAAGCACGCGGGCAAGGAGAAAAATGGGCATGGCTGGAATTATAGGCAAAATCAGGCGATCACATTGCGTCAGTCATCCGCCGGAAAACCTGCCCCCAAACGCTTCTGACGCAGAATCTCTTCGGGGCAAGACGCCGACGATGCCACAACTTTAGCAGAGGACGACGCGATTACCAGATGAGTTGAACGTTGGGTGTTGAGCGTTGCGCGTTGACTTTGGAAAATCGTAGCCGCCGACGTAATTAGGCGGAAGCATGCACCCGTAGCAACGCGTTGTCCGCCTCCTCACGTCGGCGGCTACACCCCCTGTGCGCGCCATCCAATTTTCCAAAGAAGCCACAATCATTTCTCCGGGACCGCGGCCTGGATGAACGCAATCAAATCTCTTAACTGTGGCGGCGTCAGGCCCGCTTCCAGACCCTCTGGCATGAGTGAAATTCCCGTGGATTCCATGCGTTTAATTCGGTTTCGTGGAATGACCACTTTGCGGCCGTAAGCCTGCAGCAGAGTCACCGCATCCGCCGTTTGGGCGAATAAAATGCCGCTCGCCAGTTCATCACCCTCCGCTTCGACAGCGTAGCTGACATAGCGCGGGTTGATCGCCATGTTCGGATCGAGAATATTCGACAGGATGTCTTCCACGCTGCGATGCGCCACCGTCGACAAATCGGGGCCCACCTGATTTCCGAGTCCGCCCACCGCGTGGCACGGCGTGCAACTTTTCTCGAAGACGGTCCGGCCGCGGGTAGCATCGCCTGTTTCCGGCAGGCGCTTCAACCAATCCGCCACCGTCGCTTTGCGGTTGCTGTATTCCTCATCGCCGAACAATTTGGCTGCGCGCGCCTGAATGTCGGCAGTGCTCTTGCGCAGCAGGACGCGGCGCTGTTCCAAGTCCAAATTCAGCTCGCCCGCCATAATTTTTCCGGACTCGAGCGCGGTGAGCAAAAACGAATGAAAGGCGCGGCGTTGCAGGAGAATTTCCAAAACGCGCGGCCGGACTGCCGGGCCGAGCGAACGCCACTCCGCCACGAGCCGTTCTCCCAGGCTCGCATCTTGGAATTGCCGGAGAACATCCACCGTCTCCGCTTGGATTGCTTCGGGCTGATTTCCGCCGAGCAGCTTCAGGAGCGCCTCTTTGGCAGGAGCATTTGGGGCAGCCCCAAGAAGGCGGATGTGATCGATCCGTTCGGCGAGAGGCGCGCTCGAGTCAAGCGCCACCCGGGCCGCGTTGCTCAAGATTTCAGCTTGGTCCGGCGAAGCTCCAAATCCGAACTTCCGCTCGACCTGCCAGGCCGCGGCGAGCAAACCGGGCGACCGTCCGCGCGCAAGACGCTGGAAACGCTGTGCGAGTTCAGGATCGGAAGCAGCCGTATCCCCGCTGCGAGTGAGCCCTTGGCGCAGCCCATCGAACGCGGCCTTTAAAACCGCCTCGTCCGATCCGCGCTGTTCGAGCGCCGAAAGCCAGGCGCCAAAATTCGTTCCCCGCGCGCCCTGGATCCGCGCTCCGAGCAGATCGGATAATTCGCGGACCGCGGCCAACCGATTCGTCTCAGGCGCGGCGGCGAAGCGAGCACTGGCCAAGGTCTGTTCGAAAAACGTTCCTTCGCCAGAGCTGATGGAGCTCAGCACTGCCAACCGGGACCAACGCCAGGCTAAATCGCTCAAAAATATTTTCAGAAGAGCAGCGCGCGCCGCATCTGTTTGAACCCCGCCAAGGCCAAGGGCCGCTTGCCATCGAACGCGAGGATTGGAATCGTCCGCGAGAGCGAGGATTCCGTTGCGGACGGCCTCGTTTTGATTAAAGCGAGTTTCGCCGAGCAAACAGGCTTGGGCGCGCAAATCCGGCGCCGGATCTTGCAACCCTTTCAGGACATCGCTTTCGGCGAGACGATTCAATCCGGCCAGCGTCCAAAGCGCGTGGAGCCGTCCCAACGGTTGACTGACCGAGGAAAGCAGCTTGCGCAGTTCCGCTACGGCCGCGGTTTCGTTTCGTTCAACCAATAATCGTTGCGCCGTAGTCCGGGTCCACTGGTTCGGATCGGCCAAAGCCCGGACCAATTCCTGGCGCGAAGCCTTTCCCAAATCCGGGCTGCGTCGTGCGAACGGCTGGCGCGCACGGATCCGATAAATCCGCCCCCGCTCGGACCCGGCCCGAAGGTTCAACGCGGCTTTAACTTTTTCAGGGATGTAATCCGGATGCTCGATCACGTCGCGTTGCATATCGATGAGGTAGAGCGCCCCGTCGGGTCCGAGTTCGAGACCGACCGGGCGGCAGGCGGGATCTTTGCTGGCGAGGAATTCGCGTCTTTGTTCGCCTGGCGCGCGAGTGGCGCGGTAGATTGGGCCCTCTTCGAGCAACAGATCGCGATGAACCAAATTGCCCACTACGTCACAAACCAAAATGCTGGCGGTCTGACCACCCGGAAAAAAATTAGCGACGAGTACACCCAAGCCGCCCGCCGCAGAGAAATGGCCCGCTTGTTCCGGATGATTCACGCGCGTCACGGGAGCTGACGCCGGAAAGATGCGCGCCATTTCGCCATGATCCGAAATGCTCGCGGTGCCGCGTTCGGGCAGCATTCCTGGAAATCGCATGAGATAACGCGCTGGAATAATTCGCTGTTGAATGTGATCGATGTTGTAGGTCGCGAAGCTGTGCCCCCATTCATCGAATTCCAAGCCAAACCCACCAGACGTGTGATACGTCAATTGCACATCGCCTGTGTTGGGGTCAAAACTGAAATCGCAATCCCGAAGGGAAAGCTTTCTGTCTGGATGCCGCGGCGAACAAATGATGCCGCCATTGCCGCCATTGACCCCGTGCACGCGATTGTCCAAACCCCAGCGGAGGCCATTCACGTTGCTGTCCGTAACCCCCAGTTTGAAGCCGGACAAGAGGACCTCGCGAATGTCTGCTCTGCCGTCGCCGTCTGCATCTTTCAAAAAAATGATATCCGGCGGAGCAGTCACCAACACCCCGCCATTCCATGGGGCAATCGACGTTGGGAAACTCAGGCCCTCAGCGAAGAGGCTGCTGTGGTCCGCGCGGCCATCCCCGTCGCGATCTTCCAACAAACGAACCGTTCCGCCGGGTTTGTGCTCAGGGCCAATCCCAAGCGGGTAATCGCGCATCTCGACGACGTACATTTTTCCCTTCTCGTCAAAGGTGAGCGCGACAGGATCGACCACATTGGGTTCGGCGGCGAAGAGCGTGATTTCGAGGTCGACGCTCGATTCAAACGCGGAGGTTGGAGCGGAATCAGCGCGGGCGCTCGACAGGAGAAAAACGAGCGCGAACGGAAACGAACCCGCGGCGTGCTTCGAAATAAAAGACATTCGAATTGAAGCTTCCCGATCTGGTTTGCGCATGGCGGCGGAAAGGATCGCGCTGCGTTTGACGCCCAATTACGCCAAAATATCCGTCACTACTGTTCCTTCGTCGGTCGGGCCGATCAACCGGTTGTTGAGCCCTTGGTAAGGAAAATTAAATTTGTAAGGGTCGAGCCCAACCAGGTGCAGGATGGTCGCTTGCAGATCGCGGATGCTCATTTTGTTTTCCGCGCCGTAATAGCCGATGTCATCGGTGGCTCCGTAAGCCAGCCCAGGTTTCACGCCGCCGCCCGCCATCCACATTGTGAAGGCATACGGATGATGGTCGCGGCCGATGAACCCCTTTTTCATTTCCATCCGGACATTGTTTTGCAGCATCGGCGTCCGGCCAAACTCGCCGCCCCAGATCACCAAGGTCGATTCCAAAAGGCCCCGTTGTTTCAAATCTTTTATCAAGCCAGCCGCGGCCCGATCGATTTGCCGGCATTTGATCGGCAACGTCTCGTCCACCGATTCACCGGGCGAGCTGCCGTGATGGTCCCAACCCCAATCATAAATCTGCACGAACCGCACGCCCCGCTCGACCAACCGCCGGGCCAGCAAACAATTGTTCGCGAAGGTCGGGTCGTCTCCTTTGTACAGGACCCGCGGGTCCTCGGCTGATTCGGCATTCGAAACATAACCGGGTTGGGCGCCGTAAAGATCGAGAATGGATTTGGGCTCTCGCGAAATGTCCATCACTTCGGGAACTGACATCTGCATGCGGTAGGCAAGTTCGAATTGCGAAATCCGAGTCAATGTTTCCGGGTCGCCCACTTGCGCCAATTGGAAATTGTTCAGGTCTTTCAGCGCGTCGAGCGTTTTGCGCCGGACCTCGCGGGTCATCCCCTTCGGATTGGACAAGTACAAGACCGGATCGCCTGTGGTCCTGCATTGAACGCCTTGATAGACCGACGGCAGAAAGCCGCTGCCCCAAACGCTTTTTCCGGCGTCGGGTGTTTTGCCGCCCGAGCAGAGAACCACAAATCCTGGCAAATCTTCGTTCGCGCTTCCCAGGCCATACGTGACCCAGGAACCAAGCGAGGGAAACCCAAGCCGCGGCTGGCCGGTGTGAACGAACAATTGCGCCGGCGCATGGTTGAACTGGTCGGTGTACATCGAACGGATGACGCAAACCTCATCAACCACCGAGGCGAACTCCGGCAGCAATTCGCTGATCCATTGGCCGCTCTGGCCGTGCTGGGCGTATTTGAAAACGGGACCGAGCATCCGAGGGACGCCCTTAATGAACGCGAATCGTTTCCCCTCCAAATATTCTTTCGGACACGGTTCGCCGCTGAATTTAATCAGGGCCGGCTTGTGCTCGAACAGATCGACTTGGGACGGCGCCCCGGCCATGTGCAGGTAAATAACCGACTTTGCCGTGGGCGAGATCATCGGTGGCCTGGGCGCCAGCGGATTTTGGGACGGTGCTGCCGATGATTCTCGCACGAGGGATTCCAGAGCGATCGCGCCGAAGCCTAGGCCCACGCGGCCAAAGAAATGCCGGCGGGTCATCGCATGCGCTCGCTCGATCAGAAGGTTCGTCGGGTTCATTGGTCTGCAATCCAAAATCCAAAATCTAAAATCCAAAATCCAAAATCCAAAATCTAAAATAGCCTCACGGCTTCGTCATGGTTTCATCCAAGTTCAACAGCACATTCGCCAGCAGCGTCCAGGCTGCCAAATCTTCCCGGCGTTCTCCCGCTCGAACCTGTAGATTCGCCGATTCCAAAAGTTCTTTGGCTGAATTCGGCTCTTTCGCAAAGTCGTGCTGAGCGGTCGCAAACAGATTCGAGAGGCGTTGCTGCTCCTGCGGGGCCGGATCACGCGCGAGAACCAATTCAAAACCGCGCCGAATCCCGTCCGCGAGGTCGCTCCCTTCCATGCGCCGGCCCAGAGCCCCGGCCGCTTCAACAAAGACAGGATCATTCAACGTGACGAGCGCCTGCAATGGCGTGTTCGTCCGGATGCGGCGAATCGTGCACACTTCGCCACTCCCCGCGTCGAAAGTTGTCATGGATGGATACGGGCTGGTGCGGCGCGAGAAAGTGTACAGAGCGCGGCGATATCGGTCTGGCCCCGGGCTGGTTTTCCATTTCAATCCGCTGTAAACCGCGCGCCAAATTCCATCCGGTTGCGGAGGCATCACAGAAGGCCCGTGTGTTTTTGGCGAGAGCAAACCCGAAGCGGCCAATGCCTGATCGCGGATGGACTCCGCGGAGAGCCGAAAGCGCGGCCCGCGGCTGAGCATTTGGTTGCGCGGATCCACTTTGAGCTTGGCCGGGTCTTGGCGGGAGCTTTGGCGGTACGTCGCTGACATCACGATCGTTTTGCAAAGTTTCTTCCAGGACCAGCCGAGTGAGCCGCGGAATTCGACAGCCAGCCAATCGAGCAATTCCGGGTGCGTGGGCGGAGTTCCCTGCGCTCCGAAATCTTCCTCCGTTTCCACGATGCCCGCGCCAAAAAACCGCGCCCAGACGCGATTCGCCGCCACGCGTGCGGTGAGCGGGTTGCGCGGATTGACCAACCATTCCGCCACGCCCAAACGATTCGTCGGCGCGCCGGCGGGAAAGCTTCCGAAAAACTCCGGCAATCCAGGCGTCACGACTTCGCCCAAATCCAAAAAGTTTCCGCGCCGATGGACGCGCGTGACCCGAAGCTTTTGCGGGGGCAATTCGCGCAGGATTGGCGTCTTCGGGATTGAATTGGTGAGCGCTTTCAATTCCTTTTCCGCGGCGGTTATTTTGGCGAAAGCCACGGCGGTCAGCTCGTTCGGAATCTCCTGCCAAAATATTTTCCTCCATTTCGCCAACTCCGCTTCGAGGCGCTCCTGCTGTTGTTTCTGCTCGGCCGTCGGCATCGGAACGGTCGGCGCCTCATCACCGCGGTCGGCGTCCTCGGTTTGATTGAACAGCGCGTAAAACCGGTAGTAATCCGTCAAGGTGATCGGATCGTACTTGTGGGAGTGACATTTCGCGCAACCCATGGTCAGGCCCATCCAAGCCTGCGCTGTCGTTTCAATTCTGTCTTTAACGGCCAGCACGCGGAACTCTTCGTCATCCGTGCCGCCCTCATCGTTGGTCATTGTGTTGCGATGAAAAGCCGTCGCTAAAATGCGCGATTCAGTCGGATCCGGCAGTAAGTCGCCGGCGAGTTGTTCGCGCGTGAATTCGTCATATGGCATGTCCGAGTTGAAAGCGTCGATGACCCAATCGCGATACCGCCACATCGGGCGCGCTTGATCTTTTTCATACCCTTTCGTGTCGGCGTAGCGAGCGAGATCAAGCCACATGCGCGCCCAGTGCTCGCCGAAATGTTCCGACGCCAACAACCGGTCGACCATTTTTTCATAGGCATCGTCCGAGTTGTCGCGGAGGAACTCTTGCAGTTCGTCGAGGGTTGGTGGAAGTCCGGTGAGATCCAGGCTGAGCCGTCGAAGCAGGGTCGAGCGATCCGCTGGAAGTTCCGGTCTAAGGCGGGCCTGCTCCAATCTTGCCAGGATAAAATAATCGATGCCGTTGCGCGGCCAGGATCGGTCCGCGACGCTGGGAAAGGCCGGGCGCTGCAGCGGTTTGAATGACCAGTGCTGCGATGGATCCCTGTTTGTTTCGGCTGCGAACCCGCCAAACGGTTCAAGGAAAACGAACCCAACAAAAAGCATTCTCAGCAAAAAAACACGCATGGGTAAATCGATGCGCTCAGCATTTCGGGAAATGACATTCTGTCAAACCGATTTTCGGGAACGAGAGCAAGAGCAGGAGCAAGAGCAAGGAGCAAGGAGCGCTGCGGTTCCCCTGAACTTCGCGGACTCTCGGAACGGTCGCGATCGAGGCTCGGTCATGGTCGCCACTCGAGAACCAAAAGCGACACGGCTTGCCTGGGCAACTGCAGGTCGATTGAAATCGAGCTTCCTTCGTCCGTCATCACGAGGGGATCTGTTATCTCCGCCAAGCGGCCTGCCTTTTCGAGTTGTTCGTACTGCTCGGGCGTCGGCTGTTGCGGAGACCCCATTCGCTGCCAAGCCGCGTAAGCGTTGCTGTGCGTCCGATCGATTAAAAACTGCCGCGCCTTCACCTCCCCCGCCCGCGGCGGCAAACTGTCGAGCTGCAGTTTGACGGCCGCGTCAGCTCCGGGCAGATCGTCGTCGTGATAATGCCAAATCAGCACGCAGATCTTCTGCCGTTCGAAGCTCGCCAGGGCCGACACGTCCGGCTCGTTGCGCACGCCATCTCGCATGATGCGGTCAAGCGGAACAGCGTGATCGCTTTGCGCGTGAAGACGTCGGCCGCTCATCTTCGCGAACATTCGAAATACATTGAGCACCGGCTTATCAATGCCATTGCTGGCGAGCGTGCGAAATCCGGCGAAGTACGGCTGGTTCTCGAACTCAAATGCCCAAGTCAGCGCCCCTGCGAAATTCACGTGGCGCCGTTCGGCCAAATCGTGGGCGCGCGCGAAACTCGCGGCGGTGTAGCTCGAGTACATCGTGCCGTTGCGATAGGCCAACTGCGGGCCCTGGCAAGCCGCGCAGCCCTCCGGATCCGATTCGCCAATCACGACCGGTTTATTTTTCAATTCCGGATAAGACTCGACGATCCCGAATCCTTCATCGATCGTGCGAAGCTGGGCCGCGATTCCCATTTCAACATAACCGGACTCGGGCGACGGACGGTTCTCGATCGCGCCGTCCCGCGCGGTGGCGACGAATCTCGGCGCGCCTTTCGCATGAAATGAAATGAAATCAATCGGAGTGCCGATTTTGCCCGTCGCATAGTTTGTCCCGCGCAAACAATGCTCGAGGAAAGCGCGCGTGAACTTTCCGCCGCTTCCGGCCACGTCAGGTCCACCGACCCGTGCGGTGGGCAGCGCGCGCCGCACCGCGTCGATGGCGTAATCGTGCAGCTTCTGAAATTCTTGCGGTGTGCCGCGCCAGTACCCGATGTTCGGTTCGTTCCATGTTTCCCACCACCACGACTCGACCTCGGCGCGCCCGTATTTTTCGACGCAATGTTTGGTCCATTGGTAGACCAGTTCGGCCCAACGCGCGTAATCCTTCGGCGGATACGCCCAGCCCGTAAAGATCTCGTTATATTTCTGCGTGGGCGACCAACGGTGCTGATACGGCTCCGGCTTGATCGAAAGTTCCTTCGGCATGAAACCAATCTCGACGTAAGGGCGAACCCCGTGCGCCAGGTAGGCATCGAAAATCCGATCGACGATCGTCCAGTCGTAAATGGGAGCGCCCTGAGCGCCCTCGCGAAACACTCCAGTCGATCCCCATTTCAAAGCGGGCGTGCCGTCGCCGGAATTGAGAAGGTTGTGCGTGCGAAAGAAAACGCTTTGGGGAGCGAGTTCGCCGAGCTCCGCAAGAAGCTTCTGGCCATGCGGCATGTAAGCGTAATTCGGTTCGTCAGCTCCGAAAAAGCGCCAGATCGGCCGCAGCTCGCCATGATCCGTGGCGGCATCCACGCGGATCACAACCGGAAAGCTATTGGTGGGATTCGCGGCAATTGCCGGCTGGCTAAAGGCGGCAGCGAGAGCCGCCACCAATGCCGGCAGAATTCGCCTCAGAGCCTCTTTGGAAAATCGTAGCCGCTGACGTGAGGAAGCACGCGCCAGGTGCAATGCCTTGTCCGCCTCGTCACCTCGGCGGCTACACTGGCGTGTACGCGCCATCCAATTTTCCAAACACGCCTTCATGCGCGGCACGGATTCGAGCGGGTCTCCATCTTAATGAGAGAGAAGGCGGGACGCCCTTCACTCGATCGTCCAGAGCGTCACGGCGGAATCTTGGTCCTCGATTAGGATCCGGTTCCCCGAGATGACGGGGTAAGCATAAGTCGGTTTGTCGGAAACTTTGTAGCTCGCCACCTGTTTGAATTCTTTTTCGCTCGGCTCCATCACGATCAGCTCGGCTTTGGGCGTGAGCGCAAATAACACGGAACCCGCGTCCACCACCGAACCAAAAGCGCCGCCGCGATTGACCGAATCGATCCAGAGCGTTTTGCCTGTCTTCGCGTCCAGGCAAAAAAACTTTCCGGCATTGGAAAGGCCAAAGAGCAAACCGTTTTTCAAAACCGGGGTATCGAATTGGACCGCGACATCGGGATTCGCCCACAATTCTTTTGGCGCGAAGCCGTCGCCCTGCTTTTCGATAGCAACAGCGTGTGTTCCGCGGCCTTGGCCCGAATAGATGACCGTCTGACCGTCCACGATCGGAGTCGCCGAATTGTAGGCCATCCCCTGCGGAACGAACGGGATTTGCCACAAGAGCTTTCCATCCGCCAGATTGAGGCCGACGACGCTCTTCTCCGCGAGCGTCACGATTTGTTTGCTCCCGCTTGCCGTGAATAAGACCGGCGACGCGTACTCAGGACCTTCGCTCGCCCACTTCCATTTCTGTCCGCCGGATGCCATGTCATACGCGACAACCGCGCCATTTCCTTTCGTGCCGACTTGGGCGACGCAAAGCCCATCCACAATGAGCGGCGATGAGGCAGTAAAAAACCGAGGCCAGGCTCCGGGATAATCATCCTTGCGCCAAAGAATTTTTCCGCTGGCAGCGTCGAGGCAGGAAATGGTTCCGCGCACGCCGAACGTGACAATCTTTCCATCGGCAACGGTTGGGGAGCTTCTGGGGCCGGGATGACGGCCGGCTGGGCCGGTCGCGGGCTGCGCGTCGTATTTATTTTGCCAGACCTCTTTGCCCGTGGCGGCGTCCAGGCAAAGGATCGCTTCCTCGCCACCTTGTCGGGCAAACACAAAAACCTTATCTCCCACCAATGCCGGGGTGGCGTCGCTCTGTCCGACTTCAGCTTTCCATTTTTGGGTGAGTTCCTTTGGCCACGCCGCGGGCGCTTTGAATCCGGCGGCTCGAGCATCGCGGTTTGCACCGCGCCACTGGGGCCAATCCTGCGCGGAAACAGAAGTCAGAAGGAGAGCAGTTGCCGCGACGGCGAGGAGGTTCAGCGAGGGAGAATTGTTATTCATGATGGGCTCCTATTGGATAACTCTCGGGAATTTTCTTGGAACCGGAACAGAGTAACGGGCGCGGTAAAATTTGGCCAAACAAAAGCGCGGGGGGAAGCAGGCATTCCGATCGTGTGCGGCTGCGGCTGTCGGCAGGAACGCCCGTCCTCCGTAGCACCCGAGCGGAAGCCTCGCCGTTCCGCAAAGGTGTTGAGTCTCTGATGCGGTTTTCCAGTGGTCAAGTTACTGCGGAGGGTGGACAGCGTTCACGCTGCAGCCCAGGCGTTGCACCCGGGCCGCGGTGATAGATTCTTCTTTCGACATTCTCGCCGCAAACGCTCTCTGATTCTTAGATCAATCAAATCCGAAATTCGAAGCCCGGAATTCGAAACAAATTCGAAGAACCAAAATTCAAATGCTCGAAACGAGCAGGGGCTTTCCATGAAGGCCAATGGCCAGCCATGGTTTTGTTTTGGGTTTTGGATTTGAAGGTTTGGGAATTGTCTCGGATTTCGGATTTAGTGCTTCGGATTTAGTATCCTCAATTCGAATTTCGAATTCCTTTAGTTAGTCTTTGGCAGCAGGCTAAAGCCCGCATTCCGATCGTGTGCGGCTGCGGCTCTCGGCAGGAACGCAGCGTTCACGCTGCAGCCCAGGCGTTGCACCCGGGCCGCGGTGATAGATTCTTCTTTCGACATTCTCGCCGCAAACGCTCTCAGATTCGAAAAAAGTGGTTCGACAAAGTTTGCGATAAAAGATGAAGACCACGTTGCTGGGACAGGCCCGATCTACTCCCCTCCGGCGGCGCCGCTCCCGATAGGTCCGGTGAACAGCGCGCGGTGGATCGGAGTGGGATACGGCACATCCGGACCTTTCGCCACGAACCACAGAATCCGGTTCAACTCATCTTCCGGCGCCAGGTCGTATTCTTTAAAATTCATCCGCTTGGACTCGGTGGCGAACGGCGATTTCTCGGTGTTCTTGGCGTACATATCGACCTTCGGCCTGAGTGGTTGATATGGAGTAATGCGGTAACTTTTCGTGAAGCACCGGAACATCGGCGTCGCGCCGGCATCATATTGTGTCAACGGCGGCAGCCCCAGAATCAGCTCCATCGTCCGAATCATGCTGGCCGTCGTGTAAAGCGTGCTGTCGATGAACCCGCGCTTGCAATACGGGCTCACGACAAAGCCGATCGTGCGGTGCGCATCGACGTGGTCCGGGCCGTTTTGGGCATCGTCCTCGATCACGAAAATGGCCATCTCCTTCCAGAACTTGCTGCGGGTCGCGGCCTCGACAATTTTTCCCAAGCCGAGATCGTTGCTGGCCACGGAGGCATCCGGCGTAAACGCGCCCGGCGTCGTGCCGCGCGTATGATTTTCGCCGAGGGACATGATCGTGAACCTTGGGAGCGCCCCTGTTTTTTCAGCTCGTTCCAAATCCCGAATCCACCAGTTCACCTTTTCCATGTCGCGCGCGCCCGTCCATTTTCCGCGGTTGGCGGAAGGAACGCGCTGGGCGCCCTCGCCATAGTTTTTGAACGTGACGCCGTGCCGGCGGCAAAGATCCCAAAGATAGCCGGCCGAGGGATTTTCCATTTCCTCGTTGCCGGGAAGTTTTCCGTGACTCGAATAGGACATGATCCAGGAACGCTGATTGTAATCCGTGGCGATCGCGGCGTCGCACCAGCTGTGGCCATCGACGCTGACCTCGCCGTTGCAATAGAGATTGTCGAGCAGCACATACTCGCGGGCGAGTTGGTGGTGGTTCGGCGTGACGTCTTCGCCATAAATTGTGAGGTTCGGATCGCCGTTGCCGGCCGGCCGGCCGTGGGCATCGGTGAAATCGCCGAGCACCTGATCGTAAGTGCGATTTTCTTTGATGATATAGAGCACATACTTGATCGGGCACGGCTCGCCGACTCGGTCCGGAATGATCGAATCGCTCTTCAGGGGCGCCCGATGAAATTCGTCCGGCGTGTAAGGCGAATTGCGCCGAACTTGTTCCGTGTAGCGAGCCATCTGGGCCGTGTCGGGTTTGGTGATGAACGAGACCGCTCCTTCCAGCGTGCGCCCGATGTAATCGAAGGTGGGCGGTTTGTGCAGTTTTCGCGCGTCGGAAGTTTTGGGCGGCACGTTCGATCGAGAGGCCAACCCTTTTCCATTGGCAACCAGGAGCGTTTTGTTGTCGGGGCTCACCGCCACGGCCGTCGGATACCAGCCGACCGGAATGAAGCCCTCGATGACCGAAACCGATTCCCGGTTTTTGCGGGCCTCTTCGGAAATGGAATTCGAGATGTCGATGACCGCCACGCAATTATTGTCTGCGTTCGCGACGAACAATGTTTTGCCGTCGGGTGAAACGGCCACGCCGACGGGGGTGCTTCCTTCGGGCGATTGCGGGTAAAGGGAAGTCGAAATGACTTCGCGCGTTCCTTCCCAAAGCCGGCGCGCGGGGCTGGGATCGGTCCCCGGTTTCTCGAGCGCTTTCGTCCGAATGACGTGAACGGTATTGTCGCCGGCGCATGCCACGAACAGCCGGCCGTCTGGCGCCACCACCATATCGTTCGGCCGCAATCCGACGGTAATATCGCGCACACGACGGCCTCGTTCGGTATCAATCACCGTGACGCTGCGGCTTCCCCAGTTGCTCACGTAAAGATGCTTCTTGTCGCCGCCCATGGCGCAGGAATGCGGATATTGGCCCACGGGAATGGTCGTTTCCAACTCGAGAGTTTCCCCGTTCAGCACCCACAGTTCATGATTGCCTTCGTTGCACAGATACAGCTTTCCGGTCGTTGGATGGACGGCCATGCCGGCCAGAAAAATCGCGTTGGTTTCCGCGGATGGTTTGACCGACCGCTCGGGATGGGCTTCGCCGTCGCGGTACGTGAAGACGTGGATCAGCCCGGAATCGCCTCCGGAAACGAAGAACCGTTTTTCGTCGCGACTGAAAACCAAACCGTTCCACGATTGCGTGAGCGCGAGGAACTGGGCCACCTTGCGGCTGGAAAGATCGACCACGGCCACGCCGTGGTTGCTGAACCCGCCGCTCACCGCAAGCAAACGCTTCTTGTCCGGAGCGATCACGAGCTTCAAGGCCATGTCGCTGATCGCAACGTGCTCGCCAGCGGGAGTGATTCCCCAGCCGTTGAAGAGCAAATTCTTGTTGGGAGACAATCCTTGCTTTTGCCGAAGCGCTGGGTTGTTCAGGTCCTCGGACGGCTGGCGCACAGGGTTCTTGCTCGGTTGCCCAAAAAGACTGGCACAGCAGAGGCCAAAAACGCCCAATCGGAAGATCGAGTTTTGGGCGAAACAAGAGGCGGGATTCATGTGGGAAGCTTTTCGGCGATGAACTCGAAACGCAAGTCTTTCCGGCGCGCGCAGGCTGAACTCACCCGAGGTCAACTTGGCGTTTCTGTGCGCACGCGTTGCTGATCAGACGTTGCAGCAGCAAAACGGCGGACGCTGGTTTGAATCTCACGGAGACGGTTCATCCCGCCAAAAAGAAAAGGGCCGTCGCGCGGCGACGGCCTTCCAAGTCCAAGGATCTCTTCCCGTCTCATCCCTGCTCCGGCGCCGCAGGACGATCGCGTGGCGGAGGCGGTGGGCGTTGCGAATCTCTTCCGAATTCTCCGGGCCCGTGCGCCCGGCCGCCTCGACGAATGTGCGGTGGTCCATCGAAATCCTGGCGCGGTCCGCGAGACCCGTCCCGCTCGAATTCGGGAGGCGGAGGCGGCCGGTGCAGCCGATGATGTGGCCGCGGGCCAGGTGCGAAATTGGAGTCGTCACGGCCGCGAGGGCCGGGCCGGTCGCCCCGGTCCATTTCGCGTTCGGAGCGCCTCTGATGCGCATGCCGCCTCGGTTTCTCGTCGCGCATTTCCCGCATGCCACGATCCGGTCGTCCAGGGCGCTGGAAATCTCGAGGGCCGCGTTCGTCCGGACCGAAGCGATCATCCCGATCCGAATCGATGGGTGGCGGACGGTGAGGTCGTTCCCGCCGACTCTCCGCCCGTTCTTCGTGCGGGGGCGGGTCAGATGGAGGGGTTGATTGTGAGTAACCCGTCAGGGCTGATAAAGCCAGGCTGACGGCCGTTAGGAGTGCTGGATTTGCATTCATTTGTAATTCGGAATTTGTAAACTCACCTGGCTGGCTGCGGTTTCTTCCGCTTTAACCAGAATCGGGTGATGTTTGTTTTTCATTCCGTGAATAGCTAACGCTCCGAATGTTAAGAGCGTGTGTGGTTCAAGCCGGAAAATTGTTAAGCTTGTGTAAATCTGGCAGCATTTTCGCATCGAGATCCCTAACGTTCCGTTATGGCGAGCCCCGCGCGCAAATTCCTGCCGAAAATCGAGGCCGAACGCGCGCTGCGCTCCGACGAAAATCGAGGTTCTCAGGCGAGTGACCCAATGGACAAGACCCGCATCCTCCTGATTGACGACGACAAAAAGCTATGTCGGTTGCTCAAGGACTATTTGGAACCGATGGGATACGAACTGTGCGCGGCGCACACGGGACCTGAAGGTGAAGAACGCGCCGTGTCCGAGAATTGGCAAGCGATCATCCTGGACGTCATGCTGCCGGGCCTGGACGGTTTCGAGGTGCTCAAAAGAATTCGGCAGAGGACCGACGTTCCAGTGCTGATGCTGACGGCGCGGGGGGATGAAGCAGACCGGATTGTCGGTCTTGAAATCGGCGCGGATGATTACCTGCCAAAAACTTTTTCGCCGCGCGAACTGCTGGCGCGGCTGCGAGCGGTCACGCGCCGGGCTGGCCGTCTGCCGGCCAAAGGAAACGAAAAGCTCGAGCCGGAGATTGCCATCGGCCAGCTCCGGATCAACCCGAACAACCGGACCGTGCTGCTTTCGGATGAGCGGCTGCTCTTGACGCCGGTTGAGTTTGATTTGCTGGTTTCGCTGGCCCGGGCCAAAGGGCGAGTCAAAACGCGCGAACAACTGCTGGATGAAATTCGCGAACGCGATTACGAGGTGTTCGACCGCTCGATTGACGTCCACATCTCCGCGCTCCGGAAGAAACTCCGGGACGATTCGAAAGCCCCGCGGTTTATCCGCACGCTGCGCTCGGCGGGATACCTGTTGATCGACCCTGACGCCGATTGATGCCCGATGAAAATTCGCTTCCCACTTTACGCAAAAATCCCGCTCTGGGGTTTGCTGAACATTTTGTTTTTGATGGCGGTGTTTTATCTATTTGTGAGGGTGCAATTCCGGCTGGGGCTCGATTCGTTATTGATGAGCCGCGCGGGCGATCGGATCCAAGCGGTCAGCGACGTGATCGCATTCGAGTTGAGCACGGCCCAGCCGGCCAACTGGAATGACGTGCTGCGGCGGTTCAGCGAGGCCTACCAAGTCCAATTCTTTTTGTTTGGCGGGCCCGGCGTCCAGTTGGCAGGCGAAAAAATTTCGCTTCCGACAAATGTTCTGGCGCGGTTGGCCGAACCGCCCGGACCGCCGCCGCCTCGGTCCAGATTCATGGGACCGCGCGGGAACAACCAGATGGTTCCGCAAGATCGGCCCGGGCCGCGGGACTGGCGCGGTTTCCCCCGAGGGCGCCCGGACCGCCCGCCTCCACCCGCCGAACAGGCCATCGAGCGTCCGCCGCCGAAATTCATGTTGCACTCAGAAAACCCAAGCCGGTACTGGGTTTTATCGCGGTTGCGCTGGCCCGCGGGGGAAGAAGCCCGGCCGCGCGGCGCCACCTTGATCGCCATGTCGAATTCGATTCGAGGGGGCGGACTATTTTTTGATTTCCTGCCCTGGGTTGAAGTGCTGCTCGGCGTGATCGCGTTTTCCGCACTGTTTTGGTTTCCGCTCGTGCGCGGCATCACCAAATCATTATCGCGACTGACCCAAGCGACCGAGCGGATTGCCGAGGGCAGCTTCGACGTGCGCCTTGCTGAAAAGCGATCCGACGAACTGGGCGCCCTGAGCGAGTCGATCAACCGGATGGCAGCGCGGCTCGTTGGATTTGTCACTGGCCAAAAACGGTTCTTGGGAGATATCGCGCACGAACTTTGTTCGCCGCTGGCTCGGGCCCAAATGGCGCTGGCGATTCTCGATGAACGCGGCGACCTCAAACAGAAGGCGTACCTCGAGGACGTTCGTGAGGAAATTGAGCGGATGTCCGAACTCGTCAACGAGCTGTTGTCCTTCTCGAAAGCGGGATTGAAAAACCGCGAAATCGAACTCAAACCCGTGGTGTTGGGCGAGGTCCTTCAAAGCGTCATCGAACGCGAAATTCCTCCTGGCACAACGCTCCGGAACACCGCGGATCCTACTTTGGCAGTCCAGGCTGAACCGGATCTGCTCGCGCGCGCTGTGGCCAACGTCCTTCGAAATGCCATTCGCTATGCGGGAACAAACGGCCCGATCTCCATCTCCAGCCAGGCGGACGGTTCCGAAATTCGCCTGACCATTGCTGACTGCGGCCCGGGTGTTCCCGAGCCGTTGCTGGCGCAAATTTTCGATCCGTTCTTCCGGGCGGACCCATCCCGGAGCCGGGAGAGCGGCGGGGCAGGCTTGGGACTCGCTATCGTGAAAACGTGCGTGGAAGCCTGCGGCGGGAAAGTCACCGCGAAAAATCGCATTCCGTCCGGCCTCGAAGTGACGTTGACGTTGCGGGCGGCGCCCAATCTTGAATGACCTCCCCGGCACCTTGGAGAGCCCTCCTCTTGGGCATTGTTAATTGGTCCTTAATTCGTTCATTCGTCCATTCGCGCTTCGTCATTTCTTCAGGACGGGTCGGCGGCTACAAGTGCACCGGCTGCGTGAAGGCCCCGTTCCCCGCGGAATCCCAAGCCGCGAACCGCACCCATTTCTTTTTCTCTCGCTTCAACTCGAAATGAAAATGCTTCCGCCCAAACTGCGGCAGCTCCGTCGCGGAAACAATCTCTCGTCCGACCGTTTCTCCGTCGCCCCAGACCGCTTCGACAAATTCGAGCGGAAACGTCCATTCCACATCGGCGTCAACGCTGATCCTCTGGCCTGCGGCAGTAACGTTCGAATTCGGAATCAGCACCTCGCCCGTGCTGACGAAGAATTGGCCAGCGCGAAGCGCCCGATTCAACTCGCTCCAATCTTTCTGGCCGGGCAATCGTTCGAGCTTCACGTAATTAACATTGAAATCGCCGTAAAGGTCGTACTCGGGAAATTTTTTATAAGTATCCACCTCAGCGATGAGATATTTGGGCCGCCCCCAATTGTTCATATCGTCCAGCGTGCCAAAACAGCGGACTTCCCCCAGGCGCTTTTGTGAAAGATCGACCGGCAAGGCTTTGAATCCTGCGCCAAGCCAGAGGTCGCTTTTAAAATAATCCATGTCGCGAATTCGATCCGGGTAAAAGGTGGACCCTTTGGTGCGGGGATGCGTCTGCCAAACCAAACCATTTTCCCGTTTCATCAACTCGAACATCTCCTCCGCGTTGCCCACATGATAGACGTTGCCGACGCCAGCGACTTGTTCCTCGAACGGCGCCCCGTTTTTCCGCACATGCGTCCAAACGACGGGACGCGGGAACAAAATATTATAGTGGCCGCCGAGGTACGCATTCGGTTCTTCGCCCGGTAAAATCAGAAAGTCCCGGTCCGAATGGCGCCGGCACGCTTCGAAATAGCTCAGCAGTTCTTTGGCTCGGATCGGACCTGGATCTCCCGGATGGCCGTCGCCGTGGAAATCGCACAGATAAACCATATTGATTCCCAGAGCGCGCATCGCGGGGATCCAAGCCGGCTCGACATCGAGATTGCCCGCTTGGGTCAGCTCCTGCGTGAACGCGGTGTGAAAATGGGTCACGAGTGTTTTATACCCGGGCAGCGGTTTGAAACGGTCGTGATGCGTCAACGCCAGCGCGGCTTGCCGGCAATTTTCCGGCTCCTGTGCGCTCAAATAAAAATAGACTGGCATGTGCTGCCAAGTCCCGGGGGGGGCGTTGTACAACGCAAAAACTTTTTCGATCCAGGTGGGATTGTAGCCCTCGGCTGAGTCTCCTTGCCGGATGCCGATCGAGAAATGGTCAGCGCCTTCTTTCCGGTACCAGACAAACCCGAGGTTAACTTCGAGCTGACGGGCAAAGAAAAACTGGTGCGGCGGCGGAAAGAACGCAATCGAACCCGCCCGCCCGCCCACCACGGCCAAGCGGTTGCGCGCTCGGAGGGGAACGACATTTTCGTTCGGAGTTCCGCCAAAGAAATAGTTCTGCAAATTGCCGCCGAGATCGCGCCAGAGCAAACGATCCGCATCTTCGAGCGCGAACCCGTCCAGGCCGCCGTAATACTTATAGGCGAGCGAGGGCATGTCCGTCATGGCGACGATTTCTTCGCGCAACAGGTTTGAGTCTCGATAAACGGTGAACTGCAAATTGCCCGTGAAAAAGCCCATGAACACGCCTGGGAAAGTAATCTCCAAACGGGCGCCGTCCGTCTTCAGCTGGCACGAGGAGACATTGAACGTCGCGCGAAAGGATCTGACTTCGTCGCGATTCGTGGTCGAGAGCGGCGCATCCCAATAAACGTCCCAACGATTTTCTTCTGGCAGCCCGTGGCCCGTCCGGCGGAACCCGGTCGTGACGCCGAACTCCGGAGTCAAGTTGTGGCCCAAAACATTCCAACCGCCGCGCGTGCGGGTTTCGATTTTGCGGACGACCGGCGTGCCGCGATCAATCCCGAATCGCACCCGAAAGGGTGATCCGCCTTCGCCACGCCAGCTGACGATCAATTCTTCAGGGCGGCTCTCCGCTTCGAGGCCGGGCAACGAGCGATACTGGGAAAGATCCGTTCGAAATGCTTCGCCCCGGACGTTGGCAGAGAGGAACAGAAGCACGGCGATCGTGAGCGGGAATTTCATGCGGCTATTTCATTCCCGGTTTGGCTCCGCCGTCAAACCGCAAATCGTTTGTCGGAACGCAATGTTCACGCTGCAGTCGAGGCGTTGCACCAATGCCATGGTGATTACTCCTTGCCTGCAGGCTAAAGCCTAATGCCATTCGGAAATTCCAGACCTGAATCCCAAAGGGATTCCGACTTAAAGCCCAGGGTTGCGGGCCGAATCGCGCGCTACGAGGCGACCAGCCCAAGCGGTTCCCGCTTCATTTGGCGAAGAGCCATCTGGCGTTGGAGAAGTTGGTTGCGCTCGTCATCGGGCAACTCCGCATTGGCAACGCGCTGGAGCAAACCTTGTAATTCCCGATCCAACGCTTGATTCCTCAAGCGGAGAACGATGTCCTGCAGTTGCTGCGCCGGATTGGGAATGGTCCGATTTTCGAAGATCGTTTCCGCCAAAAGATCGCGCAACGAATGATCCTCGATTTCGCCGAGCAACGCTGCCGGAGTGGCCTGGCTCGCTTGAGACTCGATTCGTCGCCGCAGCATTTGTCTAACTCCGGCGTGCTCGATCCAGCTCAAGTCGAGATGAGAGCGCAGCCAATCGAGTTGATCATCGCTGGCAAACGCGATCTTCAAAAGCCAAACCTCGTGCGGACTTGGCCGTGCCGCGCTGGCAACTTCGGCGGGAGCTTCCTCCTTCGTTTGCGGCCGAGCCGGCCGGTTTTGTTTGCGGAATTCCGTCCGAATGGCCTCGGGCGTGACAGCGAGCCGGAGCGCGGTCTTTTGCGCATAGGTATCGATCAAGACCTGATTGCCAGTCTTGGCCAGGGCCGCGCCCATTTCCCGCAACACCGTCAAACGGCCTTTGTCAGTTTGCAGATCATTCTCCGCGCAGAGCTGTTTGAGGTAGTAATCGAAAAAACCATCCGCCCGCGCGATGAGCTTCTGAAACGCCGGGGCGCCTTGTTCCTTAATGAAACTGTCGGGGTCATGCGGCGCGGGCATGGTGGCGACGCGAATGGCCAAACCGGCTTCGACCAAACTATCGAGGACGCGCACGGCCGCGGCTTTTCCCGCGGTATCCGAATCGAAGCAGAGCACGACTTCATTCACGTAGCGTTTCAGAATGCGCGCATGCTCCGGCGTGAAGGCGGTGCCTTGGGGCGCCACGACGTTTTGCACGCCCGCCATGAAGCAGGCGATCAGGTCGAGCTGGCCTTCGCAAATCAACGCGCACTCGTGGTCGAGCAACGCGCGCTTCGATTTGTCGAGCCCGTAAAAAACTTTGCCCTTGGTGAAGAGCGGCGTTTCGGGCGAGTTGACGTATTTCGCGGTTTTTTCATCTCCCGACAGCACACGCCCGCTGAACGCGATGATCCGGCCTTGCTCGTCGCAGATCGGGAACATCAGGCGGCCGCGGAATCGATCGTAATAGCCGCTGCCATCGTCGCGGCGGATAATCAGGCCGGCTTGCTCGACCGTCGCCAGCTCAAATTTCTTGGACGTGGCCCAATTCACGGTGTCGTCCCATGCAGCCGGGGCGTAGCCGATCCGAAACAGCCGAATCGCTTCGTCGCTCACGCCGCGTTTGGCCAGATAAGCGCGGGCAATTTCACCGGCGGCATCGTTTCGCAACGCATGCTGCCAGCGTTGGGCGATTTGCTCGTGCAATTGGAGAAGCGTCTCCTTCAGGAACCGTCTGGCCCCGCCATCGCTTCCTTCGAATTCAATCGGAATTTTCGCTCGTTCGGCCAGCCGCTTGAGCGCTTCTGGAAAGGAGATGTTTTCGAACTCCTGGACGAAGGTGAAAACGTCGCCGCCTTTGTGGCATCCGAAGCAGTGGAAAATCTGTTTCTGGGGACTGACGTTGAAGCTCGGACTCTTTTCCTTGTGAAACGGGCAGAGCGCAACGTAATTGCCCCCGGCGCGTTTCAGGGGAACCGCGGCCCCGATCACCTCGACGATGTCGCTCGAGGCCCGGATACGCTCGACCGTTTCTGGAGAAACAACGGCCATGGATCGGACGTCATTTCCCTTTCGGGCTCATAATCTCGTCGATCATCTTCTCGCGCCGGCGAGCTGGCGTTGGTCCGCTGGCCGGAGCTTCCACCGCCGAGATGAGCTGGTCGTGCAGGTATTGTTTGATGTACGGGCCGCTCACGGAATTTACAAAAACATCCTGCTGGATCGACCCGATCGTCGGGAAGGTGATGGTGCCAAAATTATCCCGCTGGATTTTGGCTTCGGCAGCCAATTGGGCGGGGCTGATGTAAACCGAATTCAACACCGACAAGCAGACAATCAGAATGCAGGTGAACCGCAGCGCGCCGGCGAGCATCCCCAAATAATATTCCGACCAGCCGAAGACGTCGCTGTGCACCAGCTTTTCGCCGACGGCATGCTTGATCCAGCTGAAGAGGAGTTTGATCATGACGGCGACGAAGATGTAGGCAATGGCGTAACTGAAGCCGCGGCTGAAATGTGAGAAATCGCTGATGTAGCCGCCGAGCGGCCGGTAAGCATGCGCCCCCGCCACCACAATCAGGAGCCATTGCACGACATCGAGCATTTCTTCCGAAATGCCGCGCTTGCGACCGCGGAAAATGCCGACAAGGATCATCGTCAGAACGACGAGATCAAACCAGTTAACGGGCATAAGCGCTCCTGCGGCGATAGGTTTTCATGACGTAACAGCGATTGAGGCGGAGTTTCCGCAAAAAATAAAGTATTAATTCCGAGAAAAGGTTCCCGGAGCAAAGACCATTCCGCCCTCGTTTTCTCCTCGCCAGAACAGTGCTTCGCCAATACCCTCGACGCAATTCCCTGAGCTGTTTTCGCCGCATGAACATCTTCTCCTTGGCCGCGCCCCGCGAATCCGATTCCGTCCTCGACCGCGCCCGTAAGAAGGCCTTTTGGCGGCTCCTGCCGCTGCTCTTTGCCTGCTACGTGGTGGCGTTTGTGGACAGAACCAACGTCTCCATCGCCAAGCTCACCATGAGCCAGGATCTGCCTGGGTTTAACAACGCCGTCGTCGGCTTGGGGGCCGGCCTTTTTTTTATCGGCTATTTCCTCCTCGAAATTCCCGGAACGCTGCTCGTCGAAAAGTGGAGCGCTCGAAAATGGATTTTCCGAATCATGGTCACTTGGGGAATCGCCGCCGCCCTCACCGCCGCTGTCAAAACTCCGAAACAGTTTTATGCCGCCCGTTTCCTGCTCGGCCTCGCCGAAGCCGGTTTTTTCCCAGGCGTCATCGTTTACCTGACGCACTGGTTTCCCAATCGCGATCGCGCCCGCGCCTTGGCTTTTTTCATGATCGCCACGCCGGTGGCGCAGATCATCAGCCCGAAAATTTCCAACGCGCTGCTCAAGCTGGGCGCGACAGGCTTGGCCAGCGACGCCGGTTTGCTCGGGCTCAAAGGCTGGCAATGGCTTTATATCGCCTGGGGAGTTCCAGCAGTTGCGCTCGGAGTTTTCGTGCTCTTTGGATTGACCGACCGGCCGCGCCAGGCCAAATGGTTGACCGCGGAGGAACGCGACGCGTTGGAAGGCGAACTGCAAAGGGAAAAAGAAATCCTGGCCCAAAAACGGCAGCACCTGCGGTTGGTCGAAGCGCTGCGGCATCCCAAAGTGCTGGTTCTCGCCATGGCTTACTTCTGCATTGTCACCGGAAGTTACGGGGTGGAATTTTTCATGCCGAGCATTTTGCAACGCTGGTATTCGCTCAAACTCGACGCGCTCACCTGGCTGATCATTCTGCCGCCGTTGCTCGCGCTGCTCGGCCAATTGTTCGTCGGTTGGAATTCTGATCGAACTCAGGAACGCTGCCTCCACACCGTTTGTCCGATCGCCCTGGGCGCGCTGGCGCTCGGGTTGGCCCCTTCGACGCAAGGCCAATTATTTTTGACGATCGCCTGTTTCATGGCCGCGTATGTCGGGTTCAAAGCGTATCTGCCCGTTTTCTGGACGTTGCCCAGTTTGTTTCTCACAGAAACCGCGGCCGCGGGGAGCATCGGCCTGATCAACTCGATTGGAAACCTCGGTGGATTTCTCGGACCGTATCTGGTGGGAAAAATCGAAACGGTCACCGGCTCGTTCGCGATCGGCATGGGGGTTCTGGCCTGCTCGATGACGTTGTCGGCCGGTTTGGTTTTCTTCCTCGGGCTTGGCCGCAAAAAATCAGTCGCGCTCAGCGGCCCCATGCAAACCGCACCTGCGGAAAATTGAAACGAACCGTGCGGCTCGCGGGCACCCCACCTGCGCTGCTTTGATGCGCCAAAGATCATCCGGTGGGGCAAGGCTACTGACGAGCCGCCAAGGAGCACATGCCTGAACTTCCTGATATCACGATTTACCTCGAGGCGCTCGAATCCCGTCTGCTCAATCAGCCTCTGGAACAGGTCCGCGTGATCAGTCCGTTCCTGTTGCGCACGGCTGTGCCGCCGCCCGAGACACTCGTTGGCCGCCGAGTGAAGACGCTTCGGCGCATCGGCAAGCGAATCGTGTTCGGCTTTGAAGGCGACCTCTGGCTCGTGTTGCACCTCATGATCGCGGGTCGTTTACATTGGCTCGATCGCGCCGTGAATTTGAGAGGCAAAATCAACCTTGCCGCGTTCAGTTTTCCGGGAGGAACATTATTGCTCACGGAGGCAGGCACAAAAAAACGCGCATCAATCCACATTATTCAAGGCGAAGAACAACTCGCCGAAATCGATCCAGGAGGATTGGACGTTCTCGATAGTTCTTTGGAGGATTTTGCAAATTGGCTGACGCGCGAAAATCACACCCTCAAACGCGCGCTAACCGATCCGCGCTTGTTCAGCGGAATTGGCAATGCGTATTCCGACGAAATCCTGCACCGGGCGCGACTCTCGCCGGTCGCACTGACGCAATGCCTCAGCCGAGTCGAAGTGGAGGCACTGCACGCGGCGGTCCAAACCACTTTGCGCGCTTGGATCCAAAAGTTGCGGGCCGAAGCGGGCAACGGATTTCCCGAGCATGTGACTGCGTTCCGGAAAGAGATGGCCGTGCACGGCCGATTTGGGAAGCCATGCCCGGACTGCGGGGCTTCAATCCAGCGAATCCGGTACGCGGACAATGAAACCAATTACTGCCCGAAGTGCCAAACGAACGGCAAATTGCTGGCGGACCGGGCGCTTTCTGTTCTGTTGAAAAAGGATTGGCCGCGCACGTTGGAAGAACTCGAGGAACGCAAGCGCAAGCACGGCCGGTAATATGACGTTTGATTGATCTAAGTATCTGAGAGGTGTTGCGACGAGAATGTCGAAAGAAGAATTTACCTTCACTTAAGGGACGTAAACAGATCGCGAGTGCCGCGGCTAACACCTCCGCGAGTCGACCCGCCGCTACAGCCACAATTGCCTGTCCAAGCTGCGGAATTGAATCGCTTCGCCAATGTGCTCGCTCGAGATTCGGTCGCAGCTGGCTAAATCGGCGATGGTCCGGGCGACTTTGAGGATGCGATCGTAAGCGCGGGCGCTCAGCTTCAGTTCGCTCATGGCCATCTTCAGGAGTTCCATGGTGGATTCATCGAGAGCGCAGTGTGCTTTGAGTTCGCGACTGCCCATGCGGGCATTGCACGTGATCCGGGGCCGATCTTGAAAACGGCGTTGTTGTCGCACGCGCGCGGCCACCACTCGTTCCCGAATTTTCGCCGACGATTCGCCCGCGCCCGGGCTGGCGATCTCTTGAAACTTAACCTGCGGCACTTCGATGTGAAGATCGATCCGGTCGAGCAACGGCCCGGAAATGCGGCCGAGATAATTCTGGATTTCACGGGGCGAACAATGGGACTCGCCAAGGATTTTTCCATCCGGACTTGGATTCATCGCAGCCACCAGCATGAATTCCGATGGGAACGTCATGCTGCCGGCCGCGCGCGAAATCGTGACGCGGCCTTCCTCGACCGGTTGCCGCAGCGTTTCCAAAACGTTTCGTTTGAATTCCGGCAATTCGTCCAGGAACAACACGCCGTGATGCGCGAGCGAAATTTCGCCGGGCGTCGGGTTCGCGTTTCCTCCGAGCAACCCAGCGTCACTCACCGTGTGATGGGGGCAACGAAACGGCCGGCGCGTGATCAACGCCTGGCCGGGCGCGAGCAATCCGACGATGCTGTGAACTTTAGTCGTCTCGAGCGCTTCCTCCAACGTCAGCGGCGGAAGAATGGTCGAGAGCCGCTTCGCTAACATCGATTTGCCAGTGCCCGGAGGTCCGATGAGCAGCACATTGTGCCCTCCCGCGGCGGCAACTTCCAAGGCGCGTTTGACCGATTCCTGGCCTTTGACATCCGCGAAATCCACTTCGTCATCGATCGGTTGCGCGAATAATTTCGCCGTATCGATCCGCGTCGGCGCAATCCGCAATTCGCTTTCGAGGAAACCGACTGCCTCGCGCAGATTGCTGATCGGGATGATTTCGAGTCCCTTCACCACGGCGGCTTCAGGCGCGTTGTCGCAGGGCACGAGCAACCCCTTTCTTCCTTCGATGCGCGCACGCAGCGCAATGGGCAAGACGCCCTTAACCGGCCGAACGCCGCCAGTGAGCGCAAGCTCCCCAATCAAAAAATAGTTTTCGAGCTGCGCCGAAATCATCTGTTCGCTCGCCGCGAGCATCCCGATCGCAATGGGCAAATCGAAAATTGGCCCTTCCTTCTTCACATCAGCGGGAGCGAGATTGATCGTGGTTCGGCCGAGCGGAAATTTGAAAGCTGAATTCGTCAGCGCGGTGCTAACGCGGTCGCGCGATTCTTTCACGGCCGCATCGGGAAGCCCGACGATGACAACAGCGGTATCGCCCCATCCGGCGTTGACTTCAACTTCAACGGGAAAGGCCTCGATTCCATTGACCGCGGCCGAACACACCTTGGCGAGCATTCGAGCTGAAAGCTTGGAGAAGGGTGTTCGAGAGTGCAATGGGATTTTGGCAGTTGCTGCTGCACATTTCTTGTCGGCAACGATGGCCAATCTGGTGTTGCCCCTCGCCACGAACCGAAGCCCCTCGCCCTAGTCCCACTGCCATTTTATTACAGAGGGATCCGCGAGATGCACGACGCGCCGCCGCGGCTTCTTGATCTTGATCTTGCTCATGCTCTTGATCTCTGTAGTTCATCCTGGACTCTCCTCGGTAGCGGCTCCTTCTTCTTCCTCGCCCCGCGACGGACGAGCGGGGAGAGGAGCGAGGAGAGGGAGAAGACAGACCGGGTGCATTCCTCAATTCAATGCCAGTGCACCCTAGCCCACGCGAATTTGAGAAGCGAAATGGATCGCGCAGGGAGAGGAAGGGTTCACTCGGAGCACTCTCGCCAGAAAAGCAGCCATGTCGTTACACTCCGCGCGTGCCGTCCAAAACCACACGCTCCGCCAACCTGCCAGGGCAACGCGCTGTGCCCGGAATTTTATGCGGAGCGATGGCGGTGCAATTCGCGGCCGGTGGCGCGGTCATTCCGTTTGTCACATTGCTCCTGCGCGATCGAGGGCTTGACCTCGGCCAGATCAGCCGAATCCTGTCGTGGTCATCCGCGACGCTGCTGGTTTTTCCGTTTGTGTGGGGAATGCTGGCGGATCGGTTTGTGGCGTTGAACCGGCTTTTTATTGTGATGAATGTTTTGGCGGCCGCTGCCCTCGCGATAATGGCAGCCCAAAGCCAGTTCTTCGCGCTCTGCGCCGGGTTCACCCTGTTCTATGCCTGTTTTAATCCAACCCTGACGCTCATTAACGCGCTGAGTTTCCATCATCTCACCGATCCGCCCGCGCAATTCGGCCGTTTGCGCGCATGGGGATCGCTCGGATGGATTCTGCCGTTTCTGCCAATTGCCCTTTGGGTCGCGGCTGGACCAAAGCCCGACTTGAATTTCGTGCTTTACCTCGGCGCCGGCTGCTGCCTGGGAATGGCGGCGCTCAGCTTTTTTCTTCCGCACACGCCTCCCGGGGCGCGGCGCCTGGTCAATCCTGCCGCCGGGCTCACTTATTGGCCTGCGATTCGGCTTCTGTTGAAAGACCCGAATTACCTCGCGGTGCTCGGTTCGTTTTTTTTGATGGCCGGGTCGTATTCGATTCTGATGTTTTATTCGCCGCCTTATCTCGAGGATCTCGGCGTGCCGCGCGTATGGCTTGGTCCGATCCAAGCCATCGGCGTGGTCTGCGAAATTGTGGTGTTTCAATGGCAAGCCGCGTTGTTGCGCCGTTGGAATTTTGCTTCGACGATTTTGGCGGGCTGCCTCGCGTTGGTCCTGCGCCATGCGCTGTTTGGCTGGGTCGACAACCGATGGCTTCTCTCCGCCAGCTACATCTTGTCCGGTATTGTCATCGTTTTTTATCACATGGGCGTGAGTGTGCTCGTCAATGCGATGGCGCGGCCGGAAGTGCGTTCGACCGCCCAAACCCTCGTGCTGTTCTTTGGCCAGGGAGCCGGGCCACTCTTCGCGAATTGGGCGGCGGGGAAGTTGGCAGCCCGCTCACCGGCGCCATTCCGGGCTGTCTTCATCTTTGGAGCGATCCTGGCAATTCTGGCGGCGCTGCTTCTCGCGATTCGAGGTAAGCAATTGAATTCCTCGAAATGAGTTTTCATTCCGGTCGACATTTGTTTTCGCCGCAAATATTCTGACCCGGTTATGTCCCCGGCCATTCTCATTTTCGTTGTCCTCTGCCTTGTTTGCCCGAGCGCTTTCGCCGAACTCAAAGCTGGTTTTGCCGAACGTGATATCACGCCGGCGATTGGCTCCGAAATGCCGGGCGGTTATGGCAAAGCCTTTCACAAGAAATTTCACGACGCGTGCAAGGTTCGCGCGGTGGTGTTCGACAACGGTGATCAACGCGTGGCATTAGTCGGGCTCGATGCCCTAATGGTCCCGCGCCAGCTCGTGCTCTCCGCACGGCAGGCCATCGCGGAGCGCTGCGGAATTCCAACGGGCGCGGTGTTGATCGGCGCTTCCCACTCGCACTCGTCCGGCCCGCTCGGTTTTGTTCAACCGGGCGAATACGATTCCGCCTCCGAACTGGTCCGCAAGCTCGCTTACGAAAAGTCGCCCGGAGCGGATCCAGGTTATTTGCGCACTGTCGAAACGGCGATGGTGGACGCGGTGTGCGCGGCGAATGAAAACCGAGCGACGGCGCGGATTGGATTTGGCGCCGGCACGGAGGACAAGGTTGCGTTCAATCGCCGCCATCACATGAAAAACGGCCTGACCTTCACACACCCGGGGAAAGGGAATCCGGACATGCTCGATTACGCCGGTCCAACCGATCCCCAAGTCGGCGTCATCGGCGTTTGGGATCAAAAAGGAAAGTTTCTCGGGTGCATCGTCAACTTCGCCTGCCACGCCACCACAAGCCCAGACGGCATTTCGGCGAATTGGATTTATTATCTCGAACGAGCGATTCGCGGATATTTCGGCGCGGACGCGGAGGTTGTTTTTTTACAAGGCGCCTGCGGCGACATCACGCAGGTCGATAACGCCGGTCCGTACGCAAATCCGAATGGAGAAGATTGGGCGCAAATCGTCGGCGGCCGCGTGGGAGCTGAGGCGGTCAAAGTTCTGTTGAACATGTTGCCGGCGCGGGCGACCAATGCGGTGGTCGCCGCCAGCGGAAAAACGTGGCGGATTCCACGCCGCGTGCCGGATCCTGTGCGCGTGGCGGAAGCGCGAACGATGATTGAAAAAGGGCAGCCCAGTTCGACCGATTGGACGTTTGCGAAAGAAACGTTGTTGCTGGATGCGCTGGTTCAAAAAGATCGAAGCGTCGAGGTCGAGGTCCAAGCGATTCAACTCGGACCGGCCGTGTTGATTTCCAATCCAGCGGAGTTGTTTTGTAATTTTGGACTCGACCTGAAACGCCGCAGCCCCTTCCTGTTGACGTTCCCGGTCGAGTTGGCCAACGGGTGCGTCGGCTATGTGCCAACGGAAGAAGCGCTCGGCCCGCACGGCGGCGGCTACGAAACACGCCTGACGAGTTATAGCAACCTCGACCCAAGCGCCGGACGCCAATTCGTCGAGGCTGGCCTCGAGCTGGCCACAAAAATGAAACCTGGTCAGTTGCCGCAGCCGTCCAAAGCCCCGCCCTTTTCCGCTCCGTGGGCCTACGGCAATCTGCCCCCTCAACTCAAGTAACCTGCAAAATTATGCACGCTTTCCCCAAATACCCACTCATCGCGCTGCTTTTATTCGCTGGCAGCTTCTCCCCGCGCGCCGCCGTGTTCTTCGTGGCTCCCGACGGCAACGATCATAATTCGGGGACGCGTGACCAACCGTTCGCGACGCTGGAAGCCGCGCGTTCGGCTGTTCGCGACATCAAAACGCGCGGCGTACTGCCAGCGGGCGGCGTCACGGTTTGGCTTCGCGGCGGCATTTACGAGAGGACGAACACGTTTGCGCTTTCGTCTGGCGACAGCGGCACGACCGAGGCGCCGATCGTTTACCGCGCTTTCAACGGAGAAAAGGTTCGGCTCTTGGGCGGGCGGATCATCCGCGGGTTTGAATTGCTCAAAGACGAATCCCTGCTGGCGCGGCTCGACCCGGCTGCCC